>Ga0209254_10005364_pt1 | contig 11800 bp, 8 predicted proteins | sample FrelakmetDIP11DI_FD_187148 | JGI IMG/M metagenome (GOLD analysis project Ga0209254, IMG submission 187148) | Freshwater lake sediment microbial communities from the University of Notre Dame, USA, for methane emissions studies - DIP11 DI (SPAdes)... | ecosystem: Environmental > Aquatic >... | reverse complement strand
GCATCACAATGGCACCGTTGCCTTTGCCATCTTTTGCCGACAGATCTACCGAAACTATTTTCCATTTGCCGGAACCGGTAATCTGCCTCCCATCCTTTTTGAAAGAGAATTCTTCGGAACCGCCGGAGAGAAATTCACTTCCTCCTGTTTTGAGCCTGTAGCTTGCCGACTGAATTCCCGCAACTTCTGTATTAAGCTGAATAATCCGCTTCACGATGCCATTATCAAGAATCAGAGTGTCTCCCGACCGGGATGCGAAATGCTGTGCGGATATGTTGCCGGCAGTTGTCAGAAATAAGAAGGATAAAATAAAATGTTTCGTCTTCATAATTTTAAATTTTTCTATACCATGGCAATCTTTCGAGAGGAACTTCAATTTTTAGAGTAACCGGACCATTTACAGTGCTACCATCATCACCCTGCCAGCTGCCCTCAGGAAAAACAACCTCACGTGACCGCTGCCCTTTTACAACCACAGGAGCGACAAGGATTCTGCTGCCAAGCATGAACTGGTCCTTTATCCCGTCATAACCCATCGACGGGTATTCGTATTCCAGGTTACGGATCATTGGTTCGCCTGACAGTGCACATTCCTTAGCAAGATTGAGTATTTCACTGCCCATTGAATAATGGAGGGCTGCCATTTTTTTACAGATCTCCAGATTCTCTTTCCCCAGAACTCTCCACGGGGCAACTGAAAATTGCATCATAGGCATCAGAGTACTCGTCTGAGCCGATCGTACAATAAGTTCTTCATCCATTATGGAACTATCCTGGAAAGAAGTCCATTCCCCTCCCCCAATCATATCCGGACAACCGAACTGATGACCAATAAGGCCCAGGCTTATCATATCCGGAATCAACACACGGACATCATCCCATGTATGGCTTTTATCCCTTAATCGCTGCACAAGAGGCTGACCAGCCATCTTCCAGCAGGCCCGCAATTCATTCAGGGGATATTCAAGTCCCAGCTTTGCGTAGGCTTCACACTGTTCATTGGGAGTAAAATCTTTAAAGGAATATGTGCCAGTATAACTTTCAGGATCACCGGCATCAAGCTTAAATCCATCCACACCATATTCATTGACCAGCTTGTCAAGCTCATTTTTAAACCACTTGATTCCCTCAGGATTTGACAGGTCCACAAGTGCACTTACGCCATTCCACCATTCAATTTTTGCCGGCTTCGTTTTTGTACTGTCTTCAAAAATCAACAGTCTTTTTCTTTCGAGTTCCCTGTAGACAGGTGAATCTGAACTAATGAAAGGCACTACCCAAAGCATCACCTTAAAACCCATTTTATGTAGTTTTTCAATCATCTCTTTGGGATCGGAAAATTTCCTGCAATCAAAGCTCCAGGTTCCATAACGCTCCTGCCAGTTATCGTCAATCATGATAACACCAACGGGGAATCCATTCTTAACAATATCATCAGCATATTTAAGAATATCCTTTTCATTCTGGTTATACTGCAGTTCAATCCATGTATTATACTGCGGACTTGTGAAGAGCAGCGGATCAGGTATTTTACCGGAAGGGGGGAAAAAGGTTTTGCTGGAATATAGAAATGCATCCCTGAGTGTATTGCCCGATTTGCCTGTAATAACTTCCCCGCCCTTTGCCCTCACAACAATCTTCTCCCTTGTAATTTCAATACTTAAAGGCTTTTCGCTCCAAATAAAATTTCCCTTGTCAGAAATGAAAAGAGGTGCTGCCTGATTTGTCTTGCAATTTGCATCCTGATCATAGGTAAATTTCCCGTCTGTCAGGGGCGAATTTCGTCCGTCAAGAGTAGCTCCGCCCCACCACTTTTCATTTCCCGTAAGAGCAATCTCCTTTGCAGAACCGCTGCCGGAGTTTTCCTTACAGCCTGGCATTATTAACAGTACAATATAGACTATCAAAAATAGAACTGATGGCACTTTTTTCATAAACTCTTAATTAATATGGTTCACTTGCACGTAAATATACATAACAGTAGCAAGTAAACAATACAATCTCCCATTCCAAAATCAGAAGCTGTTTAAATGCAATAAATCTGACTGGCTGATGACTTCTTTATAAATTTTATGTAAGTTTGTAAAGATACTGTATTGCCGGGCGGTGAAGGAACTTACAATTATGCCATCGGAATATATTATGTGTGAGAATGGAGAAAAGGTCTCATGGAAGGAGAAAGGCAAATGGTCTATCCTGATTCAATAGTCACCGGAGTCTGGTAACGGGGATATTGTCATTACCAATTAAAATTACCATGTACCCCATGGCAGGAAAAGATCTCTATTCAGAACATTTTGGAGTTATGCTATGTTTATTCATCCTGGCGGGGCTGGATCCGAAATATTTTTTTGATATGCGAGAAACAATTTTCTAAATTGAAGATCGTTTTAATATTAAAAATTCCGGAAGAAAAGGTTAGCTTAATTATATAAAATTATGTTTAGATTCTGCTTTATCCGGAATTTATGGACTTAAAATCTGATATGCGTAATTTAATAAGATTCTTTCTGACGCTGGTAGCTGTAAACAATTTTAATATCACAGTTGCACAGCAAACACCTTTAAATCCTCTATCCTACTGGGTTTTCACACCTTCAGTCTACAATCCGGCTATGGTAGGAAGCAAAGATTTTCTGACTCTCGATTTTAACGCTGCTTTCCAGGGAAAATCGTATGCTCAGCTACTGAGCGGTAATACAAGGCTTTCAAAAACCAGACCAGGCTACTTCTCGTCGCCAAAATTAAAGGAGTTTAATGGATTTGGCATAGGCGGTTCGGTATTCAATGATCTGAATGGCTCATCACATAACCTTGGTATGAGTGCAGCCGCCTCTTATCAGATCCCTCTCAGCACACGTGAATTATCATTTCTCTCATTTGGTGCATCCGTAAAAGCTGTTTATAATATGCTTGACACGGGTATGGCTGATGTCGGAAATCCCTCGAGAAAGAATGCATATCCCAACATTGATGCAGGTGTATATTATTACGGCACTAATTTTTTTACCGGAGTATCTGCCATTAACCTTCTGGGGAACCCCGGAGATGCTGATAGCCTCGGGAACTATGCCATTCCTGTATCAAGACAGTACTTCTTTACAATCGGATATAAGTTCATTCTCAGCAAGAGTCAGAATTATGTTATAGAACCCTCCGTTTTAATTGATGCTGTCGACTCAACATTCGGTGATATATCAGAAAACATTACTCCTATTTTAAAACTCTATCTGGATAATATCTGTCTTGGATCTTATTTTCTGACCGACGGCAAGACCTCATTCTTTTTCCAGTACAGGTTTCCATCAGTTTATCTTGGTGCTTTTTATGAGCTGCCAAGAAAAACAGCTTATTACAAAAAGCCACCTATTGTGGAATTTACTCTTGGGTGGAATTTTCAGGTTGATAAATCCAGATTTTCAAAACGAAGTCATTGGTAAATTATATTTTTTTATGAAAAGACTTCCTGAAATAATAACATTATTCTGTATCATTGTTGGGTCACTGACTTCAGGGACAGCCGCAAAGAGATCAGATGATATCTCCGGCAAAGGTTTCCCTATCCAGCCGGCACATGATACAACCGGATTAGTTGGCTATTTAAAAGTAGATTCATTCAATCTTGATATAATTCCTCCCTCTTCCGGTATCCAGTTTTTCAGAAATGGCATTGTGTTCCTGTCAAACACCAAGTATGAGGGTAAAATGCTTCCAAAACATGTTTCTTTTGGTTCCATTGAAGCATATACAGCAATCGTTAAGGATACCTCACTGGGTTCGCACCAGCTTTTTTCTCCGACAAAATCCTTTTCATTTCCCTGTGAAGCCATTACCTTCAGCGCTGATTATAAGACAATGTATTTCGTGAAAATTGCAAAAAATGAAATAAGGGAAAAAATCTATCATGCAGAATTTAAATCATATAAAAATGGGGAATCAGGCTGGGTTATTGATGAGAATCCACTTGATTTTTGCAAAGGCAATTACATATATACCCATCCAGCTTTATCAGACGACGGAAAAATATTGATCTTTGCCTCAGACATGAAGGGGACGCTTGGAGAGATGGACTTATTCATCGTAAAGAGAGAGGGTGTGAAATGGTCAAAACCCAAAAACCTGGGCAAGGAAATTAATACCACACAGAACGAATGTTTTTCATATATTGATCGGGATAATAATCTGTTCTTCTCCTCGGATGGCCTTTCCGGCTATGGTGGTTATGACGTCTTCAGCTGCAGGTTCAACGGAGAGAGATGGGAAATACCGATGAATCTCTCCCGCAGGATTAATTCCGTAAATGACGACATCGCATTCTCCATCGACAAAACAGACGGGAAAAGCGCCTTTTATACATCAAGGCAAAAATCAGAGAATGGTTCGATGCAATTATTCAAGGTTACCCTGATGCAGGCAATAGCCGATAATAATCCACAGTCAATCTCCTATATATTTAATGGGAACCCCGGATCAGCAGAAGTTGCAGCCATGACGACTGTTGAACAGCTAAAACCATCTGAAAAAGAACCTGCAAAAGGAGCTCTTCCTGAAGCACAGAAAGAGATGAAGACAGAAGGAAAAAAGGCTACGGCTGAACCTACTGTAAAATCAACGTCAGCTAAAGTTGTGACAATTAAATCCACTGCCGCTTTACCTGCAGAATTGAAGGATGTTGTTGTTTACAGGGTGCAGTTTCTTACAACAACCCGTGCCAGCAAGGAAAATCAGGTCATAATTAATGGTATTACGTACAAAACTTACGAATATTTATATCTGAATGCATATAGGTATACTATTGGAGAATTTACAACACTGCCTCCTGCAAAACAATTGCAAAGCCTATGCAGGAAATCAGGTTATCCTGATGCATTTGTGGCAGCCTTTAAAAACGACACAAGATCAGTCGATCTGACCTTCTTCAAATAGAAAGGCAAAAAAAATATTTTTGAGGAAAAATGTGAATGTAATAGCGTGTTGACCGGCTTTCATTCAAAAATGCAAAAACCTAGTTATCAGATAAATACCAGGTTTTCTTTAACAATCTTTTCATTATCGTCTATGGCATAGACTTTTATTCCAACGCTTACGACAGCATCAGAAAGAATATCTGATATGGGTGAAAAACCATCCTTAAGATCACCCGATTCCTCCATATCTTCAAAATCTTCCACAGGGATATAGACATGCAGAATCAGTACATAATCGGGATTCTTGATCTGTATAAGAAGCTTAAGTATTTTTACCAGCCAGATGGAGGTGGAAGTATTGAAATATTCGAGATTGATCCTGAAATTAGTATTGGGCCTGGCGTTCAGTATATACTGTGAGACCCAGTTCAAAACAGGATCATAAACCTTTGCGGCATTTTCAGGGATTGACTTCCCATAAAGAATAAGTTCTCCATTATATTGATTCAGATCAATCTGAGGTGTTTTTGGAGTTTCCTCTATAAAAAGATTAGTAAATTCTTTCATTGTTCTTATCTGAAAGGACTTTTTGCCCCTGATTAAATTTTATATAAATTTTATTAATTAATTTTTAAGTCACAATCTTTTCATCAAAATTCCGGCAGCAGTCATCAAATATTTCAGTTCGTTTGTATAAAAAAAGAGCAAAGTTATTTTTCACTACTCCTTTTTACTTACTCTTCCCAGCCACAAAAAACTAAAGCCTGTTATTTTTATTCAAGATCAATCTCAGAATTTACCGGGATTGATTCTCTATCAAACCTCATTCTGGTTTTAATCAGGATTTAATCTCTCCTTTATGTTGAACAATATATGAATTAATATCATTTAAAATCATCCGGAGCTCAAAATAGATTAAACAATTATCACTTTTCCTGATTAATATATAAAGTACTATATATTGCTAGATATCAGACATTTTAATCACCAGGACTGCCAGCCTGTTGATATCTTTCAAAATCGTTGATAAATTTAATGGATTTTTGACAAAAACATAATAATAGTTCATAAAATGATGTAATCTGGTGACGAAATGATATTTTTCGAAGACTAATGGAATTATTATTTCAAAATATTCTTTATTAAACAGCTTCCCGGATATTGACTTTTCGGAGTGTGCTCAATATTGAAACAATCGTAGAGGAAATATTTGTCCTGAAAAAAACCTCATTAGTCAAAATCCGAAAATCTGATACCTTCATGATCAGAGATCTTTTAAACAACCGTAACTATCTGTTTTAATGCAGTTAGAAAGTATTTATTAAAAATCACCCATGTAATTTCTCAAAATTGTTCATAAATATTGATGGCATTTGATAAATCGAACTATTTATTTTATCAATCGTTATAAAATTATGATATAATTACAATTTCAATTGACAAACTGTTAAACAGAATTGAATTTGTAGTATGTCAGAGTGGAACAACCTATTGATTGAGATACTTTTAAAGATTAATTTTATCCCGTCGTTCAGATCGGACAATATGAGAAATACTATTTTTGAAAATAAACTGTTATAACTACATTAAAGTTATTTCATATGAACATTAATGCTTCCACTTTCAACAATAAAATAATCCCGTTTCTGAGGAAGTGGGAGAAATTTATATTGGGAGCAATCGACATTCTGGCAATTACAATTGCATTTCAATGTGCCTTTTTCATAAGCTACCCTGACCGCGAAGGTTTCTTTTTCTATTATACAAGACCATTAAAACTTTTTCTTCTTATAATGCCTTTCTGGCTGGTTATTCTGTACTTAATTCAAATCACTGAAATTCCAAGGACCAAGAAGACCAGGGTATTGTTTATGGAATATTTTCAATCATCAATACTCATTTTGGTTCTTTTAATGATATTCTATTTTGTTTTTAAACTATACCAGATATCGAGACTTTTCCTTGTTGAATTTGCTGTTTTCGGATTCATCTTTCTTTTCCTCGCAAGGTTGATCGAATACCATGTTTTTAAAACTTACAGGGCAAAAGGTTTTAATCAGGTCAATATTGTTCTTATAGCTGATGAATCATCCCTTTCGTTCATCGAAACCCTATTAAGCACTAAGGAATGGGGATACAGGATAATAGCCATCTTCACGGCATCCAATATTATTAAGGAAAAATATGAAAAAAGCATTATTTTGCTGCCAGAACAATACCTCATTGTACTCAATGACCTTATGGAGGTTGATATCCTCGATGAGGTTCTCTATTTAAAAAGTAAAGTCATCCCATCAGAGGTAAGGGAAACAGTAACCTCATGTGAAGAGCTTGGGGTTATATTCAGCCTGCGATATAAGGACAGCAACATTAAACTGACCAATGCCATTAAAACAACTATCGGGGAAGAGAAGTTTCTTACCTTTATTAATATCCCGCACAATTTATTCGCCCTGACAATAAAGAAGATCATGGATATCAGTATATCACTGTTCGTTACAATCATTCTTTTACCGTTTATGTTAGGTATCATTTTGATGATAAAGCTTACATCTCCCGGACCTGTAATTTTTAAGCAGACACGTGTGGGATTAAGAGGCCGTCAATTCAGCCTTTATAAATTCAGAACGATGATCTTTGATGCAGAAAAACTCAAGAAGCAACTTGAAGCTGAGAATGAAGCTGACGGTCCGGTATTTAAAATAAAGGATGATCCGAGAGTGACAAAAATAGGAAAATTTCTACGTAAATCAGGGCTGGATGAGCTCCCTCAGCTCTTCAACATTCTGAAAGGTGAAATGTCGCTCATTGGGCCACGTCCTCCTCTGCCGGAGGAAATAAAATCGTATAAGCGATGGCAGTTAAGAAGACTATCCGTTAAGCCCGGCTTATCATGTTTCTGGCAGATAAAGCCTGACAGAAACAGTATCAAATTCGAAAAATGGATGGAGATGGATCTGGCTTATATCGATAATTGGTCGCTTCGACTGGATTTTATCATTTTGCTTAAAACTATTTTAACAGTATTTCAGAGAACAGGTTTATAATACATTTTATTAAATATGATTTATACTTAAAAGGATGAATTTTAGTTATTTAAAAACAGTCTCATTGCTATTGCTGGTTTTCATTGTTTCATGTGTGCCGGTAGAAAAATTAAGCTATTTCAACGACATTAATGATCTTGAAGAACCAGGCGTTAATCCGAGGACACAGAAAATTATCACCTCATTTGATAAACTGTATATCAGGGTACTGAGCATTGATCCTCAAACAAGTCAGATTTTCAATACATCCGAAGAGATCAGGTATGGCAACGCCGGCAGCAGTGTTATAGGCTATCTGGTTGATGAAGCAGGTAACATTAATTTCCCTTTTGTGGGCAACATAAATGTAGGAGGTATGACAACTGCCAGGGCAGCTGAGAAAATTCAGAAAGCTCTGAATGATTATGTATCCAATACTTCTATTGTTGTAAAATATGTTGACAACCAGGTTACTGTCCTTGGGGAGGTTCAGAAACAGGGAGTTTATACCTTCTCTCAGGATAAACTTAACATCTATGAAGCGCTGGGACTTGGAGGAGGTATCACACGATATGGCAACCGAAAGAATGTAATTCTTGTGAGGAATGAAGGTGACAAAATTATGCATCACAGATTAAACCTTGGCGATTCAAAAATATCTGGTAAGGATACCTATTATGTCGTACCCAACGATGTTATAGTTGTTGAACCATTGAAAGCTATCTCAACTAGTTATCAGAATATTACGTATACCACTGTTCTATCATCGATCACAACCCTGATAGCCATACTATTGTTTACCGGGCTTACATTTTAATGATACAATTTAAAACCATTTTAATAACAATAAATTAAATGTCAAATTACAACGAATCCACATCTGAGGCTTTTAATGTTAAGGAGTTTATCCTTACAGCTTTCTCCTACAAATATTTATACATAGCCTGTCTGGCAGTTTGCCTTGCTGTGGCATTTTTTATAAATAAGTTTTCTCCGACGGTAATTGAGGTTACTTCCATTATAGGACCTGTTCAGGATAATCGTTCATCCGTGCTCGAATCATCCGGCCTCTTTGACGGTGGTAAATCGTTTGTGGATTCAAGAAATCTCCAGAATGATATAAACAGCCTTATTTCATTTTCTCTTGTTTCCTCAACTATAAGCAAGCTTAATCTTGAAATCGGATATTTCAGCGAAAGCAAGCAGTTTTTCGGACAGACAAGGCAGATCTATCCTATAGCGCCATATACGGTAATTATTGACAAATCTCACATCCAACCCATTAATGCCCGGTTATATATTGATATTCTTAACGAGAATTCATTCCGGCTCAGAGCTTCCCAGAAAGATGTCTCCATGTATAATTATGTAGATAATCAGGTTGTACATGTACATAATGTCATTGAAACTGATACTATCTGCAAGTTCAATGAAACAATAAGTAATAAGAATTTTAAATTTTCTGTTTCGCTAAATAAAGAACTTTATGACCCAAATTCGAGTCGCGACAATCAGGAGTTCTTTGAATTTTATCATCTCGACTATCTCTCGCAGCAGTATCTTAGCAAGCTTCTTGCTCTTCCTGTAAATCTGAAATCGTCATTAATAAAAGTCACATTCCATGGGAAAAATCAGAAGCTTACAATCGACTTTTTGAACAAGTATCTACAGGCATACCTGGATGACAACCTCTCCAAGAAGAATAATTTCGCAGTCAGCACAATCAACTTCATAGAATCTCAGATTTCGGAAATATCTGATTCACTGCTTATTTCTGAATCTAAATTAAAAGATTACCGTTCTGCCAATCAGGTAATGGACCTTAGTTATCAGGGGCGGCAGGCTCTGGAGCAAATGACAAAAATAGAAGCCGAAAGTTCCGCATTGCAGGTACAGGAACGTTATTACAACTACATTCTTGATTATTTTAATAAGAATCAGGATATTGCAGGGCTCGCGCCTCCTTCTTCTGCAAACGTGGTTGATCCAATTATGAATCAGCTAATCATGGAGCTGCTTGCGCTGAATACTCAGAAATCGAGCATATCAAGCAATAATGCCGAGAAAAACCTTTTCATAGGGCAGATTGATAATAAGATCAAACTTCAGAAGCAGGCTATAATTGAGAACGTAACCAATAACCTTAATACTCTCAATCTTACTCAGAATGAACTTAACTACAGAGCAGATAAGCTTTCCAGAGAGATAGCAAAACTTCCCAGAACTGAGCTCAACATGGTTAGTATGCAGAGAAAATTCAACCTTAGTGATGTCCTTTATACTTTCCTTCTTCAGAAAAGGTCAGAGGCAGCCATCACAATGGCATCAAACTACCCTGATTATGAAGTACTTGAGCCGGCCCGTGAAATCTCCTGCGTTGTTGTTTCTCCGAAAAGAACATTCAACTGGATGATCTCATTCCTTTTAGCATTAATGATTCCGACAACTTTCGTGGTTCTGAAAAGTTTCTTCAATGAAAAAATTACCCGTCCTTATGATCTGGAACATTTACTGAACAGACCAGCATTAAGTGTTATTTACAGCAATACCTATAAAACAGAGGCTGTTGTAAGAGAATTGCCAGGATCATCTGTTGCTGAATCGTTCAGAAATCTGAGAAGCAGCCTTTTCCTCAGATTTAAGTCGGAACCGTTGAAAGTACTGATGATAACCTCATCCCAGCCCCAGGATGGGAAAAGTTTCATTTCGTTTAACCTGGCTGCATCAATAGCATCAGTCGGGTACAAAACAATAATCCTTGATTGTGACCTGCGAAGACCAACTCTTCATGAGAAATTCAAAATCGAAAATTCAACCGGCCTCTCAACTTATATGATCCACCAGTCTCCTACCGAGGATATAATTCAAAAAACCGATATTCCAAATCTCTCATTTATACCCTCCGGTCCTATTTTGCCGGGATCTGCAGAGCTTATCGAATCCGGATCACTTGATGAACTCATGAATTATCTGAAAAACAAGTATGAATATATTATTATAGATACAACACCTGCAGGACTTGTTGCGGATGCTTCACTTATGATGAAATATGCCAGCCTTAATCTGCTGGTCTGCAGAAATAATCATACCCGGAAAGATGTTTTCAAAGATGTCCTTAACATACTAAGTATGAACAATATCAAGAATTTCGAAGTCGTTTTCAACGATTTGAGTATTAAGAAAAGCCGTTATGGCCGTTATAATCACTATTACAAAAAGGGATAGGTCCATTAAGCTCTGTTGAATTGGCAATGACTTAAATTTTATCAATACTAGTTTATTTATATTTTAATAGAAACCCAATACTTACTTAACTCTAATAATTTCATGGAAGATAACAATCTAATTAAGGAAAAGGTCAGAACATATGTTCTCCAGGCAGTGTATGTTGACAAAGAAAAAATAAAAGATAATTCGCTCATTTTTAAAGAAGGATATTTCGATTCAATGGGATTCATGGTGCTTATTACTTTCATTGAAGATGAATTTGGAATAAAGACCGGCGATACCGATCTCCTGGAGGAAAATTTCGAATCAATAGATGCAATCACTGATTTTATTATCCGGAAGAAGCAATAGTTGATCATGTGTGGAATCTGCGGTATAATTGATTATAACAGTAAGGCAAATGGTCGCTCTGACGTGGAATCTATGCTCCGCGCCATCAGTTACCGGGGGCCCGATGAAAGTGGTGTTTACCAATCCTCCTGTGCAACTCTTGGAAATGTCAGATTAAGCATAATTGACATTGGAGGCGGACAACAGCCATTGTCCGACCTTTCCGGCAGGTACTGGATCGTTTTCAATGGTGAAATATTCAATTACAAGGAACTCCGCAAAGACCTTGAAGACAAAGGAATGGTATTC
>Ga0209254_10005363_pt1 | contig 11801 bp, 8 predicted proteins | sample FrelakmetDIP11DI_FD_187148 | JGI IMG/M metagenome (GOLD analysis project Ga0209254, IMG submission 187148) | Freshwater lake sediment microbial communities from the University of Notre Dame, USA, for methane emissions studies - DIP11 DI (SPAdes)... | ecosystem: Environmental > Aquatic >... | reverse complement strand
GTCAGTATTTCAGGCTTCAACATAAAGCCACTGTTTCTGCAAATGGAAAATCAATTTTAAAAGGGGATTATGACAGGCAGCTAGAATGGTATACACCGGATGAAATTAACCGTTATTTTGTTTCCGATGTTAATAAAAACCAGATTTCAAGATTGACCGCTGACGAAATCAATTACCTGACGAAAGCTATTGGACCTACTATGCAGAAATTGAATTATTTATAATTATGAACTGAGTATTTATCTGGTTTAAGGATAAATATTTCTATGGTCAGGTCTGTGAAAAAACAAAAACATGAACAGTTTAAATAAAAATCCGACTATTGGAATTATTTTACCCTTTATTGTACCAAGAGGCTTTTTAAAGCAAACATCTTATATAGTAAAAGGTTTATCAGAAAATAATTTTAATGTAATATTATTCAATATACAGGGATATAATTCTTCGGATATCCTTAAAAAAGCTGGAATTAAAATTATTAATATCGATCCTCCAGTTAACAAAAAAATAACCCGGATATCAAAACTTCGATTATTTAAGCTGACTTATTTAGTAAGAAAATATAATTGCGACTGTCTCATTAGCAGGCATGGGATAGTAGCTCAACTTTGTGGATTGGCTGCAAAAATAAATCATATCCCATCTATTGTTGTGTTTTCAAATTGCATAAGAAAACCTGAATCATTAGACAGCGGATGTTCTTTTAAAGGAAAAATTAAATTATTTAAGTTTTTATATAAAAGAGGATTTGCTGATTATTTTGTAACGGTTTCAAAGGAAAGCGGAAAAAATCTAATCTTGCGGTTTCCTCAAATAAAGGACCGGGTATTTCCAGTACAAAATGGTATTGATTTTGATGATACATATAAAGATTTATTATCTGCACCTAAAATTGAGAAAAAAAACAGATTTCGAATTTGTTTTGCAGGAAGTCTCGATATGGAAAGAAAAGGTATAGATATATTAATTGATTTATTACATGACCTTGTATTTGAAAAAAGATTACCGGATATAGAATTAATATTAATTGGGAGCGGAAGAGATGAAAATGAAATAAAAAAACGGGTAAAAGAAAAAGAATTAGGCAATTTTATTATTTATGCAGGAGAGCAAAAAAATCCTTTCCCTTTTATAGCAAGCTCTGACCTGTTTATCTTGCCTTCCAGAAGGGAGGGTATGCCGAATGTATTACTGGAAGCTATGGCTCTGGGAGTTTGCAGTATTGCATTTGATTGTGAAACAGGGCCAAATGAAATAATAATAAATAATTTTAATGGCATATTAGTACAGGTTGATGACAAAGAGCAATTAGCAGATGTGGTAATTAAACTTAAGGAAAACCCGGATTTAAGAAAAATGCTGGCTTTAAATGGCAGGGAAACAGTCCAGGCTAATTTTACTTATAAAAGAATGATCGATGAATATATTAAGATGATAAATATAGCATTAAAAACTTGAAGTGATTTTTAATTGGGTTGCTAAGATTTTAGCAGCCTGTCTGATTCAATCGAGGCTTTGATAATCCTGTAAATGCGGATTGCTGGTAGAAACGGATTTTTAAGGCTCTTCGGCTGAAACTCTCCCCGCATTTGGGATCTAAAAAGCAGAGCATTCAACACTTCCAGCAAGCAAAATTGATAGGTACCCCACCCTGGAAAATGCTTTTTATAAAGATAAAACCTGGAAAGTAATCTTATATACTTGATGTCACCCTGAGCTTTTCTTGTACCGCCTTTATTCCATCTTTTATGATAAATAAAAGGTTTTTCACTGTGAAATATTTTGGCGCCACTTCTAAATAAGCGGTAACCAAGTTCAACATCAGCCATTCTTGGTATTTTTTCATCAAACCCGCCACTTTTTAAAAAAACTTCCCTCCGCATCGACGTGTTAAGGCCATGCAAATGAAGCGCCATTCCGTTCCAGCGGGTATGAGGGCTTTTTAGAAACAAACTTATTGGATCAAGCCTCTTTTCATTACGGTAATAGTATTCCTGGAGCACAGGAGTTTCAGAGGTCACTCCTAAAACTACATCCACATTTTCTTTTGCCATGACTTTTACATGTTGTTCAAGGAAATCTTCACCGAACTCAACATCATCATCAAGGAATAAAAGAATATCTCCTGTGCTTGCCATTACACCTCTATTTTGTGCAGGTGCGTGCGAAGGCTTGTCAAGGTTAAGGATTTTTAATGGCAGAGAAGAAAACTTTTCATAAAAACCTTCAGGTCTGTCATTTACTGGGGTCTGGTCGGAGATTATTACTTCAAATGGTTTTAATGTCTGTTTGGATAAAAGGGACAATACTGATTCCAAACATTCATAACGGTAATAGGTATGTAAGATTATGCTTAATTTATTGTTTATTTGCATAATATCGGGTAATGCTTTTAAAAATATGTGAAAAATTTTTATATATATAATAAGTTATTGATTTGTATTTTTGCAAGGTTTTTATATAAGGATATATTTGCCTGAATTACAAATGACAGTCACATTAAAAATATATAAGATAAAGAATTATCCGGATTTTTTGATATAATATCCTGGATATGCTTAAAATATTAAAATTGATTTTTAAAATCTGGTGATTTATTATTTTATTCCAGATATTAAGGGGTCTTAATTTATATGAGATTAGAGAATTTTTATAAAGATTTGCAGGATAAGAATAAAAGCATAGCCGTTATAGGTTTGGGTTATGTGGGAATTCCACTGCTTGTGAACTTAAGTAAATATTTTAGTACCATAGGTTTTGATATTGATGAAAATAAATTAAAGAATCTGAGTAACAATGAAAATCTTGATGATTTTGCAGTTTCTAATGGATTAGGTAGAACCGATTCAGTCATCACTTTGGATGAAAAGAAATTACAGGCAGCAAATTTCTTTATAATAACTGTTCCAACCCCGGTTGATAAACATAATAACCCGGATTTAGGGCCTGTTACCGGAGCGACTATAAGCGTTGGCAAGAATATGCCTAAAAACTCCATTATAGTATATGAGTCAACTGTTTATCCGGGGTTGACAGAGGAAGTATGTATACCATTACTGGAAAAAAAATCAGGATATAAGAATAAGATTGATTTTACTGTAGGATATTCTCCGGAGAGGATAAATCCTGGAGATAAGGTGCACACCCTGGAAAATATAATAAAGATAATTGCCGCACAGGATGAACAGACGCTTGAAGTTATTGAGCATGTGTATTCAAAAATCATAAAAGCCGGATTACATAAGGCAGAAAGCATAAAAGTCGCCGAGGCTGCAAAAGTCATTGAAAACATACAAAGGGACCTGAATATAGCTCTTGCCAATGAGCTTGCAATGCTTTTTTCAAGAATGGGATTGGAATCCTACCAGGTATTTAATGCTGCCAAAACAAAATGGAACTTCCTGGACTTCAAACCCGGTCTTGTTGGAGGCCACTGTATAGGGGTTGACCCTTTTTATCTTACTTATAAAGCAAATGAGCTTGGCTATAATCCAGAGATCATTCTTGCCGGAAGACGTATCAATGACAATATGAGTTATTATATTGGAAATGAAATAATAAAAAACCTTCTGGTAACATCTGAAACTGGCGGTGAAATAAAAGTTGTCTTATTTGGAGTTACTTTTAAAGAGAATATTAAAGATATTAGAAATTCAAAAGTTGTTGATTTATTTCATTATCTTCAACAATATGGGATAAATGTGGAAATCTATGACCCGGTAGCTGATAGAAATGAAGTTTATAAAGAGTACAAAATCAGTACAATAGATTATGAAAATATTAAAGATATTGATGCTGCTGTTTTTTGTGTTGCGCATGATTGTTTTAAGCAAATTGATATGTCTGCTTTGAAATCAAGTTTTAAAAATAAAAATCCTTATATCTTTGATATAAAAGGCATCTTCAATAAAAAAGTTCTGGAAAAATCCGGATTTAAGTACTGGAGATTGTAATAATAGATATTGATAGCTTAAAAATTGATGAAGATAGTAAACGATATAAAATATTGATAACAGGGGCCGCAGGATTTATCGGTTCAAATCTTGTGGAGTTTTTTTTGAAAAAAGACTTTAAGGTTACAGGTATTGATAATTTTATAACAGGCTTTAAAGAAAATCTTGAAGATGCTGTCAGTGCCGCAAAAAAAATCAATCCGGAATACAGGTTTAATTTTATTGAAGGAGATATAAGGAAGTATGAGGATTGCATTAAAGCAACCAAAGATATTGATGTAGTGCTTCACCAGGCAGCCCTGGGATCTGTCCAAAGGTCTATTGACAATCCCTCTGACTCAAGTGAGGCCAATATTACAGGTACATTAAATATGCTGAAAGCATCTACTCAAAACAATGTCCAGAGATTTATTTATGCATCATCTTCCTCTGTATATGGTGATTCACAGATTTTGCCAAAGAGTGAAGATATGTCTGTAAACCCAAGGTCTATTTATGCTGTTACAAAATTAGCTTCCGAATACTATGTTAGATTATTTTATAATATTTATGGCCTTGAAACTGTATCACTAAGGTATTTTAATGTATTTGGCAAAAGGCAAAGTCCTGATTCAATATATTCTGCTGTGATACCGATTTTTTTAAAAAACCTGAGACGGAATATACCTTTTACTGTGTTTGGAGATGGCAGCCAGAGCAGGGATTTTACTTATATTGATAACGTGATTTATGCAAATTTTCTTGCAATGTTTTCAATAAATAATAATATATACGGGAATTACTATAATGTGGGTTGTGGAGAAAAAATAAGTCTTAATGAAATAATGAATTTTTTGTCAAAAAAAACCGGTAAAAAAATCAATGTGGCCTATAAAGCGCCAAGGAAAGGCGATGTAAAAAATAGTCTTGCATCACTTGTAAAGATAAAGCAGGATTTACAATATGCACCCCTGGTGAAGTTTTATGATGGAATCATAAGTATTATGTAATTAGATTAATGAAAATATAATTTTTTAAAGAGAATATGATAAAAAAAATCTTAAATTTATTGTTGCCGCAGGAGCGGAAGCGTCTTTATATGCTGAGCGTGGTTATGGTTATTACAGCCATAATTGAAGTTTTAGGGATTGCCTCTATTTTGCCTTTTCTTTCATTGATTTCAAATCCGGAAGTAATTCAAAGTAACCAGTACCTTAACTGGTTATATACAACCCTTGGTTTTCAAGACCCAAACAGTTTCCTGATTTTTACAGGTATAGTGGTGCTTGTTATTATGGTAGTGAGTAAAGTACTGTCATTTTTAACCAGCTGGGGAATGGCTCGTTTTTCATGGATGAGGGTGCATTCTATTTCAAGCAGGCTGCTTTCTAATTACATCTATCAGCCATATAAATTTTACCTTAATAAAAATACTGCGATACTGGGTAAAAATATTGTTTCCGAAGTCCAGACAGTTGTCAAGGGTGTTATGACACCAATACTTGACATAATGTCAAGAGGGGTAGTGGCAATTTTTATTTTTACAATGCTTATATTGGCTGAACCACTTCTTGCCATATCTGTAATAGTTCTTTTAGGCGGAGCATATATTCTGTCATACAGGCTTTTAAAAAGGAAACTCAGCATAAGGGGTAAAGCTAGATATAAGGTCAATGCTGAAAGATTTAACGCACTGAATGTAGCTTTTAATGATATTAAACAGCTAAAAGTAATGGGATATGAAGAATATTTTATAAAAAGATATTCAAAACCTTCTGCCAAATTTGCTGCAATAAATTCCACAACAATGATATTGGGGCAAATTCCCGGTCATATTACTGAAATAATAGCCTTTGGCGGAATCATTATTGTTGTTCTTTACCTTTTAGCTGTAGGAAGAGGCCTGCAAGACCTGCTGCCAGTCCTTGGGCTTTTTGCCTTCGCAACATATAAGCTGCTGCCTTCCATACAGTCAATTTTTGCAAGCATTGCTGATATCCGCTTTAACTCACAGGCACTAAATATATTATATACCGATTTATATGAATCCACCAAAATAGAGATGAAACCAAGAAATAAAGCAGTTGAAGCCATGGCTTTTAAAAATGAGATTTTGCTGGATAATATTACGTTTATTTATCCTGAGACCCAAAAACCTGTAATAAAAGATTTAAAAATAAAAATCGAAATAAATACTTCTATAGCTTTTGTAGGGTCAACAGGGGCTGGGAAAACCACAATAGCTAATATTATTCTTGGACTTTTAAGGCCCAATAACGGAAGGATACTTATAGATAGAGTGGAATTAACAGATGAAAACCTGCAGTCATGGCAAAGGAATCTTGGATATATACCCCAGGATATTTATCTTATGAATGACACAATAATAAGGAATATAACATTCGGTATTCCTGATAATAAAATAGATATGGATGCAGTAGTAAAAGCTGCAAAGATTGCAAATATACATGATTTTATTATCAAAGAGCTACCTGACCAGTACAAGACTGTTATTGGAGAAAAAGGCATCCGGTTGAGCGGTGGTCAACGTCAGAGAATAGGTATAGCAAGAGCAATCTACCATGATCCTGCAGTTCTTGTTCTGGATGAAGCCACAAGCTCCCTGGATGGAGCAACTGAGCTTGAAGTTTTTAATGCCATTGAAAATCTTGCCAAAACAAAAACATTAATAATTATTGCTCACCGGCTGACTACTGTTCAGGATTGCGATATTATTTATGTAATAGAGGATGGGGAAATAGCCGGTGCCGGTAAATATAACGAGCTTTTAAAATCGAACAAAGCCTTTAGAAGAATAGCCAAGCAACCTGTTTTATAAAACCCCTGTTTAATAAAACTGGTATAAGGTTCCAGGTATTCAGAAAATTCTCAAAATATTTAAGACAGGAGCTCTTTAACCTGTTTCAAGTTCTTCACTCCAAAAATTGCTTTATCTATTTTAGAATGGTTTAAAACAAATTTCCTTGCTTCTGCAGCAAGGTCACCTGTAATATTCAAAGATTCTATCTGTGACAATACTTCCATTAGCCTTTCACCTTTGAGCCACTGGCTCCTGTGGTCCTCTTTTTCAAAAATACTTTTTTCTGATAATGAACCTGAAAGTATCCCGCTTGCAAGGGGGGAGCGGGCATAAAAAATATTGGGTTTATATTCGTTATTCTCAAATTTCCTGTCTAAAAGATTGGCATCATCCTGTATGATATCAAAACTTTTTATGTCTGTTTCTGATGAATAATCCCAGTCCCTTGCCAGGCAGATTCCTGTATATTTTATTTTCCCCTCTTTTTTAAGTTTATTCATCCAGGGAATTATAGCATCATAATTGTCTAAATCACGGGGGTTATGTAAAAATAAAGCATGAATGTTGTCCCGTTTTAATCTTATTAAGCTTTGCTTGAAGGATTCTTTCAGGCTATTAAGTTCAAAACATTTGCCATAGAAAGGGATATTTCCTATTTTAGTATTTATCATCACATCTTTATCCTTGAATACAACACCAAGACAGAATTCTGAAAAACCATTGCCATAGCTTGGGGCTGTATCATATTCTCTTATACCTTCAGAGTAACTATACAGGAGTACTTCCTGTACAGTTTCCAGCAAAACATTTCCATAATCCCCGCTCAATCCCCATGTACCAATAATTATCTTAGACATCTCTAACCAGCCTTACGAAATTTTTTTTGTAATAATTCAGTCTTTCTGCAGAAACAAGGGTAGATTTTGAAACGGTCCTTAGTTGGCCGTCCACATTGTTTTCATACTCACTAAAATAATGCAGGTCTTTTGCTCTCGCCTGTTCAGTTGTACCAATGTAAGGTGAATAAAATGCGACAGTTATATTATCTGGATCAAGTCTCTGGTTTAAGACAATACTGTCTAATATCATCTGCTCTGTTTGGTTGGGCAGGCCAATAATATTGTAGCTTGTTCTTTTGATACCTGCAATTTTTAAAATATCAAACGCTTTGATAAGCTGCTTCTGGGAAACATACCTGTTTAAGGAACCTTTCCTGAAAGATTCTTCTGCGATTTCTACACCCATGCCGATTCCATCAACTTTTAATTTTTTAAGTATTTCAACAGTTTTATTGTTTATTCCTTCCGCTCGTGTTTCAATATATAAGAATAAATCCAGGCTCTTAATAAGTTCTGCTACTTCAGATAAAACAAATATAGGAATCGACAAAAAGTTTGCATCCTGGCATCTTATCATCCTGATATTATGATTATGGGATATAGACTGAAGCTCAGCTGCAATATGTTCGGGGGATTTATACCTCATATATTTTCTTGCATTTAATATAACACCGTTTTTTGCGCCAATAAAACCGTAATATTTCTGGGTGATTGTCTCTACACAATAGCTGCAATTATAAATACATCCTCGTGACATTTCGTAATCTATTGCCCGGACTATGTTACCCTGGTAAGGCCTGAAAAAAACCTGGTCTTGAAACAATGAGTAGTCATATATACCAATATTATCCAGGTCCACCGGCATTTTTGCATATAAGATGCCCTTCTTCTTTTCAGATGAATTTAAGAAATCTATTAGCACTTCTTCTGATTCCCCCGATATGAATATATCAATATTAGAAAATCTTTCAAAAAGGTCAAACTGTCCGGCAGTTACCTGGTACCCCCCTGCTATTCTATGTGCTGTTGTTTTAATTTTCCCTAGAAGCTCATTTCCATATTGTATATTTACATATTCTCCTTCACCATGCAGATGCGAAGACATTGCAGATATAAGTATCGCATCGGGCTTATAGTTGTCTATAGTATCCTGGAGATCTGCAATTATATCCGAGTCTTTATATAAAATATGATGCTGATAATCTGTTGGAAGGTATTGCTGGTTAGCTGTATTATAATCCAGTTCATTAAGCTGCCAGGATCTGTAAAAGGTACAATCAAATAACTTTACTTCATGGTTATGTTTTTTTAATATAGCGGCATGGCTGGCAATCCAGATAGCAGTAATTCCCCGCCCCCACTTATTAGGATTTAATAATAGGATTTTCATTTTTTACTTTGTAAATTATTTGCCTTGATTTTATAATAAATCGTATCTTTTATGATTTTCTGGAATATTTTAATTCGTTATACAGTTTTTTGCTACTGCAATATATTTATTTTATAATGCTTTCATTAACTTTTGATTGTTTGGTTTCAATTTATTTAATTTGATTAATGGATTTATATGCAAAAAATACTTTACCTGCCCATTGAAACAATAGCAAGAGAGTTTGATGCAAGGATGCTGCTTGCACATCAGGCGCTTTCCCGAGGATATTCAGTCATATTAGGGCAGAAGAATAATGTTTTTAAAGCTGCAGAGAGATTAGAGTATGGAATATATTTTTATAAATCCCATGGTGTCGAAAACTTTCCAAAAAATCAAAAGACCGGAAAATCCGGATTTAAATATATCTCCCTTGATGAAGAGGGCCTGATTTTTGTAGATGACGCTCATTATCTTCGAAATTCAAAGCCTCATAAACTTGACCACCTTGATATTGTTTTTACATGGGGGTCATATCAGCGTGATTTGCTTGTAAAAGAAAACCCGGATTTAAAAGAAAAAACAATACCCGTTGGAAATCCACGATTTGACCTGCTGAGGGCTGAGTTCAGGTCGTTATATGATAATGCCAGCAAGGCAATATGTAAAAAATGGGGTAGATATGTGCTAATCAACACAAGATTTGTACCAGGCAACTTCAGCCGTCTTTACGGGTGCAGCTATATAGAGTCCCGCGTGCACCAGTATAGGACTATTATTGGCAGGGAACCTCTCCCGGAAGAAAAGAAATACCTTGTTGATGAGGAAAAATATTATATTGAAATGTTTAAGCATTATACGGACATGCTTTCTATGCTTTCATCCAGATTCCCTGATATTAATTTTATATTAAGGCCTCATCCAAGTGAAGATATTCTTAATTGGGAAGATTCACTCAAAGGGTTGAACAACGTTAATGCTATATTTGAAGGTTCTGCAATTGACTGGATAACAGGTGCTTTAGCAGTTATCCATACAGGATGTACAACCGGAATTGAAGCCTGGGCATTAAACAAACCTGTCATAGCTTTTAATCCTATTGATAAAGACGGAATTGAACCGACTCTTCCTAATGAGTTTGGTGTAAAAATCAAATTTATGGATGATTTACCTTCCTTAATGGAAGATATTGTTTCAGGAAAATTTAAAAATAATGCAAGTGAAGAAGAATTAAGAATAGCCCGCAGGTTTATTGAAAGCATTGATGGAGATTACTCAACCAACCGGTTCCTGGATTCCCTGGAAGGACTGCAGGATAATATAAATTATAAATCTAAAGATGATAAATCAAGCGTGTATTTAAAATTAAAAGACATGGAGAGAATAAAAAGCGCAATAAAATTCAAAATATTAAAGTTTTTAAGCAAATATCAGCCTTTAATAACAAAAGTCTCCGGAAAGAAAATTTCAGGTTTTATCTACGGTTATTTTAAAAAATACCCGGGACTGTTTGCCCAGTTTCAAAAATTTCCTGAACTTAAACATAAGGAGATCAAGGCAAGACTTTCAAGTTATGATTATATTTTTGCCAAAAAATTAGAAAAAAAGCCCCATAATGATTACCAGATCAAAAAAATAGCGACTGATACGTATTTAATTAATGTTAATACGCAAGAACTTAGCAGAGAAAGAAGCTAAATTAAAATATTACACATGTCCAAATACCATAAAAAAGGACATAAAAGTGAACCCAGTCCATTTATTTTTAAAATCGGAAGAAAAATGAAAAAAATAATGAAATCCATATTTTAAAAAAAATGATTTTTGATATTTCCATTTAATTTACTGAAGTGTATGAGTCTTTATTCTTGAATGAATTAAAATTGCTTTTCTTAATAAGTTATCTTATTATTTACTAGTTTTTTCTTTATTCTTTAACAGATTAAATGAATTCGTATTTTTTAGTGGCTTTGTTTATACTATCAATATTGTAATTTAATAAATATTAAATGAGCATTAATATCATTTATTGACAGGCTCGGTTATTATTATCTATTTATAAAAAACTTTCAAAAAATGCTTGAGGATAAAAAAATCGCACTGGTACACCACTGGCTCGTAGGAATGCGGGGCGGGGAAAAAATAGTGGAGAGCCTTTGCAGGATTTTTCCGCATGTCGATATTTACACCCTTATTTATAATAAAGATAAAATAAGTGATTTGATAAACAGTAAAAAGATCCACACTTCTTTTATCCAGAAAATGCCGCTTTCAAAAAAGAAGCACCAGGTTTACCTGCCTTTTATGCCCGTTGCTCTGGAACAATTCGACCTTTCGGGATATGACCTGGTAATAAGCATTGAATCAGGTATTGCAAAAGGGGTTATTACAAAACCTGAGACCTGTCATATATGTTATTGCAATACACCTATGCGGTATTTGTGGAACATGTATTTTGATTATTTGAAGAATGAAAAAATGGGGTTTTTTAAAAGGAACTTTATAATATGGTATTTTAATTATTTAAGGATATGGGACCTATCCAGTTCATTCAGGGTAGATTATTTTATAAGTAATTCAAACAATGTACGTAAAAGAGTAATGAAATATTACTGCAGGGATTCAAAAGTCATATACCCTCCAGTACAGATTGACGGTTTTAAATTTTCTGTTCAAAAAGAGGATTTTTATCTTGTAGTCAGCCAACTGGTGTCATATAAAAGGATAGACATCGCTGTTGATGCTTTTAATTTATTGAATAAAAATCTTGTAATAATTGGAGATGGTCCCGAAAGAAAAAAACTTGAGAAAAAAGCAGGAAAAAATATCAGGTTTTTAGG
>Ga0209254_10005362_pt1 | contig 11802 bp, 7 predicted proteins | sample FrelakmetDIP11DI_FD_187148 | JGI IMG/M metagenome (GOLD analysis project Ga0209254, IMG submission 187148) | Freshwater lake sediment microbial communities from the University of Notre Dame, USA, for methane emissions studies - DIP11 DI (SPAdes)... | ecosystem: Environmental > Aquatic >... | reverse complement strand
CTCATCGAAGGAGATCTTGCCGGTCGCGCCGTTGTAGCTGATCTTCTGCAGTTCGGGCAGGTACTTGGCCGGGTCCACCGAATCCGCCTTCTGCATCGCCGCGATCATCAGGCCGACGGCGTCGTAGAAGAACGGCGCGTATTGCTTGACGTCACCGTACTTGGCCTTGAACGCGTCGTTGAACTCCTTGCTGGCGGCCGACGCCGGCAGGCCGGCTTGCGAGCAGATGAGGCCCTCGGCCGCGGGGCCGGCGAGCTTGGTCATCTCGTCGGTGCACGCACCGTCGCCGAACGCGAACACGGACTTGATGCCGAGCTCCCGCGCCTGCTTCAGCATCGGGCCGCCGGTCGCGTCCATCCCGCCGTAGAAGATGACGTCCGGGCTCTTGCCCTTCATCTTGGTCAGGATCGCCTTGAAGTCGGTCGCCTTGTCGTTGGTCTTCTCACGCGCGACGACCTGAACCCCGGCTGCCTTCAGCGTCTTCTCGACTTCGTTCGCGAGGCCTTCGCCGTAGGCGGTCGCGTCGTCGGCGATCGCGACCTTCTTGGCCTTGAGCGAATTCACGTACTGGGCCACCGCCGGGCCCTGCTGGTCGTCACGACCGACAGTCCGGAAAATGGTCTTGAACCCTTGCTCGGTGAGCTTGGGATTCGTCGCCGAGCCCGAGATCATCGGGATGCCGGCCTGGTTGTAGACGGCCGAGGCCGGGATCGAGACACCCGAGTTGAGGTGCCCCGCAACGCCGGCGACCTTGGCGTCGACGAATTTCTGGGCGATCGTCGGGCCGAGCTTCGGGTCGGCCTGGTCGTCCTCGCTCATCAGCTCGAACTTGACGGTCTTGCCGCCGATCTTCATCTTCCTCGCGGTCGCTTCTTCGACGGCGAGGCGGGCGCCGTTCTCGTCATCCTTGCCGAGGTGCGCGATGCCGCCGGTCAGCGGGCCGGCGTGGCCGATCTTGACGACGAGAACTTCCTCGACGGGGGCCTTAGGGGCTTCGGCTTTCTTGGGCTCTTCCTTGCCGCAACCGTAGAAGGTTACGAGCGCTGCCGCGATCGCGGTGAGCCCGAGCTTGCGGGTCATGTTCATTTGTATTCTCCAGGAATAAGGGGGTGCCCGATGGGCAACAGGCAATTATTGGCCCTTCCGGGCGCGGTGTCAATGCGTGCGCGGGTGCCCGGTTCGGGGCGTGCCGCCGTCCGGCCCCGCCGGTTGCGGCCTGTCGCCCGCAGCCGCAACCTGTCACAACGGGCTTCCCGACCGGCGGGCGGACGCCTAAACTACGCACTCGTTTGAATCCGGACCGCGGTTCCCCCGCATCCTACCTGGGCACATTCTTCGCGGGCCGGCCCGGACACCCCGGATCGGCCCGGACACGCACGGCGGCCGTCCCACCGGGCGGTTGTCTCTAAGGGGCAGGCATGGCAAAGCGATGGACAAGTCGGCGCGTGATCGGCGCCGCCGTGGTGCTGTTGGTCGTTGGAGCCATTGGCGGCACGGTCGCGATGCGTGTCATCGAAAAGGTCAACGAGACACCCGGAGGGAAAGGCGGCCCGCCCGTCGTCCTGGAATTCTCCCCGGGCGATCTCACGCGGGTCGAGGCACAGCCGCTGTCCCGCTGGCTACCGGTGTCCGGCGCACTGCAGCCGGTCCGGCAGGCGACCGTCAAGGCGAAGGTTTCGGGCGACGTGCGCCAGATCACGGTGCGCGAGGGCGAGACCGTCCGGGTCGGCCAACTGCTGGCGCGGATCGATACGGCGGACCTCGAGGCGAAGCTCCTCGAGCGCACTGGCGCGCTCGAGTCGGCGAAGGCGCAGCTCGCCATGGCCGCCAAGACCCAGGCGACCAATCAGGCGCTGCTCAAGCAGAACTTCATCTCGCAGAACGCGTACGACAACTCCGAGTCGAGCTCCGGCGTGTTCCAGGGCTCCGTCAAATCGGCGGAAGCGCAGGTCCAGCTTGCCCGCAACGCGCTCCGTGATGCCGTCGCGACCTCGCCGCTTGCCGGCCAGGTGGCGAAACGACACGTGCAGCCGGGCGAGAAGGTCGCGTTCGACTCCCCCCTTGTCACCATCGTCGACCTGACGGAGATGGAACTGCAGGCCGCCGTGCCGGCGTCCGACGTGCCGGAGCTCGCGATCGGCAAGGCGGTGGAGCTCACCATCGACGGCTTCGGCGAGCGCCGTTTCTCCGGCCGCGTCGAGCGGATCAACCCCTCCGCCGAGGCCGGAACGCGGGCGATCCTCGTCTACGTCGGGATCCCGAATGCGGACGGTGCGCTCCGCGGAGGGATGTTCGCCACGGGCCGCGTCGCGCTTGCCGCGAGCGCGCCGGTGGCCACGCTGCCCGCGACCGCCGTGCGCACGGATGCGGGACAGACGTTCGTCTGGACCGTCGAGGGCGGCAAGCTCGTCAAGCGCGGCATCGTCACCGGCCGCCGCGACGATGCCGCCGGGCGCGTCGAGGTCAAGACCGCGCTGACGCCCGGCGTGCCGGTGCTGGCCGCCCGTTTCGACAACCTGAAGGACGGCGCGCCGGCGATCGTCAAGGCCCCGGCACCCGTTCCCGCGTCGGCGCCGACGTCCGGCCGGTCGCAGGCCGCGGGCTGACGCGCCGCCGGCTCGAGGAGCAAACATCATGTGGATCACGCGCGTCTCGATCAACAACCCGGTCTTCGCCACGATGGTGATGATCGGCATCGCGGTCCTCGGGCTCTTCGCGTACAACCGGCTGCGCGTCGAGCAGATGCCCGATGTCAGCCTGCCGTTCGTGCTGGTGCTGACGAGCTATCCCGGCGCTTCGCCGGAGGTGGTCGAGGCCGACGTCACGAAACCGCTCGAGTACGCGATCAATACGGTCTCCGGCGCAAGCCTCATCCGCTCCAATTCGCGCGAGGGGCAGAGCCAGGTGTTCGCCGAGTTCCGGATGTCGACCGACATGGCCAAGGCGATGCAGGACGTGCGCGACAAGATCGGGCAGGTGCGCCCCGGCTTCCCGCGCGACGTCAAGGAGCCCCTCGTCCTGCGCGCCGACCAGGAGAATTCGCAGCCCGTGGTCTCGCTCGCGGTGCTGTCGCCGACGATGAGCCTGCGCGACCTCACGTCGCTCACGGACCAGACGATCGTCAAGGCGCTGGAGAACGTCCCGGGCGTGGCCCGCATCGACGTCAGCGGCCGGGTGACCCGGCAGATCCTCGTGCAGATCAAGCCCAATGCGGTGACGGCACTCGGCGTCGGCGTCGACCAGGTGATCAACGCGATACGCGCCGCGAACCAGGACGTCCCCGCCGGGCGCATCACGCGCGGCCAGACCGACTCCATCGTGCGCGTCGAGGGCAGGATCAAGGACCCGGCGCAGTTCGCGCGCATCATCGTCGCCCAGCAGGGCGGCGCGCCGGTCTACCTGTCGCAGGTGGCCGACGTCATCGACGGCGAGAAGGAGGAGACGTCGATCGCCCGCATCAACGGCCGCCCGTCGATCACCGTCGACATCCAGAAGGCGCAGGATGCGAACATCGTCGATACGGGTCGCGGCATCAACGAGGCGATTGCCACACTGCGGACCCGCCTGCCGTCGGACGTCGAATTGCGCATCGCCAATTCGACGGCCGACGCCGCCGAGCGGAGTGTGAACCGCGTGAAAGCGACGATCGTCGAGGGCGCGCTGCTCACCGTCCTCATCGTCTTCCTCTTCCTCCACAGCTGGCGCAGCACGATCATCACCGGCCTCACGCTTCCCATCGCCGTGATCGCGACCTTCATCGCGTTGTACGGGTTCGGCTTCACGCTCAATTTCCTGACCTTGATGGCGCTGTCGCTGTGCATCGGCCTCCTGATCGACGATGCGATCGTCGTGCGCGAGAACATCGTGCGCCACCTGGGCCTCGGCAAGGACCACGTCACCGCGGCCCGCGAAGGCACCGACGAGATCGGCCTCGCCGTGATGGCGACGACGTTCGCGATCGTCGCCGTGTTCGTGCCGATCGCGTTCATGAGCGGCATTGTCGGCCGGTTCTTCTTCCAGTTCGGGCTCACCGTCGCGGTGGCCGTGCTGGTGTCGCTGTTCGTCTCGTTCACGCTCGATCCGATGCTGTCGGCGGTCTGGCACGATCCGCCGGGCTCGCGGTTCCGACGCGTGCCGTGGCTCGGCCGCTTCATGGACCGCGTCGAGCGCGGCATCGAGTGGTTGCACGCGCTCTACGGCACGACCCTGGAGTGGGCGCTCGGACATCGCAAGAGCGTGATCGCGATCGCGATCGCGTCGTTCGTCGCCAGTTTCGCCCTCGTGCCGCTGGTAGGCACCGAATTCATCCCGTCGGCGGACGAGGGGTTCATCTCGCTGCGGCTCAATACGCCGGTCGGCTCGAGCCTCGAGTACACCGACGGCAAGGTCCGGCAGGTGGAGGCCGCGCTGAAGCCGTTTCCCGACATTGCGCTGACGATGACCACCGTGGGCTCGGACGAGGGTCGCAACTATGCGCGCATCAACCTGAAGCTCACCGAGCGCGCCGAGCGCAAGAGGACGCAGAAGGAGATCGAGGCGGCGATCCGCAAGGAGCTGAAGCCGATACCCGGCATCGAGCTCGCGTTCGGGTTCGACCGGCCGGTATGGGTGAACCTGCTGGGACCGGATCCCGAGATGCTCACCACGCTGATCAACGAATTCGCCGCCAAGGTCGCGAAGGTGCAGGGCATCGCGGACCTCGAGACATCCGAGAAGGCCGCGGCTCCGGCCCTGTCGATACGGCTCAACAGCGACGCGGCGGCGGATCTCGGGATTACGGTGCAGCAGGTCGGCGCGACGATACGACCGCTGCTCGCCGGCGACACGGTGAGCTACTGGCTCGGGCCGGACGGACAGAACTACGAGGTCAACGTGCAGTTGCCGAAGGACAGCCGCCGTCTCGCGGCGGATCTCGGCAACCTCTATCTCAGCACGACCAAGCGCGGACCCGACGGCGAGGCGCGGATGGTCCCGCTGCGGCAGGTCGCCGAGATCGTCGAGACGACGTCGCCACAGATCATCAAGCGGCAGGAGCTGCAGCGTCGTGTCGCGCTCTACGCCAACGTCGAGGGGCGCCCTTCCGGGGATGCCAACAAGGACGTGCAGGCGATCATCAAGCAATCCACGCTGCCGCCCGGCTACCGCTTCGACGTCGGCGGGCAGGCGAAGGACATGGAGGAGTCGTTCCAGGCGGCGCTGGCCGCGCTGGGCCTCGCGGTCATCTTCATCTACCTGATCCTCGCCTCGCAGTTCGCGAGCTTCACGCAGCCGTTCGCCATCATGGCGTCGCTGCCGTTCTCGCTGATCGGCGTGTTTCTCGCGCTGCTCCTGACCGGCACGACGCTCAACCTGTTCTCGATGATCGGCTTCATCATGCTGATGGGCCTGGTGACGAAGAACGCGATTCTGCTGGTCGACTTCGCCAACCGCGCCCGGCGCGGCGGGGCAAGCCTGCACGACTCGCTGTTGCAGGCCGGCCAGGTGCGATTGCGGCCGATCATGATGACGACGGCGGCGATGATCGGCGGGATGCTGCCCCTGGCCCTCGGGCTGGGCGAGGGCGGGGAGATCCAGGCGCCGATGGGCCGCGCGATCATCGGCGGCGTGATCACGTCGACGCTGCTGACGCTGGTGGTCGTGCCCGTGCTCTACACGTACCTCGACACATTCCACGAGCGGCGCAAGGCGAGGCGCGACGCCAGGCGCGGCACGCGTGGCACGGCGGTCGCGCCGGCGCAGGGGGACTGACGGCTTGCGCAGCGCGCCTGGCGTCCGGCGCGTCGGGGCGACGCCCCTTCGCCCCGGAGCAGCGTGCGATAATGACGCCGCGCACGCAGATATCGGTCATCGGCATGGACATCGAGCAGGCACGTTGCAACATGGTCGAGCAGCAGATCCGCACGTGGGAGGTGCTCGACCCGGACGTCCTCGACCTGCTGTTCGTGGTCCGCCGGGAGGATTTCGTTCCCGCCGCCTGCCGATTGCTTGCATTCGCGGACCTCGAGATCCCGCTAGGCTCCGGCGCGAAGATGTGGTCGCCCAGGATGGAGGCCCGCGTCCTTCAGGAACTGCGCCTCGTGCCCGGCGAGAGCGTGCTGGAAATAGGCACCGGGAGCGGGTATCTCACGGCGTTGCTCGCGAGCAGGGGCGCGCGGGTCACCAGCGTGGAGATCGATCCGCAACTGGCGGCGGACGCGAAGGCCAGACTCGCCCGTGCCGGTACGGGATCCGTCGAACTCGAGGTCGGCGACGGCGCGCGCGGCTGGGGAAGCGCGACCTACGACGCGATCGTGCTGACCGGATCGACGCCCGTGCTGCCCGACAGATTCACGCAGCAGCTCAATCCCGGTGGCCGTATCTTCGTGGTCGTCGGCGAGCCACCGGTGATGGCCGCGCAGCTCGTGCGCTGGGTCGCGCCGGGAGTGCTGACCGAACGAATCCTGTTCGAGACGATGCTCGAACCGTTGACGAACGCCATGGCACCGGCGCATTTCGAGTTTTGATTCCGCACTTGGCCGCCGCCGAACTTGCCTGCTGGCGCGCCGACCCGTCGCGCGCCCCGCCGGTCGTGATCGACGTCCGCGAGCCATGGGAATTCGCTTACTGCCGGATCGACGGCTCGGTGTCGATCCCGCTGAGCGAGCTCGCACGCCGGCAGGGCGAGTTGCCGCACGGAAGCCCGCTGGTGCTGGTTTGCCACCATGGGCACCGCAGCCAGCATGCGGCGATGCTGCTCAAAAGCGCAGGGTTCGCGCAGGTGCACAACCTGCGCGGCGGCGTGGAATCGTATGCGGTGGACGTCGACCCGGCCATGAAGCGATATTGAAGCAGCGATACGGAGGCGGACGCAGCCGGCAGCGAATGCAGGCAACTAACGCGCGGTTGTCGCGCACTGGATTGGAACGTTGACGATGAAACCACGACTGCTGGCACTCGCTGCCCCCTTGGCGCTCGGACTCGCGACCGCGGCGGGGCTCGCGAGCGGCGAGGACCTCCTGCAGATTTACCGGGAGGCGCTGCGCGCCGACCCTGCGATCGCCGCCGCCAAGGCGAACTGGGAAGCCACACAGGAGAAGGCGCCGCAGGCGCGCGCCGGATTGCTGCCCAGTGTCACGGCGACGGGCAGCGGCAACGTCTACAACTACGACGCGACGATCAAGTCCGATCCGCGGCAGGACATCAGCCGCAGTTTCAACCAGTACAACGCGACCGTATCGGCATCGCAACCGCTGTTCCGTTATCAGAATCTGATGCTGTACGACCAGGCCAGGCAGCAGGTGACTCAGGCCGATTACGTGCTCAATTCGGTGCAGCAGGACCTGATCGTCCGCGTTGCCGACGCGTATTTCGCCATCCTGCTCGCGCAGTTCAACATCGAGCTCGCCGAGAGCCAGAAGAAGGCCGTGTCGGAGCAGCTCGCCCAGGCGAAACGCAACTTCGAGGTCGGTGTCGCGACGATCACCGACACCAACGAAGCGCAGGCGAAGTACGACGCGATCGTGGCGCAGGAGATCACCGTGCGCAACGAATACGACAATCGGGTGACGGCGCTCCGCGCGATCATCGGGCGCTACCCGAAGGACCTGAAGCGGCTCGGCGGCGGTTTGGTGCCGGCGTTGCCCGAGCCCAATGTCGCCGATTTCTGGGTCGACCGCGCGCTGAAGGAAAACCTGAACGTACGGATCGCCGAGTCCAGTTTCGAGATCGCGAAACTCGAGGTCGAGCGGGCTCGGGGCGGCCATTACCCGACGCTCGACCTCGTCGGCAGCTATTCGGCACAGGGCTCGAGTGCCGCCATTTCCTCGTCGGTCTCGAGCGATTCGCGCACCGGCATCATCGGACTTCAGCTCAACGTGCCGATCTACCTGGGCGGGTTCGTCGATTCGCGCGTGCGCGAGGCCATCGCGCTGCTCGAAAAATCGCGCCAGGACCTCGAGTTCGCGCGCCGCGCGGCGCTGTTCCAGGCGCAGACGGGATTTGCCGGCGTCAACAGCGCCACGGCTTCGGTGAGGGCCTTCGAGCAGGCCGTCGTATCGGCGGAGAGCGCGCTCGCCTCGAACATCCTGGGCCAGGAGGTCGGCGTGCGCACGTTCCTCGACGTCCTGCAGGTTCAGCAGAACGTCTATTCGACACGCCGCGATCTGGCCGATGCCTACTTCAAGTACCTGATCGGCGTGCTGCGCCTGAAGGCATCGGTCGGCGCGCTGACCGAGCAGGACGTCGAGGATCTGAACCGCCAGCTCAAGGGCTGACGTCCGCCCCCCCCGCGACCTGCCTGCCCTCGATGGCCGCCGTGATGCGCGGCGACAGCCTGGTCCAGAGGCGATCCGCCGCGCCGCGGTGCGCCGCGTGAAACGCCAACGCTGCGGCGCGCATTGTCGCGCGGCGCGGCGCATCTTCGAGCAACCCCGCCACCGTGCCGACCAGTGCGGGCGCGTCCGCGACCTCCATTGCCGCGCCCGCCGCAATGGCCCCTGCCGCCGCTTCGGCGAAGTTGAACATGTGCGGGCCGATGAGCGTTGGGCGCCCCATGCTGATCGGCTCGATCAGATTCTGGCCGCCCAGCGGCAGCAGGCTGCCGCCGACGAAGGCGACGTCCGCGGCCGCGAAATAGCCTGGCATTTCACCCATCGAGTCACCCAGCACGACGTCGATGTCCGCTGGCACGGGCGTGTTGCTGCTGCGGCGCACGAACGGGATCCCGCGCTGGCGCAGCAGTTCGGCCACCACGGCGAAGCGCTGCGGATGGCGCGGGACGATCACGGTCAGGGTGCCGGGCGGTAGCGGCGTCGCGGTGAGCGCGTCGAGAAGCATCGCCTCCTCGCCGTCGCGCGTGGAGGCGGCGACCCACACGGGGCGCGCTGCGCCGAAACGCACCCTGAACTCCCGGCCCAATGCTTCGACGCCGTCCGGGGTGCTGGCGTCGAATTTCAGGTTCCCGGTGACCACCGGGGGCGGCGCGCCCAGATCGGCGAGCCGCTTGGCGTCGACCTGCGTCTGCGCCGCTACACCCGACAGCGCGGCGAGCATCGGTCGCGAAAGCGAGGGAATGCGAGCGTACCCGCGCGCGGAACGTGCGGACATCCGCGCGTTGACGAGGTAGAGGGGCACCTCTGCCTCGTGCGCGAGCGCGACGAGATTCGGCCACAGCTCGGTCTCCATGATGAGTCCCGCGCACGGCCTGAAATGCGCGAGGAACGACCGCACTGCGAACGGGACGTCGTAGGGCAGCCATGCCTGAACGACGCTGTCGCCGAAGAGCGCGCGGCCGCTCGCGCGGCCGGTCGCCGTCATGTGCGTCAGCAGCACGGTCGCCCCGGGATGCGCGCGGCGCAGCCGGTCGACGAGCGGCGCGGCGGCGCGCGTTTCGCCGAGCGACACGGCGTGCACCCAGAGCAACGGTTGCGCAACCGTGCCCCGGTACCGGCCAAAGCGCTCGCCGATGTGCTCGCGATAGCCGGGCTCGCGGCGACCGCGCCACAGGAGGCGTAACGGCAGCAACGGCAGCGCGAGATACCAGAGGAGCGTGTAGATTGCGCGCATCCGGGTCTTCAGCAGCGCGGCGCGCGGCGCATGAGCCCGCCGGGCCGCCCCAAGGGCGAATACCGGAGCGCGTAGCGCGAAGGTACCCCAATGAGTTCGCCCGCGACGCGCTCCACCGCCTCCGGCGTCGGGATCGAGCCCACGCCCCCCAGGTCGCGCGCGTGGGCGCCGGCGGGCCCGACGCCACAGCGCAGGGGGTCGGTGGCGACGAACAGCGAAACGGTCGGCGTGCCGAGCGCGGCGGCGAGATGGACGAGCCCCGTGTCGACGCCGATGGCGATCTCGGCGCGCGCGAGGAGACTCGCGAGCGCGGGCAGCGTCTGTCTTGGCGGCGGCGGCACCTGCGCGTTGGCGACGCCGGCAGCGTAGCGCTCGCTGCGCGTGCGCTCGGCGTCGCTGCCCCACGGCAGGACCACCGAGAGTCCCGCCGTCGCGAACGTCTCGATCAGGCGCCGCCAGTGCGCGTCGGGCCACAGCTTGTCGGCCCGTGACGTGCCGTGAAAGAGCACGACGAACGGGCGGTCAGGCACCATTCCCGCCGCCGGGGGCGGCGGCACGAGGCCGAACCGGGGCGGACCTTCGACCCGATAATCGAGGGCCGCCGCGGCGAGCTGACGGCAACGCGCGATGAAATGCTGGTCGGGGTTGATCGCATGATGCACGTCGTGCGCGAACGTCGCGACGGGCTCCCGGATACTGGCGCGATCCGGGCCGTGCCGCACGCCTCGCGCCATCCGGGCGAGCAACGCGCCCTTGACCTGCTCCTGCAGGTCGAGCACCGCTGCGTATTCCTCGCCCCGCAGCGCGCGGCGGAACGATCCGAATTCACGCCAGGTCGATGCGGCGAAGAGGCGATGTCGCCAGTGCCGCAGCGCGACGGGAATGATGCGCCGGATGCCGGGGTGAAGCTCGACCAGCGGCACAAATCCGGTCTCGGCGACCCAGTCGATCGCCAGCTCGGGACGGTGCGTGTGCACGTCGGCAACGAGCGTGAGCGCATGGACGATGTCACCGAGCGATGACGGGCGCACGACCAGGATGGCGCTTGTATGTACCCCCACACCCCCCGAGGGGGCGTGATTCGCGCCTCGGGGCGGCCCGGCGGCGCTCATTGGGACACCCTGCTCATTGCCGGGGCCTCCGCGTGGCGGGCGCGCAGCCAAAGGTGCGGGGAAACCCCGTAGAATGCGCGCATGTCAGACCCGAGCCGCGATGATACCGTGGAAAGCGCCGTCCCGCGCCGCGGCACAGGGGTCGCCTCGAGTGACGAGAGGCTTCCCGCAGGATCCTCGCATTGAGCATGGCGACGGAGGCTTCAATTCTGGTGACCGGCTGCGCAGGGTTCATCGGCATGCATGCGGCACTGTCGCTCGTTGCGCAGGGCCGGCAGGTGACCGGGGTCGACAACCTGGACCCGTATTACGACGTAACCCTCAAGGAGGCGCGGCTCGCGCGGCTCGTGCGCCAACCGGGGTTCCGGTTCATCCGCACCGATCTCACCGACGCCGGAGCGGCGGCGGGCCTGTTCCGCGACGGCGCCTTCCGGCAGGTCATCCACCTTGCGGCGCAGCCTGGAGTCCGCTACTCGCTCGTCAATCCCGGAGCGTATTTCGCCAACAACCTGACGGCGTTCGGTCATGTCGTCGAAGGCTGCCGGCGCGCGGGAGTGGAGCACCTCGTGTACGCGTCCAGCTCCAGCGTCTACGGTGCCAACCACACGCTGCCCTTTTCCGAGGACCAGAACGTCGACCACCCGGTCAGCCTCTACGCCGCGACCAAGAAGGCGAACGAGCTCATCGCGCACAGCTACAGCCACCTCTATCGGCTGCCGACGACAGGCCTTCGCTTCTTCACCGTCTACGGGCCGTGGGGGCGTCCGGACATGGCGCCAATGCTGTTCACGAAGGCAATCCTCGCCGGCCAGCCGATTCGGGTCTTCAACAACGGGAAGATGCGTCGTGACTTCACCTACGTCGACGACATCGTCGAAGGCATCGTCCGGGTTGTCGCAGCGCCGCCCGCCGGTGACGAGGTCGCCGCGCCCTACGCCGTCTACAACATCGGCAATCACGAGGCCGTCGAGCTGGAGACGTTCATCGCGACGCTCGAGCAGCTGCTCGGCCGGTCCGCGATCAGGGAGTACGCACCGATGCAACCGGGCGACGTGCCGGCGACCTACGCTTCGATCGACCGGCTCGCCGCCGTCACCGGTTTTGCCCCGCACACGCCGCTCGCGGAGGGGCTCGCCCGATTCGTGGC
>Ga0209254_10005361_pt1 | contig 11802 bp, 6 predicted proteins | sample FrelakmetDIP11DI_FD_187148 | JGI IMG/M metagenome (GOLD analysis project Ga0209254, IMG submission 187148) | Freshwater lake sediment microbial communities from the University of Notre Dame, USA, for methane emissions studies - DIP11 DI (SPAdes)... | ecosystem: Environmental > Aquatic >... | reverse complement strand
CCTTGATTGGTTCGACGGGCAGACGTCGTTTGCCCTCGGCGATCTGCACATTACACCGTTTCCAGTACCGCACGATGCGCGCGAGCCGTGTCAGTTCGTCTTCAGCGACGGTGCCGTGCGGCTGGGTATCCTCACCGACACCGGGAGTATTACCGCGCATATCCAACAGCAATTGACCGGATGCGATGCCTTGCTGCTGGAGTGCAACCACGATGTCGCCATGCTCGCTACCGGTCTGTATCCGCCCAGCCTCAAGCAGCGCGTCGGCGGCAGCCTTGGCCATCTCAGCAATGATCAGGCGGCGGGCTTGCTGAGTGTGCTCGATACCACGCGATTGACGCATTTGGTTGCCGCGCACCTCAGCGATAAGAACAACCGCCCTGGGCTGGCGCGCGCGACGCTGGCCGGTGTGCTCGGCTGTGAGCTGGACTGGATTGGCGTCGCCGATCAGACCACGGGACTGGACTGGCGACAGGTGGGTTGAACGCCGAAAGAAATCGGGGTCGGAGGCGAATGGCGCCTACATAAACCTAGAAGCACACCCAGAAGCACACCCAGAAGCACACCCAGAAGCGCCGTTATCCCGGCGAATGCCGGGATCCAAGACCCGTATCTGTGGTGAATCCCTGGATTACTCGCTGCATTTGCCCTTCGGGCCGCCCTGCGGGCTTTCAACGCGCTTCGCGCTTGTGTCCAGTATCGCCGGAATGACGGAAATCGAATTCGTCTCTGCCTCCGGTTTTTTTGTATCATTGTCGTCTTCTGAAGCGACAGCCACCGCGCCCGAGACGGACTTATGCTGCACATTCCCGGCGGTCCCGCCCTTTCCAGTTTCCGCAGCGAAAAACTGCTGACCCGCATCCGCGAGGTGGTTCCGGATCTCGAGGTCATGCATGCCGAGTTCTGGCATTTCGTCGATCTCGAACAGCAGCTTGGAGATGCCGATCGCGCCACTCTGGAACGGCTCTTGGATGATGGCATCGTCAGTCCCGCCGCGCCTGAGGCCGCGCGCTTGTTTTTGGTCGTACCCCGTCTGGGCACAATTTCCCCGTGGGCAAGCAAGGCCACCGATATCGCGCATAACTGCGGCTTGGAACGCATTCACCGCATCGAGCGCGGCATCGCCTATCGACTGCGCCTGAAAGACGGGCGCGTCTTCACCGATCAAGAAGGTGCCGCGCTGTTGCCGCTGCTGCATGATCGGATGACTGAAACGGTATTGGTTAACGCGGATGAAGCCGTCGCATTATTCAAAACCGCTGCACCGACTCCGCTGACAACTGTGGATATTCTTAGCGGTGGTCGTGAGGCGCTGGTCGCGGCCAATCGTAGTTTGGGTTTGGCGTTGTCGGACGACGAAATTGATTATCTGGTCGAGAGTTTCGCGACGCTGAAACGCAACCCCACTGACGTTGAACTGATGATGTTCGCACAGGCCAACTCCGAGCATTGCCGACACAAAATCTTCAACGCCGATTGGATCATCGACGGTCAGGCGCAAAACGCGTCGCTGTTCGGCATGATCCGTGAGACCTATACCGCCAGTCCCGAGGGTGTGCTATCCGCCTACAAAGACAATTCTGCGGTGATGGAGGGTATTGCGGGAAAACGGTTCTATCCGGATGCGCAAGGCGTTTATGCCGAGCATAGCGAAGACGTGCACATCCTGATGAAGGTCGAGACGCACAATCACCCGACGGCGATCTCGCCGTTCCCCGGCGCGGCCACCGGCTCTGGCGGCGAGATCCGCGACGAGGGCGCGACCGGTCGCGGCAGCAAACCCAAGGCGGGCCTGTGCGGGTTTTCAGTGTCCAATCTGCGTATTCCCGGTTTCGAACAGCCGTGGGAAACCGATTTCGGTAAACCCGTGCGCATCGCCTCCGCGCTCGACATCATGATCGACGGCCCGCTGGGTGCGGCGGCGTTCAACAATGAATTCGGCCGACCGAATCTGTGCGGTTATTTCCGCACCTTCGAGGAGCGTGTGCCCGGTCCGACCGGCGATGAGGTGCGTGGTTATCACAAGCCGATCATGCTTGCCGGTGGTTACGGCAATATCCGCGGCGATCACGTCGAGAAGCACGATATCCCGCCCAGCGCACAGCTGATCGTGCTCGGCGGTCCGGCCATGTTGATCGGACTCGGCGGTGGAGCGGCGTCGAGCATGTCCAGCGGCGCGAGTGCCGAAGATCTGGATTTCGCCTCGGTGCAGCGCGGCAATCCGGAAATGCAACGCCGCGCGCAAGAAGTTATTGATCGCTGCTGGGCGATGGGCACAGACAATCCCATCATCTCCATCCACGATGTCGGCGCCGGTGGCATTTCCAACGCACTGCCAGAGTTGGTCAACGACAGCGGCCGCGGCGCGCGTTTCGAACTGCGCGCGGTGCCCAATGACGATCCCGGCATGTCGCCGATGCAGATCTGGAGCAATGAATCGCAGGAGCGTTATGTGTTGGCGGTGGCGGCCGATCGCATCGAACAGTTCCAGCAGCTCTGCGAACGTGAACGCTGCCCGTTCGAGGTCGTCGGCGAGGCGACAGAGGAGCAGCAGTTGATCGTCGGCGACGCCTACTTCGAGAATCTGCCCGTCGATATGCCGATGTCGCTGTTGCTCGGCAAGCCGCCGAAGATGTTGCGCGACGTGCATCATCGCACCTTCACCAAGCCAAATTTCGACACGTGTGCCGTCGACGTCTGCGAGGCGGCGTATCGCGTGTTACAGCTGCCGACGGTGGCGAACAAGACCTTCCTGATCAGCATCGGTGATCGCAGCGTGACCGGTACGGTGACGCGCGATCAGATGGTCGGGCCGTGGCAAGTGCCGGTGGCCGATGCCGCCGTCACCTGCACGGATTACCGCGGTTATACCGGTGAAGCGATGGCTATGGGTGAGCGCACACCGATTGCGCTCGTCGACGCCGCCGCCTCCGGACGGATGGCGGTTGGCGAGGCGATTACCAACATCGCCTGCGCCGATATCGAGCGCATCGAAGACATTCGCCTGTCGGCGAACTGGATGGCGCCGGCCGGTCATCCGGGCGAAGACGCCAATCTGTTTGACACCGTGCGCGCTGTGGGTCGCGAACTGTGTCCCGCGCTTGGCATCGCCATACCGGTCGGCAAAGATTCTTTATCGATGAAGACGGTGTGGCAGGAAAACGGCGAGGCCCGTGAGGTCACCGCGCCGGTGTCGCTGATTGTAACCGCGTTTGCGCCGGTCGATGATGTGCGCCGCACGCGCACGCCGCAGCTGCGTACCGAGCTGGGCGATTCCGATCTGATCCTCATCGATCTCGGTAAGGGCCGTAACCGCATCGCCGGTTCGGCGTTGGCGCAGGTCTATAAACAAGTCGGTCATCACGCGCCCGACCTTGATGATCCGCAAGCCATGAAGGCGTTCTTCGCCGCCATCGGTGAACTCAATCGTGAAGATCTGGTTCTCGCCTACCATGATCGTTCCGACGGTGGTTTGCTCGCGACGCTGTGCGAAATGGCCTTCGCCGGCCACACCGGCCTCGATATTCAGCTCGACGAACTCGGCGACGATGCCGTCGCGGCGCTGTTTGCTGAAGAACTCGGTGCGGTCATACAAGTGTTGCACTGCGATACCGACACCGTGCTGGATATCCTGCGCGAGTACGGTTTTGCACACCACAGCCATGTGATCGGCACCCACGAGGAAGACGACCGCATTCGTATTGAACATAACGGCTACGTTGTGCTGGACGAGTCGCGTGTCGATTTGCAACGTGCCTGGAGCGAGACCAGCTTTCGCATGCAGGCGTTGCGCGATAATCCGCAGTGCGCGCAGCAGGAATTCGATGCGCTGTTGGATGTGCAGGATCCGGGCATCAAGATCAAACTCAATTTCGAGCCGGAAGAAGATATCGCCGCGCCCTTTATACATCAGGCCGTCAACCGTGGCGCGCGTCCGCGCATGGCAATTCTGCGCGAGCAGGGCGTAAACGGGCAGATCGAGATGGCGGCGGCGTTCCATCGTGCCGGCTTCGAAGCTGTCGACGTGCACATGAGTGATATCCTCAGCGGTCGCGTGTCGCTGTCTGGTTTCAAGGGCTTTGTCGCCTGTGGCGGTTTCTCCTACGGCGACGTACTCGGTGCCGGACAGGGTTGGGCCAAGTCGATTCTGTTCAACAGCCAAGCGCGTGATGAATTTGCGGCGTTCTTTGCGCGCAGCGACAGCTTCGGCTTGGGTATCTGCAACGGCTGTCAGATGATGTCGAGCCTGAAGGAATTGATTCCCGGTGCCGAGTATTGGCCGCGCTTCAGGCGCAATCTGTCCGAGCAATTCGAGGCGCGCTTCTCACTGGTGGAAATCCTGCCGTCGCCGTCGCTGTTCTTCGCCGGCATGCACGGTTCGCGTCTGCCCATCGCCGTCGCGCACGGCGAAGGTCGTGCGGAGTTTGCAGCAACGGATGGCGCAAAGCAGGCGTTGAGTGCGCGGCTGGTGACGACGCGTTATCTGGATCACTACGGCCGTGCGACCGAGGTATATCCGCTCAACCCAAATGGCTCGCCCGCTGGCATTACCGGTCTGACGACCGACGACGGTCGCTTCAGCATCATGATGCCGCACCCCGAACGCGTGTTCCGCACCGTGCAACATTCCTGGCACCCGGATGTGTGGGGCGAAGACGGTCCGTGGCTGCGCATGTTCCGCAACGCACGGGTGTGGGTAGGGTAGTGCGAGGGAGATCTTCGCCACGGAAAACACGGAAGGCACGGACTAAGGCTTAGTTGCGAGGAGTCTCCAACCCGGTGCAGCGTTTTACGCGTGTCGAGGATTGTTATACGTCGGAACTTTGAACCAGCGCATGGGTCGTAGCTATGGTCAACACCTTGAGGGGATGCACGCATGACCCTGGTCCGCACATCGTCCATGATCCTTTCTTCTGAAATCACCCCCGAATCGGTCTACCGTGAACGGCGCCGGTTCATGCAGGCTGGACTGGCGTTGTCGGGTGCCGCGCTATTGGGCGGTATGCCGTCCGCACACGCGGCGGCAGAAGCCTCCGCGGATTTGCTGCGCAGCCCATTCAGCACCGATGAGACGCAGACCGAATTCAAAGATGTCACCGGCTACAACAATTTCTATGAGTTCGGCACCGGCAAGGAGGATCCGGCGGAGAATGCGCATACGCTGAGAATTGCGCCTTGGTCGGTGGCCGTCGAGGGCGAGTGTGCGAAGCCTGGGGTTTATACGCTTGAGGATATTCTCAAGCAGCATCCAGTTGAAGAACGCATCTACCGTCTGCGGTGTGTTGAAGGTTGGTCGATGGTGATTCCGTGGATCGGTTTCCCCCTGGCCGATCTGATCAAACGTTTCGAGCCGAACGGTAATGCCAAATATGTCGAGTTCGAAACATTACACGATCCGGAGCGGATGCCCGGCCAACGTCGTGCGGTGTTGCAATGGCCGTATGTGGAAGGCCTGCGCATGGATGAGGCAATGCACCCGCTCACATTGATGGCGACGGGATTGTATGGCGCGGCAATGCCCAAACAGAACGGTGCGCCGATTCGCTTGGTGGTGCCGTGGAAATATGGGTTCAAAAGCATCAAGTCGATCGTTAAGATCCGTTTCGTCGAGCAGCAGCCTGTGTCGAGCTGGACGCGCGCCGCGGCCAGTGAATACGGTTTCTACTCGAACGTGAATCCCGAGGTCGATCATCCGCGCTGGAGCCAACGCACCGAACGGCGCATCGGCGAATTCACCAAGCGCAAGACACTCATGTTTAACGGCTATGCCGAGCAGGTGGCTTCGTTGTATACGGGCATGGATCTGCGTAAGAATTTTTAATATATGAAACCACTGCTGTCCCACAAGCCCTGTTCTGAAAAAGCGTAAGGCCCTATGTAACGGCGCATTGCAGACGATGAAGCGCTTTCCAGACATGACGCCGCTGAACGGAGCGTCCCTTCTCCCTTCGGGAGAAGGACAGGATGAGGGGATAAATGAAATCGGCAAGTTACGCCGTTTCGATCCCCTCACCCTAACCCTCTCCCGGAGGGAGAGGGAGTTTATGGGACAGCAGTGATATGAAACCCTGGATCAAGCCTGCTGTCTTCACGTTATGCCTGCTGCCGCTCGCCGGGTTGGTGTTTGCGTTGCTGGCAGATCGGCTGGGCGCGAATCCCATCGAGGCGTTAACGCGTGAAACCGGTGAATGGACGCTGCGGTTTTTGCTGCTTACTTTGTGCATGACGCCGTTGCGCAAGATTACCGCTTGGCGTTGGCCTGTCCGACTACGGCGCATGCTTGGATTATTCGCGTTTTTCTATGTCTGTATGCATCTGACCACGTACCTATGGCTGGATCAGTTTTTCGATTGGCCTGAGATCGTACGCGATATTGTTAAACGCCCGTTTATTACGCTGGGTATGCTGGCCTTTGTTTTATTGGTTCCCTTGGCGGTCACTTCGACGAACGCCATGATGCGTCGGCTTGGACGTAATTGGGCTCGCTTACACCAACTGGCATACGTTATTCCGGCGTTGGGCGTGCTGCACTATTGGTGGTTGGTGAAGGCCGATGTGCGTGAGCCATTGGTGTATGCGCTGCTGTACTTGGCGCTGATGCTGTTACGCTGGAAACCGATCGCGCTGCGGATCAGTCGTATGCCGGCGTAGCCGCCGCCTCTGGTCGCAGGCCGCTGTGGCAAAGATGCGCGCGCGGCCAATTCCCCAAAGAGCGCAGCGGTCCGTGCTTATGTATTGCTGCCAGTAAGGTGAGCGAGATCGGTCAGATCGGTGCGATTTTCGGCGATGTGGAACAATGCCGCCACCACGTGGCGGTCATATTTGTCTTTCGATTCTGCGAGCAGTCGATCCAGTGCCTGCGGGATCGGTACCTCGTCGCGGTAAGCGCGTGGGCTGACCAAGGCGACAAAGGCGTTGGCGACCGCCAGGATGCGCGCGGTCAGCAAGATGGCCTCGCCACTTAAACCCTGCGGATAGCCGCTGCCGTCCATCAGTTCCTGTTTCTGCGCGATGGTGGCGAGCACCGGGCCTTCGAATTCCAGGCTGGACAGGATGTCGAGCGCGTATTGCACATGCCGTTTGAGGGTCTCTTGTTCTTCATCCGATAGCGCGCCGGATTTGGTGAGGACTTCCTTGGGGATAAAGATCTTGCCGACATTCGCGAGGTTCGCGGCCAGATCCAGCGCTTGCAGATCGCTGGCCGGTAACTGCAATTCGCGACCGATGGCGACGGCGACGGCGGCAGTGCGCGAAGAATGGTTGGCCGAGTGCGGATCGTGTTTGTCCACCGCGCGCATCAGCGCGGTGATCAGCTGGCGTAACAGATCGGCGCGCTTGCGCTCGGATTCATGCAGTGCGGTGACGTCGTGGAGTACCACGAGTGTGGCGTGACCACTGCCCGCTGGATTGGGTAGAGGTAATGCGATGCATTGGTACAGACCGTCGCGATCGTTGAGCGTGAGATTCTCTGGTTGAGTGGAGGGGGTGGCCGGTTGGCTAATGCAGGTCTCCAAACGTTGCGCCGTGTCCGGTCCGAAGATGCTGGCCAGCGTCTTACCGAACAAGTCGGCTTGGGGGACGCCGATCGCCGCCTCGAAGGCGCGGTTGGCGAATATTAGACGATGGTCGTCGTCGAGCAGGAACAGATAATCCGATAGCGTGTCGGTGACCCCGTGCAATAAGCGTGTCTGGCCTTCGAGCATGCGGGTCTTTTCCTGCAACCGCGCCGTCATGGCCTGCGCACGCACACTGCTGCCATGACGCCAGGCGGCGATCAGGCTGGCGCAGATGAAGAACAATGTCAGCAGGAATGATGTTAGTAAGAAGCGGCGATGATCCTCGGATTCCTTCAAAGCCTCACGCGCATCGGTCTTCTGAATCAGGAGCCACGGTGCCCCGCTCAGGGCGCGGCTGGTCATGAGTACAGATGTGCCGCGATAGTCGATGCCTTTGGCAAACTCGCCGGGATTGCGCAGGGCGCGCAGCATCTCTTGATCGAGTGTGCTCAACGGCAGGCGGCGTTGCAGTGGCGCACTCCCATCGGCGAGCGGGGAAAGATTGATGAGCACATTGTTTTCGAGCCGGACCAAAAGGGTTTCGTCGCGGCGCGTCAGGCCGCCGCGGTTGGCCAGCAGCGGATACAAGTCCGTCGCCGCAGGCTTGATGCCGAGCAAGACACCGACGCGCGATTGACCGTTGTCATCCTGCATACCTTGGACGGTGGCGATCGGTACCAGGAAACCGAGTGTGGCTTGTCCCTGTGCGGAAACGCGCAGATCGCGCAGGGCGGGTTGGCCGGTGCCGATAACGTGCAGGGCGAGGGCCCGGTCTTCCGGATCCAAAGCCGGCATGCCTGGCGTGGCGACCACCACACGACCCTCGTGGTCGAGCAGGGCCAAGCCGCGGTAATTGGCGGTCGGCAGATTGGCACGCACCAGCGGTTCAGGTTCGCCGACGGCGCGGTAGCCACCGCGTTCGGCCGCGGCATTGATGAGGTTGCGCAGATAACCGAGTTGTGCGGGTTCGACGTCCGTCGGGGTGTCCGTATGGGTGGAGAGTTGGCTCAGATACAGTTGCAGCGAGGCATTGTTGGCCAGTTCGCCCAGATTGGCGAATTCGCGGGACAGCCATTGGTCGATACCCGCCGCACGATCATCGGCGATCAGGCCGAGGCGGATGCGCCAGTCACCGAGGTCGCGTTCACGCTCCAGATCAAGGTAGGAGAAGATCAGCCATATGCCACCGAGGATGACCGCGAACAGCAGGGCAAGGCCGATCAGGATGGGTCTGCGCGAGTGTGTGTTATCCAAGGTCGCTCCGGGACGGGGTGGGTTCACAGCACCGGTGTGTGAATCCACCAGTGCTTTTCGTTGATGGAATAGACCGGCACGTAATGCACGATTTGGCGGTGATCGACGACTTGCTGGATCTGATTGTCCATGACGAGAATCTCGTTATGGTCATACACCGCCAGCACCGCATGAGGTACGCGCAGATTGGTGTCCTGCAACACGACGATGCGCAGTTGTTCTGGATCGAATCCCAGCCACAGCAGCGAAAACAGCTTGGTGAGCGCGTAATCCTCACAGTCGCCGCCATTGTATAGAAACTCGCGCGCGATGGCCCAATAGTCCTCCAAGCCATAATTTTCGAGATCGATGATGTAGCGCTTCTCGTTGGCGTAGGTGTTGATGCGTTGCAGTTGATCGCGAAGCGGCAAGCCGCGAATGCCGCTGAGGAAGGTCTGCCATTCACGCAGATGGCAGCGGTTCAGGGTGGCGGCGGAGCAATCGGCCTCGGGTAGATCCTCGCGGATGTGCCGTTCCAGCACGCGGATCCATTGCGAGAACGACGCCGACTGGTTTTGCTGCGCCTCCTGATAACCGAACAGGCTGGGTGTAGCCTGGGCCAGTTGGCTGAGTGCGCATGTCGCGAGCGCCATGAGCCAGGTCGACCAGCGTGAAGCGGTCGGGATATGGGCAGGGGGGTGAAGATGGCTGGTCACGGGTATGCAGGCACGCGCTGTAAGCCTTGGCCTACCGCAATCATTTGGCTCCAGAGTTTGTTAATCGCTTGGTTCATGCGTTAGTATTTGCGCCTAAATTTGTAAACCAAGTCAGTGGCATTGTCATGGGTAAGTTAGGAATGCCACTGCATTACACCCGAGATAACAAGGGGGAGTCAATGACAAAGGGCCGGATTTTCGCGGGATTGTCCATGCTGTACACAGCTATGCTGGCCGCTGTTTTCACAATCAGCGTGGCGCCTGTGCAGGCTGCGGAACCGGTCGACGAGGAGGCGCTGTTCAAAGAAGGCATGCAGGCGCTGGAGGAGGATCGCCTGAAAACGGCGATGGAGGCCTTCCAATCTATCCTCTCGATGCAGCCTCGTTTGCACCGCGCACGTCTGGAACTGGCGCTCGCCTACTACCGCTCGCTGCAATATGCGGAAGCACGCGAGTTGGCCCAGACGGTATTGGACGACCCACAGACACCGCCCGAGGTGCGTGTCACGGTGTTGGCCTTCCTGGCGCAGATCCAGAGTGACGAGAACGCGATGGCGCAGCGCCATATATTCAAGCCCTCGATCAGTGCCGGAGCAATGTACGACTCAAATGTAAATGTCGGTCCGGGTTCGGAGTTTATCGATGAGTTGCCTGGATTTATTCTTACACCCGGTTCGACGCGGGAGGGTGACGGTGCGTCAGTACTGACCGCTGGCCTTGCGCACACTTTTCAGCCGGGCAAGATCTTCGAATTCGGCGAGCGTCCCGCGGCGTTCCTGTGGCAGAGCCAAGCCAGCCTGTACGACCGCGCCTATCAAGATATGGAAGACTATGATCTCACCATCCTAACGGGTAGCACGGGTCCGGCACTCGTCATGCTGCGCCATTGGCGTGCCAATCTGGCGTTTAATGTCGACCGCATCTGGTTGGGTGGCAGTGAACTGGCTTGGTTCTCCTCGCTCAATCCCGCGGTGACTTGGCAGTTCACCGATGGAGAATTGACCTGGGATGCCACCGTGACCGATCGCCGCTATGACGAGACCATCGATGCCGGACGTGAAGGTACCTATCTGGGCACAGGCCTGGCGCTGGGTAATTACTTCCAGCAGCGCAAAGTCGCTACCCAGGTGGGTGCGCGCCTGGTCGGGTTCAATGCTGAAGATGATTTTCTCGGCTATGACGGCTATGAGCTGTTGGCGGGTGTCATCATCAAGGCCTGGCCGAACGGCACCCTCTACGCCCGTGCCAATTACCGCGATGCAGAATACGATGCTATTGATCCCGGTTTCACCAAGGCGCGCGACGAAACCGAAACCCGCCTTGCGGGTGGTTTCGAGCATGACATTGCATCGGGATATTTGGAAAAATGGACGCTGTACGGCGGCATCCTGTACACCGGTAACAGATCCAACCTCTCGATCTACGAATACGACCGGCGCCAGATTACGCTCAATCTGGGCCGGACATTCTGATCGCGCGTATATAATGACCCTGGGACACAATCGCCTGACTCGGTCGGCGATAGTCTCAGGGATGACGGACTGCGAATCTGGGCTGACTGCCTTGATCTCTTGCGCGCGTTGCCTGCCCCGGCACTCTGGTATTCGCCCAAACGTTTGCTAGTCTAGAAATATCAGCATTACCTAATGTGTCATGCATAGGTAATCGTGAGTTGGCCCGCTTCTCCAATTGTCTTTGTAGAAATCTGTCGGATTACAATACACTTACTTCGGTAGAGATATGCGGTGGTATCAGAGATAACTTATTTGATCTATATGGATTTAATCGCTTTTCCTTGAGTATGTTCGCCGTTGGGATGCCGGTATAGTTTACATTTTAGCTTTTGCAGCATGACTTTACGGGCCGATTTTTAAGTTCTAACTAATTGAAGAACATTGAATTTAAAGGAAGGCGTCTGGGCGTGGCATAGGTATTGCTAAACTGTATGAAACTTAAACTCCTGTGGATTCCGATGCCCACGGGTTATTTAATTCGCCGGAGGATTTCTGTGTGAATGTGAAAAAATCAGTGATTTCATTATGCGTTATCAGCGTAATGATGGGTGCTGCCTGGGAAACCGCTGTAGCCAAGCAGGCCGAACAAGATGACGATTCCGTAAAGCGCTGGGGCCGCTGGGCGGTGCTCTCCCCGGCCGCGGGTCAGGAAGAAGCAGGTCTTACAACGATTGCCGCAGCCAATGATTTAGGGTCTTGCGAGTCATCGGAAAACTGCCCCGGTATTCAACCGGTAGGTGAGCCAGTAGAGCCGCCGCCGCCACCGCCGCCGCCGCCGCCGCC
>Ga0209254_10005360_pt1 | contig 11803 bp, 7 predicted proteins | sample FrelakmetDIP11DI_FD_187148 | JGI IMG/M metagenome (GOLD analysis project Ga0209254, IMG submission 187148) | Freshwater lake sediment microbial communities from the University of Notre Dame, USA, for methane emissions studies - DIP11 DI (SPAdes)... | ecosystem: Environmental > Aquatic >... | reverse complement strand
GGGGCCCTCGGTGTAGTCGCCGGCGAGAGCCAGGCCGGGGGCGCCCGGATCGACGGCCGGGGGCCGGAACGCACCCGGCACGCAGGAGAACGTGGCGCGCTTCTCGGTGATCACCTTCGTCCAGCGCGGCGCCTCGAGCGGCCCCGTGACCTGCTCGACCTCGCGGTGGACCTTCGTGCCGAGCACCTCCTGGTCCAGTGTCGCCTCGGCGTGCGACGCCGAGATGACCGCGGCCACGAGTCCGCGCGGCCCGCCGAAAGCCTCGCGGTCGAAGAGCCACTGCGCATGCGATTGGTCGAGGGCCATCATCGGGCGCGGCAGGCGAACGCGGACGGCGTACTGCAGGTACACCGTGGTGATCGGTTCGTGGGCGATCGCGGCGATCCGCGCGGCCAGCGCACCGAGGCCCGGCAAGGGAGAGAGGAGCAGGCTGGCCTCGTGCGGGGCGGTGGCGCAGACGAGGGCATCGAAGCGCTCGCGCCCCTCCGGCGTCTCGACCGTCCACCCCTCGCCATCGGACGCCAGGGCTATGACGCGACGGCCGAGCAGCAGGCGAGCGCCGCGCTCTCCCAGCCAGGTGAGGGCCGGGTCGGGCAGCACCGCCGAGAGGTCGGCGACGGGCACGAGGAAGTCGGAGTCCTCTCGCTTGCGCAGCAACGCGTCGCGCAGCACCCGCGCGAATACGGCCGCGTCCGCCCGTTCGCCGGGCGTGTTGAGCGCGGCCACGCAAAGGGGCTCCCACACGAGCCGGCACAGGCGTTCGGGCTGGCCGAGGCGCTTGAGGAGAACGGCGACCGTTTCGCCCGGGCGCGCGAGCGCTTCCGCGCGACGAACCGCGACGCCCAGGCGGATCGCCGCCCATCGTTCGCGTGCGGACAGGCCGGATGCGAGGGCGATCGCGAAGGCGAGATGGAGCGGAGCGGGCAAGGAGGGCGCCGCGAGCGCGAGCCCGTCCGGATAGCGGATCTCCAGGCGAAGCCGCCTCAGGTGTGACGCCGGGGCGCCCACGGTGCGCATGAGGGCGAGCGTCTCGCGGTAGGCGCCCAGCAGAAGGTGCTGTCCGTTGTCGAGCGGCACGCCGCGGTACTCGATGCGCCGTGCCCGTCCCCCGGCCGTCCGGTTCGCGTCGAAAAGCGTGACGCGCGCGCCGCGGCGCACGAGCTCGACGGCGGCGGCGATCCCGGCCCAGCCGGCGCCGACGACGCCCACGTGCCGGATGCTCACGTCGAGATCCAGGTCTTCCACGCGATCCAGAGCTTGCGGATCGGCGTGAGGGAAACGCGGGCTTTCAACACCGGGAAGCCATCCGACCGGATCTCCTGGAGCAGCGTGCGGTAGATGGCGGCCATGATGAGTCCCGCGCGCTGGCTGCGGCGGTCCTCCGGCGGCAGCAACGCGAGGGCCCGGTCGTATTGCGCCTCGGCGCGCGCGGCCTGTTCGCGGATCATCGCGTCGAAGCCATTGCCGGGCGCGAGGCCGAGGATGTCCTCGGGGGTGAGGCCGTGCCGCGCGAGCTCGTCGGCGGGCAGGTACACGCGGCCGAGCCTCGCATCCTCGCCCACGTCGCGGATGATGTTCGTCAGCTGGAAGGCGAGGCCGAGCGCCTCCGCGTACTCGAGCGTGCGCGGGTTCGTGTAGCCGAAGATGCCCGCCGCCACCTGGCCGACCACGCCCGCGACGCGATGGCAGTAGAGCGCGAGCGACTCGAAGTCGGCGTAGCGATGGCGAGAGAGATCCATCTCCATGCCGTCGATGATCTCCTGCATCCGGCCGGCCTCGAGGCGGAACTCGGCGATGAAAGGCTGGAGGGCTCGCGTGACCGGATGCGCCGGGTGCCCGGCGAAGAGGTTGGCCACCTCGGTGCGCCACCACGCGAGCTTCGTGCGCGCGACCCCGACGTCCTTTGCCTCGTCCACGACGTCGTCCACCTCGCGGCAGAACGCGTAGAACGCCGTGATCGCGCGCCGGCGCGGCGGCGGCAGGAAGAGGAAGCTGTAGTAGAAGCTCGAGCCGCTGGCGGCCGCCTTCTCGCGGCAGTATTCGTCGGGCGTCACGGCGCGAGGTTCCGGGCGGGTGCGGGGCGCCACAGGAGAGCGCGCCAGAGGACCGCGAGCCAGTCCGCGCCCTTGAGCACGGGCCGATGGCGGAACACGTCGCCGTCGACCGCCTCGATCTTGTCGAGGATGCGAAGGCCGCCCGAGCAGATGGCGCGGATCTCGAGCCCGAAGCGGCCGGGCAGCCGCGTTCCCAGTGGCGTGCCGGAGCGCATCATGGCCCTCGCCCGCTGGCACTGGAAGGCCATGAGGTCTTTCCACGACCCGCCGGCCTGGCCCGCCGCGATCTGCGCTTCCGTGAGGCCGAAGCGTGCGAGATCCTCCTGCGGCAGGTACACGCGCCCCTTGCCCCAGTCGACTGCCACGTCCTGCCAATGGTTGATGAGCTGCAGGCTCGAGCAGATCGCGTCGGAGTCGCGCAGGTTCGACGCGTCGTCCTTCCCGAAAAGCTTGAGCAGGATGCGGCCCACCGGGTCGGCGGATCGTCGGCAGTAGTCCATGAGCTCGTCGAAGGTGGCGTAGCGCTTCTTCGTCACGTCCTGCCGGAAGGCGTCGAGCAGGTCGCGGAAGAGCCGAATGGGCAGGCCATGCGCGCGGATGGTGTCGTGCAGGCGCGAGAAGAGCGGGTCGTCCGGACGCTCGCCGCGTTCGATGCGATCGAGGCTGCGCTCGTAGGCATCGAGGCGCGCGAGGCGCTCGGCGTCGGGGAAGTCCCCCTCGTCGGCGAAGTCGTCCGCGGAGCGCGCGAACGCGTAGATGACCTCGACCGACGGGCGCACGGCCGCGGGCAGAAGCCAGGACGCGACGGGAAAGTTCTCGTAGTGCTCGACCGGCAAGGGGAGGGGAAACGCCTGATTTTCCGGGATTATATCGGGAGGCGCGCCGGGGATGCGCCTCGTCGGGGAGCCCCCGCGCTTCGGGTATAATTCGACGCTTCAACCGCGAAAGTGGCGGAATCGGTAGACGCACTGGATTTAGGTTCCAGCGCCGAAAGGCATGGGGGTTCGAGTCCCTCCTTTCGCACCAGGTTCAACCGGCCTCCAGGCCGACACCCCGCCCCCGGAAGGCACGCCGCCTCAAGGGGGATCTCAACAGGACATCCACATGCAGCAGGCAGTCGAAACGAAACAGAGCCCGCTCGAGCGGCAGCTCACGGTCGCCGTCCCCATCGCGCAGCTCGAGTCGGAGATCTCCGAACGGCTCAGGAAGCTCGCCCGCACGGTGAAGATGCAGGGCTTCCGGCCCGGCAAGGTGCCGTTGAAGATGGTCGAGCGCCATTACGGGTTCCAGGTCCGCCAGGAAGTGCTCTCCGACTCCGTCGTGAAGTCCTTCGACGACGCCGTGCGCGAGGCCAACTACCGCGTCGCGGGCACGCCGCGCTTCGAGCCGGTCGCCGCGGGCGAAGGCGCCGTCGCGGTCCAGTACCAGGCCGTGTTCGAGGTCTATCCCGAGATCACGCTGGGCGATCTCGCCGGCGTATCCGTGAAGCGTCCCGTCACGCCGGTGACGGAGGCCGATGTCGACCGCACGCTCGAGACGCTGCGCAAGCAACGCGCCAAGTTCAAGCCTGCCGGCCGCGCCGCGCAGACGGGCGACCTGGTCAACATCGATTTCGCCGGCCGCATCGACGGCGAGGCGTTCGAGGGCGGCTCGGGATCCAACTTCACGGTGGTGCTCGGCGAAGGCCGCATGCTGCCTGCCTTCGAGGGCGCCCTCGCGGGGCTTTCGAAGGGTGAGACCAAGACCTTCCCGATCGTCTTTCCGGATGACTATGTCGAGCACCTGCGCGGCAAGACGGCCGAGTTCACCGTCACCGCCAACGACGTGGCCGAGCCCGACCTGCCGCCGGTCGACGCGGAATTCGCAAAGGCCCTCGGCGTTGCCGACGGGGACGTCGCCCGCATGCGCGTCGAAATCCGCCAGAACATCGAGCGCGAGGTGAAGAAGCGCATCGCCGGCCGCGTGAAGGAACAGGTGATGGAGGGCCTGGTCGACTGCGCCGGCTTCGAGGTTCCGCGCTCGCTGGTCGATTCGCAGGTCGGACGCATGCGCGAGGAGGCCGTCGAGGAACTCAAGAACCGCGGCATGACGACCGATAACCTGCAACTGCCGGCCGAGCTCTTCGCCGAACGGGCGGAGCGTCGCGTGAAGCTGGGCCTCGTGGTGGGCGATCTCGTGCGCGCCAACACGCTCACCGCGCGCCCCGAACAGGTGCGCAAGGTGATCGAGGAGCACGCCGAGAGCTTCGAGCAGCCCGAGGAGATGGTCCGCTGGCTGTACGGCCAGCGCGAGCGCCTCGCGGAAGTCGAGGCGCTCTGCGTCGAGGACAACGTCGTAGAATGGTCTCTGGCGCGGATGAAGGTCTCGGAAGAGCCGACCGCGTTCGAAGACCTCATGGGTGCGAAGAAGTCCTGACAGGAGCGGCGATGCACGACGAATACCAGGGGCCGCAGGGCCTCGGACTCATCCCGATGGTGGTCGAGCAGTCGGGGCGCGGCGAACGCGCCTACGACATCTACTCGCGCCTGCTCAAGGAGCGCGTCGTCTTCATCGTGGGCCCGATCCACGACGCGATGGCGAACCTCGTGGTGGCGCAGCTGCTCTTCCTGGAGAGCGAGAACCCCGACAAGGACATCAACCTCTACATCAACTCGCCCGGCGGCAGCGTCTCGGCGGGCCTCGCGATCTACGACACGATGCAGTTCATCAAGTCGGACGTCTCGACCACGTGCACGGGCATCGCCGCGAGCATGGGTGCGTTCCTCCTTGCCGCGGGCACCAAGGGCAAGCGGTACGTGCTTCCCAATTCCCGCGTGATGATCCACCAGCCCTCGGGCGGCTTCTCCGGCCAGGCCTCGGACATCGAGATCCACGCGAAGGAGGTGCTGTTCCTCAAGAAGCGCCTCAACGAGATGATGGCCCAGCACACCGGCCAGTCGATCGAGGTGATCGAGCGCGACACGGACCGCGACAATTTCATGGGCGCCGAAGACGCGGTAAAGTACGGTCTCGTGGACAAGGTCCTCAAGAGCCGCGTCGAGGCCTGAACGGGGACACCGGGGAATCCATGACGGAAAAGGTCGGCGGCGAGAAGCTCCTGTACTGCTCGTTCTGCGGCAAGAGCCAGCACGAGGTCCGCAAGCTCATCGCGGGCCCGTCGGTGTTCATCTGCGACGAGTGCATCGACCTTTGCAACGACATCATCCGCGAGGAAGCCGCGCCGGAGTCCTCGACCAAGACCGCCCGCAGCGACCTGCCCAGCCCCCGCGAGATCTGCGAGATCCTCGACCAGTACGTGATCGGCCAGGTGCAGGCCAAGAAGATCCTCTCGGTCGCGGTCTACAACCACTACAAGCGCCTGAAGTCCGGCGGCAAGCAGGACGAGGTCGAGCTCGCCAAGAGCAACATCCTGCTGATCGGCCCGACGGGCTCCGGCAAGACGCTCCTCGCCCAGACGCTCGCGCGCCTGCTCAACGTCCCGTTCGTGATCGCGGATGCGACCACGCTCACGGAGGCCGGCTACGTCGGCGAAGACGTCGAGAACATCATCCAGAAGCTGCTGCAGAAGTGCGACTACGACGTCGAGAAGGCGCAGCGCGGCATCGTCTACATCGACGAGATCGACAAGATCTCCCGGAAGAGCGACAACCCCTCGATCACGCGCGACGTGAGCGGCGAGGGCGTGCAGCAGGCGCTGCTCAAGCTCATCGAGGGCACCATCGCCTCCGTGCCGCCGCAGGGCGGGCGCAAGCACCCGAACCAGGAATTCGTGCAGGTCGACACGGTCAACATCCTCTTCGTGTGCGGCGGCGCCTTCAACGGCCTCGAGAAGGTGATCCAGGGCCGCACCGACCGCTCCGGCATGGGTTTCGGGGCGCACGTGCGCTCCCAGACCGACCGGCGCGAGGTGAACGAGTTGCTGCACGAGGTCGAGCCCGAGGACCTCATCAAGTACGGTCTCATCCCCGAGTTCGTGGGGCGCCTGCCCGTGGTGGCGGTGCTCGACGAGCTGGACACCGACGCGCTCGTGAAGATCCTCACGGAGCCCAAGAACGCGCTCGTGAAGCAGTACCAGAAGCTGCTCGCGATGGAAGGCGTCGACCTCGAGTTCCGCGAGCAGGCCCTCGGGGCGATCGCCAAGCGCGCCCTCGAGCGCCGCACCGGCGCGCGCGGCCTTCGCTCCATCATCGAGCACGCCCTGCTCGACATCATGTTCGACCTGCCGTCGCTCTCGAACGTCCAGAAGGTCGTCGTGGACGAGAGCAGCATCGGCGGGGAAGGCAAGCCCCTGCTCATCTACGCTGACCAGCCCAAGGTCGCGGGTGGGCAGTCGTAAGGGGACGCTGCCCTTTTCCGGCCTGACGAAAAGGGTAGCGTCCCCTTACGATCCTTTTCCCTCCGTCCGGGCCTGACGAAAAGGGTAGCGATCCCCTTGATCGGGCCCGGCTGAATCCCCATCTATTTCGCCTGAATCCCTCCAGGAACCCGTCATGACCGCCTCCGCCGAACCCAGCGTACTGCCCCTGCTGCCCCTGAGGGACGTGGTGGTGTTCCCGCACATGGTGATCCCCCTGTTCGTGGGGCGCCCCAAGTCGATCAAGGCCCTCGAGGCCGCGATGGAGGAGGGCAAGAACGTCGTGCTGGTCGCGCAGAAGTCGGCGGCCAAGGATGAACCGGCCCCCGAGGACCTCTACGGGGTCGGCACCGTCTCGACCATCCTGCAGATGCTCAAGCTCCCCGACGGCACCGTGAAGGTCCTGGTGGAGGGCGTGCACCGCGCGAGCATCGTGCGCGTGCTCACCGAGAAGGCGAACTTCGAGGGCGAGGTGGAGCCCATCGCGACCGACGAGGCCGACTCGACCGAGATCGAGGCGATGCGCCGCACCCTCCTCACGCAGTTCGACCAGTACGTGAAGCTCAACAAGAAGATCCCGCCCGAGGTGCTCACGTCCCTCTCCGGCATCGACGGTGCCGGGCGCCTGTCGGACACGATCGCCGCGCACCTGCCGCTCAAGCTCGAGCAGAAGCAGCAGATCCTCGAGATGTTCGAGGTGGCGCGGCGCCTGGAGCAGCTGCTCCAGCTCCTCGAGACCGAGATCGACATCATGCAGGTCGAGAAGCGCATCCGCGGCCGCGTGAAGCGCCAGATGGAGAAGAGCCAGCGCGAGTACTACCTGAACGAGCAGGTGAAGGCGATCCAGAAGGAGCTCGGCGACGCCGAGGAAGGCGCCGACCTCGACGAGCTCGAGAAGAAGATCAAGGCCGCGCACATGCCCAAGGAGGCGCGCGCGAAGGCCGATTCGGAGCTCAAGAAGTTGAAGCTGATGTCGCCCATGTCGGCCGAGGCCACCGTGGTGCGCAACTTCATCGACACGCTCCTGGGCCTTCCCTGGAAGAAGAAGACCAAGGTCTCCACGGACCTGAAGAATTCCGAGAAGATCCTCGATGCCGACCACTACGGCCTGGGCAAGGTGAAGGAGCGCATCGTCGAGTACCTCGCGGTGCAGCAGCGCGTGGACAAGCTCAAGGCCCCGATCCTGTGCCTCGTGGGCCCGCCCGGCGTGGGCAAGACGTCGCTGGGCCAGTCCATCGCCCGCGCGACCAACCGCAAGTTCGTGCGCATGTCCCTGGGCGGCGTGCGCGACGAGGCCGAGATCCGTGGCCACCGCCGCACCTACATCGGCTCGATGCCGGGCAAGATCCTGCAGAACATGACCAAGGTCGGAGTCCGCAACCCCCTCTTCCTCCTCGACGAGGTGGACAAGTTGGGCATGGACTTCCGCGGCGACCCGTCCTCGGCCCTGCTCGAGGTGCTGGACCCCGAGCAGAACCACACCTTCGTCGACCACTACGTCGAGGTCGAGTACGACCTCTCGGACGTGATGTTCGTCGCGACGGCCAACACGCTCAACATCCCCGCGCCGCTCCTCGACCGGATGGAAGTGATCCGCCTGTCCGGCTACACGGAGAACGAGAAGATCCACATCGCCCGCGAGTACCTGCTGCCCAAGCAGTTCAAGTCGAACGGCCTCAAGGCAGAGGAGCTCACGGTCACCGACTCGGCGTTGCGCGACATCGCCCGCTACTACACCCGCGAGGCCGGCGTGCGCGGCTACGACCGCGAGCTCGCCAAGATCTGCCGCAAGGTCGTGAAGTCGATCCTCACGAAGAAGAAGGAAGGCACGGTCACGGTCAACGCCAAGAACCTCGACAAGTACCTGGGCGTGCGCAAGTACACGTACGGCATCGCGGAGAAGGAGAACCAGGTCGGCCAGGTCACCGGACTCGCCTGGACCGAGGTCGGCGGCGAGCTCCTCACGGTCGAGGCGGTGAAGGTGCCGGGCAAGGGCAACACGGTCACCACCGGCAAGCTCGGCGAGGTGATGCAGGAATCGATCAAGGCGGCCATCTCGGTGGTGCGGGCGCGCGCCAAGCGCCTGGGCATCCCCGAGGACTTCTACCAGAGCCTCGACCTGCACATCCACCTGCCCGAGGGCGCCACGCCCAAGGACGGTCCGAGCGCCGGCGTCGCCATCACCACGGCGCTCGTCTCGGTGCTCACCGGCATCCCGGTCCGCTGCGACGTCGCCATGACGGGCGAGATCACGCTGCGCGGCGAAGTGCTGCCGATCGGGGGGCTCAAGGAAAAACTCCTCGCCGCCCATCGCGGTGGCGTGAAGACGGTGCTCATCCCGCACGAGAACGTGAAGGACCTCGCGGAGGAACTGCCCGAGGAGGTGAAGGGCCAGATCGAGATCATCCCGGTGCGCTGGATCGACGAGGTGCTCGAGCGGGCCCTCGAGACGATGCCCAAGCCCGCCGCGGAGGATTCCCCGGCGGCCCCGCCGCCGGCCGCGCCGGCGGCGCCGGCCGACGAAGGCTTGGTGGTGAAGCACTGACTCCCGACGGCCGGAAGCTGGAATTGCCTCTGGCGATGCGGTAGAATGGCGAGCTTTCCGGGGTGCTTAGCTCAGTTGGTAGAGCGTCGCCCTTACAAGGCGAATGTCGGGGGTTCGAGACCCTCAGCACCCACCAGGTGCGAAGCGGTTCATGGAGTGGTAGTTCAGTTGGTTAGAATACCGGCCTGTCACGCCGGGGGTCGCGGGTTCGAGTCCCGTCCACTCCGCCAGTCTCCGAGGGCGAACCCGAGCGGGTTCGCCCTTTTCACATCGAAAGCCCGACCTTGACGGGCGAGGAAGCGCCAGGAAGCCATGCTCGACCAGATCCGCACCTTCGCGAACTACAAGATCGTCAAGTACCTCTTCGCCATCTTCCTCATCATCCCGTTCGGGCTCTTCGGGATCGACTACTACTTCCGCGCGCCGGTGGGCGGCGACACGATCGCGACCGTGGGCAAGGTCCGCGTGAGCCAGGGAGACTTCGACCAGGCCATGCGCGCGCAGCAGGAGACCTACCAGGCCCAGCTCGGCCGCAACTTCGACTCGTCGCTGATGGAGAATCCGGAAATCCGCAAGGCCGTGCTCGACCGCGTGATCGCCGAGCGCCTGCTCGCCATCGGGGCCGACAAGGCCGGCGTGCGCGTGAGCGACAAGCAGCTCGCCGAGCGCATCGCCGCCGAGCCCGCGTTCCAGGAGGACGGCAAGTTCTCGAAATCGCGCTACGACGCCATCGCCCGCGCGCAGGGGTTTTCGCCGGTGGGTCTCGACGAACGCCTGCGCGAGGACTTCCGCCTCTCCCAGTTCCGCGGCGCGATCGTCGAGACGGCCATCGTGCCGCGCACGACGCTCGACGGCTTCATCCGCCTGTCGGAGCAGAGCCGCGAGGTCTCGGTCGTCACGCTCACGGCGGAATCGCAGTTGCCCAAGGTCAAGCTCACCGACGAGCAGCTCAAGGCGTGGTTCGAGGCGCGGCAGAAGGAATTCGCGGTGCCCGAGCAGGTGCGCGTGGAGTGGGTCGAGCTCTCGCCCGAGGCCCTCGCCGCGCAGGCGCCCGTCAATCCCGACGACGTGAAGAAGTTCTACGAGACGAACCAGCCGCGCTTCATGACGAAGGAAGAGCGTCGCGCGAGCCACATCCTCGTGGCCCTGAAGCCCGACGCCGGCGAGGCGGAGGTGAAGGCGGCGGAGGAAAAGGCCAAGGCCATCGCGGAGCGCGTGCGCAAGGCGCCGGCCACCTTCCCCGAGGTGGCGAAGAAGGAGTCGCAGGATCCGGGCTCGGCCATCCAGGGCGGCGATCTCGGCTTCTTCGGCCGGGGCGCCATGGTGAAGGCCTTCGAGGATGCGGTGTTCGCCGCGAAGAAGGACGAGATCGTGGGGCCGGTGCGTTCCGATTTCGGCTTCCACGTGATCCGCGTGACGGCCGAAAAGCCCGCGAAGGGCAAGAGCCTCGCGGAGGCCACGCCGGAGATCGAGGCCGAACTCAAGAAGGGCGCCGCCTCGCGCCGGTTCGCGGAAGTGGCCGAGGGCCTGTCGAACATGGTCTATGAGCAGCCGACGAGCCTGAAGCCTGTCGCGGACGCGTACAAGCTCGGCATCCAGCAAAGCGGCTGGTTCTCGCGCAACGCCGGCGCCCCGCCCGCGCTCGCCAATCCCAAGGTGCTCGCGGAGATCTTCTCGGACAACGCGATCAAGGCGAAGCGCAACACCGCCGCCATCGAGGGCACCGCCGGTACGCTGGTTGCCGCGCGCGTCGTCGAGCACAAGCCGGCCGAGCAGCGCACGCTGGAGGCCGTTCGTGCCGTCGTGGAGATGCGCGCCAAGCGCGAGGAGGCGCTCAGGCTCGCCACCGCCGAGGGCGAGGCGACCCTCAAGGAATACCAGGCGGGCAAGGACGCCGGGCTCAAGTGGCCTGCGCCGCTCGCCGTGAGCCGCCAGAAAACCGGCGGGCTGCCGCCCCCGGTCCTCGACAAGGTCTTCAAGGCCGACGCGAAGGCGCTGCCGGGCTATGCCGGCGCCCAGACGCCCTCGGGCTATTCGATCGTGAAGGTCTCGAAGGTGATCGACATCGGCGAGATCGAAGACGCCAAGCGCAAGTCGCTTTCCGCGCAGCTGCAGCAGGCGGTCGCGATGGGGGAGCTGGAGTCCTCCATCGGCAGCCTTCGCGAGAGCGTCGGCGTGCAGCTCCGCAAGGACGCCTTCGACAAGAAGGCCGCCCCGTAGGGCCCGCCCCCCTAGTCCTCGGAGAGCCCGGCCGTCGTTGTGCTGAACCCCGCATCGACGTAGGTCACCTCGCCCGTGATGCCGCTGGAAAGCTCCGAGAGCAGGAAGGCGGTGACGTTGCCCACCTCCTCGGTGGTCACGTTGCGGCGCAGGGGCGCGTTCTTCTCGACGAACCGGAAGATCTTGCCGAAGTCGCCGATGCCGGCGGCCGCCAGCGTCTTGATCGGCCCGGCGGAGATGGCATTCACACGGATGCCTTGGGGCCCCAGGCTCGCCGCCAGGTAGCGCACGCAGGCTTCCAGGCTCGCCTTGGCGAGTCCCATGACGTTGTAGTGCGGCACGGAGCGAACGGCCCCGAGGTAGGTGAGGGTGACGATCGCGCCGGGGCGGCCCTTCATGAGGGGCGCGGCGCCCCGGGCCATGGCCGCCAGGCTGTAGCTCGAGATGTCGTGCGCGATGCGAAAGGCTTCCCGGGTCGTGTCGTGGAATTCGCCCTTCAGGGCCTCGCGTGGGGCGAAGGCGATGGCGTGCACCAGGCCGTCCAGGTGACCCCACTGGCGGCCCAGTTCCGTGAAGACGGCCTCGATCTGGGCGTCGTCGGCGACGTCGCAGGGAAGAAGGGGCGGGGTG
>Ga0209254_10005359_pt1 | contig 11803 bp, 13 predicted proteins | sample FrelakmetDIP11DI_FD_187148 | JGI IMG/M metagenome (GOLD analysis project Ga0209254, IMG submission 187148) | Freshwater lake sediment microbial communities from the University of Notre Dame, USA, for methane emissions studies - DIP11 DI (SPAdes)... | ecosystem: Environmental > Aquatic >... | reverse complement strand
ATTTTGGGCATCGGGGTTCCAGACCCACCAAAGATTAAATGCCAGTTCACCCAAACGATGAATCCGGGTAGGAAGGCTGAAATTATTGGAAACTGCTTTTCGGTTGATTTCTACCATGCTGCATGAATTCCTTAATTCGTTTTTTACAAAACCGCATGATTATATCACCTTCAACATCACGGGGCTTTGGCAATAGAATCGATATACCAATTCTGCTTCGCTTTTACAAGATTGAACATTATCAAAGATTCGACCCCCCCAGCCTTTATGGCAACTGTAACCAGGGCTTCGTTGCCGGATCTCGATGCGGATTGCACAGCGAAACCTTCGATCATTCCATTTACCGGTAATAGTTGCTTGTATTTTTCAACCGGGGTGGTTTTCTGCAGGTTCGGACTTAAATACCCGCTCAACTGCATGGGTGCTTCCTGAAAATCAGTAAGGAATTCCTGAACAATCCCTTCAGGTTGGATCTTATCTGCAGGGGTTACCACCTGCTGGGTAACAGCTGGATCGGAACAGGAAGCAAGAAAAAACATACAAAGAAGAAGGAGAGTAATATGTAATTTCATTGAAATTATTTTAACACACTCGAAATATCCTTTGTCAAAAATAAAAAAAGCGGCCGGAAATCCGGCCGCCTATTCCGAACTTATCGTTTACGGTGAAGTTACATTATAGAACCAGTTGTAAGCAAAATTGTATGGACTTTCCAGACGAATGGCGATCTTGTAACTCCCGGCAAGATTTGCAGGGATTGAATAAGTTGCAGTGATCGTTCCACCGGTCTTGGTTTCAGTCGTTGCTACTACGGTTCCACCTATCCCAAAACTGCCATAAGGTCCCATCGTGACCACGTAACTTTGATCCGGTGGGAAATTGTAGCCAGTGATCGTGACAGTATTATTCACCACAACAGAATTAATGTAGAAGTAAGGAAACCCAGTGTAAGCAGTGGGTGGTTGCGCGGGTGGTGCGACAGGAGCACCGGGAACAGGAGTCTCAGCTGTCACTGGTGGGATCGTGGTTGGGGCCGCGCTTGGGGTTCCCATATTCGTGAACCAATTGTAAGCATAATATCCCTGGGAGCTGTCCATGCGGATGGCAATCGCCTCGGCAGTCTTTAGGGATTCAGGGATATTATAGGTGGCATCAAAAGAACCGCCACTGCCTGAATCGGTGGTACCAACAACCTCTCCATTGATCCCGAACGTTCCATATGGACCCATCCTCACGGTGAATGCCTGCCCGGGTGGGAAGTTATAGGTACGGATCGTGACCGATTCCCCGGGTTTTACCATAACAATAGAAAAGGTTGGGACATAGGACACGTAGCTCCCGCTACTCGATCCTGTTGTGCTGTTGCCGGAAGAGGTGGAAGGAGCAGCACCACCTCCGGATGAGTTATAGAAGGATACTGCTGCATAGCTTGAACCGTCATCGCTGACCATTCGCAGATCGATGATACTTTGCCCATAAAGCTGGGAGGGAATCGTGTAATCCACCCCGAAGGAACCACCATCTCCGGAATTTGTTCTGGCTACAAGCACGCCATTCAATCCGTTCGTACCGTGTTTTCCCATATACACATTATAAAAAGTTCCCGCCGGGAAATTGCCGGTTCGTACAGATAAGTTATCATCTGGCTCAACACTCTGAATATACAGTTCAAGATTTGTCGAACTGGAGCTGCTCCCTGAAGCTGGAGCTGAACCTGATGCTGGTTTCGAGGAACCACCTACCTGGTTTGTGAATGGTCCGTATGCAACATCTTGGCCATCTGCGCTTTCAAAACGCAAGATGATGGTACCCACACCATGCAATGCCGCTGGAATATCAAATGTACGGTTCAGCACCCCGCCCTCGCCGGTGAATGTAGTGGTGACGTAATAACCCAGCCCGGCCGAACCTGCAGGACCCATTGTAACTGTCAGGTTGGTACCTTCAGGAAAACCCTGGGTGTGAACAGAAACGGTATCATTAGGCTCTACCGATGTAACATAGAAGCTCATTGCAGTCGCTCCCACTGGGAATGCAACAATCGTCAGAAGTACAGTAACTAAGATTATTGAATAAAACGGTTTTTTCATTTTTTTCTCCTGCTAATATACGAATAGCACTATTAGTATAGCGAAACTCCAATTTCACCGCAAGAAGGCAATTACTATGCCAATTACTATGCCACCTAACAATCTTGAAAGCTTTTTTCAGGTGTTTTACGGATTTCAACACCTAAAAAGTCGCCATCCAAATATAATAAATTAGTGAATCACTATAATTTCAACCTGATGAGAAACCGGCATGCCTGAAGCTTCCTATCACTTTCCCAAAGGATTCCTGCTGGGAACCGCCACTTCCTCACATCAAGTGGAAGGAATCAACTTAAATAATAATTGGTCCGCCTGGGAGAATGAACCCGGAAGGATCATGAAGGACCAAAAAGCTGGGCTGGCCAGCGACTGGTGGGGAGGGCGTTGGAAAGAGGATTTCGACCATGCCGCGCAAACCTACCAAAACACACACCGACTCTCCCTGGAATGGAGCCGCATCCAGCCCGAAAAAGACCGCTGGGATGAATCCAGCCTGATTTTTTACCGCGAGATCGTTTCCGGGTTGGTTCAGCGAGGGATCAAACCCATGATCACGCTGCACCATTTCACCGATCCGCTCTGGTTTTCAAATATCGGCGGATGGGAGAACGACAATGCCCCCGAATTGTTTGAGCTTCTTGTTCGCCGGTGTTTGGCAGCCCTTAAAGACCAGACCGATCTCTGGTGCACGATCAATGAGCCCAACCTGTATGCCCTCCTTGGTTATATTGCCGGCGCTTTCCCACCTGGCAAAAGGGGAGATTTCAGTGCTCTCTTCAGGATCTACACCAACCTTTTAAAGGGTCACGCTCTCGCATATCGTGCCATCCATGAACTTCAACCGGAGGCACAGGTCGGGCTGGCGATCAACCGCTCCCTGCTGGTGGCTGGGAGGAGGTGGAATCTTGTTGACCGTTACATCACCCACATGGCAAACTGGATCAGCGGGGACGCCTTCATGCGCCCCTTTCAAACCGGAACTCTCAAATTGCTCGGTAAAAAAGTTGCAGTCCCGGGGATCAAAGGCAGCCAGGATTATTTTGGGATCAATTACTACTACCGCCAGATGTTGAAAGTCGCACCTTTTAATAAAAATGGCTTGTATTCGAAGCTTTTCTTCGAAGAAGACGGTGAAGCCAGCCCAAGCGGGAAATTTGGTAATACCCCCAGGGGCATGTTCGCCGCCCTCACCTGGGCAAAAAGCTTCGGGTTACCCATCATGATCACCGAAAATGGCATCGAAGATGCTGAAGACAGTCTGCGCCGGCGTTACCTCCTGCAGAATCTTCACCAGGTGTGGCGGGCGGTGAACTTCAACTATCCCGTGCGTGCATATTATCACTGGTCGTTGGTGGATAACTTCGAATGGACGGACGGGTGGGAAAACCGTTTCGGGCTATGGGGGTTGGATACCGCAACCCAGGCGCGCATCCGTCGCAAGAGCGTTGACTTATATTCTGCGATCTGCAAGGAAAATGGGATCACCACCGGGATGGTCAGGGAATTCAGTCCGGACATTCTGAAGAAAATTTTCCCAATCTGAAGTTAAGGAAATCTCAACCGCCGCGCCGGGCAATCAGCGCCAGCAATACACTAATCCAGTATAGCAGGATCAAGGGCAGCATCAGAAGCGCCATGTTCACAGGATCAACCGTGGGGGTGACCATGGCTGCGATGATGGCGATCATGATGAATGCTAGGCGCCACTGCTTTGCCAGGCCTTTCGCGTCCACCAGCTTAAGTTTTGCCAGGAAAAAGACCACCAGCGGCGCCTGGAAGCTGATCCCGATCCAAAACATAAGGCTGGTGACAAAGCTGATGTAATTCGAGAGACGCGGGACAGTTGGTACCCCCAGAAAGCCGATCAGAAATGGGATCGCGGTAGGCAGCATGACAAAATAAGCAAAAGCTGCCCCAAGAAGAAACATTAAAGTGATCGCTGGGATCGTCCAGAATGCCCAGCGTCTTTCGTTCGGCTGCAGCCCGGGAAGAATGAACGCCAGCAGCTCATACAAAATCACCGGGAGAGCGATTACGAACCCGCACAGTAGGGAAACCCGCATGAAAACACCCAAGTTCTCTGTGATCTCGATCGATTGCAGGTTTTCAATCCCACCTATCGGGATAGATATGAAGGCGATGATATTTTCTGCGAAGGTAAAACTGATCAAGGTACCTACGCCTAGGGCGATGAGCGCATAGAGAAGCCTTTTGCGCAGTTCCTCGATATGACCCCCCAGGGTTAGATTTCGTTCAGGATCCCCCATCGGAATCCCCCGTTTTTTCTTTCTTATCAATTTCTTTCTGTCCGCCAATCGTCTCCACCGGGTTGCGGGCTATTTCCATATCCTGCTCCCACTTCACCTGGTCCGGGTTCCTCGATAGATCCCGGTTTATCTTGCGCAACTCCTCATCCAACCCTGTATCTTTCATGATCTGGGTGGGCAGCTGCCGAATCTCGCGGGAAGAATCCACTGCTTCACGCCAGAAATCCGATTGTGTCACTTTGCGAATTGACTCGGCGGCCTTTTTGGCTGTGCTGACCATTTCCTTCGGTCCAAGCAGGATCAAAGCAAGCACAAAGATCAACAGCAGCTCAAGCGGACCAATGCCTAAGAAATCCATTTTATTGGGGGATTCTGGGAAATAGGAATACTAATTAATGCTAAGAAGCCGGCTTATCTTTCTGGTCTTCCTCTTCTGAAGATTCCTTTTTATTGTCCTTCAAGCCATCCCGGAAGGAGCGAATGCTGTTACCCATTTCCCCGGCGATCTTGGAAATTCGCCCCGGACCGAATAATAACAGGATGATCACCAGTACAATCAGAATTTCAGGTAATCCCAGACCCATTTTTCTCTCCTTAAATACCAAATCTAACTCTGAAAGAGATTATAAACGGTTAAGATTAATTTCTCTTATGAATCAGCCCTGCTGGAGGGCGCTATGGTTTTCCTTCTGTGCGCTTTTCCCAGGCCTGAACCGCGGTTTTTAGAGCTGCCTTGATCTCCGGATCTGTGACCCCTTCGATGCCCTCGTAATGGTCCAGACCGACCCAGACCGTCACACCCACGTTATCCTGGACAATCCGCAGCCCGCGGCTCTCGAGAGGTGATCCTTTGATCTGTTCTGCCAGGATCTCGTCGATCTCCTCCACCATTGTCTTGGGTTTGGGAAGTTCCTCGACCTTGCCCTTTTTATCTGCGCCTTTTTCGGCTTTGGGATCCGGTGCCGGCATCTTGACCGGGGGAGCAGGGACAGGCGACAGCGTCTGCGGTTGGATAACGACAACAGCTGGAGCAGCGGTAGGTACCTTGTGCTCCTCTTCGTTGCCCAGCACCCAGCCTGCCCAGGACATGGCTGCGTATTTCAATTCCGTTCGTTGGGATTTGCTTAGCTCGCTTCCATCCTTATAGATCTTGCCTCCCACCTCGGTCTGCAGATCGCCGGTCTTTTTATCCCGCCAGATCCGCGCCACCTCTTCGCGGCTTTTATCCACCAGGGGCTCTTCGGCTGCTGCCTTACCGGCAATTTTTTTCTCTTTTTCGGACCAGAGCAGGGTTACCAATACGCCAGCCACAAAGCCGATGATGGCACACAAAAACGCTGCAAGTAATTGAATCGTCAAAGGGGACATACAACCTCCCTGTGGAATATTCCCGACTCGCTATTTTATTGTATCTGAATCTCTTGAAAATAAAAGCCTGAAAATGAAAGATTGCAGAGATTCAATCCGTCAATTCCTGGCAAACCGGGCAGAAATGGCTGCTTCGCTGCCCCACCAGGATGCGTTGAATCGGTGTTCCGCATGCCGGGCAGGGTTTTCCGGTGCGCTGGTAAACTCGAAAATGATTCTGAAAATCGCCGCCGCGGTAAACCCAATCGATGCTCGCTCCGTTATTACGGATACCCTCCAACAGCACCTCGCGGATCACACCCAGTAATTTCGATGCCTTGTCAGAACTCAACAAATCTGACCGCCGGAGCGGATGGAGCCCAGCAATGTGCAGGGCTTCGTCGGTGTAGATATTCCCCAATCCTGCCATAAATGTCTGGTCCAGCAGCAGCGGCTTGAGCTGGCGCTTGCGCGAGGCCAACCTGATATGGAAATCCTCCGCAGTCAGGGCTCCATCCAGAGGCTCCGGACCAAGACCTCCCAGGATCCGCTGCGGATCGGAAACCAGCCAGACCCGCCCGAATTTCCGAGTATCGTTGAAAAAAAGTCGGTACCCATCGGTAAAATGGATTGCCAGGCGGTCGTGGGGTTGGAGCTGCGCCTCAGCCTCGACCTCCACCCGCAAGTCGCCGCTCATGCGCAGATGGATGAGCAAATAATCCTTATCCATGCGGATGACAATAAATTTCCCCCGCCGGCTCACCTCCTCCACCCGCTGTCCCAATAGCCGCTTCAGAAAAGTGTTCTTCCCGGGTTCGGCAAGCGTCCGCGGCCAGGTGAGCTTTGCCGAAGAGATCACCTTGCCGGAAATCGGTACTTGTCCGCGTCCGCCGGATTGCAGGCTGCGCGCAATGGTCTCAACTTCAGGAAGTTCTGGCATGGTGGTTGAATAGGAAAACCGGAGGGTATTCTTTCTTCCCTCCGGGTCAGGTCATTCGTGGAAAAGCTCGCCTACGCTGCGGCCTTCGTTCGCCCGGCAGATCACCTCGCCGAGCAACGACGCTACAGAAAGAATTTTTAGCCGGTCACCGAATAATTTTGCCTTCTCCGGTGGTATGGGGATCGTATCAGTACCGACAAATTGCTTAACAGGAAGCGGCGCAAGACGCTTTGCCGCGTCCAACGAGAAGATCCCATGCACGAAAGTCATATAAACATCCCGTGCGCCGCATTCTTTCACCAGGTTGACCGCCTGGACCATCGATCCGCCGGTATCGATCTCGTCATCCACGATGATCACGTCCCGGTTAGCCACTTCACCGATCATGGTTAGCGCTTCAGCCTTGGAATCGTTGCTGCTGCGTCGTTTTTCAATAAAAGCCATGGGCACATTCATCTCGGCTGCGAAATTGCGCGCTTTCTTGGCAAACCCCAGGTCCACGGTAACCACAACCGGGTTGGTCATCTTGTTCTGGATCCCCTTAAGATAATCCACCAGCATATGGAAAGAGGTGAGCACATCCCCGGGGATGGAGAAAAAGCCCTGGATCTGCCCGGCGTGTAGGTCGAGCGTGATATAGCGGTCCGCGCCGGCTACCTCGATCATATCTGCCACCAGGCGGGCAGTGATGGGTACCCGCGGCTGGTCCTTCTTATCTGAGCGGGCGTAGCATAAATAGGGTACAACCGCGGTAATGCGCGCCGCTGAATCCAGCCGTAAGGTCTGGATCAGGATGAGAAGCTCCATCAGGTTGCGGTGCACCGGGTTGGAAGTGGTCTGGATCACGTAGCAATCCTGCCCGCGAACACTGGAACGCAGCTTGACGAACAGGTTATCGTTCGGGAACTGGATGATATCCCTTTCGCACAGCTCCAAACCCAGGTGATTGGCAATACCCCTGGCCAGGTCCGGGCAGGCCGTTCCCGCATAAAGTTTGACGTCTCCATACATCATGCGGTTGTGGTTGATATGCGTTTGCGTCATCTTTCACCTCGATTCAATTTTTCCCATTCCGGGAAAAGAATACTCATCGTATACACATCATGAAAGCGGCCATTCTTCCAGATATCATCCCGTTGGCAGCCTTCGCGAACGAAACCCACCTTCTCGTAGCAGCGGATTCCGCGGGTGTTCTCTGCGATCACCTGCAGGTGGATGCGGTGCAGATTAAGATTCTTGAAGCCATGATCCACCATCTTGCGCATCGCCCCGGTGCCGTAGCCCTTGCCCCAGGCGCTCTTATCGCCAAGGACGATACCGATCTCTGCGCTGCGGAAGGTGGCGTGAAAACCAAAAAAGGCGATATTGCCGATCACCCGCCAATGGCCATCTTCGGCTACCTCAATGGCAAATGGGTGCTCATCCTCCGGGCTTTCCAGGACCTTATCAAACCACTTTTCCTCGCGCGCCTGGGAGAGCGGATTGTGCAGTCCCAGGAACTCCAGCACTTCGGGGTCGGCGAACCATTCGACAAACCAGTGCAGGTCCTCCCGCTCGAGCGGACGCAAGCGAAGGTTCTGTTCAGTGCCCATGAATATTGTCCATCCTTTTTCTCACCCTGATGCAGTACTTAAGGATTCAACCGGGTCGGTCCGCGGAAGATATAGACCGCCTCGCGGATGTTGTTCAACCCGAGCATGATCATCAAAAGGCGTGAAAGCCCCAGCCCGAAACCGCCGTGCGGCGGGCAGCCGTATTTGAAGAAATCCAGGTAATACTGGATTGGTTCCAGCCCCAGGCCTTTTTCCTTTGCCTGGGCGGCGAGAACTTCGTAGCGGTGTTCGCGCTGCGCGCCGGTGGTGATCTCCAGCCCGTTGCCGATCAGGTCAAAGCTGCGCGTGAGGGTGGGTTCCTCCGGGTGGCGCATGTGGTAGAAGGGGCGCACGCCGATCGGCCAATCGATCAGGAATACATAATCGTGGTTGTACTTTACCTTGACGTAATTGCCCAATTCGCGTTCACCAGCCGGGTCGATATCGCCTTTCTTCTCCGGCGGCAGCTTATAGCCGCGCCCTTTCAGGATCTCCACAGCTTCCTTCATGGAGATGCGCGGGAAAGGCACTTCCGGAATCGTGAGCTCGTAACCCAGACGCTCCCGGATCTCCTCTCCGTGCAGCTCTTTCACCTTCTGCAGGGTGTACTGCAGCCAGCACTCCATGAAGGCCATCACGTCCTCGTGCGATTCGACCCAGCTCATCTCCATATCGATACCGGTGAATTCGGTCATGTGGCGCGATGTGAAGGAAGGGTCGGCGCGGAAGACGGGGCCGATCTCGAACACACGGTCAAAGCCGGCGGCCATGGCCATCTGTTTGTAGAACTGGGGCGACTGTGCCAGGTAGGCCTTTCGCTCGAAGTATTTCATTTCAAACAGCTCGGCGCCGCTCTCGCTGGGCGCACCCATGATCTTGGGCGAGTGGATCTCGAGGAAGTTGTGTTTTATCCAGTACTCGCGCATGGCAGCCTCGGCTGTTGTCTGCACCTTGAAGATCAGCGCAGCTTCGGGGCGGCGCAGGTCCATGAAGCGCCAGTCCATGCGGAAATCGATCATCGGCAGGGTCTCGGCAAATGGGTCAAAGGGTACCGGGATGTGCGCAGGGCTGTCGACCCGCAGCGATTCAAGCTGAATTTCCAGCCCGCCCAGCTTGACAATCGGGTTATCCACGACCATGCCGGTGATGGTCAGCGCGGATTCCACCGAAAGCGCGGAGATCTCTTTGCCCAGTTCCTCGTTATTGGGGCGGTAGTGCGCCACCTGCACCAGCCCGGTGGGGTCGCGCAGGATTAGGAACTGCATTTTTTTCTGGTCGCGCAGGGTCTGCAGGAATCCCTGTACTTTCACCTGTTTTCCGACTGAATTCCGCAACTCCGCGATAAGGGTTCGTTCCATTTGCTTTCTCCTAAGAATGATCTGATGATTGCTTCAACAAGATTTCCACTGTCTGGTAGGGGGAGCGCTCTCTTGCGTAAAGCGCATCCAGCGCCGCCTGCCAGTTGATTTCTGATTTCACGTCCACCCAGCGCCGGAAGAGCTCGGCTTTGAGCAGGTCTTCCAGTTCACTATCGAGCCGCTCCCGGTCGCGCCGTTGCCATTCTCCGGTGCGCTGCAGGTAGCCGCGGTGGTCCTGGATGAGGTCATAAGCCTCGTTTATGCCCACCGGGTTGAGCGACTGCACCTTCAGCACCGTTGGCGTCCAGACCTCGCCGCTGGGCAGTGCCGGCCCCCGCGTGCCTGCCCCCATGTGCAGGCTTGTCCGCAGCACCTGCTCGGTCTTCTCCGCGCCGGGCAGATCGGCCTTGTTCACCACCAAAATGTCGGCGATCTCGAGGATGCCGGCCTTGATGGCCTGGATATCATCACCCATACCCGGGGCTTCCACCACGATGGTGGTGTGCGCCAACCTCGCGATCTCCACTTCCGATTGGCCTGCCCCGACCGTTTCGACCAGGATGGCCTCATAACCGGCCGCATCCAGCACCTGGGTGACGGCCGTGGTGGCACGGGCAATGCCCCCAACCGCACCCCGCGAAGCCATCGAGCGGATGAATACCCCGGGGTCGCCGGAGTGATCTTTCATACGCACCCGGTCGCCCAGCAGCGCACCACCGGTGAACGGGCTGGATGGATCCACAGCCACGATCGCCACGCGCTGCGGAGCAGTTTCGCCCGCGGGGTTGCGGTAGACCCGCGCGAGCTGGTTGGTAAAGGACGATTTCCCCGTCCCCGGCGCCCCGGTGATGCCCACCAGGTGGGCTTTGCCGGTGTGGGGGTATAGCTCGTTCAAGGCCGCCCTGCCCTTCGGCTCATCGTTCTCCACCAGGGTCAGCAGCCGGGCAAGTTCACGCCGGTCGCCTTCCAGGACCGCCTTCACGGAAACCATCAGATTCTAATTCGCGCCGGCGAGGCAGGCCGCGCGCACATCCGCCACGATCTTCTCGGTGGAGGTGCCGGGGCCGTAGACGGCATCCACGCCGCAGGCGGTCAGCGCGGGGACGTCCTCATCCGGGATGATCCCGCCCAAAAAGACGTGCACCCCGTCCATGCCGTTCTGCTTGAGCAGCTCCATGATCTTCGGGACGAGCCCCATGTGCGCCCCGGAAAGGATGGAAAGCCCCACGGCGTCCACGTCCTCCTGCAGGGCAGCCTCGGCCACCATCTCGGGGGTCTGGCGCAGGCCGGTGTAGATCACTTCCATGCCGGCATCGCGCAGGGCGCGGGCAACCACCTTGGCACCTCGATCATGCCCGTCGAGGCCGGGTTTGGCGATCAGGATTCGGATCTTTGGTTCTGGCATACTCGCTCCAGGAATTGGGATAGAACTTAATTATAACCCCTCCGCGGAGGGGTCTTTTTGAGGAAAACAATGGCATTGAAGCAGGAAATTTCACCCACGCGGAGTTCCTCAAGGTTGTCTTTGAAGTGCTCGTCGTCTCCCATGCCGGTGTCGCGCATCTTCAGCGGTGACCATCAGGGTTGATTTACCCCGAAAACCCTGATTCAATCCCAGGGTGAACCCTCTTTCCGTGTAGGCAGGAGGGTTTTAATCGCTATAATGATTTTATCATTCGCACGGAGGCGGTTCGTGGGTATCCTCAACAGCTATATCCTGTTCTTCACCCACCAGCGTTTCATCATCCCCTTTTTCATTTATATCGTCCTCGCAGTGTTGCTGCTTGTCATTGGCTGGCGTTGGGCTGGACGGATGCGCAGCCCCCGCTCGGCGCGCTTGCTGCGCGCGGCCATGCTCGTGCTTGTGTTCACCCCTGCCCTGGCTTTCATGGAGGGGGTGACCTTCCTGCCCTTTCTGCTGGCAGTCTTCATCATGGTCATTTCACCCTTCGGGTTCTCACTGGCCACGGCGCTCATCCTGCCGGTCGTCAATTTCCTCACTTTTCTGGCTGGCTGGGGGATTTTTTACCTCTTCCTCAAAAAGGATAACACGGTCGCGAAAGGCAGCCCGGGTGGATTCCGCGCGGTGATCCTGTGGGTGGAGGTCCTGCTCGGATTCTCTTTCTTCTGGCGGGTGTGGAGTCTGGCGCTGCCGGTCCCGGTGGTGCACTACTTCTATCTTTATACCAATGAACTTTCCAGCCGTTAT
>Ga0209254_10005358_pt1 | contig 11805 bp, 16 predicted proteins | sample FrelakmetDIP11DI_FD_187148 | JGI IMG/M metagenome (GOLD analysis project Ga0209254, IMG submission 187148) | Freshwater lake sediment microbial communities from the University of Notre Dame, USA, for methane emissions studies - DIP11 DI (SPAdes)... | ecosystem: Environmental > Aquatic >... | reverse complement strand
GGACCTGCAGGTAAGGATGGAACTAATGGAGTGAATGGCAAAGATGGTGCTCCAGGAGCTGATGGAGCGCCGGTGCATTTTGGGCCTGCACAACATATCACTGTCGACATAAAGAGTAATGGATATGACGATACTGCCGATACTGATGGAATCGTGACATGCGAATGTGTTGGTCTTGATGCTACGCAATATACATTTGTTCAGGCCGGGATTAGCAATTATGGGGTAGTGAGTGATGTTGGATATGGGCCCCTAGATGCACCTATATCAGTTGCTTCAATAACCATGCCGGTGGCACAGGGGGAACATTGGACTATCGATTGGGAGAATTGTGGTGATGTTGTACTATACTGGAGGCCATTCATCTCGTAAACTGATCCAAGCCTTGAAATGCAGGAAAATCCTGCGACTTACCTTTTTATTGAGAGGGCTGTTCTCCAGATTTATGTGCTAAACGCCAACAGAACGCAAATACGTTGATTTCCCACTTTGCACATATGGATGCACTCTCCACCTCTCCAAAGATCGCATTCAGACTTCCGGCATGGTGAGAGTGCAAGAGGGATTTCTTTGCCGTTCATCATATAAATAATTGAATTTGCCTTGGTACACCAGTAAGTTTCCATGATCTCGGTTCTGCACTTGTTCTAAAGGAGTAATGCCGAGCAGGGAGTGAAATTGAAAGATACCAGATGCTACCCGATCTACCAACATCCCCAAAAATAATTATTAATTATCGGCAATGGCAATATAGTCAAACTTATGGTTGTTGTAAAGCGCCACGGGATTTCCACTACTTGTCGTGGGACGGAAACTAAATGTGAAACCAGTTGTCGTCTTTGAATCTATTAAGAAAAGACAATAATAACAAGCATTTAATGTCATATCTGACGGATCTCCATTTGTAATGGAAACACGATAATTTGTGTTCGGCATTGGGTGTGAGAATGTTACAGTTTGTGGAAGATCAGACCACGGTGGATCCGTTACTGGAGTTGTATATGTCCCTGCACGGTACTCTGGTATGGGACTGGTTTGAATGTTATCCACCCTTTGAGTTAACGCAGTAATCTGATTCTGTAAATCCATAATCGCACCCCAGATACCCTTTAAGAGTGCATCTTTTACCGTCGTTGGCGGTTTAACAACTGCCGATACAGGAGCTACCATCATTAATATCATTATTATGACGACAAATATCACCAAAATCCTTTTCTTCATACTTTTTATCCCCTTCTCCTCCATTATTAATTAGATATATTTTATAAAATGGAGGAGATGTAAGATACTGGTATCATATGACGATATAGTTATGGAGTAGGATTTTGATTTTTCCTTGAATCTGATAATTCAAGTTTTTTACTAGATTGTATTATCGTCACTCGAACGTATTGTGGTATTAGAGATATGCCAAAAGTCCTTGTAACCTGTCAAGAATGTGGTAAAGAGTTTGGGGGTAAGTCATCTATCATCAGATCTGGAAGAGACAAGTATTGTTCGAGAGTTTGTAAAGATAAAGCACAGTCAAAAATTATTGGAGAGGATAGTCCGCATTGGAATGGTGGCATGAAAAATAGGATTTGTGAGGGATGTGGAAGAGAATTCCCAGTTTGTGAATATACAATAAAACGGGATCGAGAGAAATATTGTTCTAAAGAATGTATGAATAAAGCAAAATCACAGTTATATGTTGGTGAAAATAGTCCTCATTACACAGGAAAGGTAATAAAAAAATGTCTTGAATGTGGGAAAGAATTCCAAGTCTATGAACGTTTAATAAAAATAGGTAAGGGTAAATTCTGTTCGCAAGTATGTAAAGGAAAATGGCAGTCAAAAAATGTTGTTGGTGAAAAAAGTCCGCGTTGGAAGGGTGGAGATGTAATAAAAAATTGTGAAGAATGCGGGAAAGAATTTCCAGTCCCTGCATCTAAAATAAAACAAGGCAAAGGGAAATATTGTTCTAAAGTTTGTGCAGATAAAGCAAAATCACGGTTGTATTCTGGGGAAAATAGTCCTGAATGGATTGAGAAAATAATTCGAAAATGTCGTACCTGTGGTAAAGAAATTTCCATTTTACCATCTTTGGCAAAGGAAAATAAAGGATTTTATTGTTCAAAGGCTTGTTATTACCAAGATGTTGATCCAAAATTCCAAACAATTTTAAAAAACTGTAAATTTTGTGGAAAGGAATTCTCGAATAAACCAACAACTCATAGACCAAAAGGTGCAAATTATTGTTCTCGAGAATGTTTTTTCAAAGGCGCTGGAAAAAATTTTAGTGGTAAAAACAGAATTAAAAAAGCCTGTCCTGTTTGCGGAAAAGAAATTGATTTTACCCCAATGAGAGTAAAAAACACTGAAATTTTATACTGTAGTCGGAAATGCTATGCAATCGATCAATCAAAACGATTTGTTGGGGAAAATAGTCTCGTATGGAAAGAAAAAATAACAAGGATCTGTCCTGTTTGTAATTCAGAATTTCCTGCCCTTGAATCTCGGATTGAGAGTAATCGAGGTATCTATTGCAGTAAAAAATGTCAAAATATTGCTTTTGGAGAGAGTGTCACAGGAGAGAAAAATCCTAATTGGACTGGCGGACCAAAAGAATACTGTGAGAAATGGAGTCCAGAATTCCGTCGTAGAATACGGGCATTTTTTAATCATGAATGTGTAGAATGTGGCACTCCACAAAATGAGAAATTATTACACTGTCACCATGTATATTATGACAAAAAGGCATGTTGCAACGTTATGGAAGATGGAAAATACTTTTCAAATTTAGGAATTAAGGGACAACCATTTACTTTTGAGATTATCGGAGATCCGAATAAATTCATTGCATTATGTCATAATTGTCACGCAAAGACTACTCTTAAAAAACAGCGACAATTTTGGGCAAGGCACTTTGAGGAAATAATCAATAATTATTATCTCGGTAGATCGTATTTTACGAAAGGAGAATATGAAAAAATAAGATGATCAAACCTGATAATAGGGTTTGATTGATTTTTTATTTTTTCCACAGGATATGACAGATTTTATAGGAGTTTGATCGTACCCTGAGCTCCCTCGGTTCGGGTAAATTCCGAGATCATCGCGACCCTGCATCATCTCATGTGCGCTGGATGAATGAACTGGATCCGATGTGTCAGAGTGACTTGTCTACTCCACCACAACATAAACTGCCTGACTCTCCATACGTGCTGATCTTGGTGTCGCAATGCCCAGGTGTCGTGGTCGGTAAGTATGTTCCTCATTCCCGCTCTCTCCACGCCCACATCTGAAGCCAGGTCATCTGTCGACTGATGCGTTCACGGTTCATATCCATTCGGTGATGGGTTCTTACCATTGACGATGGCGTTCCCCTGAAATCTTTGTCGCTCTGCGGTATGCTGGTGTAGCTGCTCCATGCCTCGATTACGTGTACTAATCCCCAGCTGGGAGCGGATGTTGGTGAGGTTCTCTCCCAGATGTAAACTCCGATCGATGTGTGCCGATATATCAAACATCTCGCTGTCGTGCCTTGTGCCCGCGAGCATAACACCGATCTGATATGTCTGCATCCCTGTTGGCATCCTTCGTGTCATTGGTTCCCTCCTGATTGATTACTTTATAATATGGAAGGATAAAAAATCGAATAACTTTCATAGATGTGGGTAAATATCCTGTTATTGGAAGAAGTAGCGGAAGAGGAATAAAAATTTAGAAATACATTCCATCAGGGGAACTTTGTTTAGAATCGGATTCGATTATTTTTTGTTCGAGTTTTTGACCGTTGAGAATTTCGCTAATAAAAACCATTCCCAAAACGCCAACACTTACAACCCTCTGAATAGCGTCATCTAATTCTCTCATTGAAAATCCCGGCTCAAGAGGATAAATTCGAGTGAGAATGTCAAATCCAGAAAACCCATTATCTTTAGAATGCGTGATATAAGCAGTAGACGGGGTAGTAAGAGTGGATATTAATGTAAATCTTAACCCAGAACCATGTTTTTCATCTTTCAGGGCTGTATTTATTTTTGTTAACATTTCGTAATTATCTATCTGATTTGGGAAAACCACAAACATAAATCTTTGATTTTTGTTATGGTGAATAAATACGATAGATTGCCCGTATTTGAATGTGGTTCTCCAGAATTTATCATCGGAAACCTCATTAATATTTTCGGCCCCGCTTTCTTTTAGTAAGGAAGTAATTTGAGAATAAACGAGAGAGTTATCTTCAGTTTCCATAAAGATCAACTTTCTTTAAATTCCGTTAATATTTTTAATCCCATTAATCTCGAATCTAAAGGAAAATTGGAAGTAGATATATCAAATGAGGTGGATTCGGTTCCTGTAAATGCGTCATTTCTTATTGAAAAGGAATTTACAAGTTGCTTTCTTGATTTGAATTCGAGCATAATCTGATAATATCCATTACAAGTTGATAAATTTTCTTCAATAATCTGAATCATAATCAAACTCCCAAAGCAGACACGATGTCATTTTACACCACATCAAAGGTTTAAAGATTGTATGCGCTGGACCCAGTATCTCGTTAAACCCGTCGCTCTAACTATGGCCTCAACCCGTTCTCCGGCTTTGAGCATCGCAGTTACCCTTTCCCGGTTCTCGACAACTATTGGCATATTGGCATAGTCTTTAATCCTGCCGTCAGTTTTTGGTTGAGGATTTGTTCTCTCCTGGAACTTCGCGTAAGATTGCTCGATATGATCGCCGGTATTTTCCATCCTTATTCGCTTGTATTCAGTTTCAAGTGCTATGCTCGGCTTGCCGCATAACCAATATTTGATTCGTTTACCTTTCCAGGTTAAGAACCGTTTATATTCTGTTCCGTCGTTGCCGATCTCATAATAATACGCTTTGAAGATACTCTGCTTCGTGATCGTGCTCTTGCTTACCATCTGGATCTGGAAGTCAGTAAGCTCGCGGGCAACTTTATCGAGATGGGATTTTTGAACGCAATTCGCAATAATAACACAAGAAAAAACCCGCGCTATGGTCAGAATATCATTGAGGGCTTTGTTCACCCATGTTTGGAAGGATCTACTGTTCCACTGAATAGAAACATCATCGAGTAGGATTACGGAATTGCGCTTTTTGAGTATGCCGGATGTCAGGAGCTTGATAGCGCCTTCCTTTGTGACAGTAACAACGTGATCCACATTGAAGAACTCTTTCGGGTCCTCGTTCTTACCCCGGATGTATGAAATGTTCTCGGCTATGGATTCACATAACGCGAGGCTCGCGGTGGACTTACCGGATCCCTTCCGACCAAAAACCGTGATGAATGCATCGGAGTCCTCATACTTGTTTGTTACCCTGGACGCGATCAGCCAGCTGAAGGTCGGTGCGCCGGGATATGCCTTGATCGCTTCAACCATTGACGGCCTCGGTTGTTGTTGTGGTTGCTTCTATAAGATCCGGTTCTGTTGTCGGTTTATCCATATCCGGTATTTCGACTACTGACTGCTGGTATTGACCGTTCACACCCGGCCCGATAATATCGACATGCAATAGATCAAAACTGTTGCAGATGAACTCGATCAAATGTGTGACGACATAGAGAGCGGCGCGCTCATTTGGATGGTCCAGTTGTTCCTGGCTAAATTCACTCTGCAACTTAACGCGTTCGGTTTGAATCTTCTTTTGTAGTTCCCTGTCTGGTATCAGTCGGATTAGGTATTCAATTTGCACGCCAAAACCGAGTGAGTTTAATCCATCGGGTCCAAGCCATGTTTGCTGTAATGAGGAGAGCGCGTCCATATAGTGACCGACAAAAACGGCCTCCATACTCATCACGACTGGTGAGGATGAGGATGATCCTGTTGTATTTTGCGATTTCATCATATCATAATGTCCGTGTGCTTACTAATAAAAAGAAAAATCTTTCATAGGAAATTTTTTTGACAAGAATATCATTCTTTAATTCTCTAACATTGTCAGAGTTTGATTGCCTCTCATTCATGCACTATCTAATTGGCATCAGCGATAATGCCTCAACGTTTCGGAAAGTGCGATTGGCTCAATCTTATCATGGATATTCGGTAAATGTATTGCTGATGAGGGTGTGCCTTCATCCGCTTCCGTTTCATATCCTTTCATTAAAAGTTTCATCGCCGTTTTTGTGAGTTTCATCTGACGGAGTAACAGTTTTATCAATACTTTTTTCTTCATGACTCACCATCGCTCCAGACATCCCGGATATGAAGAAGGATTAAGAGATCATACCAGACAAACCCCAGCACACAAAGCCACGTAATGCAGATATCAAGATCGGTCATGATGGTATCCCCCTTCCACATTCGGATGGGTTCGATCTACATTTCGATCGTTCAGCATCTCCACAAGCTGAAGAGCATGAAAAAATAGGAGCTTCGTTCACTCGTTCACTAACTTGATCATCTTCGCGTTCGGCGTGTTTGTGAACGAATGTATCACAATGAACCTTATCCATATTTCTCTCATATGTACGCGTATAGGGGTAGTTTATAGGATCACGTTCATTGTCATACACTCGTTCACTAACCTGATCTAAAATTCCCATGATCTCATTTTCATCCTTTCCCTGCAGGACCGACAACCCGATCTTTTTGATATCCTCCTCCAGTACCTTTTGTTTCTGTTCCTCAGCTAATGCCTTTCTCCTCTCCTCTCTCTCTAATGGGGTAAGGTGCTTAATCCCTATCCACAACCATCCTGCTCCAACTCTTTGATCCCTGGTTATACCATGAGCCTCGCAGATCTTGTTAAACTCTCGCTGTTTGATCGATGGATACTCACCATGTTTATCGCTATACCATTGCTGATAATATTGAAAAAGATCTTTTTTGCTTATTCTATCCGTGTCCAAGTCCGTGATCAATACATCATCGGTGAAGAATCCGTTTGATTCATCAATCGCGGTCCTAAATTTTTGCGTGGCATCGGTAATCAGCTTTGACAATTTTATCTTTCTGCCGTTGTCCTTCCATGCTCGCAAACCATCGAGAAGCCAATTAAAGATCCCGGAGTTCTCCCCGATTAGCTTCTCCTCAATCTGATCATCCCTTTTCTCCTGAGGGATTTGCACGTTGAACGGGATCTTAATAATCCTTCTAAGCATACCGTGTGAAGAATCCCGAATCACTGGCTCATGGTTTGTAGCAAAAAACACTTTTGCATCGAGATATTTTTGCTGTTCTTTTTGGTATAATTCCCTGCTTACGATCGGATCGTGCCCTGTGATAGCCTTCAAAAGAGCCTCGTTTAACCTTCCCCCTTCGCTCCCTTCTATGCTTGTGACGAGATGAGCACCATATAATCGGGCAATATCAGATCTCGGGCTTGTATCATCTGATCTCCGGTGCATGAATGTTCGATAATCCGCGTTCATTGCATATTCGCCAAAAATCCTGGAAAGGACGTTCAATGAAACACTTTTTCCATTCTCACCCTTTCCAAAAAGGATAAAAAAAAGCTGTTCCGGATTTTCCCGGAGCAAAGCATAACCGGCGATCATCTGGAATGATAGCATCGTTTCTTCATCCTCATTGAAGATAAGGGAAAGGTGATCCCTCCATTGCGGCCAGTCTGCACCCGGGTTATATTTTACGTTCATACACCGGGTGATAAACCGGGATTTGTCTGGCGCTTCATACTGAATCGTCCTAAGATTTATCACACCATTGAGGACATTGATCAGATCTTTGTCCGCGTCGATCTCCTCCTCGCGGACAGTAAGCCGGTTCGCCTCAAGAAAAAACATCATATTCCGGATACCAGCTGCTGAAAGTGAATCTACGAGATGTTTTAAAAGATCAATCTGAGCGCGCGCTGTTGGATCACCGATCATATCCTCGATCTGTTCTTTGCATAACCTCTTGATCTCGCCGTAATTATCTGGTTTCCATAGTAACCCGTTCCAAATGTAATACATATCTCGCGGGTTACAATACCGGACGGTACAACAATATCTCTCAATAAATCGCTCCGCGTTCCATGCCGTTGTAAATTTTTGTCCGACTATATCATTTTGCATCGACAAGGGCACATATTCAGGATAATCAAATGGCTCGATCTCGGGTGCCGGTAAAGATGGTGTGCCCGTATCGGTCATACTGCACCATCCTCAGTAACCGGCTCCTGATACTTTTTCATCTGCCCCCCTCCCGGTCGGTATATTTGAAAATTTCTTTTAAACCGATGGAACAGATCAGGTTTGGATTTGATGCACGGTACGGATAATCAGCACCCAATCTCCATGCTTCTAACCATTCACAAGCAAGTTCCGGAGAGATCGCAGCTGGTATTGCGAGAGCAACGATAAGATCGAGAACTGCTAACTCTTCCTTGCTCAACCTGAATGTTGATCGGTAAACCGGATCTGCTCCCTTGAGTGCTACCTTCATCCGCTGGAGCATCTTATGCCATTTTTGCCAGGGAGTCTCAATCATGAGATCACCAGCTGCTTGCCTTTCAATGTCGGAAAGAATCTGGTTCCTTGCTTTGATGCACACCCCGTCACAACGAGATACGTGATATGTTCGGAGATCTTCATCCGGACTGGAAGGTGTCGCGGATTACCCCGATTAAAACCCATTCCTTGCTGTATCTGTCCGACTGTTTCACCCGGGGAATTGGTTATGTATTCAAGAACCTCGCGCCGGTCAGGAATATGACAAAAATGCTCTTTTAATACCAGAGGAGATGCACTATCTTTTGTCAGGAGGCATCCCGTTTCCCTGATGCTGCCGGAGTGGTGCCCGGCGGCTTCTTTTTCAATCATCATCCTCCTGCTCGTAATCGACTACGAAATTAGGTTTTCGCGGTTTGTACGGGCACCGGGAAGGAATTTCATTCACATCGGTGATCAGCTTGCAGGATAGATCATGGAGTGGACCTGTTCCGCACAATCGGCAGATGAATGTCGTCATTTTGAAATCACCGCCCCGGGCTTACTGAGGATCTGCACCTCTCCTCGCTCTGCCTGGTGCCGGATAACGATCTTCTCAATCGGATCGAGAAGTTCAAAGACTTCCGCAGGAACCACGAATACATTCCCTGAAGATTTCGAAGTCATACTCGTGTCCCTCCAATACGTGATTTCGAGATGAAATCTACCAGTTCATCCAATTCAATTCGAACAACACCAGTACCAAGCCGTACGGTTTTCAAAGAGCCATTCCTAATCCATCGTCTAATGGACGATGTACTTACACTGAGAAGAAACGCTGCTTCATCGACAGTGTAAATCATGGGTGTCTGTTCACTAACTTGAAGCACCATGCCTCAATATATATGGGACTTAATATTATAAGCAAAAACGCACGTTTATTGACATAAAAACGGATATATAGCCGAAAATAAGCGAAAAAACGGACATATAAAGTGCCGTTTAATCGGATATATGCCCGATAAAAAATATATTCCTTGCATACGCATGAATACACATGGAAGAGATAGAAGAAAGGGAGGATGGTCTAAAAAGAGTATACTGGTATGAAATATTTGCAGATCGGCAGGGAAAACATCCAGCAACTCTTGAACTGAAAGTTGTCCTCTATCTCTATCTTATGATGCGAGAAGCTGACTATGGTTGGAATATATGGAAGGCATTTCGAACCGCGAAGGACAATAAGGAATGGCAAGATCGAACCGGATTAAAAGATCTCACTTCGGAAAATTCAGCTTCTAAAATCAGTTCCGCGTTAAAAAATATGACTGACACAGGAATATTGGTAAAATATGAAGATGTTCGAAAACTTCCTCAATCATTTTATATCAAAGATTCGATTAAACGCCTGGCAAAAGAACATCCTGATCGGACATATTATTCGGTAAATCACGCGGTTATCTACGAAGAGACTATTGGGATGAATACTAAAACAAAGGAAAATTTCGCGAAATTCCATTTTGAAAATTTGCCAAATAGTCTTCCCGAAGAACAAATCTGCTGGAATGTTGTACGGATGATCCAATTATACGGTAAATCAGAGCAGGAATCAATAGAATATATCAATAAAATTCCAAAATATGATTATTTGACAATATTACTGACTTTTGAGGACTTGCTTCATGATCTGTGGCAATATGACTTCAGAACAGGAGCTTATACTATGGAGGCCACCAGTCTAGCTCAGGAACAGGAAAAATTGAGAATGATACAGGTACACAAGCGCGCGTTCTTTAACGATGATCTCAAAATGAAACGACTGAAAAATAAGTATAAAAACGTCTCGTGGGGATCAGACTCTCTTCAAAGATTGAGTAATTTTATTGATATTAATATAAAAAATGCCATTCGGATAGAAAGAATATCAAAAAAGTGTTAATTTATTTTCTCTTAAGTTCTGCTTCCATCCGGTCGAGTCTCTCTAAAAGTTCAGCGTATTTGGGATCAGCATGTGCTCTAGCTTTGGTCGCTGCTAAGGTCGCTTTTGCTTCCATATCCAACGGTAGACCGCACTGCCCGCAGAACCTTTGAGTAGGGCCGTTAATAAGATGACACGCAGGACATTGACGGGGTGCTAAAGCATTATCTTCTATCTTCTCGGCTCTCTTGATACCTGCCGATTCTAAAAGGGCATCATCGGTTGATGTGCTTACAAGATGTCCATACGTTGCAAGCATGTCTGATGTTAAACTACCCCACATCATTTTTTTGATAATAGATTCGGGTATCTTCCGTTCCATGAGGTTTGTAATCCTGGTGTGCCGAAAAATATGCGGATGGACTTTAGTTTTTATCCCTGCCCGTTCTGCTATCCGTCGAATCTGACGGTACATGGCATTATAAGCAATCGGTTTCTTCTGATGAGAGATGAATACCAGATTATCCCCTACAGGATCAAACGGATAGTCGTCTTTCCATTTAGCGATATATGGACTGGCAGAGAGTAACCGAACGTACCGGGGTTTCCCTGTCTTTTCATCGACATTAACCGTTGCCCCATACTGATCGAAGGCGATTTGTCCCCAGGTAAGTTTCCCGATCTCACCAATACGAAAACCGCCATCATAAAGCATCATCAGGACACATCGATCCCGGGTTGATTCACAAGCCTCAACCATCCTTTTAATTTCATCTTCGGTGAGAAGGTCCGCCCGGGTTTTAGTCATCAAATCCGGTTTCGGTCGTTTGAGGTTCCGGATCGTGGTTAGGGATGCTTCTTCGAGTTTGGTTCTTTGTTCACGCTCGGTTAAGGGTTTTTTCTCTTTTTCTGCCTCTTTGAAATCCTTACCCAGTTTTGGGAAATCGCTTAAAGGGAATAATACATATCCCTGCTCGATCATCCAGATGTAAAACGGTTTGATGATAGTCACACAATCGTAAATAAAATTCTTTGAATAAGCACTATCCATCAATGATGCTATACCTTTGTGAATTTCTTTAACGGTATTCTCACGGAATGGTTTGACGATCCGCCTCCATGCGAGCAGAGTGAACATTATCTTATTGACTCGTCCTTGTGACAGTTGCTTATCTGCCCTGCGTGTAGTGAGATAGTGGTCTATTAATTGCGCATCATCGTCGGTAATCTGCCCTTTTAATCTCCATCGTTCGAGAGCTTTAATACCATAAGGAGTACTGTTAATATGGAACTGTGATTCTGAAAGTCTGGGTGCTTTCTTCACCGTCCGTACCGTCTTTGTTGCCATACAGGATGATATGCGGGAAAGAAGATAAAAGTATCTAGGGCATATGGACACGGTTACTATTTGCCTCGGTAGGGTAGTGGACATCCTAGAAGCCTCCGGAGCTTTTGACCCGGGTTCAAATCCCGGCCGAGGCGTTTGATTGCAGTTTTCTTAAATCAC
>Ga0209254_10005357_pt1 | contig 11806 bp, 11 predicted proteins | sample FrelakmetDIP11DI_FD_187148 | JGI IMG/M metagenome (GOLD analysis project Ga0209254, IMG submission 187148) | Freshwater lake sediment microbial communities from the University of Notre Dame, USA, for methane emissions studies - DIP11 DI (SPAdes)... | ecosystem: Environmental > Aquatic >... | reverse complement strand
GCCCTTGGCATTGGTCTCCAGAAGGACGTCCGGCTCGATGAGCTCGAGCCGCGCGATCTCGATCCGTCCCCGAAGAAGCGGAACGAGCGAAAGCGCGCCCTCGACGCGCTTTACCCGGACCATGTCCTTCCGCGAGCCCCAGGGCGCGTTCGCGAACCTTACGTCGTCGGCGGCGATCCTCAGCTGGGGAAACACGCCGACCGAGAGCTTGCCGTTGACGCGCAGTTCGCGGCCTGTCGCGACCTGAACTCGTTCAATGGCGAGTCGTGCGTAGCGCTCCAGGTCAACGGTGTTGACGACGACGACGAGAGCGATCGCCGCGACCGCGACGAGGGCGCCGAGGGAAATGGCTGTGTACTTGAGCCAGCGGGGCATGGTGACGCGTTGCGGCAGTTTGGTCCGCAGCCTAAGCCCGCTCGCACCCTCCGTCAGCGCACTTTCGCACGGCGCACCAGAAGCAACGCGACCGCTGCTGCTCCCGGCAAGACCATCCATTCGGGCGACTGCAAGGCCCACAGGGTCGCGCCGCTCACCGCGCACCACAGCAGCGGGATGGGCAGGAGCAGCCAATGCGATCGAGCGGGAGCGAGCGGCAACAAGCCAACCGTCGCCATCACCGTGGGGTCGGCCGCGACCCCGAACACTTCGCTTTGCGTCCAGGGTCTCCCCGCCAGCGGCGCGATCAACGGATACCCCAGCAGCGCGAGCACGAAGAGCCCGCACGCAGCGCGACTCGCAAGCGTGCCGCAGGCGGAAAAAGCGAGCTGCCCCGCGACGACCCCAAGCCAGACGAGCAGCAGCGATTCGATCAGGAACGCCACGGCGAAAAAGGAGGCGGCCCAGTTGATCGCCGCATAGCGATCGAAGTGGAAAGCCCACGCCACGAAAAGCCAGCTCGCAGCCAGGGTCGCCGCGATCGCCCGGCTTCCCCACGCGGGGCGGCGGCGCAGGATGCCGAGCACGCCCAGTCCGCCCGCGAGCGCGATCGCGTGCGCCGGCCACACGTCCCGGTTGTAGAGCTCGATCAGGCGGTAATACGTGCGCGCCGAGAAGAGCAGAAAGTCCGAGAGCGTGTACGTCCACCACTCCGACATCACAGCGTCCCGACGTACGACGCCATGCGGCCGCGCATCGCTTCGTCCGGCAGCCGACCGGTAGCCGCCGCCAGGTTCTCGCGCACGTGTGCCACGCTGCTCGTGGCCGGAATGGCACAGGTGACCGCAGGGTGCGAGATGATGAACTTCAGGACGAACTGCGCCCAGCTCTGACATTCCACTTCCGCCGCCCACGCAGGCAGTCGGTGGCGGGCCAGTGCGTGCAGCAACGCGCCTTGCTGGAACGGGCGGTTCACGATGACGCCGATGCGGCGCTCGCGCGCGAGAGGCAGGATCCGCTGCTCGACCTCACGGTCGACGAGGTTGTAGGTGACTTGCACGAAGTCGATCGGCTCGCTCGCCATGATGCTCTCGACCTCGCGGTGGCGCCGGCCCTCGGACGTGGTGATACCGACGTAGCGCAACCTGCCGGCGGCCTTCATCGCGAACAGCGTCGGCAGATGCTCCTGCCAGGCGAGCAGGTTGTGGACCTGGAGCAGGTCAAAGCGCTGAACCGACCAGGCACGGCGCGACGCTTCGATCTGCGTCGGGCCGCGGGAACCGGGCGTCACCCACACCTTGTCGGCCGAGAACACGCGGTCAGTCGCGCGGAGCTGGCGCAGGCCGTGCCCGACCACGTATTGCGACGAGCCGTACATAGGCGATGAATCGATGAGGCGGCCCCCCGCGTCGAAGAACGCTTGCATGACCTGCGCGCTTTCTTCGCGCAACACCGGATCGTCCCCGACGTTGAACGTGATCCACGTTCCAAGCCCGACGACGGGCAGCGCCTCCCCCGAGGAAGGAACCGCGCGTGTGAGTACGCGCGCGGCCGACGGTTGGGACCACGCCGGCCCCAGCCAGAGCATCGAGGTGAGCGCCGATACGCTGCGAAGGAAGCGGCGACGGTCGATGCGGGCGCTGTGCCACATGCGAACGATCTCCTATGGGCACGCTCTCGGCAGTGACTGCGGGAGCGGCAGATCAGCATAACGCTTCGCCGAGACGAGCAGGTCAGTCGTCCAGAAAAACGAGCCGAGTCGCTGCGTAACGTGTCTGCTTCGCCGCATGGCTCTTCATGCTGCCGTTCGCGGCGGCGATCGTCGCGCTGGAGGAGGGGCGGAAGACGGCTCTTCAACGGATCAGACAGCTTGACTGACAGGGCCACCAACTGCGCAGCGAATCCGGGACCGCAACGGGTCTCCGGCGCGCCGCTTGGCGACCTTGAAACGAAACCCGCGAAAGAAGAGCGCGGGGGCGGTCAAGGCTCCAACGCACGGAGCCGCCGGCAGTCGCGGATGTGCACGACCCGGCCGCGAACTTCGATCAGGCCCTCGGCGGCAAGATCATGCAGGATGCGCGAGAAATGCTCCTGAGTGAGGTTGAGGCGCGACGCAACCACGCCCTTGCTGGTGGGCAGCGTCACGGACAGCTCGACCGCGTCCTGAGGGGCGTCAGGACAGCTGGAGAGGAGAAGTCCGATCACGCGTTCGGTGCCTGAACGCATCGAGTAGGCCTCGAGGTCGGCGACGAGCTGCCGCAGCCGGCGCGACAGCCCGCCGAGCATGTGTCGTGCGAAGCGCGGATCGTGCTCGACCTCGTGGAAGACGGCGTCCTTCGCGACGTGCAGCAGCAGCGAGTCGACGAGCGCCTGGGCAGTGACGACGTGCGGCTGTTCCATGAACATCACAGCCTCGCCGAAACTCTGTCCCGGTGCGAGAATGTCCACGACCTTTTCGGATCCCGAAGGCGCCACGAACGCGAGCTTGACCTGGCCGTAGACGACTACGTAGAAGCCGGTCGCGGCGTCGCCCCGATGGAAGAGGATCTCGCCGCGCTCGGCGCGCACCTGTCGCGTTGCGAGCGCGATGCGATCGAGCTCCTCGGGCGAAAGCTCCTTGAACAGGGGCAGGTTCGCGAGAAAAGTCTTCGGGTGGATCTGGGTTGTTGCCACGATCGACTCCTGGTCGGCCATCGGCCTTCAGCGTTGCGTCCCCAGGCTGTTCCGGAAAGGGCTCCCACGAGCCCGCCGCCTTGGCGGCACCCGGGCGCGGACTACTGGAGCAAGTCGAACGATTCGTCGCCACCGCTGCCTACCCCTGCGGCTGCGCGGTCGGCTGCCACGAACGAGCCCGAGGCGACGTCGAGCACGAGCACCTTGCCCTCCTCGATTACGTAGTGCCAGCCGTGCAGGAAGAGCTCGCCGCGCTCGACGCGGTCGCGCACGAACGATTCTTCTCGACCGCGTTTGCCGCAAAGACCTGGTCCTGGACGAGCCTCAGCGCATGAGCGGCGAGAAGGCGCAGATGGCCATTCGCACGCTGCATCCGCTGGTCACGCTCGCGCAGCGGCCAATTGCGCGTGCGCGTCGTTCAGCTTGACCATGGCCGCAGTGGCGAGCTGAGTCATCAGTCCGCGAGCGAAATCCGCATCGGCCTCACACAACGCTCGCAGCGCGACCGAATCGACCTTCACCAGGAGGCTCCTCGCCGTGGCGCGTGCTGCGACGCCGTGCACATATGGCGGGACGAGCGACTGCAGTCCGATCACGTCGCCCGGGTTCATTTCGCTCAAGAAAAACTCCTTCTTGAGATGCGGGTCGTCGCGGTCGATCACCACGAACAACTCATCGAGGCTGCCCTGGACGAACAAATATAGCGCGTTCGCGGGCGTGTCCGGCTCGAACACGCTTTCGCCCGCTTCCACGTTCACCTCTTCAGAGATCATCGCAAGTGCCCGCACTTGCGCGTCGGTGACGAATCCGAAGAAGGGATACCGTCGCAGAAGTTCTGGCGAGATCATTGTTCGCTCCTTCGATTGCGCCATATCCGGAGAGATCGGCACGGCGCCGGACACCAGCGCGAGCACATGCTCGACGGCTATGGGCACGGCCCCAGCCACCGCCGGCGTGAGTTGTTCACTGAACTCGTAGAGCGAGGCGGCTTCGATTCCGACGACGTCGACGCGTTCGGGCAAGGGCGCGCCGATCTCGCGGCCCAGGCGCAAGGCATTCGGCAGCGAGGTGTCGTGCACGGCCGTGGCGTGGACGTAGGCGCTGTCAGGCAGCGCGCCAAGCTCATCCAGCGACAGCGCGCGCACCGTGCCCGCGGGCGCGCCGGTCGTGATCGCGTCCACGACCACGGCGTGCTTGTAGCCGACCATGCGCTCCATCAGGCTTAGTCCTCCGAGTGCAAAACACTCGACCTCGACTGCGCCTGCGCCATTGTCCGGCTTGGACGAGCCGATGCGTCGTGCCACGTCCTCAGCCACCCGCCAGCCCACACCATCATCGCCCAAAATCGGGTTGCCAAGACCGATGACGAGCGTTGCGCCGTGCCGGGGCGCGTCGTGATCACGAAACGCGAGGGCGTGGGTCTTCATTTCTCGAATTCCCGGCGCTCGCCCCCTGTGGCGAAATCGTCTTGCGAAAAGTACAGGATCGGACGCTCGGCAGCGCGAGACGCTGCGGGAAGAACGCCGTGCGGAACGGCGCGGTCTTGACCGGCGTTTGAGGCCACATGGCGCAGCCGCGTCAGTCCCGTCGCACCACGTCCACGACAGCGCCGGCCGCGTCGCGGATCGTCAGCACCATGGGCATCGTGCCCGGCAGCGAATGCGTGGCGCATCCAAAGCAGGGGTCATACGGCCTGAAGGCCATCTCCACCCGGTTCAGGATGCCTTCCGTCACCACCACGCCTTGCTTGATGAATGCCTGCGCGGCTTTCTTGATGCTCATGCTCATGGGCGCGTAGTTGTTCGTCGTGCCGACGATCAAGTTGACCTTGGTGAGAATGCCGCGCTCGTCCGTCCAGTAGTGATGGGTGAGCGTGCCGCGCGGCGCCTCGACGATGCCTACGCCCTCGGTCGGCTTTTGGGTGGGCACGGTGTGCACGTTCGGCGACGTGATATCAGGGTCAGTCGCGAGCTCGACGATGCGCTCGGCGGCGTACAACAACTCAACCAGCCGCGCCCAGTGAGTCGCCAAACGCTGATGCACGGGCTTGCCGCCGAGGGTAGTGAAGAAGCGCTCGTACTCCTCTTGCGCCCGCGGCGTCGCCATGCCGTCCGCGGCGTTAAGGCGCGACAGCGGCGTGGCGCAGTACACGCCCGAGTCCTTGCCGTCCACGAACCCCTTCCAGCCGACCTTCTTCAGATACGGGAACTTGAGATACGTCCACGGCTCAACGTGCTCGGCTATCCACTCGGTGTAGTCGCTCGGGCCGTAGTAGCCGACGCGCACGCCGTCCGGATCGACCACGCTTACCTTTCCATCATAGAAGTTAACCTTGTTGTTCTCGTCGACGGTCCCGATGTAGTACGTCTTGTGGGTGAAGATGTCGCCGAGCACCAGGTCCACGTAGGCCTGGTTGCCCAGCACGATATCGTTGAACAGCTTCAGGCTGAACTGGGCGAACTCGAGCCCCCAGCGGCCCATCGTCTCGATTTCCTGGCGCTGCTCCTCGGTGATGCCTTGCGTCATACCGCCGGGGATCGCCGTGCACGGGTGCACTTTGCGCCCGCCGATCATCTCGACGATGTGATGGCCGTACTTGCGGGCCTGGATGACCTTTCCGCCAATCTCCAAGCCGACTTTGTGAATGACACCCAGGATGTTGCGTTCTGCGACGGGCGCATCCGGCCCCATCACAAAATCCGGTCCGCCAAGCGCGTAGAAGTGGGTGGTGTGGTCGGTGAAGTAGAAGCCGCTATAGAGCAGCTGCCTCAGCAACTTGGCTGGCCGCGGCGGGTCCACGTGATACACCGCGTCGGCCGCCTTGGCTGCGGCCATGTGGTGCGCTTCCGGGCACACGCCGCAGATGCGGTTGGTGAGCAGCGGCATCTCCTCGACCGGCCTCCCGACGCAGAAACGCTCGAAGCCTCGCAGTTCAGGGATCTGGAAGTACGTGTTGGCGACATTGCCCTCTTCGTCGAGGAAGATCTCGATCTTGCCGTGGCCTTCCAGCCGGGTGATGGGGTCAATCGTGATTCTGCGCATGGCAGGCTCCAGCTACTTGGCCCACGCCGGCCGCGCCGCCTGCAGCAGCGATTTGGCCAGGTTGAAGCGATAGACCTGCCCGACCGGGTCGGGAATGCCGTCAAGGATGCGCTCGATCTCGGCCGGATCGTTGCTGTCGATCACCGAGGCATAGGCGGAGATCAGGCGCGCGCCGAAGTCGATCACGCCCTCAGCCGGGCCATAGCAACCGATGCATTGCGCGCTGACCTTCGGGCACAGCGCGCCACAGCCGCTGCGCGTGGCCGGCCCGTTGCACGGGATGCCCTGCTCAAGTAGGCACAGGGACGGATCGATCTTTTCAACGTCTTGGATGCGCACGAAGGCCTTGATGGTCTTGACGTTTCTCGCGCGCGGGCACTCGTCGCAGCACGTCGAGACGCCGGCGCCGATCGTCGCGCCCGCCGGCGGCAGTTCGGCCTCGCCATGCAGCGCCTTGATCACCACGTCGATCACCGCAGCGATCTGATGCGACTCGGGCGGGCACCCCGGGATGTAGTAGTCCACGGCGACGACTTGGTCGAGGGTTCGCACGAGCTGCGAAAAGACGGGGATGTGGATCTGCCCCTCGGGCACGGCGCAGTCCGACCTCGGCCTGAGGTTGTTCGGGTTGTCGGTGCTGACAGAAGCGTATGCCGCGTCGAAGATGTCCTTGACGCTGCTCAGGTTGGCCAAGCCTGGGATGCAGCCCTCGCACGCGCACGAGCCAAACGAGACGAGGATCTTGCTCTTGCGGCGCAGCAGCCGCGCCATATCCGCATTTTCATCGGTGCGCATGCCGCCATTGAACAGGGTGAGCGTGATCGCGCCGTCCTCGAGCGCCTCTACGTCCTTGTACTTGGCATCCATAGCCACGGGCCAGAACACCACATCGAAGTTGGCGTCCACATCCAGGATCTTCTCGCCGATGTTCAGCACGGCGATCTCGCACCCGCCGCACGAGGACGCCCAGTACATCGCGAACTTCGGTTTGCTGGTCATGCCGGCACCTCCACCGCCATCGCCTCCGAAGCATGCGAGTGCGTTGTGTGCAGCTCGTCTTCCTGATGCAGCGCGCTTTCGTGCATCCAATGCAGCGGGCCGAGCGCGCGCACGTCGTCGACAAACGCATTGATCTCACCGGCGAGCTTGACGCCCTCGGCTGCGCTGGCCCACACCAGCTTGATCCGCTCGGGTTCGATACCCATCTGGGTGAGCACGCGCCGCAGCAGCAGATATCGCCGCATCGCTTTGTAGTTCTGCTCGATGTAGTGGCATTCGCCCGGATGGCAGCCCGTGATCAGGACGCCGTCGGCGCCGCTGGCGAAGGCCTTGATGACGAAGGTGGGATCCAGCCGCCCACTGCACATCAGGCGGATCAGCCGCACGTTGGGAGCGTACTTCACTCTCGCGGTACCGGCCAGGTCAGCGGCCCGGTAGCTGCACCAGTTGCACGTGAAGCCGATGATGACGGGCTCGAAGTGTTGGTCGCTCATATTGACCTCCGGTGGCCGTCAGGCCATCACCGCCTCCCTCGCTGGTTGCTTCTCGAGGTTCAACAGCAGCAGGCCTTCGATCTGCGACATGATTTGCTCGTTGCTGAAGCCGCTGCCGCTGATCGCGCCGGCCGGGCACGCGGCCACGCACGTGCCACACCCCTGGCACAGCGCCGGGATGACTTCGGTCACCATGCGATCCTCGTGGAAGATGATCGCGTTGAAGGGGCACATGTTGTTGCAAATTCGGCAGCCGCTGCACTTGGTCTGGTCGACCGTGGCCCGCACGGGCTCGATCTCGATCTCGCGCTGCTGAATCTTTCCTAACACCCTTGCCGCGGCGGCCGCACCCTGCGTGACGGTGTTCGGGATATCCTTCGGCCCGGTCACGCACCCGGCGACGTAGATCCCCTCGGTCATGGTCGCCACCGGGTCGAGCTTCGGATGCTTCTCGGTGTACCAGCCGTCGGCGCTGCACGAAATGCCGAACAGCTTCGCCACGTCCTTCGCGTCGCGCCGCGGCTCGAGAGCGGCAGACAAGACCACCATGTCGACCGGGATACGCCGCTGGCGGCCGGCGAGCGTGTCCTCCACCTGGATGACGAGCTTGCCCTCTTCGTTCTCCTCGCGCGCGGCGTCCGTCACCTCGGCCACTCGGCCGCGCACGAACAGCGTGCCCTCTTCGAGCACCCGCTGGTAGAACTCGTCGTACGCCTTGGCCGTGGTGCGCATGTCGATGTAGAAGTTGTAGACCTGGGCGCCCGTGCGCTCCTTGACCAGGTGGGCGAACTTCAGGCTCTGCATGCAGCAGATGGCCGAGCAGTAGTTGTTGTAGTTGCGGTCGCGGCTGCCCACGCAGTGGATGATGCCGACCGTCTTCGGCACGGTCTTGCCGTCGCGCATCACGATGCTGCCGTTGGTCGGCCCGGCGGCGTTGGTCAGGCGTTCGAACTCGAGCGACGTGAACACGTTCGCCAGCCGGCCGTAGCCGTACTGCGTCACGCGCCGCGGGTCAAAAAGGTCATATCCCGTCGCCAGGATAATGTTGCCGACCTCGACCGTCTGATACTCGTCCGTCTGAGTGAAGTCGATGGCGTTGGGTGGGCAGAACTTCTCGCATACGCGGCAGGTGCCCTTCTGGAAGTACGTGCAGTTTGGGCGGTCGATCACCGGGTACTTGGGCACCGCCTGCGGGAACGGCGTGTAGACGGCCTTGCGATATCCCAGCCCGGCCTCGTACACGTCGTCGACAAGCTTCTTCGGGCATTTTTGTTCGCAGACGCCGCAGCCCGTGCACAGCTCAGTGACGACGTAGCGCGCCTTCTTCTTGATCGTGACCACGAAGTTGCCGACATAGCCCTTGACGTCGACGACCTCGCTCCACGTTAGCAGCTCGATGTCTGGATCCGCGCCGGCCTGCACCATTCGCGGCGTGAGGATGCACGCGGCGCAGTCCAGGGTGGGGAAGGTCTTGTCGAACTGCGACATGTGCCCGCCGATGCTCGGCTCGCGCTCGACCAGATAAACCTTGAAGCCGGCATCGGCGATCTCGAGTGCCGCCTGGATTCCGGCGATGCCGCCGCCGACGACGAGAGTCGCGGGGTGAATCGGGACATGCAGGGGTTCGAGCGCCGTGCTTTTCACCACCCGCTCAACCGCGCCGCTCACCACAGCCTTAGCTTTGTCCGTGGCGGCTGACTTGTCGGTGTGCACCCACGACACGTGCTCGCGGATCGACGCGAGCTCGCACAAATACGGATTCAGGCCGGCGCGTTTGCACGCGCCTCGAAAAGTCGCCTCGTGCAGATGCGGCGAGCACGCGGCGACAACCACCCGCGTCAAGCCTTTCTCCTTGATGTCCCTCTCGATCAGCTCCTGTCCAAGGCTCGAGCACATGAACTTATAGTCGCGTGAGACGACCACGCCTCTGGCAGCGAGGCGCTGGCTAGCCCAGTCGCGCACCTCGGCCACGTCGACGGTGCCGGCGATGTTTGAGCCGCAGTGGCAGACGTACACACCAATGCGCTCGTCGGTCGGCGGTTCATCAAACAACTTAATGGGAGCGCTCGTCATGTCACACCTCCCCTTCGAACGTCTTCGGCGCGGGCATGATCGGCATGGGCAGACCCTCCTGCTTCGAAGCGCGTCCGGCCTTCTTCGGCGCCGGCACCTGCCCTTCAGACTCGGGCACGTCGAGCCCGATCTTGCCGAGCGCGTCCTTCGCGCTGACGAACTCCCTGCCAAACCCAAGCGCAAGCGGGTCCTTCCCGAAGGCGATGCCCATCAGCTGCGTGAAGAACACCGTCGGCACGTGGAAATGAGTCTTGAAGAACTTGTTCATCTCGACCTGATACGCGTCGAGATTGAGCTGGCACATCGGGCAGAGCGACACCATGATGTCGGCTTCATACTGCTCGGCGCCCGCGACCAGCCGGCGGATCATGCCGTAAGCCGTGCGCTCGCTGATCTGCGTCATGTGGCCGCCGCAGCAGTGCGATTTCATCGGGAAATCGATGACTGTCGCGCCGCACGCCTTCATGATGGCCTCGAGTTGCGTCGGATACTCGTGGTTCTTGAACCGCTGGTCGTAGTCTGGCCTCGGCACCTGGCACCCGTAATAGCACGCCACTCGCAGGCCTTTGAGCGGCTTGACGACGGCGGACCGGATCTTCTCAAGGCCCACCTCGTTGATGAAGATGTCGAGAAAATGCCGCACGGTCAAGGACCCGGCTTGGTAGGCGAGCCCCCCCGCGCCGAGCGCGTTATTGACCTTCGCCGCTAGGTCCGGGCTCTGGCGCATGTAGTGATCGGTCTTGGCCAGGTTGAGATAGCAGGCGCTGCAGCCGGCGACAAGCGTTCGGCTGCCGTTTGATTGCTGGGCGGCAAGCGCCAGGTTCCGCCCGACCAGCGCATGCGCGCCCATGACGCTGATGGCGGGATATTCAGTGGCTCCGCAGCAATTCCAGTCGTGCACGTCCTCGAGCTCGATCCCCAGCGCCTCTCTGATCGCAAGCACCGAGTCAAGGTACGGGCGAGCCGTGCGCTCCATCGAGCAGCCGGGATAGAAGAGGTATTTGGCCATCATGCCGCCTCCAGCTCCCTGGCTCGCGCCAGGATGCGCTTCAACTGATCCACGCCCTGGATGCGCGTCGGTGTCAGATCCATGCGGCCCCGGCTGAGCATGCCCAGGCCGAGGCCCGCGGCCATCTTCGGCATATTTAGTGGGTGATGCTTGAGGTTGTGCCGGGTCGCGAGGCCGAACTCAAAACTGCGCCCATACTGCTCCACCTGACCGACAAAGGTCGTGGCCAGATCCGCGGCGGTGTTGTCCTCGTACAGCCCGGCCTGGATCGCGATGTTCTTCAGGGTGTACATCACGTCGGTGATGTGCACCTCCTGCGGGCAGCGCACGGTGCAGTAGTAGCAGCTCACGCAGTACCACGGCGTGTTGCTCGCCAGCACCTCCTCGCGCATGTCGGCGCGGATGAGCGCGAAGATGCCGCGAGGCGTGTGGTCCATGTCCATCCCGCTGGGACACGAACCGCCGCACGTGCCGCACTGAATACACATCTCCAAGCGACTTTTGCCCAGCGTGGCGGCCACAACCTCTTCGAGGAAGGACCGCGGCCGAGAAGGATCATTGGCTGCGTTCAAGGGTCACCTCCGGGACGAAAAACACGAACGCACGCACAGATGCTGCGCGTGCGCCGCTTGGCCGCAGTGCGCCTCGCCGGCGTCAATTGGCGCCTGAAATCCGGCGCCTTTACGTCGCCACACTTCGCGCGGAATCTGGCACTGCATCTTTAGACTCCTCTGCGTGAATAGCAGCACCTGATCGGGTTTGCCGTGGAAGCGGGACTGTAGATTCATCGTGCACGCTCGCCGGCCCCGTGCCTTGACAACGATCAAAGGAGCTCCTGCAGGGTGTCGAGTTGGGTTCAGAAGGGTGAGCCGGCGCATGCGGACGACCGATGCGGCGCCACGGCACCTTGATCGTGGAATGCCGGCGTCGTGTCCGACTGCTTGGAGGCGGCCATGTGCTCCGGAGTGGAGCGCCGGGCGGCAACCGCGCTCGCTTGCCACCACGGACGCGGGTCCGCATTGATCGCAAGGGCGCTTGCCGCCTGAATCGCATCAGGCCATTTGAGCGATGACGACGGACTTCTGCATCGAGGTGCTCGACGAGGCCCTGACGCGCTTCGGCAAGCCGGAGATCTTCAACA
>Ga0209254_10005356_pt1 | contig 11807 bp, 9 predicted proteins | sample FrelakmetDIP11DI_FD_187148 | JGI IMG/M metagenome (GOLD analysis project Ga0209254, IMG submission 187148) | Freshwater lake sediment microbial communities from the University of Notre Dame, USA, for methane emissions studies - DIP11 DI (SPAdes)... | ecosystem: Environmental > Aquatic >... | reverse complement strand
CCACGGCGTGCACGCCATCTGGTCGCCGTACCGCAACCTGCAGGCCATGCTGGCCCGCCACGCCATCCGTCCCGTCCTGGTCCCAGCCCAGGAGGAAGACTGGGTCTACAAGCGGTCTGCCTGGGTACGGCGGGCGCCGGTGGGCAATGCCATCCGCCACAGCTGGATCCCCGCGCCTTTTCACTATCTCAACCTTTTTGTGCGGCCTCGCTTCCTGCGCATGCTCGATTTCGACGAGCTCCTCGGGCTGCTGCCCGTGTGGGGTGGCCTGTTGTGGGGGCTGGGCGTCGATCCGTTGCGCGAGGGGCAGCCCCTGGAGGGGCTGTGGCTCAGCGACCTGGTGGCCGGCTGGTCGCCGGCGCTGCGCGCCCTATTCATCGGCCTGACCCGGAACGGGTTGGCCGGCCAGCCCGAGGAGATCCCTCTCTCGGGCTTTGTCGCCTTCCTTCGCTTCTATACCCTGCTGCGCCGCGACGCCTGGGCCTTTTCCTACCTGCCGGCCGACTGCGGTACCTGCCTGGCCGAGCCACTGGCAGCCAAGGTGCAGGCATTGGGCGGGAGGCTGGAGATGGGCGTGCGCGTTACCGGCTTGGAGCGGCAGGGAGAAGCCTGGCGCGTCCACTCGCAGCGGGGTGAGGCCGAGGCCGGGCAGGTCGAGGCCCGGCACGTGGTGTTGGCCACCGATGCGCCAAACACAGCGGCCATCCTGCGGGCCAGCCCTGAGCCGGCCTTTGCCGCCCACGACATATACTGGCCGCGGGGCATGGCCACGGCCGTGATCCGCCTCTGGTTCGACCGGGAGCCACGGGGCGGCGCCGAAGCGGGCATCCTGAGTGGCGACCTGATACCCGACAACTTTTTCTGGCTGCACCGCATCCAGGACCCGTTTGTGCGCTGGCACCGGGCCACCGGCGGCAGCGCCGTGGAGGTCCACATCTACGGCCCGTCCACGGTCCTGGCCGAGCCCGACGCCGTCCTGCTGGCGCAGACCATCGCCGACCTGCAGAGCGTCTTTCCCGAGCTGCGGGGGCACCAGATCCATCACGAGCTGCGGCGCAACCAGCCGACCCATACCCTGCTCAGCGTGGGGCCTGCCGGCCGCCACCTGGGCGTCGAGACCCCTTGGCCGGGCCTGGCCTGCTGCGGCGACTGGGTACGCCACCCCTCGCCCGCATTCTTTATGGAGCGGGCATGCGTGACCGGCATCGAAGCGGCTAACGCCGTGCTCCGCGCCCACACTATTCCGGCCTGGCCCCTGCTCGATCCGCCTCCACCTGAGCGGTTGGCAGGCTGGATCGAGTGGCTAATGCAGCGAGGCCGGCGGGCGCTGCGCCGCGGGCGGCAGGCTCGTGGCGCGCAACAGACAAGCACGCGCAAGCCTCTTACCGGTCCCTAGAACCGACGCGTCAGCCGCTCGATCCGCTCCACCTGTTCCGGATCGCACCCATCCCCGAACCGCGTCTTGGGCAGCGCCGCCTTGCGCGCCATTAGCTCCTCGTACTCGACGTCTCAAGGGCCAAGTAGCTAACGTTCATTTGTCAACTGCGAAAGACCCGTCACTGAACCTTCCTGTGAGGGATCACCCACCGGGGCTGCTGGGGCCGACCGGCTGATCCCTGCACGAATGGCATTTTTCGGCCAGGACATCTTGTGCGGGAGAATTCGAGATACCCTCCGACTGGATAGGACAAAGACTCACCGGATGGCGGGTGTGCCGCAGCGAGTTGTATGGTATGCTGGAGCATAAGGGGAGTCCATTCCGGTGATGTTGTATGGATTGTTCCAGTTGAAGCACCTGCTCGCCAGTGCCACTGCTGCTCTTCGCGGCCAGCCTACTCTCGTTCGCGCTGCTTCGGTCAGGCGGGCTGCTGCTGACAATCAACGCTCCGAGCAATAACCCGATCGACTCTTCTAAGGACTTTGGTTAATGGCCGTCAGGAAAACCGAAATGTGTCGAGGAGGAAAAAGTGCCCCGAGCGGGCGTTAATGTGGAACGCTCGTGGCAGCGAGCACGCTGGATCGGTGGCCGGACGTCCACCTGGGTCGGGCGGAGCAGAGCGGCCGGAAGGGGCTAAGGCTGGAGCCAGCTGGTCTTTGATCAGATTTGGATCTACAAACAAAAGTCGAACCATAATCGAGGTTATGCCAATGATCTACCTAACAGAACAGCGACGCGGCGCCGTGATCGCACTCGACTCCCTTGATGAAGGTGCGAGCTTTAGATGGCTCGTTCCTGATACTGTCTCGCTTGGACCGATGATCAGGCCCGGTGGGATGGCGCTCAATCCAGACGGATGGCTGGTGATTGCCGACAGTGGCAACAACCGGGTGTTGATCGTTGACCCCAACACCGGCTCCGGCGTTGCCTTGGACTCTACCGCGTCAGGCATAGGGCCGCTTCGTCAGCCCACGGGCGTAGCGGTCACTGGGACCGGCCGGCTTGTAGTAACCGACACGGGCAACCACCGGGTCGTATTCGCAGAACTGTTGGCGGCCCCGGAATGGTCGGCCTATGGTACTCCAGGCGACATGTCGCCCGGAGGTTTCGAGGCACCGACGGGCGTGCATGTTGATGGCACCGGCCGCATCCTGGTCGCCGACCCGGGAGCGGACCGCCTTGTGAGGATCGACACGCCGGACGGCTCCGGCTGGACCGATCTGGCACTGCCTCCCGGCGCGAAAACGCCACGCCCCTACGCGCTCGCGGCCGGCCCCGGTGGCGGCGTCCTGGTGAGTGATCTGCTCAACGGGCGCATCCTGCTGCTCGCGGCGGACGACTCTATGAGCGTGCTCATTGACGGATTTGCCGACCGCTCCCTGATCGCCCCGGTAGCCATGTCCATGCTGGGCACAGGCATCGTGGTGGCCGACGCTGCCGCTGCGCGCATCAGCCGCTGGACCCTCGACGCCGATTCGGGAGTCTGGTCCGTGGTTCAGCAGATCGACGGTAGGGCCGGGCCCAGAGGCGGCCCCGCATTCTCAAGCCTGACCGGCTTGATCATCAAGGAGTAACCATGAGCAACAGCCTGCGCATCCTGACCTTCAATACTCAGCTTAGGTCCTGGGCTATGGAAGTGGGCGCCTCACCGGGCTACACCATCCCTCCGGTCGACACCGCCGAGGAGCGTGCCGAGATGATCGGCGACGCCATCGTGAACAGTCCGTTCGACTATGACATCATCGGACTGTGTGAAGTTTTCGATGAAGATGCGCGCAAAATCCTGCGTAAGAAGCTGGACGTACGCTTCCCCTACCAGATCACCAAGGCCGACTACGACCATGTGCGCGTCGACAATGGCACCGGGTCGACCGTAAACCTGGGCCTGCTCGGACTCTGGCACTTGGTCGGTTTGCCGGGCGCAATCACCAGCGGATATCGCCTGGAAGACAGCGGACTGATGCTGGTAAGCCGCTGGCCCTTTGCCATGATGTCCACCGCCGGCCTCGATCCCGGCATCAGGGGCCTCCTCGCAGTCGCTGGGATGCCGATTCCGGCCGCCATCCCAATTGTCGACTTTCTGCCCTACGACGATACCGAGGGCAACGACGGCGACGCCTGCAAAGGCGTGCTTTACATGCGCGTGCAGCGCGCGCCGGGGCAGATCTACCATTTCTTCTTCAGCCACACCCAGGCCGACACCGACTTTTTGGAGGAGCACAAGGGGGCCCGTGCCAGGCAGCTGACGACCGTCGAGAAGTTCATCGACGTCTGCACTGGAGGCAGCTTGCCGTTCACTCAGGAAGTGTTCTTCATGGGCGACCTGAACGTATCAGGAGAGCAGTCGGCGAGCGCGCGCGACGGTTTCGAGTGGAAGACCTACTTCGAGTCGCTCGGTCGCCTCATGTCCGACTTTGCGGTGGACCTGTGGGGCCGCCGCCAGTGCACCGGCGCGCCGGGCCTGCGCGATCCCGGCTACAGCGCGACCGTGCGCTACCCACCGCAGGAGCAGCGGCTGGACTATATCATCGCGTCGACCAGCAGCGCCCTCGCGGCGCAGCACCTGATGCTCGACTACGACCTCGCCCAGGTGCCACCAGGACACCCAGATGTGTCCTACCTCAGCGACCACCGGCCGCTGAGGCTCGACCTGGCCCGGCCACGGCCCAACAGCACGCCGCATGGGGCGCTGGTGCCGGCTTTTCCGCCGCCGCCCGCGACGCCGCTGTTCACCGACGACGACCAATGGCTGATCGAGGGCCAGGTAAAGTGGTACCGCTTCGACACGGCCGGCACCTACGACTTTCGCCTCGACCAGGATTCGGAGAAATGCGGCTACGAGGTCTATCTCGACACAGACTTGTCCCGGCCGCGCCAGCAGTACCGCAAGGAGGAGCACCCGGATTTCGGTGCCAAGTTCGTGCTCGCGTCGGCGCCCTTCCTGGTCAAGGTGTTCCCGTTTTCGCGTGAGGGCGAGCAGCGCTTCACCTTCCGGGCCCACCGGCACGAGGGACGCGGCCCGCAGGACGCCATCCAACTGCCCTACGGAGTGGTGGTGCACGAGTCGTTTCCCGGCTCGGGGCAAATCCTGGACGACGACATGCTGGCAACGCCCTGGGACGACCGCGATACCAAGTGGTTCCGCCTCGACGGCCCGCAGATCGCACTGCCGCGCCGGCTGGAAGTGACGATCACGCTTCACATCGAGCGCGGCGACGCGCCGTTCGGCATCCTGCTCGCGCGCGAGAACGCCGGCACCTGGGATCTGCTGGACCGCCAGGGACCCGGCGAGGCGCACTATGAAATGCATGCCGCGCTCGAAAAGGGCGATCTGCTCTACGTCCAAGTGCAGCGCGTGGATGGGACGACGCCGCGCGACTTGTCCTTCAACCTGACCGCAACGACCAACCTCTCGATCCTGCTTGGCGGCAAGCGCGGCGCTCCCCGACTGATGTGTCAGGACGAGACCAGCGGCTGGGGAGCCGATGATATCGAGCTTGGGATAACGGTTGATAGTACGGAACTACGCTATATCGACAACGACGAGATAGGTGACTTTGAGCAGGATGCGATCCGCGACCTCAACCAATGGATTCCAGATCTGGTCCCCTACTTTGATGGCGTGGAGTTCAAGGTCGTCGAGCTCGACGACACCAGCCCCGATGACATCGGCCGCGAGACCCTGCGCCCGCGAGACCGGCTGGAGGGCTGGGACCGCTTCGGCGTCACCAAGAGCGATGACGACCGTACGCTGCGAGGCTCCCTTTTTGTCGATGTTGATGATGGCACATACGCGGTCCAAGTCAGTGTAACGACATGGGACGAGCAGTTTTGAGCAGCCGGTCCTAATACTTGAGGTAAGGATGGCGCAATCAGTGGCCGGATCATTCGGTTCGGCCGCAGGACGACATGTCCGAATGGCGATGATCGCGTGCTCTCGGTCTAGAACCACTGCGGCGCTGACTGCGCGACCGTGAAGCGCCAGGTTAGAACCGTCTCGTCAGGGTGCTGGACCATGTCGTTCTCACTGCACAAGTATACTATGGAAGGGTGAAAGAAAAGTGGCGCTCTACGAGGCTGACGTCCGGCCTTATATCTTGCTGGGCATCTCGGCCAGCGCGTATTCCACCGCCGCTTCAGCGTGAATCCGGGTCGTATCATACACCGGCACCCGGCAATCTTGCTCGCGAACCAGCAGCCCTATTTCCGTACAGCCCAGAACCACACCTTCTGCCCCATCTCTGGCCAGTCCTTCGATGATTTCGATATACTGCTCTCTCGATTCTCGTCGTATTTCTCCCTTGACCAGCTCATCGAAAATCACCCGGTGCACAATCTCTCGCTGCCGGGTATCGGGCACAATCACCTCCAAACCATATCGTCCAGCCAGCCTGCTCTTATAGAAATCTTCTTCCATCGTAAAGCGTGTGCCCAATAACCCCACCTTACCAATGCGCGAGTCCTGGATCTTTCGACCAGTTGCGTCGGCAATGTGCAGGAATGGGATATGGATGCTCGCCTCTATCTCGCCGGCCACCTTGTGCATCGTATTGGTGCACAGGATAACGAAATCCGCGCCGCCGTCCTCCAGGCTTTTGGCCGCCCCGGCCAATACCTCGGCCATTGCCGGCCATCTCCCTTGATTCTGCATAGCTTCGATCTCGGCAAAATCGACGGACACCATGAGGCTCTTCGCGGAATGGAATCCACCAAGTCTTGCCTGGGTTGCCTCGTTGATGATGCGATAATACTCCAACGACGATTCCCAGCTCATGCCCCCTATCAAACCGATCGTCTTCATGGATACCTCCTCCCAGGGTCGCATAGCCCCTGCCCGCTCATCAATCTTCCGGATAACCGCTGCCTGGGCAACCCGACAGGATCACCCAGGCAGCGCCATCCGGGAATCTGAGACACGCCCCACAAGCTCGTGAGCGTTCTTGGGGTCCCAAGCTCAAGCCAGGCGGCCTAGAATCGCCGAGTCAGCCGCCCGATCCTCTCCACGTGCTCCGGCTCGTACCCATCGCCAAAGCGCGTCTTGGGCTGCGCCGCCTTACGCGCCATCAGCTCCTCGTACTCGCCATCCTCCACCATCGTAGCGGACCTCGTCGGCGTACGGCTGATCCCAGCCAAAGTGGTGGTAGCCGGTGTGGATGATCAGGATGTCGCCCTCGCGAACCTCCATCCGCTCCTCGATCATGGCTGGCGTGTAGATCTGATAGTCGCCGGTGGCGTCTGACAGGTCGACCACCACGCCCGGCCCGACGAGAAAGTCGTTGAGGGGCAGAGACGCAATGTCCTTGCCCGGCGTAAAGAAATGGCTCTCGCCGTCCAGGTGGGTGCCCAGGTAGTTCGAATGGGTCAAGAGCTGCCCATTGGACCCACTTACCCAAATTGTGCTACTCGATGTCGTTCTCATTGGGCAGGTATACTGCGGAAAGGTGAGACAGACCAAAGCAGAGCCTTGAGTGAAGATAGGACCACGCCCTGGCTTCAGTCTAGACCTCATGAGGACATCGCCGACCTGGCTGCAGTGCGCATCCAGCCAGCCCAGGGTCCGCTCTTGGGATGGGAGCAGCCGCGTCAGGCAGCGTGGGCGAGGTCTGTGACCTCGCCCAGCTTTCGCTTCGTTTGGCACTGCCGATAGCGGGTGTCATCCGAACTGGCCTGGCCCAAAGTGTACTGGAAACGCGCAGCCCCGCAAACACTGTGCGTCCACTCCTTCGGCGTAAGGTCAGCCCCTACGGGCACGAGACGTCATAGTTCTTGCATGTGTACGAAAAGCAAGCCAGACCGCTAGGGCAGTCGACTGCACATAGAGCGAACGTATTATACCACTTTTGCCGGCTGGGACATAGACACTTGGCTCCCAGTTGCGGATTGCATGCTCCAAGAGCGGAGCAACGAGAACTACAGACATTTGTCTTCAGGCAGGTTGCGCATGAACACTTGGTTGCTGCGGGATTGAAACACATGGACTCGCATGCATATACTGGATCAACTTCCCAGTTCTTGTCTCCAGCTTGATCCTCGATCGTCGGGTCATGAGGGGGCTCAGACAGATGCTCCAGTTCATGAAACAGTGTTGAACGTTGCCAGTTAGCATCCCCGTTGAAGAACGGGTCACATACTGTGAGTACCACCGGCATCGTAGGGTCAGGCCACACGGTAATCTGCGCCTGATCAGTACAGCTTTCGCAGCTGATCAGGAGTTTTCGCGTGGCATAGTTGTGAGCTAGCTTGACTGCCAGATCAGGTCTGCCATGCCCGTACATGCAGCTCATGCCCTGTTGTACTCCTTCAGCCAGTCTCTGCTTGATCAGATTCAGCTGATCGCCCGAACAGGCGCCTGCGGGCGAGGCCTGGCCCACTGGCTCGCTCCGCACGGGGGTGAATGGAATGGGCAGGGTCCGTGAGTATCTGTCAGTGGTGCTCGCATCAAAGTCGGCCACAGTGGTAAACCATCCTCCTTCTTCAGTGTCTTCCTCCCAGACTACATGCATGGTCTCCTCACTCAGGCGTGTATAGGTCTCGCGGCGGATCAGCCACCGGGTGTCTGTACTGTACATGGTAGTTTGTACACGCCCGTCGGTGACCCAAGGCCCACGATCCACGGTCGAGCGCCACTCGAAGAAGCTGTCCAGATCTGCGTCCCGCAGGCCGAGCGACTCGGTAGCCGTGTGATCCCAGGTTTCCATCGTCCAGCCTCTGGTCGTTAGCTCTTCGTGTGTGACCATGGTGCCCGACATGGTGCGGCTGTAGGTTACGCACCTAGCAGGGCTTAGCGACACGGCAGTTGCGCCTGCTTCGAGCGCCGCGCGCGCAGCTTCCAGCGAGTCCGCCGTGATGGCGTCCTGGCTGCTGCAGTAGTCTTCCTTGGAGAGTACTGTGACGAGGCCCGCAGAGTAGGGCGACGTCTCCAGGTGGTAGTGATAGTTGCCCTCAAGGGCAAAGAGGTGGGCAAAGGTCTCTCCCGGCCCCAGGGTAGCGCTAAAAGAGTCACCACCGCTCAAGCCCTTTGCCCACAATGCGCCGCTGGTCCGGCCCGGATCGATGGTGCCGGGGGTAACTGCCGAGACGGCCATGCTCTGCGCGTTACGCATGATCAGCGGCAGGTAGATCGCACGCGGTGGGTCGCTCTGCAAAATGTGCGTCTGGTTCGTGGCGTTGTACCAGATCACCCGAGTACCGACCGGCACCGTCAGCACGTCCGGTGTGAACCCAGTCTCTGTCAACGTGATGGTCTGGCTTGGGCCGATGGCCGCCAGGCTGCCGATCCACCACGGCGCCAGGTCGCTGCTGGCGTGACGATTGGTGATGTCGGTCTGCCCGCTGCCGTCGGCGTTCATGACATAGATTTCCCTGTCGCCGTCCCGGAGCGAGGAAAAGGCGATGGAACTGCCATCGGGCGAGTACACCGCTGCCCAATTAGGGCCGGCGGTGTTGGTCAGTCGGACCAGGCCACTGCCGTCGGCGTTCATTCTCCACACCTCGCTGTCCTCACCCACATCGGCAGGGCGATAGTAGAACAGGATCTTGCTGCTGTCCGGCGACCACTGGGGATACCAATCGTCGACGTCGTCATACGTCAACCGGGTTTGCGCGCTGCCGTCGGCGTTCATGCGGTAAATCTCCGTCAGGACACCGTCCCGGTCCGAAGCAAAGGCTATGTAGCTCCCATTGGGTGACCAACTGGGGTGCGAATCGTTAAAGGTATTGAAGGTCAGCTGCGTGACGCCGGTGCCGTCTTTGTTCATCACATAGATCTCGAGATCCCCGTCATCGTCCCGCCGCGAGGCAAAGACGATCTCGGATCCGTCCGGCGACCACTCAGGGTACACGTCATCCGCGGTGTTGTTCGTCAGCCGCTTCTGTCCGTCACCGTAAGCATTCATCACATAGACTTCGGCGTTGCCGTCTCGCTCCGACACAAAGACGATCTGGCTTCCGTCAGGCGACCAGGCGCACGTATAATCGTCCGCGGCGTTGTTCGTCAGTCGAGTCTGCCCGCTTCCGTCAGCGTTCATCCTGTAGATCTCCTCGATATCCTCGTCGCCGCTGTCGCGGTCAGACTGGAAGCATATATACCCCTCCAAAGCCGTTGGTGTATTGCCAATCTTCGGTGCAAGCTGGACCGGGACTTCTGGCAGCGGTTGGCTGTTGAGGCCTGCTGGAGCTTCACTTCCATCGGACGGAGGGGGATCCGCCACTGCGACCGTCGTCGCCAATAGTACCAACATGAGTACCAGCACAAACGCCAGGGCCAACGTGAGAGAATAGTGTTTGCTCATGGTTCGTCTCCTCCTTGGGATTTCGTACAGCGACCTGCTTTGTGATCAATCGTTGGTTGCCAGTGCCTTCCGGATGTCGAATTCGGTATGGTTCACCCGTTTGATCCCCGTTGTCCTGGCCGAGTATTCTCATCCGTCAAGCAGCTCTGGGATATGATGATCTCTCATGCGACTGCCAGTGGTAGTCGTCATGCAAACCGCCCAAGGCTTGCAGCACACATCTCCCGAAATAGCTTATCGGCCTCGGCCGCCAGCCTGGGTATCCAGGTGCGGATGATGGTGTTCACCGGGTGGTCGGGGCTGCCGCAGTCCACCCCGATCCACTTGATCCTCTTCTCCTTGGCCCACACGGCGAGGTCGCGGTCAGGGCCAGCGTGCTGGACCATGTAGCGTTTCTCGTCGGCATAGCGCTGATCCCAGCCAAAGTGATGGTGGCCGGTGTGGATGATCAGAATGTCGCCCTCGCGGACCTCGACGCGGTCTTTGATCATCTGCGGGGTGTAGAACTGATAGTCGCCGGTGGCATCTGACAGGTCGACTACCACGCCCGGCCCGACGAGAAGGTCGTTCAGCGGCAGGGAAGCGATGTCCTTGCCCGGGGTGAAAAAGTGGATCTCGCCGTCCAGACGGGTGCCCAGGTGGTTGGAATGGGTTAAGAGCTGCCCATCGGACCTGCTTACCCAAACTGTGCTACTCCATGTCATTCTCACTGGGTAAGTATACCACAGTAGAGTGAGACGAGCAAAAGCACAGCCGCAGACAAAGCCACTCCAGCGGAGACAACGACAGGTTCTGGAACGTAGGTATCCGAGCGAAAACTAACATCGTCAAACACAGTACCATCTGCCAGGTCGCAATCTCTTGGGCAGACTGAGCCTGGATCAATAGTGAACCTAGAGTTGCCCGCCGGTTTCGCTGCCGGCGGGCAACGTCCGTTACGGATAGTTGCGCACAACCAGCGGCAGATATACGCGGTAGATGCCCGCCGCGCCCTGCCAGAACCCGCCGGTCAGCGTATAGCCCGGCCCGCTCAGCACCCCCGCATCTGGCTGGCCGACCATCCCGGCCAGTGAGTAGCCGGCGCCACTCCCGGAGGCGCCCCCGCCGCCGTCAACCGTCCACCACGACAGGTCATACCCGTCGTGGGGCGCCTCGTCGCCCTGTTGGGCCATAACGCCGCCGGCCCCCAGCATGACCAGGCACACCCCCAAGCCAAGGCCCAGGCCGAGCATCCCGAGCCTGGCGAAGGACCACAACGGCCATTCCTGTCTCATCGCCCACCCTCCGGTTCCGGCCCTGCCGCGCCCGGCGCGTGGCTGTCTTCCCTGTCGACCTCCACCGGTTCAGGGATATCCACCTTTTCCAGGCGCTCGCCCTCGTGGCCGCGCTGCTTGGCCACGATCCGGTAGTCGAAAGCGCAGGTAGACGGGTTGCCGTCCAGGGTAGCTCCTTGCACGGTGAAGCTGTCCGGTCCCTTGCCCGTCACGGCCATCACGATCAGCTCGCTGCACACCGGGGTCAGGTAGACGTGGTACTCCACCGCCAGGCTCACCGTCCGGGCAAAGATCGGATCGATCGTCACCGTAGCCTTGCCGTCCTTCAGCGTCGCGCTGCCAAAATCCTCGGCCCAGGCTTCGGCGCTCATCATGCCGTACAGGGTCCGGTACTCATCGCTGCCGGCACCGCCCGTTGAATTGAAGGTGTTGTACGTCCCGTCGGCATAGATGTTACCTGTGTGGTCCACATAGAGACGCAGGGCGCCGCCCGGGTAGACGCCGGAGAAGGCCTGGATCAGGCGTCCAGTGTGGCTCCATGCGCCGACCCCGGTGCCGTTCCCCGAGTTGTAACCGGCCACGCCATAGCCATAGTCCGAGGCGTTCCCCGCATATACCCCGGCTTGGGTTGCCGTCGCGCTGTTCGTGTTGGCCTCAAAGTATCCGCCATAGCCGTTGGCGGCGCTGCTCTGGCCCATCACGCCCATTGCGTAACCAGTGCCGGGGCCGGCAGCGCCGCGGACGCCGACGCCGTACGGGCCTACGGAAAAGCCGCTCACGCCGACGCCATAGCCGGTTGTCGCA
>Ga0209254_10005355_pt1 | contig 11807 bp, 12 predicted proteins | sample FrelakmetDIP11DI_FD_187148 | JGI IMG/M metagenome (GOLD analysis project Ga0209254, IMG submission 187148) | Freshwater lake sediment microbial communities from the University of Notre Dame, USA, for methane emissions studies - DIP11 DI (SPAdes)... | ecosystem: Environmental > Aquatic >... | reverse complement strand
GTGATCGCCCTGCGATGCTTTGGACTAATCCCGTGTTGCTTGAGGATTGGCACAGCAGGGCGACCGCGCAGTTGAGGGCGCGATCGCATTCTGCGTGAGCGAGCTCGACGCGTCTACTCGCGGAACAGGGCACGACTCACTCCTGGCAGCGGTCATGTCCGTTTGCTGGAGCCGTTTGCGGAACAATAAGCGGGCGCCCGAGTTCCAGAGGTGCTGGGGCGGACCGTCACGAGGCAGGACGCCGAGTGCGAGCTCACAGGGAAGTGTTCCGGGCGTGTCCGCAACCAGCACGCTGTGGAAATCGGACGTCCGCGCACCGTGCATGTCGCATGACACGCGCCTCGGCAAATGGCTGTGGCCGCGCTTCAGAACAACTTGTCTTCGTCGTACCTGGTCACGCCGTTTCGCACCACGTACTGAAACCGTCGCACCATCTTCACCAGCGTCCCTGGATCGAGCCGCTCCCCCTCGAACACCAGCCGGTCATGATCGATCACCATCGGCCACTCGCCGTCCGCATTCGGCGTGTCGCGCACTTGTGCCCGCGCCACGATCATCCCTGAGTTGAACCGGTTGCAGAATTCGAGCGCCTGCTCGCGCGTGCCGGAGGTCGAGAAGAACGCGAACAGCTTGAACAGTTCCTTCCCTGGCTCGGCGCTTGCGATCAGTCGCAACTCGTCCTCGACCACGCAGTCCCCGTCGTCGTCGAGCCGGCAGTCGATGTAGGCCGCCTCGAGGATCGCCTTCAGAGTCGCCCCGTCGAGTTCCGTGAGCGGATACCCCATGCGCTTGCCGCGCTCGAGCGCCGCCCGCGCCGCGAAATCGACGATGTTGTTGTCTTCGCTCATGTACCTGTCCTCCTGCTGCCCGTCACGCCCAGCATGACGCCCGCGAGGCTCACCACACGAGCCTTGCCTGTCAGGTATCGCGAGAAGGGCAGGGCAGGCCGCCCGGTAAATCGTCAGACCGTGGCCAGCATCTCGAAATCCGAATCCGCCGTCTCGAGTTCCGCCCCGTGCCGCCGCGCACACGCCGCGATCAGCATGTCGGTCGCCGGCACCGATACACCGGCCGAACGCGCTCGCCGCGCCAGCTCGTAAGCACCCGACCACACCTCGTCATCGATCGGTAGTTCCGGCAGCACCGCTTCGAAGTCGCGCAGGATCTTCCGATCCCTGTCACCGGCCGCGCCGTTCCACAGCTCCAGCCGCACCAGCGGGCACCAGCAGGCATCGCCGTTCACCAGTGCGGTCTGCACGCGCGCCCGCACCGCCGGATCGCCATTCGGCCGGAGGAAGTGAATCCACGACGAGCTGTCGACCAGGATCACGGGTCTCAGCCCTTGCGGCGCTGCGCCTGCAATTCCTCAGGCGTCATCAACGCTTCGCCTTTGCCGGCATGTTCTACCAGCGCCGCCATCCGCCGCCGGCGGTTGTAGTCAGCAATGGCCGTGACAATGGCCTCGCGCTTGGTCGCCGCTTGAGTGAAACGCATGACCGCCCGCAGCTCTTCGTCTGGAATATCAACGGTCGTTTTCATGCATCCAATACTAACATTCCAAGAATCCCCAAAGCGTGACTCTGGAATCCCTTCTCGACGGCCCGCACCCCTTGCCAGCCACCCCGTCCAGGTTCAAAGTAGCCACCGACGGCAGGGGCTAAAAAGAACGAACAGGCATGCATCTTCGCCGATCATGCAGCGATCATGCTTGATTGAGTACGCATAATACATCTTATGTTAACTCAAGGGTGATTTTCGCGGAGCCATCCCTGCCAGGCCCCTCCGTGGCGGCCCCGAGGGCCGCGAGCTTGCACAGCGAGCGTCCGCCCGACCCGCCTTCAACCCTGCGCCCCGACTGAGGACTCTCGAATCGGCTCCGAGCAGTGTGCGGGTGTCGGAGACTCGGCGAGGACCGTGACGCCGCTGGCTTCGAGCGAAGCCCGCCGGCTGGGAAGCGTTGTTAGATTCAAGGCGTGTCCGCGCGGTGGTTCGGCACCCGCCTTCCGGTGACGTTTCCAGGGTCCGTCACTCCGACTGACCTTTACGGTCTCCGGGTGCTGGAGCTGTTACCGCGGACCGTCTCGAGGCACGGATAGCCGAGAGCGAGGCTACATGGACGTACTTGCGCCGTGTCCGCGGGGACAGGCTGCAGCACTCGGGGACCGGATCACCTCGGCGTGTCCCCGGAAATGCGCTCCAGCCGGCGGACATCGCGAGATTGCTGCGTGTCCCCTCACGCACCCGCGTCGCGAATCTCCGCCAACCGCTCGAGCAGCCGCTGCACGTGGCCGCCTTCGATCATCGCGCCCCAGTGCCCCTCGCCAAACCGCTCACCCCGCACGCAGTAGGTGAGCATCGTCTTGATCTGCTCGAGACTTGCTCGCCGCACCAGAGCCGGGTCCTCGAGCATGCGCCCGGCCTCCTGCGGCACGCAGTCGAAATCCATCCAGCAGTCCTGGCCTGCCGTTTCGAAAAACCTGATCACGATAGCGTCGTACCTGGGCCACGGCATGACGTACGCACCGTCCGCTTGCTTCTCGCCGCCACCCCACTCCCGGATCGGCGCAAATCCCTCCGCGGTCAACCGCGGCAGAAACGCAAGCAACTCGTCGATTTCCTGCGGCGTCGGTGACCGGCTGTTCATTCACGAATCCCTCTCATGCCTGTCGCCCTCTTAACGATCGAGTCTCCGACTCCCCGCCGCGGAGGTGCGCTGCCCGACCGTCGCAGCATCCTCTCGAGGACACGCCGTAAATGCGTCCCTGCAGGCTCGCTCTCGGCTATCCCTGCCTCGAGACGGTCCGCGAGAGGATCTCCGACGCTCGGACATCGCACAGCAGCCGAAGAGAGAGGGCCAGCGGACACAACTCCAGCGCCCCGATGCCAGACGAACCCACCGGAGTGACGCACGCCCGGGAAGGCCTCCAGCCCCCGAACACCGCGTCGAAACCACACAGCCCCCACGCTAAACCGGCGCGCACCAGCGCGCTTCCGAGGCGCCGCACCGACGGCGCGAGTAGCTCGCAGGGCGAGCTGCGTCTGCCCGACTCCCAGCGGACCGAAGGACTACTGCCGCGTCGTGGCGCACCGGTGCAGCTCTGTCCACCACATCGCCCCAGCTAGGCTCCAATTCGAATCAACAAATAGAACCCCAACAACGTCAATACGGTTGCCCAAATCCAATAGCGGGGTGCCACCTTGCTTGTGGTCGGCAACGCCTTTACGACTGGCTCAATCGGCTGAACGTCCCGGCCACAGTGCTTGCAGACTTTCGCCTCGTCGCGGATCAATTCCGCGCAGGACGGACACTTTCGCCTCGCTGCCAGGTGCGCCGCAGATGGGTTAACAATTGACACCAGAAGCAGAGCAACGAATGGCAGAAGCAGCCCTAGCCAGTACCAGACGAACCCTCTCCGACCTTTGCTCTTGGCAATGAAGGATGTCATGGCCGCCTGCGACAGCCAGATGAAAAGCACTACTGCTATGAATGCCGCGACAGCCATTTAGCTACTCCTCACCGACGTCTCAGCGCGTCCACTTCACTACCGTGGTGCCACCGCGCGCCTGCGAAGCGCCGCCGCAGGTCGCGTCTACGCTCGGATGCTCCAGCTCGCTGCGCGGCCCCCCGCCAAGCCCTTTCTGGGGACAGCTCCACCGTCGAGCATCAGTACGTCCCTCCGGTAGGGCCTACCCGCCGGGCTTTGCCCAACCCGCGGCCGCCCACCGGCCGCCTCGAAGGACGACCTTCCCCGGTCGTCGAGCGAGCGTCAGCGCGCGTCCCCTCCGCTCTCCCAAACCTACCCCGACGCGCGATCCGTAGCGGTCCAAACGAGCAAGGCGTACCGATCTCACGTGACCTCGTCGACAGGCGCTCCAACCTCGATCTCGTGCTCGAATAGCTCCATCGCTGTGTTCGCCACGCGCCCGGTGTCGTAGTAGGCATACGCTCCGACGCCAAGGGCACCAATGACGGGAACGAACCGCGCGACGCTCTTGCCGATCGTCCGCTGCGTCACTCGAACGCCGACTCTCTGCGCAACGGCTTGCAATGTCCTCAACGTTGCCCGTCGGAACAGGACGCGATCGCCGACCCGAACAACAAGATCACGAAACGCATGCGCCGAGATATGCCGGAACAGACAGTAGAGCATCTGCTCTCGCGTAAGAGTCCTCTTCCTTCCGTAGACGGCCGCAATATCCGCAACCATTCTGGCCTGGATCTTCCACACTCCAACGAGGTCGGGAAGCAGTGTGAGCCATCCGGCGGGTCCAGCGGGTAATGCCAGACCGCCCGACATGAGCGCCGCCTTGGCTGCAGCCTTGCTCGCAATCTGACGCGCTTTGGCTTCCGGCTTGTTGGTCTTTCTTTCATCGGACTCCGGGATAGTGCCTGCAAAGTCCAGGATTGCCTGCACAATACTTGCCGTCGCATTGCCTTCGCGACCCGCTCCCTTCGCTGAACGACCAGCCATATCCCCTCCATTTGGCGGAATGCTCCCGCCGAACTTACTGCCCTACCAGTCCGACCCACCTCCACGTGCTGCTTCCAGCCGACATAGTTCGTTGCACATGTTTTGCAAGAGCCTGGATCTGCCAGAACGCGTCGTCGATGCTCAGATGCTCATTCTCTATGGCGGTCGGAAAGGCGGTGGCCTTGCTTTCGGAGCCAGCCCCGAACGGAACCAGTGGGTGCGTCACTTACTTACTTGCTGCGCCTCTTGAAATACACACGCACCTTCGAGTCCGCGGCAAACGTACGCCAGCGTTCCAGCGCTTTGCTGATTCGATATCGATGAAGCCAGTTCGGAATCCACCGAGACTTCTTAAGCGCGTCCGAGTCAAGAACGAGCAGTACCCGTCGTGGTTTCCTTCCCTTGGCCGCTTGCGCTAACGCCGTCGCAAAGAGCTTGCCATGGTGCTTGTGAGACGCTTTCTTCGCGAAGTCCATCATCACGGCGAAGCCCGCAACGTCCCCCTTCGTTTCGGCAATGGTGGACCCGATCTTGGCCTCCTCACCGCGGGCAAAGGACGGACCAACCGCGACTACGCCGGCGCGCCCGAAGAGCCGGTTTGACCCAGTTTCAACCCATTTGATGAAAGACTCAGACGGGCTGCAGTCATACGAGAACAGCCCGTAAGGTAGAGGCACTCCCTCGCTCCCGAGCCCGTAGGTGTCCCGCGCGTAGTCGGCTATTTCTGACGGAACCGATGACTTCCGCTGCAGGCGCCAGCTTTCGAGCAGCGCAACAGACGCGAAGATCATTCTGGGGATAATCACGGTGATGAACACCGCGAGCGCACCCAGCATGATCCACTCGCTCATCAGCAGGTTCGGTGAATCCGGTCCACGGGCGGGTGGCAACTTAGCCGGGATCGCGACACCAAGGTATTCCGCGACCGGCTGGAGCTCCTTGATCTGCCATAGCAGAGGATCGCGCAACCAACCACACTCCGCTTCGAAGTAAGGCGCCGGATCTTCTAGAGCAACCCAAAAAAATAGTCCGGCGATAGAGGCTGCCGCGACGACTGCCGCTCCCAGGTGAAAGACCATACGCAACTGCTGCGCGAGAATAGGGCCCGCGCAATTAGCCCAGCTTTCCTCGAAGTACCTGACGGTATCGTCAACTTCCAAGCGATCGCGAGGCAGCGCAACTCTGCTGAGTCGGCGCTCGATTCTTTGGAACGTGAGACCAAACAGTCGCTGGGATTGCCACGAGTGGTTCATGAACTGGCGAAGGACGCCGACGGCCATCAGCCCATAGACAAAGAAGTTCCAGAGAATCAGGCCGGCAAACGACAGTTCCAGATGAACCACATTCGTGCTTGCCGGAAGCGCGAGTGCAGTGACACCAAGAATCAACGCCGCAGCGATCACCAGAGGACCGCCCCACCGACGCCAACCGGAAAGAAGCAGGACCTGTGCGGCCCAGTCGTGGTGGTCAGTAATCCATTTCCGCAGTTCGTTCGCGCGCCCCGTGATCGCCTTGGCAAGATCACCATCACTCAGGGCTCCGTTGCCCGTGGGCATGTTCCTTTCGGTCGCACGCTGGCGCTCTATCAAGGGCAGCAGCTTGCCCGCCGGATCTGCATCCTCTACGGCTCTTACGAAGAGCACGTCTCGAATCGCTTCTTCGCGCACGGCTCGCGACCTCAGTGGTTCCAGCAGTCAATCATCTTGCGAGTTCTCTACGGTTCGTTCATCACCGCGCCAGGCTGTACAGAATGTCTGCCAGATCCAGCAGGCGGGCCACAATGCCATCGCGCAGCTCATATGTGTCGGACCCATCGCCCAGCAGCTGACTCTCAAGTGCATCCACAAGCCCGTGCAGTTTCCTGCTGTGAAGACCCAGCGCCTTCTGGGCGGGATCCGCGATCAGACCCGCGAAAGCCGACGCGACGCCCATTAGTGCGGCAACACTGATTGTGGCGCCCGCCACCATGACCTTGGACGGTGCCGCAAGCCAAGGCAGAGCTGAGTAGAACAGGCCCCCCAGCGTCGGCCCGAAGATAAACCCCGACACCGCCATGCTGTGCGATATCGCGGCAGCTGTGGCCTGCCCAAGACCGACGGCACCCATGCTCAGCGTCTTGTTCGCCGCCAGACCGGCAGAACTGGCAATGATAGTCGTCGTCAGTTCGGCCACGTCCTTGCGATTATCGAGATAGGTTCCGAGCTTTCGCTCCAGCTTCCTCGCGAGAACCGGGTCTTCTTTCAAGTTTCCCAGATGTCGAAGCGCCTCCTCCAGCAGCCCGATCAGCGGCTTCTGCTTCAGTATGTGCGCTAACAGCTCGTTCTTGTCTGATCTTCGCCCATTACTCTCGTAGGGCAGTTCCAGGAATTCCGTCTGCACCAACCACTCGAGCTCTCGCTCGACATCCGTGCGCACCCCGGCCGGTAGATGTTCGACCAGCTGCTCAGGCGTTTTGACCCCAGCCTTGCGCGCCAGCCTCCCAACGCCCTTGGCGAGATAGTAGATTGGCGTCCACAGAAGGTTGGTCGGCGCCCTGAGCAGATCCCATCCAAATGCGTGCTTGTTGAGATCCCAGGCGCCTTTGAACGAGAAGTGCTTGTCGATGAATCGCGGGATGCGCCGGCGCCTCGACTTTGCGAACGAGCGGATGCCCGCTTCGACCGCTGATTCTATGACCCTTCGGTTCTCCTCCCTCGGTTTTTTTGATTGTCTTCTCGCCATCTCGCGTTACTGCGTTTTCTAGCCCATTGGCCACCCGCTAGGTACCACCCCGCGAATCTTCAGATCCCCACCACCTTCATCAACCCATCCGTCAGCCCCTCGAGCCCCCGTCCCGTGATCCCGGATCGCTTCCCGGCGTACGGCATCTCCTCGTACACGCAGAACCCAGGTCCCCCGGCGAAGCTGTCGTTGAACAGCCCATTCACGCCCAGCATGTAGGCGCTGAAGGTCTCCGACCTCTTCGGGGAGTAGTCGAGATTGGCACTGAATCCCATCGTCGAGCCTTGGTCGATGCTGCGCCCGCTGCCGGCCCGCTCCAGCCGGACGCCGCGGCACCCCTGCACGAGCAGCTTCCCCGGTCCCTCGAAGATCAGGTAGCGAAACTGGAAAGTGATCAACGCACTGAGGCTGAACACCCAGCGCCGTCGAATCCGAATCGGTCGGCCTATCAGCTGCACCAGTCCGACCAGATTGCGCGGTTGCAGGACCAGCGCCGTACCCTCCGCCAATGGCACGACGCCGACTTCTGCAAACGGATCGTTCTTGCTCGAGACGACGAACGACTCGGGCGTCGCGGCGCGGATCCGTGTCAGCACCGTCATCCCAGCCGCAATGCTGGTCAACGGGAACCTCCAGTCCAGCAGCAACTTCGTGTTCTTGCGACCCCGGTTCGCCGAACTCTGCAGGAAGTCTGGATGCACGAGCAGTTCTTCTCCGTGACCGATACTGATTTCCTGGGACACCGCGGAAATCTTCTCCCATCGAGGACTGTCGACGACGCCCGACGATTCGGCGTCAGTTGCGCCGACGACCTGTGGCCGGAGCCGGATCGGCGGGCGCCTTTCTACGCTGGGCGCGACGAACCAGTACCAGATCGCCTTGATCCCGATCGGTACCAGGGTCACTGCGATGAGAATCCCAAATGCCTTCAGGAAGACGTTCCGGATCGACTGCAGAATCTTCTCGGCCTGCTTTTCCGCAGCGATTACTGCCGTCCTCTTCTTCGCAATCAATCCGTCGAGTGGTTCCAGAATTTCCGCGCTGGCTAACCGCACCTGTTCTACATCCGCCGGACGAAGTGCTTTTGCCTTCGCCAGTCGGTCTCTCGCCGCGTAAAAGTCCTTCCCCGCGGCGTCATATACCTGCCTGTCCCGCTTGAGCTGGACCCGCAGCTCCCCAGCACGGACCCATTCACCTGAACCAGGCACTCGCACCCAGAATCGATGGTCCGCGATATAGCGCAGCAACTCCGCCCGCTTCGCCAGGTAGTCGGCCCACGTTTTCAGCGTACGCACTCTCTTAAATTCGAAGTCGTCCTCTGCATTCCGGAGCAGTGCCCTACGAGCTTCTATCTCCCCCTTGATCCGTCTCAACGCGTCTCGCTCCGCAGTGAGCAGCTGGATGTTGACCTCGTTCTTGAGATCCTCCTCCAGACCCTCACCCGTCATGAGTGCGACGGCCTTGCGCATCGTTGATAAACGCAGTAGTTCCCTATTCTTGATCTCTGCTTGCAGTGCCGTTATCCGCTTATCGATCACCACCGGCCCTGCCACCTGCATCTCGTGCAAACGACGATTGACCTTCTCCGTTGCGCTTCTCGCGAACCGCGCCACCTCCGTACGTGCAGTCTGAAGGCGACTGACAAGCTCCTTGTCCGGCACTGACCCCTTGATCAGTGCAGCCAGGAGCAGTGACTCCTCCCGATACGCGTCCCACGCGACGAGCGCCGCCAGGATGAGCAAGAACAGGAACAGCCGACCCGAAAGCCAGCCGGCGGACACCCTGACTGGATTCATCATTTGCAACCGATCCTTTGGCTCGCACGTGCCATTTTCAGGTCTGCGGTTCGCCCGACGACAGCGGCAGTGCCCGCACGTCGGTCAGGCGGCGTTCGATGTCGTCTTGTGCACTCTGGATGGCACCAGTTTCTGCAGTTCTGAGCGCCTCCGGATTGGCGACCTCCACAATGCTCCGCGCGGCGGACTCGCCGCCAATGTAGCCGCCCGCTGCAGCGATCGCGCCGGCAATGAATCCCGCCGTGCCGCCAACGATCGGCGCCCAGCCCCCGGCCACTGGCACTGCTGACGCAGTCACATAGCCCGCGACCTCTGTTCCGACCCAGAGGCCGAGCGCCATTCCGCCAACGTTGCCGACGAGTCGGGTGTAGAAATATGGACTGTGCAGCGCCGCCGTCACGCCTCCATGTGAATAGACAGACCAGGACGTATCCAGTACCACCAGCGCCAGGCCTACGCCCGCGACGCCTCTCCAAGCCATTTTGGAACCCCGGGAACCGATCGCAGACAATGAGCGGGTGCGAAACCTTTCCGCCGAAAAGCCAACCGCAGGATTCGCGGAGCCGACGACCAGTGGGCCTGCAATCGGTCCAGTGCGGAACAGCTCCTGCCCTACCGAACTGAGTACCAGTCCCCGCCCCGAACCGAGAGAAACATAGGTCCGACCCTGTTTGCGCAGGATGTAACGGCTCGCACTCGTCAGATCGTCGTCGAGTTGCGCGTTTGTAAACTTGAGTCCCTGCACGCGATTCAATTGCCGCCGGGCTTCTAGCGCGTCGTAGCGCAGACCGCGGCCTTCCAGTTCGGTCGCCTGCTTCGCCCAGTAGTTTCTAAGCCCGTCCGCGTGCTCATCGGGGACTAGAAAGAGGTCCGATCGGAAATCGACTCGCATCTTTCGGGCATAGGCGGCTGGATCCGCGGATCCGTGAGTCTTGATCTGGGCCGTGTATGGGGTGTTTCGTCCGGCCTGCCACCGATAGATGTCGTGCTGTGATGCAGTTGGGCTACGGACATAGCCCCACTCCGGGTTCTCGTACACATATCTCGCTTCCGCCAGCATCCCCCTGACGTGTGAGCGCTTGACTGGATCCCGCATTGAATTGCGGACGATGCTCTCGTACGCCTTCTCCGTCGATTCTCCAATCGTCCTTGGCTGCTTTCTGCGCAAAGCATCAACGAGCAGTTCGACCTCAACTGGACGCTTCGCCGCGACATGGGGCCTGTCACCGACATTGATTACTCGTACGGCACCTTCGATCGAGGTCTGCCCGCCCTGCCACTCGTCCACCGACACATACGCTCTGGAGTCCGCCCAATTGCCGCTACCACCGATGGCAACATAGGACCGTGCCTGCGCAGAGCAGGCCAGTGCGATACCAGTAATGCCAATAATCGCGGCGGCCGTTCTCATCAGAAGTCCGCCAGCGTGCGGCGCTCCGTCGCGCTGTCAGCGAAGCCCTTGGCGAGCCTGACTCGGTATCCATCGTCGACGGCTCTTGCTGTGAGGCCGATGACGTAGTTGTAGAGGTCCAGCGCAACGGGCTCCAGAAGCGCGGGATCGATCTCCCTCAAGGACCTGTGGCACCCGTCGACGAGCACCGCGTCGTCGTTAAAAACCCGCCGCTTCTTGTCCTGGTACTCCGACAGACCGCTGTCAATCTGGCTGATAGCCCAGGCGTTGTAACGCAAGCGTCGAATGTCTTCCACACGCTGTGACGTCGCGAGGATTCGTTCTGTCAATGTCCTGAGCTGTGATAGCTGTTCCGCGTTTCTTGGCATCGGAAACAGACTGAGGAGATCATTGACTTGCGACATGGCTGCGGTCGCAAGCTTTCCATCCTCTGCCACCCGCGCCTGCTCAAGAAGCGTGTTTATCTTGGCCTCAATACGTTCCCGCAGCGTCTGAGTCAATTCGTTCAACTTTTCACGGGCCGCTTCCGCCTCATCGGCCTTGAATACCCATTCGTCCATTTCCTCAATGATCTGCGCGAACTCCTCAATTCCGACCTCCGGCGCAAGTAAATCCTCGCGTGTCTTGATGTCGCTGGCCTTCTTCACTTCGATACCCGCGAACGGGTCTGCTTCCATGCCGGAGACTGCTTCTGCTCTCTTGGACGCGCTTGCCAGTTCCGTCAATGCAGAACGTTGTGTTGCCAGCTCCGTCTGCAGCTCATGTGATACCGCGGCAAATTCTCCGCGCATCGCCCGAATTGAGAGCCCAACCCAGATCGCAGCTCCCACCACAGCAAGGACCAGAACGACGCCGCCAATCGCTAATGCTCGGTTCGCTGTCATGGCTGACGTACTCCAGCTGCATTCGGTCTCATTGAATCTCGCGCTGCGATTGCTGGGTCATTCGTAGGCCTGTCCCCAACCACAACCCCCGGCCCGATCCTCACCATCGTCCGCCAGAAGATCCCCTGCACCACTCCGCGGATCCTGATCGGATCATCGGTCTTCACGCTGCGGAGATAGGCATCGTCGGCCGGCCCCTGCGCCTGGACCCAGGCCACGACCGACACCAGCTGCACTGCGTCGGGCGACTGAATCTGGATGGGTTGCGACGTGACCTTGTATCGGCCGTCGGCAAACGCGACCTCGAAGACGACGAGATCCCACTCGACGACGCTGCCGACGAGTTCGTTCGTCATCATCTCGCGCTGCACGTTCGTGGCCCGCGTGCCGAACGCAAACGTCTCGGCCACCTGCTCGGGCGTCACGGGATTCGGCGTAGCCGTTTGGATCGCGGCTATCACTTCCTCGATCGAAATTTGTGCGGGTGCACCGTCCGCCGGAGTCGCCTCGGGACTGCCAACCT
>Ga0209254_10005354_pt1 | contig 11810 bp, 10 predicted proteins | sample FrelakmetDIP11DI_FD_187148 | JGI IMG/M metagenome (GOLD analysis project Ga0209254, IMG submission 187148) | Freshwater lake sediment microbial communities from the University of Notre Dame, USA, for methane emissions studies - DIP11 DI (SPAdes)... | ecosystem: Environmental > Aquatic >... | reverse complement strand
CAACAGCGCTTTCGGGTATCGTGCGCTCGCAAATACCGCGAACGACTACAACAGCGGGTTCGGGTACTCGGCACTCGCGGCTAACACAACCGGCTACCAGAACACTGCTATCGGTGGCTTGGCACTCGCGGCCAACACGACGGGCCACTGGAACACCGCCGCCGGATTTCAGTCACTCGAGGCCAACACGACGGGCTACCAGAACACCGCTATCGGATTCCAGGCACTCCCAGTCAATACTAGCGGGTACTCAAACAGTGCTCTTGGAAGCGGCGCGCTGCTTAAGAACACCACCGGACGCTACAACAACGCCCTTGGGTTCGCCGCGCTCTCTCACAACACCACCGGGGAGTTCAACACCGCAATCGGAGACAGCGCGCTCTGGTCGTCCGTAGACGGGAGCGAGAACACCGCTCTTGGAAGCGGCGCGCTCTATTTCAACGTCGCCGGCTCGCGCAACGTTGCGGTGGGCAGTGTGGCACTTGCGGGGAGCCGTGGCTCGAACAATATCGCTCTCGGATACGAAAGTGGAATCCACTATTCCGAGGGCAGCAACAACATCTTCATCGGAACCCCAGGAGTTTTGGGGAATTCTAATGCGAATGGCGAGATCCGCATTGGCACTCCCGGGACCCACACGACGACCTTCATCGGCGGCATCCGCGGCGTCACGACCGGTTTCAGCGATGCGGTGCCGGTCCTGATCGATTCCGACGGCCAGTTGGGAACTGTCATTTCCTCGCGCCGCTACAAGGAAGACATCCAGCCGATGGGCACCGCGAGCGAGCGCCTGTTTGCGCTGCGACCAGTCACCTTCCGCTACAAGAAGCCCTACGAGGATGGCAGCAAGCCGGTGCAGTTCGGACTGATCGCCGAGGAAGTGGCCGAGGTGTTCCCCGAGCTGGCGGTCTACGGCACGGACGGCAGGCCCGAGACGGTCAGCTACCACCTGCTTGCGACGCTGCTGCTGAACGAGCTGCAGAAGCAGCACGACGTGGTGGGCGCGCTCAAGGTTCAGAACGAAGCGCTCGCGAGGGCTAACGATGCGCAGGCATATCGCATGGCGTCGCTGGAGCGGCAGGTCGATAGCCAGACCGCTGAGCTTAGTTCACTGAGGCAAGAACTCGCCCTTCTGGCCAGGCTCGTCGGAGACATGGAGAAGGGCAAGGTGGTTGCCTCGGCGAGATAGGAAGCGTTTCGGATGGCTGGCCAGACACCCCGGTCCCGCGCCGCAGTCCCGACGCCGGACCGTGACCGACAGGGCCGCCGCAAGGCCGGAACCGGACTGTTCGGTCGTTTTGCGATCTGTCTTGCGACAGCCATGCTCGCAGGCTGCCGGGACGGCGGCTCGGCCAACTGGTTCGGACCCTGGTCGACGAATTCCGCCCCGACCGCGTATGCCGGACTCGACCTGTCCGTCGCCGTGGGCAGCCAGGTCACGCTCGATGGCAGCGTGAGTTCGGACCCGGACGGTGACCCGATCGCCTATCGATGGACACTGGCCACCTGGCCGAACGGCAGCACCGCCACTCTGGCAACCGCATCGACCGCCCGGCCCACGTTCACCCCGGATGTCGTCGGCAAGTACGTGGCCGCTCTCGTCGTCAACGACGGGCGCGTGAACAGCGCGCCGGCCATGGTGACCGTCACGGCGGCGGTGCCCAATGCAGCTCCAATCGCCGACGCCGGCCCGCCGCAGGGCGTCACGACCGGCACGCTGGTGACGCTCGATGGGTCGGCCAGTACGGACGCGAACAATGATCCGCTGACCTATGCGTGGACGCTCCCCGGCAAGCCAGCCGGCAGCGCGACCGAGCTGAGCAGCGCGACCGCAGTCAGGCCGACGTTCGTCGCCGACGTGGTGGGCACCTACGTGGCCGAGCTCATCGTCAGCGACGGCAGGATCCACAGCGGCCCGGCCACGGTCACCGTTGACGCGGCGGTCGCAAACGCGAGGCCCGTCGCCGCTGCGGGAAGCGCTCAGCACGTCGTTGCGGGTGCGACCGTGACGCTATATGGCACGGCCAGTTCGGACGCAGACGGAGACCCACTGACGTTTCGCTGGGCGATCATCAGAATGCCCGCCACCAGCGGCGCCGCTCTGCGCAGTGTGACCTCCGCCAGCCCGGCCTTCGTGGCCGATCTCGCCGGCAGCTACGTGATCGCGCTCGTCGTCAATGACGGCAAGGTGGACAGCGCGCCGTCGTTCGTGCCGGTCATCGCGGCGCCTGCCAATGCCGCACCCGTCGCCGATGCCGGGAGCGCGCAGCGCGTGGTCGTCGGTACGGTCGTCACGCTCGATGGCTCGGCCAGTTCCGATGCCAATGGCGATCCGCTGACCTATTCGTGGGCCCTCGTCAGCAAGCCCGCCAGCAGTGTTGCCGTTCTCGCGTCTTCGGACTCCGTCGCGACCACTTTCGCAGTGGACGTCGCAGGCGACTACGTCGCGTCGTTGATCGTGAACGACGGCCAGATCGACAGTGCACCGGCCACGGTGATTGTGACGGGCACGACCGGGGTGCCCGGCCAGGGCACCTGGGAAACGACCCTCCAGCCGCGCGACATCGACGGCGATGGAGTGGTCGACGCCTATTACGACACGACGCTCAACATCACCTGGCTCGCCGATGCGAGCGCTGCGGCGGGCACCAAATACGATACCGACTGCTCCACTTGCCTCGATCACCCGACGAGTGTCCCGGACGGTCGGCTCTACTGGTACGACGCCAGGCGGTGGGCAGCTAATTTGAACGTGCACGGGGTCAAAGGCTGGCGGCTGCCGACGACCATCGACGCGTCCGCTTCAGAGTCGAAGCCCCCGCCACCGCACTCGTCCGAGATGGCCTGGATGTACTATGTCACGTTGCGCAACCGCATGGCGCCGAGTGCGACGCCCAACAATACCGGGCCTTTCTCGAACCTGAGAGCCGGGAGTTACTGGTCTGGCACACGATACTCGCTCTTGACGCACCCGGATGAATTCTGCTGGGCATTCAACTTCGCGAGTGGCAGGCAGGGATGGGCGGTGTCCGCCATTCCTCGATATCTCAACCCGGGACAGGCGCTCGCCGCCTGGGCCGTGCGCGATGGCGACGTGCCGACCGCGCCGTAGTCGCAACTCGCTGAACGGCCGTGCCAGCGGTCGCCGCGTCCAGCGCCCGCACTGCGCGACTGGCAACCGCAGGGTCGCGGATGATCCGTACTGGTCACCTCGGCAAGCCCTCATTCCCAGAGGCACGTCTTGTTGCGGAGAGTGTGCCAAGAAGGCGACAGCCTGTTGAGGATGCCCACATGCAGAACACCGCGCTTCCGAACGTCCGCATGTACATGGACAGGGAGACCCACGCGCTGTCCGCCGACGACGACGTCCTGGTCGCGGCGCTCCGCCTCATCGACGAAGGCGTCACCGGTGCTCCGGTGGTTGACGACGAGGGGCACGTGGTGGGCGAGCTGTCGGAGTACGACTGCCTCCGGCTGCTGGCCGAGGGCCACGGCGGCGAGGTGCCGCGTGGCCGCGTCCGCGACTTCATGGCCACCACGTTCACCGCCGTGCCGCCCACGATGGACGTGTACTACGTGGCGGGAATGTTCCTGAAGGACCCCACGCACCGGCGGTTCATGGTCATGGAGGGTCCGCGGCTGGTCGGCGTGGTCACTCGCAAGGACATCCTGCGGGCCGTCCAGGCAGGCCTCAAGAGCGGCTGATCACCGCTGGGCGATGCGGCAGTCCCGCCGCACTCGTTGTCCGCACGGTTTCCGTATTTCCGTACGCCGGCCGGCATAAGTTATTGATTGGATGGCGCTCCCAGAGGGATTCGAACCCTCGTACCAGCCTTGAGAGGGCTGTGTCCTGGGCCTCTAGACGATGGGAGCGTGCCGCGGACGGCCGGACTGACGAGCCCGCGTGAGGGCGCGTATTATACGCAGCCGTTTGCCACGGTCCAGCGGAAGCCGATTCATTGCGCCCCTACGAAGAAGAACTCGCCCCGGGCCACCCGCCGCCCGTCATCGTCCCGCGTGCCGGGCACTCCATCTCGCGCGCCAACATCTCCCCGAACGCGCTCAAGGTTCTCTACCGGCTCAAGGATGCCGGCTACCAGGGCTTCCTCGTGGGCGGTGCGGTGCGTGACCTGCTGCTCGGCCTGTACCCCAAGGATTTCGACATCGCGACCGATGCCCACCCGGAGCAGGTCCGCAAGCTGTTCCGCAACTGCCGGCTGATCGGCCGCCGGTTCCACCTCGCGCACGTGCGCTTCGGCATGGAGATCGTCGAGGTCGCCACGTTCCGCGCCGCGCACACCGAGGTGGACGAGGACCACGGCGTGGACGAGACGGAGCATCGCGCGCTCGACGTGCACGGCCGGATCCTGCGCGACAACCTCTACGGCACGATCGAGGAGGACGTCTGGCGGCGCGACTTCACGGCCAACGCGCTCTACTACAACATCGCCGACTACTCGATCTGGGACTACGTGGGCGGCGTGCCCGACGCCGAGGCGCGGGTGCTCAGGCTGATCGGCGACCCGGAGACGCGCTACCGCGAGGACCCGGTGCGCATGCTGCGCGCGGCGCGCTTCGCCGGGAAGCTCGGCTTCACGCTGCACCCGGACACCGAGGCGCCGCTGCACCGCCTCGCCTACATGCTCGACAGCGTGCCGCCCGCGCGGCTGTTCGACGAGACGCTGAAGCTCATGCTCGCGGGACATTCGGTGCCGTCCTTCGACCTGCTGCGGCGCTTCGAACTGCTGCCGCACCTCATGCCGGACGTGGCCGCGGCCGTGACCGAGGCGCCGGATTCGCCAGGCGCAAGGCTGCTGCGGCTGGGGCTCGAGAACACCGACGAGCGCGTGCGCGCCGACAAGTCGGTGACGCCCACGTTCCTGTTCGCAGTGCTGCTCTGGCCGGCGATCCTGCGCGCGGCGGGCGTGCCGCACGGCCCGCTGCCGGCCGATCCCCAGTTGCTGCTCACGGCCGTGGACGAGGTGGTCGGCCGGCAGCTGCGCCGGATCACGATCCCGAAGCGCTTCGGCCTGCCGATGCGCGACCTCGTGATGCTGCAGCCGCGCTTCGAGCGACGTTCCGGACGGCGCGCGCTGCGGCTCCTCGAGCACCCCAAGTTCCGCGCGGCCTACGACCTGCTGCTGCTGCGCGCCGCCTCGGGCGAGATCGACGCGGAGCTGGCCGACTGGTGGACGCGGCTGCAGTCGCTGCCCGAACCCGACCGCATCGCCGAGGTCGAGGGGCGGCCGGCGGACTCGGGCGAGGCAGCCCAGCCCCGGCGCCGCTCGCGCTCGCGCCGCCGCCGTCGTCCGGCCGTGGACTGATCCCGGCGCTGGCTTCCCGATGGACGCCCGACGACTGATGCCGGCCTATGTCGCGCTCGGCAGCAATCTCGACGACCCGCACGCGCAGGTCGAGCGGGCCTTCCATGCGCTTGCGGAATTGCCCGGGACGCGCTGCGTGCTGCGCTCGTCGCTCTACCGCTCGAAGCCCTTCGGGCCGGTCGAGCAGCCGGACTTCGTGAACGCGGCGGCGGGACTGCTGACGGCCCTCGCGCCAGGCCGGCTGCTCGCGGCCCTCCAGGACCTCGAGACCCGCCTCGGCCGTGCGCCTCCGGTGGTGCGCTGGGGACCGCGCCGCATCGACCTCGACCTGCTGGTGCACGGGGCCACGCGCAGCGACACGGTGGATCTCAGGCTGCCCCACCCGGGCATCGCCGAGCGGGCCTTCGTGCTCGTGCCGCTCGCCGAGATCGCGCCCGACCTCGACGTGCCGGGCGTCGGCCGGGTGCGCGCGCTGCTGAGCCGCGTGGACGCGACGGGCGTGGAGCGCCTGCCGCCGTGAGCAGCCCGCAGGCACCGGAGGAGATCGTCCGGACCCCGCACCGCTTCGTCGTGGTCGAGGGCCCGATCGGCGTCGGCAAGACGAGCCTCGCACGTCGTCTCGCGAAGAGCTTCGGCAGCGAGCTCGTGCTGGAGCAGGGCGAGGACAACCCGTTCCTCGAGCGCTTCTACCGCAACCCGCGCGCGGTGGCTTTCCAGACGCAGCTCCATTTCCTGTTCCAGCGCGCCCGGCAGATGCAGGAGCTGCGCCAGGCCGACCTGTTCGAACGCGTGCGGGTGTCGGACTACCTGCTCGACAAGGACCGGCTGTTCGCGCGGCTCACGCTCGACGACGAGGAGTTGGCGCTCTACGACCAGGTGTATGCACGGCTCGCCATCGACGCCCCCGTCCCCGACCTCGTCGTATACCTGCAGGCGCCGGTGGACGTGCTGCTCGAGCGCATCGGTCGGCGCGGCATCCCGGCCGAGCAGTTGATCGAGCGCCGCTATCTCGAGCGGCTGCACGAGTCCTACGCCCGCTTCTTCCTCGAGTACGACGCGGCCCCGGTGCTGACGGTCAACGCGGCGGAGATCGACCCCGTGGGCAGCGAGGCGGACTACCGGAGCCTGCTCGCGGAGGTGGTCCGGTCGCGCCGCGGCCGCCACTACTTCAACCCCATGAAGAGCCTGCTCTAGGCGCCGCCGTTGATGTTTCCGGGGCGCTCGGTCATCCTTGCGCACTCATTCGAGGCGGCCCATGTACACGCAACTCCAACTTCGGGACTCGGCCCGCCCGCCCGTCAACGTCTCGACCCTGCGCCGCATGAAGGAGCAGGGCGAGAAGATCGCGAGCATCACCTGCTACGACGCGAGCTACGCCGCCCTCGTGGACGAGGCCGGCGCCGACGTCGTGCTGGTGGGCGACTCGCTCGGCATGGTGATCCAGGGCTACGACACGACCGTACCTGTGACGCTCGAGCACATCATCTACCACTGCAAGGCGGTGGCGCGGGGCCTGATCCGGCCGTTCCTGATGGCCGACATGCCGTTCATGACCTACACCTCGCGCGAGCAGGCGCTGCAGAACGCCGTGCGCCTGATGCAGGAGGGCGGGGCCAAGATGGTCAAGCTCGAGGGGGGCGCGAGCCAGGTCGAGATCGTCGAGTTCCTCGCAAGCCACGACATCGCGGTCTGCGCCCACCTGGGCCTCAAGCCGCAGTCGGTGCACAAGACGGGCGGCTTCCGCGTGCAGGGACGCGAGGGGGCGGCGGCCGAGCAGATGCAGCGTGACGCCGTCGCGCTGCAGGATGCCGGCGCCGACATCGTGCTGCTCGAGTGCATTCCGTCCGCGCTCGGCGCGCAGATCACGCGGGAACTGCACGTGCCGGTGATCGGCATCGGCGCCGGGCCCGACACCGACGGCCAGATCCTGGTGCTGTACGACGTGCTCGACATCACGCCCGGCCGCAAGCCGCGCTTCGTGAAGAACTGCATGGCCGGCCACGACAGCCCGCTCGCCGCGCTCGCGAGCTACGTGGCGTCGGTGAAGTCGCGCGAGTACCCGGCGCCGGAGCACTGCTTCTGAAGCTGCCGCCGATGCAGACGATCACGCGCATCGCCGACCTGCGCGCCCTGGTGCGCGAATGGCGCCTCGCCCGCGAGAGCATCGCCTTCGTGCCCACCATGGGCAACCTGCACGCCGGCCACGCCAGCCTGATCGGTGCCGCGCACCTGCATGGACGCCGGGTCGTCGCGAGCGTGTTCGTGAATCCGCTGCAGTTCGGCCCCAACGAGGACTACAAGGCCTATCCGCGCACGCCGGAGGACGACACGGCGCTGCTCGCGGGGCAGGGCGTGGACGTGCTGTTCCTGCCGACCGTCGCGGAGATGTACCCGCTCGGCGCCGCGGGCAGCACGATCGTGGACGTGCCGGACCTCTCCGGCATCCTCTGCGGCGCGTTCCGTCCCGGGCACTTCCAGGGCGTCGCGACCGTGGTCGTGAAGCTCCTGAACCTCGTGCAACCGGACGTCGGCATCTTCGGCGAGAAGGACTACCAGCAGCTCACCATCATCCGCCGCTCGGTCGAGGACCTGTGCCTGCCCGTGCGGATCGTGGGCGCGCCGACCGTGCGGGCGGACGACGGCCTCGCGCTGAGTTCCCGCAACCGCTACCTGAGCGCCGAGGAGCGCGCCGCGGCGCCCACCGTGTACCGCGCGCTCGACCGTGCGCGGCGGCGGCTCGAGGGTGGCGACATCGACCTCGCCGGCCTCGAGCGCGAGGGCATGGAGACCCTGCGCGCGGCCGGTTTCCGCCCGGACTACTTCGAGGTCCGCATGGCCGGCACGCTCGCTCGCCCGCACGGACGCTATGTGGACGTGGTGGTGCTCACCGCCGCGCGCCTCGGCCGGGCGCGGCTGATCGACAACCTGCAGTGCCGCGCCACGGGCGAACTGCCAGGCCAGCCCTAGCGGCGGGATTGCCGCCCAAGTGCCCAGCCCACGCTCTCCCGCACGACTTCGCTCGGGTGCTCCCGCCGCGACTTGAGCGCCGCGACCGTCCCGGGCGCCGTCGGCGCGTTGCCGAGCGCGATCGCGGCGTTGCGCAGCCAGCGCTCGTGGCCGATGCGGCGGATCGCGCTGCCCGCCGTGCGTTCCAGGAACTCGGCCTCGGTCCAGGCGAACAGCTCCGTGAGCCGCGGCGCATCGAGCCCGTGGCGCGGGTCGAAATCCGGTTCCGTCGCGAGCCTGGCGTAGCGGTTCCAGGGGCAGACCAGCTGGCAGTCGTCGCAGCCATAGACGCGGTTGCCGATCGCGGCGCGGAATTCCTCGGGGATCGGGCCGTCGAGCTCGATCGTGAGATAGGAGATGCAGCGGCGCGCGTCGAGCTCGTAGGGCGCGACGATCGCCCGCGTCGGGCAGACCTGCAGGCACGCGGTGCAGCTGCCGCAGTGCGCCGTCACGGGCTCGTCCACGGGCAACGGCAGGTCGGTGAAGACTTCGCCCAGGAAGAACCACGAGCCGTCGTGGCGGTCGAGCAGGTTGGTGTGCTTGCCGATCCAGCCGAGACCCGCGTCGCGCGCGAGCGCCTTCTCGAGCACCGGGGCGCTGTCGGTGAAGGCCCGGTAGCCCGCCGCGCCCGCGGCGGCGGCGAGCCGCCCGGCGAGCCGGGCGAGGCGCGGCCGCAGGATGCGGTGGTAGTCGCGCCCGAGCGCGTAGCGCGACACGTAGCCGAGGGTCGCATCGGCCAGCACCGACTCGGCGTTCGCGCCGCGCGGCCAGTAGTCCATGCGCGCCGAGATCACGCGGACCGTGCCCGGCACGAGCTCCGCGGGCTGCGCGCGCCGTGTGCCGTGCCGCGCCATGTACCGCATCTCGCCGTGCCGTCCTGCGGCGAGCCAGTCGAGCAGGCGGCGCTCGTCCGCGGGCAGCGTCACCGATGCGATGCCGGTCTTCTGGAAGCCGAGTTCGCGGCCCCAGGCCTTGACCTGTGCTGCGAGCGCCGCGAGATCCATGGGTCGCTGCCGCCGTGAACCGGAGATGGAGCAGACCGTCAGTATAATGCGCGGCATGCAAGCGCTTCCCGGTGCCCTCTACACGGCCGCTCAGGTCCGCGAACTCGATCGGCGTGCGATCGGGGATCTCGGCATCCCCGGCTACGAGCTGATGACCCGTGCGGGTCATGCGACGCTGAACGCGCTGCGTTCGCTGTGGCCGGCCGCGCGGTCGATCACCGTGCTGTGCGGGCCCGGCAACAACGGCGGCGACGGCTACGTCGTGGCCCGTGTCGCGCGGGCGCAGAGCCTGCGCGCGCGGGTCGTGGCCATCACCGACCCGTCGCGACTGCAGGGCGACGCGCGACGGGCCTACGACGACTTCGTCGCGGCCGGCGGGCGCTGCGAACCGTGGTCGCCCGCGGTGCTCGAGACCGACGTGATCGTGGATGCCATCTACGGCACCGGCCTCGCGCGCGAAGTCACGGGAGAGGTAGCCGCCATCCTCGAGGCTGCCAACGTCGCCGGCCGACCGATCGTCGCGGTGGACATCCCCTCGGGCCTGCACGCCGACAGGGGCGCCGTGCTCGGCGTGGCGGCGCGGGCGCAGCTCACGGTCACGTTCATCGGTCGCAAGCTCGGCTGCTACCTCGGCGAGGCTCACGCACACGTCGGGCGGCTGGTGTTCGACGACCTCGCCGTGCCGCCGGCGACGTACGCGGCGGTCGAACCGTCCGCCCGCCTGCTCGGCGAGGCGGACGTCGCGTCGGTGCTGCCGCCGCGGGGGCGCGACGTCCACAAGGGTGACCACGGGCACGTGCTGGTGGTCGGCGGCGGCCCGGGCATGCCGGGCGCGGCGCGGCTGGCGGGCGAAGCGGCGCTGCGCGCGGGGGCCGGCCTGGTCACGGTGGCCGTGCATCCCGACAGCGTGGGCAGCGTGGCGGCCCGCCCGGAACTCATGTGCATCGCGGCGCGGACCCCGGCAGACGTCGCGTCCGCGCTGGAGCGCGCCACCGTGCTCGCCGTCGGGCCCGGTCTCGGCCGCAGCGACTGGGCCCGCGAGCTGCTCGCGGCGGCGCTCGCTGCCGAGCGTCCAGCGGTGGTGGACGCCGATGCGTTGAACCTGATCGCGGAGTCGCCACGTCGCAGCGATCGCTGGGCGCTCACGCCGCATCCCGGCGAGGCGGCGCGGCTGCTCGGCTGGACGTCGGCGCGGGTGCAGGGCGATCGCTTCGCGGCGCTGCGCGAGCTGCAGGCGCGCTTCGGCGGCACCGTGATGCTGAAAGGCGCCGGGACGCTGGTACTGTCGCCGGGCGAGCTGCCGCGGCTGTGCGACCGCGGCAACCCGGGCATGGCGACGGGCGGCATGGGAGACGTCCTGACGGGCGTCGTCGCCGGCGTCGCGGCCCAGTGTGGCGACCTCGCGGGTGCGGCGCGCGCCGCCGTGTTCGTGCACGCACAGGCCGGGGATCTCGCGGCGCGACGCGGCGAACGCGGGCTGCTGGCCGGCGACGTACTCGAGCAGGTGCGCGCTTGCGTGAACCCGCCCGCCGCCTGATCGCGGCCGACGCCGACGCGACCCGCGCGATCGGCGCGAGGCTCGCGGCTGCGCTGCTCGCGGCCGAGCCGACCGGGCCGCTGCTCGTCGCCCTGTCGGGGGAACTCGGCGCCGGCAAGACCACGCTCGTCGGCGGGTTGCTGGCGGCGCTCGGCCACGCGGGACCGGTGCGCAGCCCGACCTACTCGCTGATCGAGCCCTACCGCCTCGCCGGCCGCGACGTGTACCACTGCGACCTCTACCGCCTGCGGGACCCGTCGGAACTCGATGATCTCGGGTTGCGCGACCTGCTGGTCGCCCGCAGCGTGCTGCTGGTGGAGTGGCCCGAGCGTGCCGGCGACCGGCTGCGCCGGGCCGACCTCGCGCTCCTGATCGCCTACGGGGGCGAGGGCCGGGTGATGGAGATCACCGCTGCGAGTGCAGCCGGGCACGACGTCCTCGCGCGGCTCTGACTAGATCCGGACTGACGAATGATGCGTATCCTCATAATTTCGTTGAATTAGCGGGTCTCGTCGGGGTAGATTACGTCGCATGCCGCTGTGCCGGATGAATCGATGGGTTGCGCTCCTGGGGCTCCTGGGCCTCGGCTGGATGGGCATGTCGGCGGCGGCCGCGCCCGCGAAGGTGTCCGACGTGCGGCTCTGGTCGGGTCCGGAGGGCACGCGACTGGTGCTCGACCTCAGTGCGCCGGTGCGCTACGAGGTCTTCAACGTCGAGAATCCCGACCGCGTGGTCGTCGACCTAGCCGGGGCGGAACTCGCGCTGGCCAAAGGCCTGCCGTCCGGCCAGGGCCGCGTCAAGGGCGTGCGCTCCGGCCCCCGGGCGGGCGGCGGCCTGCGAATCGTGCTCGACCTCGAGTCGCCGCAGCCGGTCAAGAGCTTCACGGTGGGGCCGGACGGCACGGCCGGGCACCGCCTCGTGGTCGAACTGCCGCCGTCC
>Ga0209254_10005352_pt1 | contig 11812 bp, 6 predicted proteins | sample FrelakmetDIP11DI_FD_187148 | JGI IMG/M metagenome (GOLD analysis project Ga0209254, IMG submission 187148) | Freshwater lake sediment microbial communities from the University of Notre Dame, USA, for methane emissions studies - DIP11 DI (SPAdes)... | ecosystem: Environmental > Aquatic >... | reverse complement strand
GGTTTCGCGCGTGCCTGGCGCCGCGCCGCGCACGTCCACGCCGGCCACCGCGCCGGCCTCGGCGATGACAACCGTGCAACCGGTCGGCCTCGCGGCGAGGGTCTGCTGGCCGACCTTGAGGCCGGCGACGGCAGTCAGGCCGGGCGGTGCGGCAATGGTCATCTTCCGGGCCTCCGTAGCGCCAGCGGCCACGGCTGCCAAAGCGCCCGTCAGTGTAACCAGCGTGGCACGACAACCGGCTCGCATGAACGGCACCGGCGGGATCGTATCACGCGCGCTCTTTGGTTTGGCTGACCGCGAGGGATGGGCTAGACTTCAGCTGATCGGACGGCGCGTGTTGCCCGCTGGCGAAGCTGAAGACCCCCTCGAGAGGTAGCTATCCCATGAAGATCCCAATCCGCGGAATCCTCGTTGCGCTGATCCTGACGCTGTCGGCCTCGGTCGCGCTGGCCCAGGTGTGGCGCGGCATGGGGCGGATAGCCGGCAAGGTGACGGACGAGAGCGGCAAGCCGCTCGAAGGCGTCACGGTGAAACTGACCTTGCCCGGCTCTGGCGGCACCGAGATCAAGTCGAACAAGAAAGGCGAGTGGTCCATCGGCGGCATCGCCCGAGGCGAGTGGCAGGTGGATTTCGAGTTCCCGCCGTACGAGCCGCGCCGCATCACGGTGTCGCTCAACGAGCTGTCTCGGATCCCTCCGGTCGAGATCGCCCTCAAGCTGGATGTCAACGAGGCGGTCCGGATGGACGTCGTCAAGGCCAACGAGCTGATGGCGAAGCAGGACTACGCCGGAGCGCGCGCCGTCTACGAGGCGGTCCTTGCGAAGTACCCGACGGCGTACCGCCTGGAGCCGTACATCGCACGGACGTACTACGCAGAGAAGAAGTACGACGAGGCGATCAAGCATCTGAAGATCGCCGTCGAGAAAGACCCGTCGGACATCGAGAACAAACTGCGTCTCGGCAACATCTTCATGGACACGGGCCGGATGGAGGAAGGGCGCCAGCTTCTTGCCACCGTCGACGACTCAGCGGTGAAGGACCCGGCCATCTTCGTGAACGTCGGCATCAGCCTGATGAACCAGAACAAGGCCGACGATGCGCTTCCGTACTTCGAGAAGGCGATCAAGAACTTCCCGGACAAGGGCGAGGCCTACTACTACCGGGCCCTCATCAGGCTGCAGAAAGGCGATACGGAAGGCACCAAGTCCGACCTGAAGAAGTTCCTCGAACTCTCACCCGATGCGCCTGAGGCGGCGGCGGCGAAGAAGGCGCTGGAGCAGATTAAGTAGGTCGGGATTCGGGACTCGGGAAAACCCGGACAGCGACGCTGAACCCGGGAAACCTAACGGATACTGCGTAACCGATCGATGGCGGCCCGTGCGTCGGCTTCGTACGGGCCGCCGAGCTTCGTACAGACCTCGTAGTTCTCGACCGCCTTGTTCAGCAGTTCGGGGTTGTCCACCCACCGGGAGCTGGGCCGCGAAAAGCGCCGCATCGCGAAGTAGCGCAACTCGTAGGTCCTGCCGAGGTTGAAAAACGCCAGCGGGTCCTTGGGGTCCGCTTTCGCCGCCTTCTCGAAGGTGTCGATTGCGTCGCCTAGCGCGTTGCGCCGCACCTGGATCGTACCCAGGGCGTTCAGCACGTCAACATCGGCAGGCCAACGTGTCTCTGCCTCCCGCAGTAACTCTACGGCGCGGTCGGCGTCGTTCCCCTGAACGTACACCTCGGCGAGATCCAGGTACACCGGCTCGAATTCCGGCACCGCCGCGCGGACGCGCTCCCACGACTGGACGGCTGCCTGCGGATTGCCCAGTCCCACCTGTGCGAATCCAAGCGCGTAGTGAACCCACGGCGCGGCCCCCTGCTGCGCGGCCTGCGCGAGCAATTGCTCGGCGCCCTCGAGATTACCCCTTCCATACAGGTCCCATCCCTCGGAGGCCTTCTTGGCGCCGGGCCCACCGCCCGGGGCTGCGGATGCGAGTTCGCGCACGCGGCCGCCGGAATCGGGGCGCAAGGCAAAGGGCTCAACAGGGGCCGGGGCGGGCGCTGGCGGAGGTGTGATGCCGGGCGCCGCCGCCGGCGGGACGGCACCCGCCGGTGCGGCCTCCGTGCGCGCCGCCGGAATGGATGAGGGGGCCGGCGTGGCCGGCGCGGGCGTTGGTGGCCCGGCGGACGGAGGGACGGCCGCCGCGGCCGGCGCGACAGCCAGGTAACCCTTCCGTGCCCGCACGCTGACGCCGCCGCGACTGACCGTCACCCTGATCTGCCGGAACTTCCCGTTGAAGTCCGTACTGGCGGGCGTGTATCCCAGCACGTAGTACGTGCTCGTGTCTGCCGCGATCTCCGTGAGCGCGCCCTTGAAGTCGTTCGTCTTGCGAATGTAGTAGCCGCCGGTATCCCAGGCAATCGAGTTCGGCCCGTCCTCGATGGAGTTGTACGCGCCGGTCGGGATCTCTCCGGCGGTCTCCATCGGGTTCATCTGGTTGAGGCCGGTCGTATTGCTGCCGCGCTTCAGGCCCTGCGCGTCGATGCTGTAGAACCGCACGTGGCCGCGCGCGGCCAGGCTGACGATGTTGCGCAACTCGCCCCACGACTCTTCAACCCAGAACCCGTCGGTCATGAAGACCACCGTCTTGCGTCCAGGGACGCGGCCGAGACCATTCAGCAGCCCGAGCAGCGTCTTGATGGTCCGTGCCGCAGCAGGCCGAAGCTCGCCGACTACCTGCGACGCCTTCGAACGCACCTGGGCCTCGTAGTCCTGCGACCCCGATCCGCGGCCGCCGCCTGATGCTCCCGCCTCCTCGGTGGCGCGCCGGACAACCTGATCGAGTATGGCCTTGTCGTTGACCACCGCAATCCTGGTGGCCTCAATTTCAGTAATCCGCGGCCAGTCCTGCAGATCCATCTTGCGGAACGCCTGGCTCTGGGAGAACTTCGCGCCGCGCACCGCCTGCACTAGTACCTCGCGTTCGGTGGTGAGGCGGTTCCCTATCATCGTTCCGCCGACGAGGACGCCTCCAACGTCGCCGGCCTGGAACTCCGTGGTGAGGAACGACGCGGCCGCGTCCTGAAGGCGCTTGAACCCGCCGGAATCGAGGTGCTCCTGATCGAAGAACAGCACGAACACGCGCTGGGTAGACGCGGGCGCGAGTGACCCGGGCGCCGCCGTGCCAGCCCCCGCCTCGCCGGCTCCCGCTCCCGCTGCCGGCGTGACCGACCGCCCGTCGACCAGATACATCGAATGGACACGCTGGGGCGTTCCCTCCTCGGTCACCTGGAAGTCGGCCGGCGTCAGCCCAGTCACAAACCGGCCGCCCTTGTCTCTCACGATGACGTCCACCTCGACCGTCGTCGTCGCGGCGCGGTAGGGGGCCTGGGAGACCTGCGGCGCGGGCGCCTGGCTGGCCTGCGCAAACGCGCTGGCGTCAGGCGCCGACGAAGCGACGAGCGCGGCAGCGGCAACGAGCAGACGCGAGCGCATCGCTACTTCGCGGGAATCGTCACATCGACGACGCGGAGCAGGAACTTCTTCCGGCCCGACTTCTCGAGGTAGGCGATTCGCTTTCCATCGGTGGACCAGGCCGGCAGGTACGCGCCCTTCGACCCGGGAACTTCCTGCTTTCGGTTCAGGGTGTCCATCAGCAAGACCCTGCCGTCGGGTGTCGTGAACGCGATCAGCCCGGAACCGGCCGGGCCCCACCCGAAGGTCGTGCCAGGCAGGGCCGGCGCGTTCACGAACTCACCCACCACCTCGCCCTTGAGCGTGAGCGTGACGACGGTCGCGCTCTGGCTCTGGTAGGCGGCTCCTGCCGCCTCACCCGTGGTCATGCCGCCCGCGCCACCGGCGCCGCCCGCTCCACCCGTTCCCGCGCCCCCGCCTTCCGTCGCCCCTTTGGCCAGGTCACCGCCGGCCGGATTGGACGTCGCGCTGACGCGCTTCTGCTGCTGTTCGATGCCAATCTTCCACGACGCCATGCCCGGCGCAGACTGCGCCGACTTCCAGGCCCAGTAGCCGGTCGCCCAATCCGGCTCGGTGTCGACGTTTTTCGGGGCCTGCCCATCAAGGCCCTTCGTGTAGTGCCGGAGTTTCACGTTGCCCCGAGTGTCCGGGTCGGCTGTCTGAAGGTAGATCTGCGTGGCATCAGGCGACCACGCCATGCGCACGAGAGAGCCCTTCATCTTGCCCGCATCGATCTCCGCCACCCGCGCAGGCTGGCCGACGACGACCTTCGGCGCTTCGACCTGCGGTGCCGCCGCAAGTCCGATCGCGAACAACAAGGCGATTACCATGGTCATCCTCTCCCCATCATCGCTTCTCCAGCCTCAGCACCCGATCGCGCAACTCGGTCGACGAAGGCAGGGCCTTCTGGCCGGTCCGCGCGACCGACAACGCCAGGGCGGGTTGCCCGAGCCTGAGATACGCATCGATCAAGGCCAGATAGGCCGGGACCATCGCAGTGTCGGCGACAAGCGCCGCCCGCCATGCGGAGACGGCGGCTCTGTCGTCGCCGCTTCCGGCATGTGCCCAGCCGAGCACGAACGCAAGCGCCGCGTTCTTCGCTTCCAGATCCTGACAGGTCTTCCATGCCGCGGCCGCCGCTGTGAAATCGCGCTGCGCAAATCGTTCGAGGCCCGCATTTGCCGCCGCGGCAAACGGGTCTCCCGCGTTCTTCGCTGCGCGGCCCTTCGCGTCGGCGGCGAAACGGCGCCCGACGTCACCGCCGAGCACGGCGTTCGGATCGAGACGGCTGACGAGGCGCTCCATGGCGGCGACCGGTCCCGGCGCCGCCGCAGGGCGCGAACCCGCGACGACGACAACGTCCCGGTACAACTCCGCGACGGTCTCGGTCCCGCCCCGCACCGTCGCGCGCACCACGTATTCGCCAGGGGCGATGCCCTGGAGCGGGATCTCGATGCTCGCGCCTCGGCTGGATCCGGCCGGTTCGGTCTTCACGGCCCGGAGGTCCGCTCTCCCCGACGTCACCGCCGTCGTCGTTCCTATCGGCAGCAACTCCGCCGTGACCGTGGCCGACGAGAGCTGCTCGGGCGTGCGGCCATAGAGTTCGAGCACGCCTGCGATGGATTCGTCCGAATACACCATGGTGCGCACCGGCAGGCCCGACGTATCTGCCGACGAGAGGATCAGGTCGCCCGAAGTGAGGCCGGGCCCGCCAAGCGTCCGCACCTGGAACCGGCGGTCGGCGCTGCCCAGCAGGCCGCCCGGTTCGCGCACCACCGCGCGCATGAGGTACTGCCCTGAGGGCAATGCGAACTGCACCCGGTAATGCCCGGTTCCCGTCGTCTCTCCCGCGCCGGACGACTCCGGCAACATGATGGCATCGCTTCCGCTCGCGGCCAGCTTGCCGTCGCGCACATCCCTGACCGCGAACACCACGGCGGCCGCCTCCGGGGCGTCGGGCGGCGTGACGGGAAGCTCAACCGCCAGACTCATCATCACGCGCTGCGTGTCTGTTGGGCCTCCGCGGAGGACGTACGTCGTGTACTCGACCTTCAAGCCTTGCTGCGAAAACGGGGCGCGCAACGCACCCTCCACGGCCCGCCGACGATCCGCCGGCGCGGGCGCCGGCCCGACCGAGTAGCCGGATCTGGTGCTGGCGCGGGCGCCGGGCCGTTTCACCACCACCCTGACCCGGCGGTACCGGTTACGGTCGGCGAGCGCACCCCTGCCTGGCTCGAATCCCACCAGGTAGTAGTCCTGCGATGCCTCCGAGATGCGCTCAAGGACGCGGTCCACCTGCGGGCCGGCGTCATTGAAGAGCTCCCCATTGGTGTCCGCGGCAAGGCCGCCGATCGACTCCAGCCGGCTCAGGATCGCGCTGCCGGTGGCGGTGTCGGCCGGCACCTCCTGCCCTGGGCTCGTCGTGAGGCGGGTGTTCAGGTCGACCGCGTAGACGATGCCGTACGAACGCGCGGCCGCCGCCGCCACGTCCTCGAGCTCGCGGCGCACGTTGTCGACTTCGAACCCCTCCGAGAACAGGACGACCGCCTTGCGGCCGTCGAGGTCCCGCAGGGTGCCGACGACCTGGGAGAACGCCTGGAGGAACTGCCGCGATTCGGAGTCGGCCCGGTTGACCAGCGTGCGTGCGTCCTCGGTGATGAGTGTACGCAGCGTCTTCAGGTCCGATTCGCCTCGACCCGACTGGCGCTCGGCCGTGTTGGGCGCGTCGATCGAACCCGGGTTGTCGACCGCCCGGGTGACGTACTTGTCGAGGACCTCCTGGTTGCCTCGCGTGATCTCGTACGCATCGCTCACGCGGAGCGATCCCATCACCGCGCCGGCCATCTCATTCCGGCTGCCGCGGACAGTCTGAAGGCCGGCGATGGCCCGCGAGCGGTCAGGCGTGAACTCGATGTGGGGGCCGGGCCCAGGCAGCGCGTAGAGCGCCACACGATCTCCGGGCTTCAGCCGGCTCCGCAGAAATCGCTCGGCGGCCTGCCGCGCCCGCTGCTCGTTGCCCGGGGTGATGTGGAGCACGTCGAAGACGAGCACGTAGACGTTGCCCCTGGGAGCGCCCTGATTGGTCGAGACTTCAGACGCGATCGTGCGCTGGGCCACTTCGGCGTATGTGCCGACGGGCTGAACGACGCGCTGGAACAGCAGCACCGGCCGGCGCTCATTGCCCTCGTACACGTCGATGTCGCCAGCGGCGATGTCGGGAACGGGACGGCCGTCCTCATCGACGATGCGGACGTCGAGGCGGACCAGTTCGGTCCCGGTCTTGAAGACAGGGGGTGCCTGGGCCGGCGGCGGAGCCTGGGGATTCTGGGAACGCGGCATGGCTTGCGCATGGAGCGCAGCTGTCGCGACTGCCGCGAGCGCGATTCGCAGGATGCATCGCCGCATGGTTCCGCTCCGATCCTGGCAGGCCTACAGGTTGATTCTAACTCCGGAGGCGGTTTCAGTGCCCGCTCGTGCGGCGTGATGACGCCGCCGAGAGCCACGCCCTGAGCTTGTCGATGTCGGGGCCGTAAGCCGCGCGCGGCGCGCGCTGCACGAAGCGCTCGACGTAGGGCCGGGCGGCCTCCGGCTGGCGGTCGTTGATGAGTTCGGTCGCCAGGTTGAATAGGGCATCGAAATCGGAGGGATTCAGTTCGATCGCGCGCCGCCAGGCGTCGATCGCCGCCGGCCTGTTTCCCGCGTGCAATTCGAGGGCGCCGAGGCCCGTGTAAGTTGCCGCCCAACCCGCGTTGATCTGGATCGCGCGCTCGAACGCCGACCGGGCTGCATCGAGCTTGCCGGCGGCGAGATTCACCGAGCCGATGTTCTGCATCGCCATGACGTTGCGGGCGTCGAGCGCGAGGATTCGCTCGAAGACCTCGAGGGCCTTGCCGGGCTGGCCGGCTCGCGCGTAGCCGATCCCGAGGGCGTTCAGGGCGTCCACGCCCGCGTCGGGCCGCGCCGCCGCTGCCCGCAACAGGGGCAGCGCCCTGGCAACCTGTCCGGTCTCGCTCAGGTACATCCCCAGCCTGGCATCGATTTCGGCGCTGGGGGCCGCGTTCTCTCTCGCCGTCGTCAGAGTCGCGATGGCTTCGCCGACGCGTCCCAGTTCGGCCTGCAGGAATGCCAGGTGGAGGTACGCGACGCCCATGTCGGGCCGGCGGGCGATGATGCTGGCGTAGACCGCAGCTGCGTCCTGCAGCCGCCCGGCGTTGAACGCCTCGATGCCGGCGTGCATCAGGCGGTCGAGGTCTATCAAGCGTTTCGGGTCGTCGTCTTCCGTGTAATTCTTGCCTTGCGGCGCATTCCCGGAGGTGTACCCGAGCGCTCTGAGCCGGGCGGCCGTCTCGGTGTCTTCGGCCCGGCGCTGGCCCGGCGAGATCGGCCCGAACGCCTTCAGCCGGGCTTCGAGCGCCCGCCTCCGCTCGGCCGCCGTGTCGAGAAGGTTCGCCTGCTCGCCGGGGTCCTTCGCCAGGTCGTAATGCTCCGGCATGGGCAGATCGATGTACTTCTCGCGGTTGACGAGCACGCCGTGCAGAGGGGCCCATCCGCGGTTGAGCGAACTTGTGAGCGCCTCGAAGTACGAAGCCCGGCGTTCCGCCGATTCATCGGTCAGCCTGAAGAGCGACGATCCCGGCAGATCCGGAGGCGCCGGAATCGATAGCGCGTCGAAGACCGTGGGAACGATGTCGACGTGTTGTACCGGAAGCGTGGATACCCGCGGCTGGCGGGCCGGCCACACCGGCGCGCCTTTCGAGTACTGCGCCACGATCAGCGGAATTCGCAACGTGGCCTCGTACGCAAAGACCCCGTGCGTTTCCTCGCCGTGGTCACCAAGCCCCTCGCCATGGTCGGCGGTGACGACAACGAGCGTCGGCCGGTCGGACCGGCTCCGGACGAATTGAAACAGCGGAGCCAGCGCCGCGTCAGTGTAGGCCACCTCGCCGGCGTACGGGTTGCCGGCGTACCGGGTCGCGTAGGGTTCCGGCGGCCGCGAGGGCGCGTGGGGGTCGTAGACGTGGACCCACAGGAACCACTTGCCCTGCTGAGTGCCGAGCCATTTCATCGCGGCGCCGACCACTTCATCGGCACGCCGTTCGCTGAACGCGAAATCCGCAGGCCCGGTTACTTCGTTCACGCGGTCGTCGTACGTGCCGAATCCCCGGTCGAGGCCGAACTGCGAGTCCAGGGGGAACGCGCCGATGAAAGCCGCCGTGGCGAAGCCCCGGGATCCCAGCCACGTGGCCAGGGTCGGAACGCTTGCCGGCATGCGGTACCCGCTGTTGTCCCGCACGCCATGCTGGAACGGATAGAGACCCGAGAGGATGCTGGCGTGTGAGGGAAGTGTGACGACCGAATGCGCGTGGGCGAAGTCGCAGCGGACGCCGTCTGCCGCAAGCGCGTCCAGGCTGGGCGTGGCGGCGCTCCCGCCGTACGACCCCAGCGCATCCCCGCGCAAGGTGTCGATAGTGACCACGAGGACGTTCTGGTCGGCCGTCCGGAGCGCGTCGATTCGATCGCCGCGCGGCCAGAACCACCAGGCCACGGCCGAGGCCACCGCCGCAGCCAGAAGCGCACCTGTCCAGGTGAACGCCAGCCGGCGACGGCTTCTTCCTGCGAATTCCGTCTGGACGGCGCCCCCTGCAGCCGCCCGTCGGGGCCTAACGGGCCCATCCGCCGCGCCCGCAGTAGCCGATGGCCCGGTGTGCCTCCGGCTCACGCTACCTCCCCGCGCGCAGCACGGCTCGGCCTTCCGCCTTCACCGCCGCCGCGCGGCCGGGTTCGCCGAACATGGTCCACAGCTTCTCGGCAGTCGCGTAGCTCTCCGCTGTTGGCGACACGCGGAGCATCTGTTCGACGGCCCGCGCCGACTCTTCGTGACGCCCCTGCACCCGGTACAGCATCGCGAGACCGGCCCTCGCCCGGATGCTCGAAGGGAACAGCCGGACTTCCTCCCGGAGCTGCGGCTCGGCCTCCGCGTAGCGCTCCAGGCGCGCCAGGCAGTCGCCGGCGTAGTAGTGCAGGTCAGGTATCTCGAACGTCCGGACGGCGCTCCGGCGCATGGCCGCCTCGAAGTGCGGCAAGGCCTCGGCGAACCTCCCGGCTTCGTAGTCGATCAGCCCCTCGGCCAGGTCGGTCAGCGGCAGTGACGGGTCCGCTTCCTCGCCCCGTGTGGCCTCGGCCCTCGCACCCGGGATGTCACCTGACGCCAGCGCGATGCGCATCAGCATCTTGTGGGCGGTGGCGCGCCACCGGGCCTCGCTTGGCGGCAACACTTTCAGCGCGAGTTCCGCCTGCGCCTTCGCCTCGTCGAACCTGCGCAGTTCCACCAGCACCTGCGCCACGGTGACGATGGCGGCCGGCTCCTGCGGGGCGGCCTCGACGAGGCGTTTGTAGACGGCCACGGCCTCCTCGAGCCGGCCCTGGCGCACGAGCAGTCCCGCGATCTCGCTCCACACGTCGGCCATCGCGGGGTTCTCCGCCGCGATGACCTGGAACATCCGCGTCGCATCGGCGAGCCGGTTGCCGCGCACCAGCTCCAGGCCCTGCCGGTACCGCTCCAGCACCTCGACCTTGTCCTTCGGATCGGGCAAGGAGTCGCCACGGGTCTTCGGGCTGATCGTCGACTGCATACCCACGTAGCCGAGTGCCTTCAACTGCTCCTGGGCTTCCGTCGAGACGTGCTGAGGCGCGTCGATGGACGCCCCGGCCATCAGGTTCTCCAGCGCCTGCCGCATCGCCACGCGCGTGGACTCACGTTCGGCTGCCACGCTGCGGCGTTCTCCGGGATCCTCCGCGATGTCGTAGAGTTCGTCCTTCGGAGCGCGGATGAACCGGTATCGCGCGTCGGTCAGCGCATAGAGTTCGCTCCAGCCGAAGTGATAGCGCGGGTAGAGCGATTCGGCGTAGAGGCCGGCGTCCGCGATGGCCGCGCCGCCAAACGCGGGCACGAGCGAGCGGCCCCGCAGCCCGGCTGGTGCGGGCGCATCGACCTCCTCGAGGATCGTCGGCAGGAGGTCGACGTGCTGGACAGGCTGCGCCACGCGCCGGCCCGCGTGTTTCCCGCCCGGCAGCTTCACGACGAGCGGCACCTTCGTGGTCTCGCTGTAGAGAAAGATGCCGTGCTCCATCTCGCCGTGGTCGCCGAGGCCTTCACCATGATCGGAGAGCAGGATGATGAGCGCCCGGTCGTAGTCGCCCCGGCGTTTCAGCGTCTCGACGAGCCGACCGACGATCTCGTCTGCGCAGGCGATTTCCCCATCGTAGGGGTCGTCGAACCGTTTGAACCTGTCCGGCGGTTCGTACGGAGAATGAGGTTCGTAGAGATGGAGGAACAGGAACCACTTCGGGTCGTTTCTGCCCGCGAGCCACCGCTGGGCCGCGGCCAGCGTCTCGGCGCCGTCCCGCTGGACTTCGCCTGTCGCTTTCTCCGGCGACGTCGCCGGCAGCGCATCGTCGTAGTCGGTGAAGCCCTGGGCGATGCCCGTGTCGCGCCGGAGCACGTAGGCCGAGATGAACCCCGCGGTCGCATACCCGCGCTGGGCCAGGAGCGACGCCAGCGTCGGCGTGCCGTCCTTGAGCGCGAACCCCATGTTGTCGCGGACGCCGTGCTCGAAGGGCAGGCGCCCGGTCAGGATCGACGCATGAGAAGGCAGGGTCATGGGCGAGTGCGCCCAGGCCTGGTCGAATACGACGCCATCCGCGGCGAGGGCGTCGATAGCCGGCGTCGTCACCTTGCGGTAGCCGTAGATAGGCAACCGGTCGGCCCGCAGGGTGTCGATTGAGATCAGGATGATCGGGCCCGCATGTGCGGGCGCAGGCTGCGCGGCACGCCAGCCGAACCAGGCGGCGCCCGCCATCGTGGCAGCCACGAGGGCCAGGACGACGTGCCGGAGCTTCATTTCCGGGCGAGTTCCAGGAACCCGCGCGCCTCCGCCGCCTCGCTGGTGGCGCCGTCAATCGAAACGGCCTGTTCGAGCGTGGCGATGGCAGCGGCGAGGGCGCCCCGCTCGTATTGCGTGCGGCCAAGCCCGACGAGCGCCTTCTGGTTCCGGGCGTCCTTCTTCAGCACGTCGCCGTACGCGGCCGACGCGCCGGCGTAGTCCTTCTTCAACAGAAGGGCGCGGCCGAGGGCGAGGTTCACCGTGTCGAGCGCGGGCGCTATGGCCAGGATGTTCCGGTACTCCGCGGCGGCTTCGTCCCACTTCTCCTCGGCCATCAGCGATTCGGCGGCACTGAGCGAGGCCTGCAGTTTCTTCGTGTCCACGCCGTCCATCGCGCCCCTGACCGGCGTGCCGACGAGCACGAACTCGACCTTGGGATTGTTCATGCTGATGGCGACCCGGACGGCGA
>Ga0209254_10005351_pt1 | contig 11812 bp, 11 predicted proteins | sample FrelakmetDIP11DI_FD_187148 | JGI IMG/M metagenome (GOLD analysis project Ga0209254, IMG submission 187148) | Freshwater lake sediment microbial communities from the University of Notre Dame, USA, for methane emissions studies - DIP11 DI (SPAdes)... | ecosystem: Environmental > Aquatic >... | reverse complement strand
AAAACTACTTGAAAAAAGCCGTCCTATTGTCATGCTGGAATTTTGGCCTAACGGAATGGGAGCTGGCCAGATCACCCCGGCCGGACTTTTGAAGATATTTACCGATTTGGGATACAGCCTCCAGGTAATAGACAAATTACACAAGAAGACCTATCTAGCCACTGTGGAAGAAATAATAAACATGTGTTCAGGCAGTAAGCATATGAATGATTATGTAGATCTACTACTTACTCCCCAGACCTAGACTCTTACATTACTGTTACACTTTTAGCTAAATTTCTTGGCTTATCAGGATTGAAACCCTGAAGTTTGCCCATATAATACCCCATCAGCTGAAACGGAATCACATTTGCTATCCCGTCGAGTTCCCCAAGATCAGGTGTCTTAATAAATTCATCGAACAATATGTTTTCTTTTTTAGCCACGCCGATAACAAAACCTCCGCGGGCTTTTACCTGCGACGCCGCATTAAGCATATTGTTCTTTTCCTTATCTTCCGATACAAGGCAGACCACAGGAGTTCCTTCTTCAATAAGAGCAATAACGCCATGTTTAAGCTCACCTGCCGAAAAAGCTTCTGCATGTTTATAGGAGGTCTCCTTTATTTTTAATGCCCCCTCTTGGGCAATATAGTAATTTTGCCCCCTTCCTAGGATGAATATATGCTCATTTTTTAGGAGCTTTTTGGAAAGATGCTCAATTTCTAAGAAAAGTCTTGGATTTAGGTAGGCAGTAAGCATACTGGCGGCAGCTCCCAAGTCTTTTTTAGCAGATGTGTATTTTCCCGCTAAGGAATTGGCTATTAAATAGCCCCAGGCCAATTTGCCCGTAAAAGCTTTGGTTGAGACCACGCAGATCTCAGGTCCGACTCTAAGATAGTATGCCAGGTCTGACTCCCGGGACATGGTCGATCCCATCATGTTGACCAGGGAGATTATCTTAGCGCCATTTTTCTTGGCCAGAGCAAGGGCCTCCAGTGAATCGGCTGTTTCTCCGCTTTGGCTTAGAGCGACGACCGTACTTTTGGTATTAAACACATGGGCGTAACTGTCAACTTCGTATGATTTTAGCTCAATCGTGTTTACTCCCCCGATCTTTCTTAAAAAGTAGGCCACCTGTCCGGCGGCAAAACTAGCCGTACCGGCTCCCAGAGTAAATACCTGCTGACTTTTTTGGAGTACTCTTAGGGCAGGTTTTAGATCAGCCTGAGAATAGCTGGTAGCCTCTAAGAGGGCGTTTTTTTGTTCGACAATTTCCTTTAACATATAATGATTAAATCCATCTTTATCTATTTTGTTATGCACGTAATTCAGACGGACGGGCGTACTGTGGATAACCTTCCGGGTGAACAAATCCTTTACTTTTAGGTTTTCTCCGTCAAAACTCGTCATCTGGCCATCCTCCAGCACCAAGGCTCGTCTGGTCCTGTCTGAGAAAGATAGTGTATCAGAAGAAAAGAACCACTCGTTGTCTCCCAGACCAATCGTCAGCGGGGAGCCATTTTTTATGGCTATTATAGTGTTTTTATTAGTAAGTATGATTACTGTATTTCTGCCCCTAAGCTTTTTAAAGGCACTTATGACGGCTTGTTCAAAGGTTTTGGCTCTTTTTTGATGGTATTCGATCAACTTGACTATAATCTCGGTGTCGGTTTGAGTGGTAAAGCGGTATCCCCGGCTTTTTAGAAAATCTTTCAATGGCAGAAAGTTTTCCACAATGCCGTTTTGCGCCAGGACAAAGGACTTGTCGGTTGAAGAGTGGGGATGGGCGTTGTTTTTTGTTACGCCTCCGTGAGTAGCCCACCTGGTATGCCCAATGCCCATTTTAGCTTTAGATATAGGGAATTTGCCTGTAGCATTCAAGTCCCGGGTAGTTTTAAAGGATTTGATAGTAAGGCCCTCTGCCCAGGAAATACCCCAAGAATCATAACCTCGGTACTCAAGCCTTTTCAAGCCGTTGTGGATGACCGGGAAGACATCCGTTTTACTGCCGGAAACGTAGCCAAAGATGCCGCACATATTGGTATATGTATCGAACTATTGGGCAAACTGTCACAATCCGAAATAAAAAAAGTAAAGACCCCATCGGGGAAAATGACGGGGTCTTAAAGTTCAGATCTGCAACAGATTCCTGATGTCATGGGCCACAGCCTGGACTTGCTCTGAGTTGCCTTGAAGCTGGTAGCAGTACTGGGTGAACTGGAGGGCTCTAAGTTTGAGCCGGAAATCGCCAAGTTCGTGGGCCATCATAGCTGATTTATGGAGAGTGCTTAGTGCTTCAGTTATTTTCCCCTCCTTGATAAGGACAAATCCCACCATGATCAGTGCGCTGGCCTTCTCGCGCTGAGAGTTGGCTAAGTCCGCGGTCTTCTGGAAGCACTCCCGGGCATTTTCAAGATCGCCAGTGCTGTTTGCTTTCTGAAGAATACCCTCACATTCAAGCCACCCACCGTAAATATTGCTCATCATCTCCTCCTGGATAATACTTATCCTGTATTTGTTGTGGAGATTATATGGCAATTGTTCTCAGGTGACAATGCTGTATTTTAGGAGGCAGCGCATTGCCACTTGGTCTATTTTTACCTATTATTAATAGATATGAAACTGCCCCATCCCAGAAGGAAACACATTCTGCTCATAGTTTTTGCCATTATTTTAGTCTATACACCCATAGCCCTGCTAACATTCCTTTTCTATAAATCCCAGACTAGTATCAGTTCCCTAAAAATGGATTACTCTGAGGTTAAGGAGGCGCAGGAGAACTTTAAGCAGAATTTATCCGAAGAACTTTTCAACGAACACTTGTCCTTATTGGAAAAACAAAACCTGGAAAATGAACTGAGCAATCTGGAAGGGGAGTTGGCTGCTATCAAGGAAACCCCGGACGGTGGACTGACCGCCAACATCAACGAAGTCTACGAGCTATACGGAGATTACGAGGCTAAAGTAAAAAGAAATGAGAACGCAAAATTGAAGGTAGATGAAGCCACGGGAAAGATGGAGTCCTGGGGGCAAAAGATAATAGATCAGGATTTTGAGAACTTGTTGGCAGAGATCCAGGAAGTCAGTGATAAGCTGGACACAGATTATAAGGATTATCTGGCCACCTTGCCCCCACCCCCACCCCCGGCTTCTAAGGGATATACGTATACTACGGTGAGCACGGAGAAGGGTACCCACGGCGTTTATCTTATAAAAGTACCCATGTCAGAGGTAAGAGTGAAGACGGTCGCCGCCGCGTCAGGTGATTGTTCGGATAATTGCCCAACCAAGTCCTTGCAGGATTATGTAAATGAATATGGCGGTTTTGCCGGCATGAATGGCTCATACTTTTGTCCGCCTGATTACTCTTCCTGTGGGGGTAAGGTGAACTCTTTTGACTATGCCCTGTACCATTCCCAAGCCGGTAAGTGGTTGAACAAGGACGCCCGTTCTTGGGATAAGACCGGTTTATTCACCTTCAATGGCAACTCCGTGGAATTCTATAAGAAATCCAATGAATTTGGTGGTGGTGGTGTAACCGGAGGCATTTCCAACTATCCTTCCCTGGTCAAGAATGGGGAGGTGGTGGTCAAAGACGGGGATCTGACTTCCTACCAAAAGATAAAGGGCACCCGTGGGGCTATAGGTGTGGGAGGTGAAAATCTCTATCTGGCAATTATTACCAGCGCTACGGTTGAAGAAGCCGCTTACGCCATGAGAGCCTTGGGAGCTAAGCACGCATTGAATTTAGATGGAGGAGGTTCCTCAGCCATGTTCGTTGACGGCCGGTATGTATTGGGTCCGGGCAGGAGTTTGCCAAATGCCATTGTGCTTACCAGATAATAAAGTATTTTTTTAATCCTATTTTTTCATGTTGACGATAATTTTCTATGGGCGTATATTAATTTTGCTGCACTCAGCAGCAGGGGTGGCGTGCGCGCTGTTGAAAGTGAAAGAGTCGGATCGTAAGTGAGCATTTCGTTTCTCGGCACCCAGAGTGCCACCAGGTGAGGGACCATAGTAGCAGGCGCCAAGCTCAGCGCCGTCGGTAGTAGTGATTTCGCGCAGCCACCCCTTTTTCTTAAAGTTGTTTCTTCTGGGAAGACGAATACACCTCATCCCGGAGGAACGCCTCGGGGGCACAAGAATATTTCTCCTCCTCATTCTTGTGCCCCCTCTCTTTTTTCCACCCATAAAGTGCTAAAATATATTCGTGAAGAAAAAGACAATGGTCATTGCTGCTATTGCCCTTATGTTATTACTTATAATATCCGTTATTTTGTGGCTAGATAATGTTTCGAACAATTCCTTGTCCCAACCACAAGAGGATACAGTAAAGTCTTTTGGTTATCCCCAACAATTCACTGTTCTCTATCTACCGCAGGGCCAGGATAAACCGGTCAGGACCGAATACTGGTATTATCCCCAATATAAAATGAAGATCACCTTTTTAAATGGTCTTGTTTATGCGGTTGAGGAGCATCAGGTACAAAACCAATCAGAACCCACAGACCTAAAACCCCAGGACATAGATCTGCACACCTCATTGGCCGAGGTAGAAGAGTTAGTAGGCAAGGCAAACTATGAACCGGTGGATTTTCTACCCGGATTTTTTGAAGCCGGTCAATTGGAGACATATATTTCCAGTCAGGCTCTTTTTGCCTATGAAAATGGCAGCCTGACGTTTTTCCAGACAGTTGAACTGCCTGTGAATAAATAAGTTATGAAAAAAAGGCACCTAATCAACCTAGTCATAATGCTGTCTCTGATAGCGGGGACTTTTGTGGTGGCTCCGGAAGCTGAGGCGGGGAATTTTTTCCGACGTATCAGACGGGTAACCAGATTTGTACTTAACCTCCCTTACAAAGCCACCAGATGGATGGGACCTCAGCTGGGACCAATTGCCGGCACCATTCTTTCCCAAAATCTTATGGGGCACCAGAATTTGGGACGAATATTCAGCCGGGCACAAAAAGTGGATACAACGCTGGGCAGGATAGAAAGTGTTCAAAAGCAGGTAGAAATGGTGCGAAAAGTTTATGGTGAACAGGCCAGCCAACTTAGAGCCAGGGCTCAGCAGCTGTCTGAGTCAAAATCATCTCTTGAGCAACGGTTGCTGGGGGAAAAAGGCTATACCTTTGCTGACTACAAGCGGGATGTTATCGCCTTGGACGAGCTGGTCAAGGCTCATGAGAGAGCGGCAGACTTCATGGAGAAAAAGTCAAGAAACCTCGGTCCCCGTGATGTGGTCAAGCTTTTGGGCCGGGACATATTTAGGACCGCTTTGCGGGATTTGGAGAATGTGGTCATTGGGGAATTGGATAAAGAGCTGGAGAAGTTTGTTGATCCAGATATAATTTTGGATTTTTTAAGCGGGAAGGGAGGAGGTCTTAGTTCCGTGTTGGAATTTTTAGTTCAGCGGGAGCTAAATGAAGCTTTAGGGGGAAATTCAGATATCACAGATGAACAACGGGCCAATCTACTGGATAGGATCAGGGATAGCTTAGAGCAAAAACTTAAAGAAGACGCTGATTACCTTAAAGAGAATTGGAACGAAAGGATCAGAGAGATACTAAACCAGGAACTACAAAAGGATAAGGATAGGGTAGGAGGACTTGATCAGCCAGCTACGTCGGAGGACAAGAAGGAGGATATAGCGCTGCCGGAAACAGAGATATCGGTGGATGAGCACGGTTGCCAATCTGGCTACGTGTGGAGTCCCCAGAGCGGTGTGGGTTGCATTCAGGAGGATTGCCCTGATGTTGAATATGCCCATTGGAGTTATGAGGGCTATTGTGTTTGTGGTTCGTCCGGTAGTATTGCGGAAAATGTTGAGGATCCAAACAAGGAGTGCTCCTATGACCATTCATTTGCCTCATGCCCGGGGTGTATTTATGCCTGTGTACATTTGGACGAGGAGTGTCCCGGTCTTCCCTCTGAACAATAGGCTTACAAAGAGGCCTTATACATGGCTATAGAAGCGGAAACAGCCAAATTGAGTGAATCGGTTTCGCCTGTATGTTCGATGACTATGCTCGTGCCTAGGTTTTCAGCGACCTCATCTAATCCCCGTGTTTCTTGTCCGAAGACCAGACTGAAGGGTGGCTTAAAAGAGGTGCTTTTAAGTTTCTGATCCCCTTTTGGGGAAAAAAGGAACAATTTGTGGAATTCATTAGCCTCTACGTATTCATCAAGACCGGCATAGTGCTTAAATCTGATCTGGAACAAGGCGCCGGTGGTGGTACTGATGACCTTGGGGTCAAATATGTCCGCCGCCGGTTTAATAATTGCCAGATCCTTAAAATTGAAAGCAACCATGGATCTGATAATGGTGCCTAGATTGCCAAAATCACTGGGATTGATCAGGACAATGTGGTTGGTCACGGGGTCGATCTCCTCCTCGTACTTTTCAAAGATACCGGCCGCGTAAGTGTTGTCTTTGGTGGAGATCTTATCTACCAGTCGGTTATTGAACTCGTAATTGATCCGGTGCTTCTGGCATAAAAATCTTATTTGCTCCGTTTCCCGGTAGCGGTTGGCTTCATTTTTAAAAAGTATTTTAGCCACCCGCGTGGGTTTTGTTCTAAGAAGTTCCATTACGGGATTGAATCCCAAGGCGTAAGTGTAGGACAGTTTTTTCAAATACTTTTTAATTCTTACATCTCTCATATATAATCTAAGTTACGAGTATGGCAAAAAACTTTGTAGTGGTTGTCCTCATTTTAATACTTTTAAGCGTATCTGTCTTTTTTGGCGTAAGCTCCTACAAATCCAAGGAACGCGAGCTGGAATTCAATGGCACGGTCAGAAAATATAGACTGCATGTTCCAAGCGGGTACTATGAGAAAGATTCGTATCCACTGATCATCGCTTTGCATGGTTTTACGGATAATCCCCGACTATTGGAGATCAATTCCGGATTTAGTACCAAAGCCGATGAGGAAGGTTTTTTTGTTGTTTATCCTTACGGTTCCAAGAAAAGCCAGTTCATGCCCCGAACCTGGAATGCAAAATTCTGTTGCGGCGATGCAGTAGACGAGAAAGTGGATGACGTTGGTTTCATTTCCCGGATTATTGAAGATACCACCGGTACGTACAACATAAATAAAGACAGGATCTATGTGGTTGGATTATCTAATGGCGGCATGTTAGCCCACCAGATAGCTTTACAAATTCCGGATAAGATAGCCGCTGGAGCCGTGGTGGCCGGGGCAGTGGGCGGCCAAAAAGAGGGTAGTGAGCAGTATGTCTGGCTAGATCAGTCAGGTATACCAATCCCTATGATCATTTTTCATGGGCGTGAAGATCCAACGGTGCCTTTTGATGGGGGGATGTCCAGGTGGCGAGTAATCAATTTTACGGCCGCCTACGATGAGGTCAACCTGTGGTTACAAAATAACAAGTGTGATACACATCCATCAGAGATAACTAAAACCGATAATTATACTAAGGAAGTATACGGCCAGTGCGCTAATGGAGCTGATGTAGTCTTTTATGCCATGAATAACAAACATGTTTGGCCGGGTGGCTGGCAGGAATTTCCCAGGAACTTTTCCAGCCGTACCGTAAGAGCAACCGATCTGATCTGGGAGTTTTTCTCTGCCCGGAAAAAATAAAGATGTACATTGCTTTTGAAGGCATAATTGGCACAGGTAAGTCAACCCAGGTAAAAAGATTACACAGCTATTTACAAGAGAAATACCCAAAAAGAGAAATTCTTATAACCAGGGAGCCGGGTGGTACACCCGTAGCTGAAGCTATAAGGAAAGTGGTCCAAGGTCAGGAGTTTACTGAGGGGATGGAGCTAATCTGTGAGGCTTATCTCTACGCCGCCGCCCGAGCGCAAAGCTTGAGAAAATTGGTAAAACCTATATTGGATAGAGGGGGAGTGGTAATCTCTGATCGTAGTGTGTTTTCCTCTTTGACCAACCAGGCTTTTGGCCGGAAATTGGGTTACCAAAAGGTGCTAAATATCAATCGGGAAGCCGTGGGGAATATTTGGCCGGATATCGTGATCTTTCTTGATCTGCCCGTTAAGGCGGGCATGAGCAGGTCCTTTGATAAGGCGGGGGATAAGTTCGAAAAATTGGGTCAGTCCTTTTACCAGCGGGTGGCCCGGGGGTATGAGGAAGTTTCCAAGCATAGAAGGTTGAAATCGAAGTGGCTAAGGGTAGATGCTTCAGGAAAGCCTGATGAGGTTTTTGGCCGGATCATCAAGGTTATTGAGCCCATCTTAGATGACCATTTTTAAACTAGGTGCCAGTAGCCTAGTCAATATTCAGGCTATTTATGATAGTGTTGAAAGCCTCCTCGGAGAGATTGGTCTTGGAGATGATCAGAACATTTTCCTTTTTTGGTAAGGGAATATAAATAAGGTCGTTTCCACGCCAGGAGTACCCGGACAGCTGCACGGCCTTTTGCCCATCAACAATGATCTCCGTTTGGCTACCTGCCGGAGCTTTGTTTTTCACAATCGTATACTCATCTATCAGTTTGTTCTTCTGGGTTTCCAGGTACGCTTCAAATCCCGTCCTGTAGTTTCTGAAGGAATAGAAAAATCCTATGGCATCGGTATTATCATTTTCTGCCAGGATGACCAAAGTCGCTAGGTCCTCCTGCAAAGGTTCAGGGACACTGCAGCACTTTGCATCCATACCTCTGGGATAGAAAAAGGAAAAACCGGCATTATTGTCCCGGTAGACCGTGGTTGGAGAAGTTTCGGGCGAGTCCACATCTATCACTAAGGTGTTTAAGATCTGATTGGTGCGTGACTTGTAAATTTGCCTAAAGCCCAGATCGCCCTTGTAAACCAGCATAACCTCATAGACCAAATTATTAGCTGTAATATAAATAACGGTGAACTCACTGTTGCAATCGCTAATATCAAATCCTTTGGCGTTGAGCTGAGCCACCTTTCTATTAGTAACGGGGGAGATGGTGGCTGTTTTGGGGCAGGTAGAGGTGAACCAGTCCCGTTTTATATTAACGGCGCTATCTAAACCGCTAGCGGCCAGTTTGTAGGGAATAACCTGGAAGATATAGCCTTTTACCAGATTATCGCCTTTGGGATTCTCGTTTGGCAATATATTTGAAGATCTTATCTGCACCGAGAACTCATCTTTGGATATATCACTGACCACAATGGCGTCTCCCTTGGGGTAGTCAAATGAAAATCGGTAGCTAGAGCTGGAGTATATCTCCCACTCTTCAATTTTCTCTGGCAGCTCTTCCTTAATAATGATCTGTTGTTCGGGTAAAGTATCCTCGTTAGGATTGGCCACATATGTTTTTTTGGTTTGATGGTAGACCGCCTGGGCAAAGGTAAAGACGATGATTAAAAAGATCAGGCTTAGAACACCCAGAAGGATCAATTTCAACCTCTTATAGAACCTGTCCCTTTTGGCTTCGATTTCCAACTGTTTGGCTGAAGGAAGAGCTTCCGCGGAGGAGGGACGACTTTGGGTAGTCTGAGGCATACTTTCCATATATATATAGAATTCTACCAGAAGTTTATTTTTTTAATTCTTCCATATCCCTAAAGACCTGGATTAGAAAATCAATGTGTTCAGCAAAATCTAGGCCGAATTTTTCAACTCCGTAGCTTATTTCATCCCGGTCAACTTTTTTGGCAAAAGCCTTGTCCTTGAACTTTTTCAGGACTGATTTTGCCTCCATACCCGAAAATCCCTCTGGCCTCATCAGAGAGTAGGCGTAGAGGAAACCGGCCAATTCATCGGTAGCTATGAGAGCGCAGCCAAGTCTGGACGAAGGCTCTTCCCCGGTCCTTTTGTGGGCATGGGCTAAGACGGCCCGGACCATTTCTTCCGGGAAACCCCATTTTTTGAACCATTTCAGCTCCTCGCTGGGGTGCTCATTTGGAAAGTGATAGTAGTCCAGATCATGGAGAAGACCGGTGATGAACCACAGGTCTTCATCCTCGTTGAATTTTTTGGCATAGGCTTTTAGACCTTGGGCTACCATTTTGGCATGAAGGACCTGATACTCCTCTTTGACCTGTTCGGCTAGAAGTTTTTGAGCGCCCTCAACTGTGAAATCATAACTGGTTGGTGTATCTGCCGCTGGTTTGATCTCCGTGTGGGGAATATCCTCTAGGTTGTATATCTCTTTTGTCACCTCATCTGTCTTTTTTCTCATCTGCGGAAAAAGGGTCCCCTCCCGGGCAGTCACGTCCTCCAAAAACCAGAAGACGCGTTCACTTTGGCCGTAGCCTGAGGTGGGCGGCATACCGTATTCAAGCATTTCCACAAAATCAATGTCCATCATCTGAGCCTCATCGTCGCCCTCATCCCGGGCTTTTTGCTGTTCCCTGAACCTGGCCAGCTGATCAAAGGGATCATTTAGTTCGGAGTATCCATTACCCAACTCGCTGCCAGCAATAATCACCTGGAACCTTTCCGTGAGCTGTTCTTTACCGGGAACTGACTTGGCTAAAGGAGAGATGATCTTTGGCTGGTTAATGAGAAAAGCCGGGCCGGCAATTTCCTGCCTGATCAATTTCCAGAGATTGTCCAGTAAACGGGCGCGATTAATGTTTCCCGGCAGATCAACATGTTTTTCCCGGAGAATATCCAAAATGTCCTTATCCGGGGTCTTAAAGGCATCCACGCCAAATTTTTCTTTGATGATCTTGCTGTAGTGGATAGTCTGCCATTCGGAGGCCAGATCAAAGGTATACTGCCCCTTTGTGAATTGGGTCTTTCCATACACCTTTTTGGCCACATATCTGAATAGGTCCCTGACCAGCTTCATGTTGTCTTTATAGTTGGCATAAGCCCAGTACCACTCCAGTTGATAGTACTCCTGAAGATGTTCGTCACTTAAGCCCTCGTTTCTAAAATTCGGACCGAAGGTATATATCTTTTCGAAGCCTCCGCCAATAAGGCGTTTCAAGTAGAGCTCTGTTGAGATCCTGAGGAAGAAATCCTCGCCCAAAGCATCGTGGTGGGTCACAAAGGGTTTGGCATCTGCTCCGCCGGTCACATGTTCCAGAACCGGTGTTTCCAACTCCAAAAAACCCTTCTTTTTTAGGTACTCCCGGCAAGCTTCCCAAAACCTAGCCTTTCGGATAAACAGCTCCCGGTGATCCGTATTAACCGCCAGATCCAGATATCTTCGTCTAAAGATGGTGTCCGGATCCTTTAGGCCCTCATGCTTGTCGGGCAAAGGTCTGACGGACTTGGTCAGAAGCTTGATCTCTCTAGTCAGCAAGGAGATCTCCCCGGTGTTCGTTTTGGTTACTACGCCTCTGGCCTGAACAAAATCCCCAATATCCAAAAGACCAAGGTGATTAAAACCCAGATTTTGATTTTTAATATCAGTGGGGATAAGCTGGTCCTCTTTGATGTAAAGCTGTATCTTGCCGGAAAAATCATGCAGGTCTATGAACACTAGTTGACTATGGGACCTAACCGCCATGATCCGGCCGGTGAGGCTGACTTCCCGATCGCTATATTTATCGAATTGAGAGATTATTTGGGCGTTAGGCACATCTTTTTTGGCATGTGGAGGATATGGGTCTATGCCCATGTCTCTGAGAGTCTTGAGTTTGATAATTCTTTCATTTCGCAATTCTTTGAGTGTGGCCATAGTATGTCTAATTTATCATTTTTTAAGGTATAAAAAAACGCCTTTTACGGCGTTTTTAGGATGACCATGTCCAAACATGGCTTAATGGATCTTCAGGATGGTATAGGTGATGTTACCGATTGGGGCTTCCACCTCAACCTTATCGCCCACTTTCTTGCCCAGCAGAGCTTTCCCTAATGGGGATTCGTGGGAAATCTTCTTGTCAACCGGATTGGCTTCCGGCG
>Ga0209254_10005350_pt1 | contig 11813 bp, 10 predicted proteins | sample FrelakmetDIP11DI_FD_187148 | JGI IMG/M metagenome (GOLD analysis project Ga0209254, IMG submission 187148) | Freshwater lake sediment microbial communities from the University of Notre Dame, USA, for methane emissions studies - DIP11 DI (SPAdes)... | ecosystem: Environmental > Aquatic >... | reverse complement strand
GGGCTGAGAGGGCGGGGCGGAGCAGGGTTTGCTACCGGAATCAAGTGGGAATTCTGTCGCCGTTCTCGAGCCACCCCCAAATATGTCATTTGCAATGCAGATGAAGGCGACCCCGGCGCCTTCATGGATCGCTCAATCCTGGAGGGCGACCCGCACAGCCTGGTAGAAGGCATGACCATCGCCGCCTACGCCATTGGAGCGCGGGAGGGCTATGTATATTGTCGCGCAGAATATCCACTGGCAATCGCTCACCTGAAAATGGCGATAACCCAGGCAAATGAATACGGTCTCTTAGGTGAAAATATACTTGGAACCGGGTTTAGCTTCGACCTTCACATCAAGGAAGGGGCTGGAGCGTTCGTCTGTGGGGAAGAAACCGCCCTTATGGCTTCTATCGAAGGCAGGCGCGGAGAACCCCGCCCAAGGCCTCCGTTCCCAGCCGCTTCAGGCTTGTGGCGCAAACCATCCAACGTGAACAATGTCAAGAGTTATGCGATGACGCCGCAAATCGTTTTGAAAGGTGCTGAATGGTTCAGTAGCATCGGCGCCCCTAAATCTCCTGGGACAGCAATTTTCGCGCTGACGGGAAAAATTAACAATACGGGTCTGATCGAAGTACCGATGGGTATCCGGCTTCGCGAGATCATCTACGACATTGGTGGAGGCATCCCGGATGGGAAGACGTTCAAAGCTGTCCAGACCGGCGGTCCATTGGGAGGCTGTTTACCCGCTTCTGCTCTTGATACCGCGGTCGATTTTGATTCGTTAGTTGAGGCCGGCGCAACCATGGGTTCAGGTGGTATGATCGTGGTGGACGAAGACACCTGCATGGTTGAGTTTGCCCGTTACTTCCTGACATTCGCCTCCGCAGAATCTTGCGGAAAGTGCGTACCTTGCCGGATCGGTGGGCAGCGTTTGCTGGAAGCGCTTACCCGCATTACCGAAGGGAATGGAACGCCCCTGGATTTGGATGAGATCGATTATATTTCTAATAATATGAAAGAGGCTTCTTTATGTGCCCTGGGACAGCTTACGCCCGGCCCCGTCTTGGCCTCTTTGCGCTTTTTCCGGGAGGAGTTTGAAGCTCATATCTATGAAAAACGATGTCCCGCGAAAGTGTGTAAAGGACTGATCACTTACTCGATCATAGCCGAAAAATGCGAGGGTTGCATGGTTTGCATCCGCAATTGCTCCACAGACGCAATCACCGGCAGCAAGCGCCAACCCCATGTTATAGACGTTGAACGTTGTTCAAGATGTGGTATTTGTGCAACCGTCTGTAAATTCGATGCGGTTCGGGTTGAATAGATCATTTCTCACCAAGGAGTCAATCGCCCCATGAAGGTTAACCTAACCATCGACGGTCGTAAAATTCAAGCTGAGGTTGGAAAGACGATCCTTGAAGTAGCTCAGGAAGTCGGGATCAACATCCCAATCTTATGTCACCATCCGGCGCTCCCGCCCGAAGGCGCCTGCCGAATCTGCCTGGTTGAGATCGAACGTCAGCGCAGTCTGCAGCCCGCCTGTACATTCCCCGCTACAGACGGTCTGGTAGTACATACGCGCTCACCGAAAGTTGTCGAAGCACGTAAATTTGTGCTGGAGATGTTATTATCTGACCACCCCTTCGACTGCATGACCTGCGATGCCACCGGAGACTGTCTGTTGCAAGACCTGGTTTATGAATATGGCGTAAAAACAGAGGTTGTCCCCGGTCTACGTCACCAATACCCGATTGATGACCCAAACCCCTTTATCCAGGTAGATAGAAATAAATGCATTCTCTGTCGGCGATGTGTCAGAGCTTGCAGCCATATCAATGGGGTCGAGGCGATTAGCGTAGTTTATCGCGGTTTTAATGCGCATATCGCATTTGGCGCCGATACATTTATGGCCGAGAGCCCGTGTGAATTCTGTGGCAGCTGTGTGGCTGTGTGTCCGACCGCGGCTCTCTACCCGAAACTTTCGATCGGCAAAGGGCGTGCCTGGCAGGTAAAAAAGGTGCAGACAGTTTGCACCTATTGCGGTGTTGGCTGCCAGCTTATGCTGGAAGTAAAAGACAATCAGATTGTCAAAGTTGATTCCGTCTGGGCTGGACCCGCAAACCATGGCTGGACTTGCGTTAAAGGTCGCTTCGGTTACGATTTCGTCCACCATCCAGACCGTCTGAAAAAACCAAAAGTACGTAAATACCTGTTGGAAGGTGCTCCTCGGAATGGCGGACGGGGTGAATGGGTTGAAGTCGATTGGAACACAGCCCTGGAGATCACCGCCCGCAAATTAGCTGCCGCCCGGGATAATTTTGGCCCCGATTCTGTTGGCATCCTAACCTCCGCAAAATGTACAAATGAAGAAAATTACCTGATGAATAAATTCGCTCGCCAGGTAATTGGGACAAATAATATTGACCATTGCGCCCGTCTCTGACACAGCAGCACTGTGGCCGGTCTGGCCACCGCCTTCGGATCTGGCGCGATGTCGAATTCGATTGCCGACATCACTGACGAATCAAAAGCGATCTTCGTAATCGGTTCGAACACAACTGAGCAACACCCGGTCATTGGAATGCGCATTCGTCAGGCAGTCAAACAGCGTGATGTGCCATTAATTGTGGCTGACCCGCGTAGCATTCCACTGACAGATTTTGCCACTATTCATTTGCGCCTCAAACCTGGTAGCGACAACGCCCTGGTCAATGGCCTGATGAACATCATCCTTGAAAAGGGGTATGCAGATCAGACTTTCATCGCTGAACGAACCGAAGGTTTTGAGGAGTTCAAATCCGTTGTTCAGCAATATACCCCTGAAAAAGTTGCCCAGATCACCGGTGTACCGGTAGAACAGCTTTACCAGGCCGCCGAGATTATGGGGGCCGCCAGGCCGATGACCGTCTTATGGGCTATGGGAATCACCCAACATATCACGGGTGTTCACAATGTAATGAATCTGGCTAATTTACAGATGCTGCTGGGAAATATGGGGGTGCCGGGCGGCGGGGTGAACCCCTTGCGCGGCCAGAACAACGTGCAAGGCGCTTGTGACATGGGCGGTTTGCCGAATGTTTATCCTGGCTACCAACCGGTGACCAGTGATGAAGTTGGCCAGAAATTTGAGTCTGCCTGGGGGGTGTCACTTCCGAATAAAGTCGGCCTGACAGTGACCGAAATGATCCCCGGCATTCTAAAAGGAAAAATTAAAGCCCTTTACATTATGGGCGAAGATCCAATAATGAGCGACCCGGATACGAACCACATCCGGAAATGCCTGGATGCATGCGATTTCGTTGTCTTGCAAGACATCTTTCCTACGGAAACAGAACCTTACGCAGATGTATTACTGCCAGCGGTTAGCTTCGCCGAAAAGAATGGCACTTTCACGAGCACCGAACGACGTGTCCAATTAGTTCGCAAAGCTCTCGAGCCTGAAGGTGAGGCTTTGGAAGATTGGAGAATTATTTGCAGTCTGGCGAAACGATTGCTGGCAAATGGGAACCGAAACGTCAATGCAGGCAGTTATGCTGGATGGGACTATTCTGAACCACAGGAAATCATGGCGGAAATCGCCGCCCTCACGCCCAGTTACGCTGGAATAAATTACAACCGCTTGGAAAATGGGGAAACCTTACAATGGCCGGTGAAGGATTTATCCCACCCTGGCACCCCGATCTTGCATATAGGTAAGTTCACTCGCGGCCTGGGCAAATTCACGCCCATTGAGCATTTTGGCCCCTCGGAACTACCCGATAACGAATATCCCATGGTATTAAGTACCGGACGCGTGCTCTATCACTGGCATGGCGGTGAGATGTCCCGTCGTTCCCAGGGCTTACTCGAAATTTACAGCAAACCGCTGATTGAAGTCAACGATGAAGATGCATATCACCTCGGATTGGATAACAGCCAGCGAGTTCGGGTTTCCTCCAGAAGAGGTAGCATCGAAGCAGAAGCCTGGGTAACCGATCGCGTTCCACCCGGGATGGTATATGCCAATTTCCACTTCCCAGAAGCTTCGGCAAATGACTTAACCATAGCCGCCCTTGACCCGGTATCTAAGATTCCAGAGTTCAAGGTTTGCGCCGTAAAAGTCGAAATGGTTTAGCAGGCGGTTACCAGTACGGTATTTACAAGAACGGTATTTACAAGATAGGAGGCGCTGAGTGCTTCCAAACACCAAAACGAAGCTCGCGAGTCCGAAAACCCGTGCCATGTTGCTGACAGCTCTGTATATTGCCCAGGAGCAATATGGTTGGCTCAGTCCTGAAGCCATTGAGCGCGTTGCCAGCCGTCTCAAACTGACGCCTGGACAGGTCTATTCCACTGCAAGTTTCTATACAATGTTCCGCTTAAAGCAGAATGGGCAATTCCATATCCAGGTCTGCGAAGGTCTCTCCTGTTATCTGGTAGATGGGGCGGAATCAATTATCGACTATTTGCGCAGTCGGCTGATGATCAAACCTGGTGAAATCACGCCGGATGGAAAATTTTCGTTTGAAATCGTCCAATGTCTGGCTGCCTGCGATTGTGCTCCCGCGATTAAGATCAATGATGAGTTATATGGGAATATTACCTGTGATAAGATTGACGAAATCCTATCCGAGCTATCATCAAAGAATTAGATCGGGGATGATATGTTTGAACCAGTTTTAACCCAGAATATCAATCGGCAAGATTCGGAAAAAATCGCTGTTTACATCGCCCATGGCGGTTACCAGGCCGCCAGACGGGCGCTGCTGGAATATCAACCAGACGAGTTGATTGACATGGTAAAGCGTTCCGGTCTGCGTGGTCGGGGCGGGGCGGGTTTCCCTGCCGGGCTGAAGTGGAGCTTTATGCCCAAAGACCCGCAAATCCCAAAAATCGTGGCAGTTAACACCGATGAAGGTGAGCCTGGCACATTCAAAGATCGCCAGATTGTTGAACGTGATCCCCACCAGATCATCGAGGGAGTCATCATCGCCAGCTATGCGGTCGGCGCGAGTCGCGCCTATGTTTATATCCGCGGTGAATTCTTTTTAGGCGTTAAACGCTGGATAAAAGCCATTGCAGATGCCTACGAAAACGGCTTTTTGGGGAAGAACATCTGCGGATCCGAATTCAGCCTGGATATGTCCGTACACCGCGGGGCAGGCGCCTACATCTGTGGCGAAGAAACGGCTATGCTGGAATCGTTGGAGGGCAAGCCGGGCAACCCGCGTATGAAGCCCCCCTATCCAGCCCAGATCGGGCTATTCGGATATCCAACCCTTGTGCACAATATCGAGACTCTGGCATGTATCCCGCATATCGTATCCAGAGGCGCCGAGTGGTTTGCAAGTATCGGAACGGCTGAGAGCAAAGGCCCCAAAATATTTTCGATCAGCGGGCACGTCAAAAGACCCGGGAATTATGAGCTCCCGCTTGGCACAGCTCTAAGCGAATTGATTTTTGAACATGCCGGCGGTCTGCGAACCGGCAAGCAGCTAAAAGCTATCATCCCGGGCGGGGCCTCTACGCCTGTCTTAACAGCCGACAAGGTGGATACACTCATGTCATTCGAAGATCTTGAGAAGGCCGGGTCACAATTAGGTACAGGCGCTATAATCGTGATGGACGAGAGCGCCTGCATGGTGGAAGTAGCCCGTCGAACAACAAAGTTCTTTGCCCATGAATCTTGCGGTCGTTGTACCCCATGCCGGATTGGATCAGTCAGATTGTTTGAGACATTGGAACGGATTGAATATGGTAAAGGCTTGCCAGATGATATTGAACGTGCTCTGCGCCTATCCGAAAATATCGATGGACGCACCTTCTGCCCAATGGGCGCTGCGCTGGTGAACCCGGCCCGTTCCACAATCCAAAGATTTCGGCAAGAGTACGAGTATCACATCCTTTATAAAAAGTGCCTCGCCGGTCACAATTGATATCAATTCTCTTTATTCTCATCCACCGATTCCTGTCTGAAGGAGTGTTTCATGGCCAAAATTCTTGTTGTTGACGATGATCCAGATTTCATCAGCGCTGCTAAAATTATCTTGGAAAAGAATAACCACGAAGTTATCGCGGCTGCCAGCGGAGATGCGGGTTATCAACGCGCCAGCGAGGATAGACCTGACCTGGTCATCCTGGATGTGATTATGGATACTGTGTTGGATGGGTTGTCTGTCAGCCGAAGGATGCACGACGATGCTGATCTGGTTGACATCCCTATCATCATGGTAACCTCCATTGCCAATTCCGATTACGCTGAATTATTCCCAACCGATGAGTATATCCATATCAATGCCTTCTTGAGCAAACCCATTTCACCGGATGAATTGATCCGGCAAGTCAACAAGTATCTTCCGAAGAGTAAAACAGGCTGATCAAGTTGTCGAAAATAAAAATCGGCGGGATCATTCATCATCCGCATCTAATATGCATTAGCTTGTCGGGCATTTCAGATCAGGCGCCTCCCTTTGCGGTTGTGCTGGATGCACTTGGAAACGCGAATATTAATGTGCAGTTCATCGTCAAGAGCACACATAAGGGCAGCGGCAATCAACTTGTTTTATGTTTTGACCGGGATGATCAGGAAAAAGCGCTCGAAATCATCCACAGAATCCAAAACACCCATAATATTAACCTCCTGGATATCAACCCAGAAGTATCGGGGATTGGCATCTATGGACCCGATTTTCGGCTCAAGTCGGGGCTGGCCGGCCGGTTCCTGGGTGCTTTAGATGCAGCGGGGATCGACGTACATGCTATCAGTGCTTCATTGTCCACCTTTTTTGTTATCATCTCTTCAACCCAGGTAGAATCGGCCTTATCCGCCATCCACCAGGTGTTTGAGTTACCATGAGACAACAAGTGCGTGATTTCTTCTCCACACCGCTCCAGTTGGTGCTGGTGATCTCGTTTTCTTTAATCGCTGCCAGCACTTTTGCCATTGGCTCCTGGGTAATTACTCAAACAATTAACGATTACCTGTCCAATGCCATGAATGAGCGGGTAGCACGCGATATGCACCTTGCTGCGGCTGTTTATGATCTGAAACTGCGTGAGATTGAGGGGATTGCAGCACGAATTTCAAAGGATTCTTTGATTATCAATAATCTGGGAAAAGCTGCTCAGGGAGAAGCTGTTTCCACAATCATCGACCAGCAAATTGCGGGTGAGTTGTCCTCTCCGGGCTTGCAGGGTAACCACGTGATCCTTGTATTGGATAATAATGGCAACGTGGTGGCTGGACAACTGCAATCTGCCACGGGTGAACGGCAGAAACTCCTTTCTGGTGCAAATTGGAAAAGCCTGGATCTTGTCAAGGAAGTGCTTGCGAGCGGAAATCCGATCGTTGCTACTGGGGTTATCCCTGCCGACCTCTTAGCCCAGGAGGGCCTGGCTAAACAGGCCAACATTCAGATCCTCGATACTCCAAAAGCCTCTCCGGAGTTATTCGATGCTCGCGAAGGAAACGCCGGGTTGGCTCTGGTTAGCGTTACCCCGATCAAAGATGAAAAGGGAGCTCTCCTCGGGTTGACGCTGGCTTTTCACCTCCTCAATAACGACTTTACGATTGTCGACAGGATCAAGGATGTAGCTGGAATTGATACTGCAACAATCTTTTTTGGAGATTTGCGCGTCTCAACCAACGTGATGACACTGGAGGGCTTACGGGCTATCGGCACCAGATTATCTCAGGAAGTAAGCGATGTTGTGCTACGGAATGGAGAGGAATTTGTCGGACCGGCATTTGTAGTTAACGCCGACTATATCACCCGCTACGATCCTTTGAGAGATCACCTGGGGCGGGTGATCGGGATTATTTATGTTGGCGCCAAGCAAGCTTCTTTCCAGCGTCTGTTGAATAATTTTAATCAACGCATCCTGTTGGTTGCATTAGGGACAATCTTGCTTACGATTATTATCACCGTGCCCGTCTCGCAAAGGATCACCAGCCCCTTAAACCAGCTGAAAGTCCTGGCCGACGCCAACCGCCATGTGGCAGGTGGGGACATGTCTATCAGAGTGCCGACCCGCGCCAGCGGCGAGGTCGGCCTGTTGGAAAAATCCTTCAACTCAATGCTAGACACATTGCAGATAACCCAAGACCAGTTGGTTCAATCAGAAAAATTAGCCTCTCTAGGACAATTAGCTGCGGGCGTCGCTCACGAGCTTAATAATCCGCTTGGTACGATCTTGCTATATTCAGACATCCTCTTGAAAGAACTGAGTCCCGAATCGCCTATCAAGGCAGACCTGGAAGTCATCGTCAATGAGACGAAACGCTGTAAAGGCATTGTTTCGGCGCTTCTGGAGTTTGCCCGGCAAAACCAGGTGGTCGCTCAGCCGACTAATTTGAACGCCGTCATCCGAGATGTTGTTGGGAGGGAATTGAAACAGCAGCAAAACGTTCCGATCGAGGTTATTGATCTGCTCGATCCAGATCTACCCGCTATTCAGGCCGATACCTCTCAGCTCTACCAGGTAGTAGTCAACCTGGTCGAAAACGCCATAGATGCGATGCCAGAGGGAGGCAAATTGACACTTGGCACCCACCTTGGCCCGGCAGGGATGGTCACTTTTGAGTTAGAAGATACCGGTGTAGGCATCTCTGCAGATAATTATCCCAAGTTATTTACTCCCTTTTTTACAACCAAACCGATGGGAAAAGGCACCGGCTTGGGATTGGCGATCGTCTATGGAATCATTAAATTACATCGCGGACAAATCAATATTCGTAGCGAGGTGGGCATAGGCACCCGGGTCACCATTCAATTGCCCATCAAGCTCAGGGGAATCGCCAATTCGGATTCGCAAGCTTCTCAATTGATAGAAAGTAAATAACCGTAGATAATAGTATGAATGAAACCAATATTCTGGTAATTGATGATGAGCCTGGTATCCGTGAGGGATGCAAACGGGCTCTCAGCCCGCAAGGTTATCATGTCCAAACTGCCGAAAACGGCGAACAGGGTCTGAACAAAGTCCAGTCAGATAGTTTCGACCTGATACTGATTGATGTCATGATGCCCGGGACAAGTGGGATTGACTTGATCTCTCTGATCCACCAACACGACCCAGAAACTATCTGCATCATTGTCACTGGGTACGCAACTGTTGAGCTTGCAGTAGCCGCTCTCAAACAAGGTGCTTACGATTTCTTGACCAAGCCGTTCACCTCCGACGAGCTTCTTCTGGTCGTCAATCAAGGTCTCGAACGCAGACAGTTATCCCTGGAGACCCGGCGCTTACAGGCGATTGAAGCAGAAGCTCAACATCTGGCAGCAGAAAAAGAAAGGCTGGAAGAACTAGACCGTGCTAAAGTCGCTTTTATCCGCCTGGTAACTCATGAGCTCCAGGCGCCCATTTCAGCAATTTCTACCTACCTCGATCTCATACTAAAAGGCTACATTCCGCCAGAGAGCCAGCATGAATATCTGGAACGTTCTCTGGATAGGGCAAAAGAACAGATAGCATTGATTTCCGATTTGCTCGAGTTTGGTCGATTGAGAGAAATGGCTGGCGTCAAAAAACCAGGCTTGGTACAAATAGATGCTATTCTGAGAACCGTGATAGAACAGCTGGAACCACAAGCAATTGAGAAGCAGATACACATTACCGCAGATATTTCACCGGCTATTGCGCCAACCTGCATTGCCGCTGATCAGGTAAAAAGCATATGGGTCAATCTAATCTCGAATGCAATTAAATATACTCCGCCTGGGGGATCAATCACTGTTTTGCTTCGACAGGAGAATTCGACCCTCCTGGGACAAGTACGCGATACTGGGATCGGAATCCCGTCAGACGCCCGCGAAAAGATATTTACCGAATTTTACCGCGCCGGCAATGCGAAAGATTTAAATATCCCCGGAACCGGGCTGGGACTGGCAATCGTTAAACAGATTATCGAAAAAGCGGGCGGAGAAATTTCCTTCGAATCAGAAATCGGCCAAGGTTCGCAGTTCTCTTTCATACTGCCAATCGTTGAATGAGCAAAAGTCTGTCTCTATTTTGATTCCCTCAGCCTGGAAAAAGCGCTGTCAGGGCACAGAGGGGAAGTAATAGGGATTATTATAGGGATTATAGGGATCATAGGGATTGTTGTTGTTTTTATTGTCACAGGCTACACCGTTGCCGTTTTTATCCAGACCGAAGATATCACGGTAGCCTTGATTCCAGCAGAATTCAAAACACGCCTGAGCGCGCCGTTGCGAGCTAAAACTATTGCAGGTCAGGCGCGGCCCCAGGCAATTGCATGGTCCCACCGGCGTCGAGGTGGCCGGGTTCGGTGTATTGGTGATCGTCGGGGTGAGTGTAACTGTATAGGTCGGCACCGGGGTCGCTTGCCAGATCCCTAACACCCCATTTTGTGCTTCCACTTGCGCGGCAACGAATGAGTTGTCGCAGGCATTGTTCGGCGGCATGCTTGCCCATTGAGCAAATCCCTTGCGAATCATCTCATAATTGACAAAGGTGTTCCCCACAATCACATAGCGCAGAAGATTTCCGGCCGCATCTGTATCGGCCGCATCCGACACCAGCGTAACAGTCATGCCTTCGACCAGACTCCGGTTGAAACTTAACGATTGCGCCCCTTGCCACTCCATCGGCACCTGGATGCCGGGCGCGTCGACGCCGATATATTGCACCCGGTAGACGCGGTTGGTGATCAACACCTGGATCAGACCACCATCCAACACATTGGTCACCATCCCCTGGACGCGCGGCGTATTCAGAGGCAGGCAATACGCTCCCGGTATTGAGAGGTCCAGCGTGGGTGTTGCGGGTCCTGATGGCAGGGTGGCAGTTGGCGAAGGTTTTTCAGTCGCAGTGGGAACTGGGGTATCGGTCCTGGGCATAGCCGCCATCGTCTGGGCCGCCAGGGTCTCGGGTGGAACCAGGTCTAGAGGCGCTGGCCCGCAGGCGGGTAGGGCTGTCAGGATTATCAGGGCGATGAGGATGAGCATTCTCTTCATGTCTTAATCTCCGATAGAAATTCGGGCCTTCCGGGCAATCTTATATTTGATCCGGGTTGAGTCGAACAAAATGCCCTCAATCGTAAGGTTCGTTGCATGAATCAAGCCACGTGGATGTTGCCGCGTGGAAAACGCCAGGATACCTATTTCGATTGTAACACAATCCGTCTTATATGAGATATGCGCGCATAAATATTAGTTGATCGAAATTGAAATAATACACACCATTTTGCATGCGGCAAACAAAATTGAAAGGCTTTGTAGCCCCTTTAAAAGGTGAATCTGGCATTAGAAACGTCGCGCGACGGTTGACTTTCGTTCCGACTCGGCTTATACTTATTCCAACGGAGAATCTACTTTGCCTGGAGTTGGTGTCAAAGAAGGAAACCGATATTAGAATTGTAAGGCACGCGCGCGCGTGCCTTTTTTGTCGCCAATCTAAAAATCTGAAAGGAGAAACGATCGATGGATTACGGGATGATCGGAAAGATTGATAAAGCGAAACGTTATGCTGAACAACGTGATCGAATTCACATTGAAGCGCTCACAGTAACTTTTGACGGTGAGAACAACCCGCATACAGTCCATCTAAAAGACAACCTGTGGAGCTGCGACTGCGATTTCTTCAAGACTCGCGGGCGTTGCAGCCATACCATGGCCCTTGAAATGATTCTGGATGGCATGATACCGGTGCCGGTGGGGTAAGCGCCCGGTTTTTTGCGCTTTCGATGAACAGAACAGGCTCCCATCCCGGAGCCTGTTTTTTTATAACGTTCGCTCGTTTAACCTTTCGTAGAACAAATAGCGACCGATCAGTTGTGCCCCCAGCGCCAGGCAAAAAGCCAGCGCAAACAGGGTCGAGCACCAGTCCCCT
>Ga0209254_10005349_pt1 | contig 11813 bp, 11 predicted proteins | sample FrelakmetDIP11DI_FD_187148 | JGI IMG/M metagenome (GOLD analysis project Ga0209254, IMG submission 187148) | Freshwater lake sediment microbial communities from the University of Notre Dame, USA, for methane emissions studies - DIP11 DI (SPAdes)... | ecosystem: Environmental > Aquatic >... | reverse complement strand
TCGACGACCTCAGGGGCGACGCGGTAGCCGCCCCAATGCGGCGGCACCGGAACCTGCTCATCGCCGGCGAAACGCTCCGTCACCTCGGCCAGCTTGGCAAGCAGTTCGGCCCGCGAGGCGATCGGGCGCGACTGGGCCGAGGCCCACGCGCCCAGTTGCGAACCGCGCGGACGTTTCGACCAGTACTCGGCGGTCTCCTCTGGGCTCACCTTGGTGACCGCGCCGCGGATGTGCACCTGGCGGCCGAGGGCGAACCACGGGAACGTCACCGACGCGTACGGAGTGGCGGCCAGGTCGGCTCCCTTGGCGGAGTCGTAGTTGGTGTAGAACGTGATCCCGGCCTCGTCGACGCTCTTGCACAGCACACTTCGGCTGACCGGTTTGCCGTCCTCGACGGTGGCCAGCACCATCGCGTTGGGCTCAGCCACCCCGCCCTGCTCGGCATCGGTAATCCACCTGTGCAGCAACGCAAGCCAACCCTCGGCAAGCCAATCGACGTCGAGGTCGCTGCTGCCGTCCTTCTCGATCGAGCCGTACTCCACCCGCATCGCCGCGAGGCGATCACCCGCTGGGAACTCCACGGGAATACGGTACGCCGCCGCTGTGGCGCCACTGGTTACCGGCCGGTAGAGACACGGGTATGCGCGAGTGGAAGAATCCACCCATGACCCTGGTACCGGAAGACTTTGCGCCCGGCCTGGAAGGCGTCGTGGCGTTCACCACCGAGATCGCCGAGCCGGACAGGGACGGCGGTGCACTGCGATATCGCGGCGTCGACATCCAGGATCTGGTCGACAACCGGGTCACCTTCGGTGACGTCTGGGCCCTGCTGGTCGACGGCCGCTTCGGCGACGGACTGCCACCGGCGGAGCCGTTCCCGCTGCCGATCCACACCGGCGACGTCCGCGTCGATGTACAGGCCGGCCTGGCGATGCTGGCGCCGATCTGGGGTTACCGTCCGCTGCTGGACATCGACGGCGAGACCGCGCGCCAGCATCTGGCCCGCGCGTCGGTGATGGCCCTGTCCTACGTCGCGCAGTCGGCGCGCGGAATCTACCTGCCCGCCGTTCCTCAGCGCGTGATCGACGAATGCTCAACTGTGACAGAGCGTTTCATGACCCGCTGGCAGGGTGAACCGGATCCCCGGCATGTGGAGGCGATCGACGCCTACTGGGTGTCGGCCGCCGAGCACGGGATGAACGCCTCGACCTTCACCGCGCGGGTGATCGCCTCGACGGGGGCGGACGTGGCCGCCGCGCTGTCCGGTGCGATCGGCGCGATGAGCGGGCCGCTGCACGGCGGGGCGCCGGCCCGGGTGATCCCGATGATCGAGGAGGTCGAGCGCATCGGTGACGCCCGCGCAGTGGTCAAGGGCATCCTGGACCGCAAGGACAAGCTGATGGGTTTCGGCCATCGGGTCTACCGGGCCGAGGACCCGCGGGCGCGGGTGTTGCGCGCGACGGCCAAGCGGCTGGCGGCACCGCGCTACGAGGTGGCCGCCGAACTGGAGCAGGCGGCGCTGGCCGAACTGCGGGAGCGTCGCCCGGACCGGGCCATCGAGACCAACGTCGAGTTCTGGGCCGCGGTGATCCTGGACTTCGCCCAGGTGAGCGCGAAGATGATGCCGGCGATGTTCACCTGTGGGCGCACCGCCGGCTGGTGTGCCCACATCCTGGAGCAGAAGGCCCTCGGCAAGCTGGTGCGACCGTCGGCGGTCTACGTCGGACCGGAGCCGCGCTCACCGCAGGCGGTCGAGGGCTGGAACGAGATCGCCCACGCCGCGGTGTAGCCGCGCGATGATTCAGCGCCGGCCGGAATGTCTATACGGTAAGCGGCCCGCAGTGGGCCGTGACAAACCGGAGGAGGCCCCATGGCGATCGCTGTCCAACCCGCACTGTCCCCGCACCTCGTCGTCGACGACGCGAACGCGGCCATCGACTTCTACGTCAAGGCGTTCGGTGCCGTCGAAGTCGGCCGCATCCCCGGCCCGGACGGCAGGCTGATCCACGGCTGCGTGCAGATCGACGGGGCCAACGTCATGCTCGCCGACGACTTCCCGGAGATGAGTGGCGGCCAGTCCATGACCCCGAAAGCCCTTGGCGGAACTCCCGTTACAGTCCATCTCACCGTGACCGACGTCGAGACCCGCTTTCAGCGGGCGCTCGACGCCGGCGCCACGGTGGTCATGCCGCTGGAGGATCAGTTCTGGGGTGACCGCTACGGCGTGGTGCGCGACCCGTTCGGTCACCAGTGGTCGCTGGGCCAGCCGGTGCGCGAGGTCAGCTACGAGGAGATCCAGCAGGTTGCCAGCCAGACGTGACCTCAGCGCCGAAGGCTTGCCACCAGTCGCGCCGCCCTCGACGGCTCGCGCGCGGCGGCGGCGGCCGTCATGTCGCGCACCGTGGTGAACTTCACCCGGGGCCGGCCGGCGGCCGCACCGCGGCGGAGTTCGGCCGCATCGATGGCGTGCCAGCCGGCCGCGTCGACGACCTCGGGCCTGCGGTCGCGGACGAGCGCCTCCAGAGCACCACGTCGCCCGACCGGATCAGTCAGCAGGCCGTCGTTGAAATCGTCGACCAACCGCGACACGGTCTGCCTGGCGCACGACTTGTTGGTTCCGATGAAACCGGTGGGACCGCGCTTGATCCAGCCCGCCACATACGAACCGGCGACCGGTCCGAAGCCGGCTGGGTCGATCACCCGGCCGCCCTCGTTGGGCACCACACCGGCGGTCTCGTCGAACGGCAGACCCGCGATGGGCTTGCCGCGGTACCCGATCGACGTCAGCACCAGCCCGGCGTCCAGATGCACCGGCTCGTCGGTGCCGGTGCGGCGGAACTCGATACCGCTGACCCGGTCGGCACCGACGATCCGATGTGGGGTCAGCTTGTAGGCCAACCGGATTCGGGGGCGCGCGGCTGGCTCCGAGCTCTCCGGAAGCTTGGCCAGGATCTCGAGTTTGGCCGCGGTGACGGCGTCGCCGGCGGCGGCCAGGTCGCGGCGGACCAACTCGTGGTCCTCGGCGTCGAGTACCACGTCGGCGACCGACGTGAGCCCGATGAGTTCGGGCAGCGTGAACGCCGAGTCGACGGCCCCGCGCCGGGCGGCGATGACCACTTCGCGGACCGCCGAGGTGCGCAACGCAGCCAGCGCGGCGTCGGAGATGTCGGTGCGCGCGAGGGCATCGGGGTCGGCGGTCAGGATCCGGGCCACGTCGAGGGCGACGTTGCCGTTGCCGACGATCACGACGCGCTCGTGTTCGAGATCGACTGGCAGATGGGCGAAGTCGGGGTGACCGTTGATCCAGGCCACCGCCTCGGTGGCGGTGCCGGTGCCCGGCAGGCCCATGCCGGCGATGTCGAGCCGGCGGTCATTGGGTGCACCCACCGCATACAGCACCGCGTGATGGTGCTCGAGCAGCTCGGCGTGGGAAAGATGTTCGCCCACTTCGACGTTGAGATAGAACGTCAAGCCCCGCCGGCGGCTTATCGTGTCGAACAGCCGGGTGACGCCCTTAGTGCTCTGGTGGTCGGGAGCCACCCCCGCGCGCACCAAACCATATGGGGTGGGCAGCTTTTCGAAGATGTTGACCCGCACGCCGCGCTGGGTGAGCAGTTCGTCGGCGGCGTACATCGCGGCGGGTCCGGAACCGACGATGGCCACCGTCAGCGGGGTGGCACCGCGCCGCACCATCGGTGCGGGCAGCACCGGCGCCAGCTTGGACGTCGGGGGCAGCTTCGCCCCGGCGGGCCGGTCGGGGTAGAAGCCGGCGTTGAGCGCGACGAAGGGCAGTTGATCGGCGGTCAGCCTGCTGTCCGGGACGATTGCGCCGACCGGGCAGGCACTGACGCAGGCCCCGCAGTCCACGCAGGCCACGGGGTCGACGTAGAGCATCTCCGAGGTGGCGAAGCCCGGTTCGTCCGGTGTCGGATGGATGCAGTTCACCGGGCACGCGTAGACACAGGACCCGTCGCTGCAACACGACTGGGTGATCACATGGGGCATGCGGTGGCTACGCGGCAGGCGCGACGTGCCGACGCTGCGGCTCGCTGCGGTATCGGCTCGGCGGTCCGTCGATCTTGCAGATCCGCCACATCAACTTTGCCGGCCAGGTCATCAGGCCGGTGTCCGAGCACAGCATCCGGACGTCGGCGAACATGTCTTGGAGCATCTGGCGAGATTCCGGGGCGCGGAAGAACAGTTCCTTGCGGACCTGTCGCGGGATGCCGAACTCGCGGAAGAAGCTGCGCGGCGGGACGATGATCGCCTGGCACCCGAGCCGCATCATGAGCGGCACGTTCAGCGACAGCCAGAATTTCTTGCGGGCCCGCATGCGCGGCAGCCGCTTGCGCAGGTACTCGTGCGCGAAGGAGATGTGGCGCGCTTCCTCGGCGATGTGGATCGCCATCACCCGCTCCATGATCGGATGCAGGGTCCTGCCCTCGCGCAGCACGTTCTTCTGGGTGTGGTCGATGGGCTCCTCACCGGCGAGCACGCCGAAGAAGAACGGGATCGGCAGCGGTCCGGCCACCAGCGGGATCAACGGCGAGAGCCAGCGCAGCAGGCGCGGCATGCCGGGAGCGTCGGCGCCGATCCGGTTCACCATCTCCTGAAACATCATCGTGTGGTTGCACTCTTCAACCGACTCGTGCAGGCAGTAGCGGTACTCCGGCGAGCCGTTGGGCACCCACGAGGCGTAGTTCATCAGGCCGCGGATCAGGATCAGCTCGAACTGCAGACCGACCTTGGCGACGTTGGCCTGCCGCCACTTGCCGATCTCGATCTGCCGTTCCCGGGGCTGCGCCTGGTACCAGGGGTGCCGGCCTAGCGGGTCGGTGCCGGGCAGTATCCACCGCTCGTCGCCGTCGACGACGGCGAACTCGGGGGAGTCCCAGGCGATGTCGGTGTAGGGGTTGAAGTTGCGCCGCACCGAGCCCTCGGACAGCGTCGTCAGCATCTCCACGTACTCCGTGTCGTCCCGCACTTCCATGTTGCGACGCCAACGCTTGACCATCTTGGTCCTGGCCATGACACGCCTCCCAGTTGATTTACATCAGGGCGGTTGTTGTCCAAACGGTACCGCAGGTATCGTCTAAGTGTCCATACCCGATTTTCGGTTTGCTGGATGCCTGGATTTCAGGAGTTGCCCTGCTCCTCCTAGGCTTGCGGCATGGCTGATGCAGATGCTCTTCGCGCAGGCGGCTCATCGACCGCAGCGCTGACCATCCCCGCCGACCTCAAACCCGGCGACGGCCGCTTCGGGTGTGGTCCCTCGAAGGTACGCCCCGAGCAGCTGCAGGCGCTGACCACGACGGCCGCCGGACTGTTCGGCACCTCGCACCGCCAGGCACCGGTGAAGAACCTGGTCGGACGGGTCCGCGACGGCCTGCGGGAGCTGTTCTCCTTACCCGACGGCTACGAGGTGATCCTGGGCAACGGCGGGGCGACCGCATTCTGGGACGCTGCCGCCTTCGGCCTGATCGACTCCAAGTCGCTGCACCTCACCTACGGCGAGTTCTCGTCGAAGTTCGCCTCGGCCGTCGCCGCCAATCCGTTCGTCGGGGATCCGATCGTCATCAAGGCCGACGCGGGCAGCGCGCCCGAGCCCACGTCGGATCCGTCGGTGGACGCGATCGCCTGGGCGCACAACGAGACCTCGACCGGTGTGGCCGTGCCGGTCAAGCGGCCCGAGGGCGCCGGCGACGCGCTGGTCCTCATCGATGCCACATCGGGGGCCGGCGGCCTGCCCGTCGATGTCAGCGAGGTCGACGCCTACTACTTCGCGCCGCAGAAGAACTTCGCCAGCGACGGCGGGCTGTGGCTGGCTGTGGTCTCGCCGGCCGCGCTGGCGCGCATCGAGTCGATCGCGGCCTCGGGTCGCTGGGTGCCCGACTTCCTGTCGCTGCCCATCGCGGTGGACAACAGCTGCAAGAACCAGACCTACAACACCCCGGCGATCGGCACGCTGGTGCTGATGGCCGAGCAGATCGACTGGATGCTGGGCAACGGTGGCCTGGACTGGTCGGTCAAGCGCACCGCCGACTCCTCCCAGCGGCTCTACTCCTGGGCCGAGGCCTCGGCGTACGCCACCCCATTCGTGTCGGATCCGGCACTGCGCTCTCAGGTCGTCGGCACCATCGACTTCTCCGACGACGTCGATGCCGCCGCGGTGGCCAAGGTGCTGCGGGCCAACGGCATCGTCGACACCGAGCCCTATCGCAAGCTGGGCCGCAACCAGCTGCGCATCGCGATGTTCCCGGCCGTCGAGCCCGACGACGTCAGCGCGCTGACGCAGTGCGTGGACTGGGTGGTCGAGCGGCTCTGACCGGGGTCTGTCCATCGGCCGAACGGGGGATCGGCTTTAACTCCAGCGTGTCCTAACCGTTATTTTCTCCGCCTGAGTTAGAGTCCCGACGAAGGAGGTCGACATGCGGGAACTCAAGGTAATCGGGCTCGATGTCGACGGCAAAGCCATCATTTGTGAAGGTCGTGACCCGGCTGACAAGTTCACCTTGCCAGTGGACGACCGGCTGCGCGCAGCAGCGCGCGGCGATCGGTCCCTGGGCCAGACTCTGAGGGACATCGAGGTCAAAGGCGTGTTGCGACCCAGAGACATTCAGGCCCGAATCAGAGCGGGCGCATCCGTCGAACAAGTTGCCGAGTCGTCGGGGATGGACATCACCAAGGTGGAGCGCTTCGCCCACCCGGTGCTGCTCGAGCGGTCCCGCGCGGCCGAGCTGGCCACCGCCGCCCACCCCGTGCTCGCCGACGGTCCCGCGGTGATGACGCTGCTCGAGAGCATCAGCAGCGCCCTGAACGCGCGCGGCCTCAGTTCGGAGGCGACGACGTGGGACGCCTGGCGCAACGAGGACGGCCGGTGGACCGTGCAGATGGCCTGGCAGGCAGGCCTGTCCGACAATGTCGCGCACTTCCGCTTCTCCCCCGGCGCGCACGGCGGCACCGTCACCGCCATCGACGACGCGGCGAGCGAACTGATCGACCCGGACTTCGAGCGCCCGTTGCGGCCGGTGTCCCCGGTGGCACAACTGGAGTGCGAGGAGCAGCCCGCGCCCGCGCAGGCCCCGGTCGAGGACGAACCCGCTCCGCAGGTGCGGGCCAAGCGCGGCAAGGCCAAGCCGGTGGTCCCGGCCTGGGAGGACGTGCTGCTCGGCGTTCGCTCCAGCGGCGAACGCTGACGCCTGCGCTATTGCAGCGCGATCGCCAGTAGCGCGATCCAGCCGCCGCCGACCCCGACCGCGGCTCCCAGCACGAACCATCGCCGCACCGGCACGCGGCGCCAGCCCCACAGCGTGGGAGCCAGGCCACCGACCGCGATGAGGTTGAGCACGACGGCCACCACCGGGTGAACGCGAATCATCCCGAGGCTGAGCACCACGATGGCTGCGCCGATGATCGCGGCGACCATGGCCGCGACCGTCAGCCCGGTTCCCCACGGCGTCGATTCGTCGGTCACCGCGCAAGCCTAGCCAGCCGACCTGGCCCGCTCGTAGAACGCCAGCGCCGCCGCCGTCGCGACGTTGAGCGAATCCGTGCCCCGGGACATCGGGATGCGCACCCGCATGTCGCTGGCCCGCATCGCCGTCTCAGTCAGCCCGGGGCCCTCGGCGCCCACCAGCACAGCCACCTTTTCGCCGACCAGGCCGTCCATCGCCTCGGCCAGGATCTGCGCGGCCGGGTTCGGCGTCATGGCCAAGAGCCAAAACCCGTTGTCCCGCAGATCGTTCAGGTCTGCTGGCCATCGCTGGGCCTTCGCGAACGGAACCAGCAAGGCATGGCCCATCGACACCCGGACCGCGCGACGGTAGAGCGGGTCGGCACACCCGGTCCCGAAGATCACCCCGCTGACCCCCAGCCCGGCGGCGTTGCGGAAGATCGAGCCGACGTTCTCGTGGTCGTTGACGCCCTCCAGCACGGCTACGGTCTGCGCGCCCCGGATGACGTCGGAGATCGTCAGTTCGGGTGCCCGGCGCGCCGCACCGAGCACACCCCGGTTGAGGTGGAAGCCGACCACCTCCGCCATCACCTCGGCCGAGGCGCGGTAGTACGGAGCGCCGGCGCCGGCCAGGTCGTCGGCCAGTTCGAGCAGACGGCGCTGGGTGCCCAGGAAGGCGTGCGGGCGAAACCGCGAGGCGAGCATCCGCTGGGCCACCAGCACACCCTCGGCGATCACCAGGCCCTTGCCGGTGGGCAGATCGGGTCTGCGGTCCACGCTGTTGAGATCGCGGAAGTCATCGACCCGGGAATCGGCGGGATCGAGGATGTCGATGACGTCTACGCCGCCGAAAGCCTTGTCGCTCATGCGTCTTCGTCGACAAGCATGGTCATCTGACCCGCCATGGCCAGTCGCCCGTCCTTCACATCGAGAGCATCCGACTCCACCGAACCGGACCACCGCCGAAATATGCATCTGTCGGATCGGTTACCTTGAACGGCAATGCCTTCCGATCCTGTCCAGCCGCGCCCGTCGCCGGCGGCCGAACCCGAGGCGCCGCAGCTACCCGCGGCGCTGCTCGACCCGCGGCCGGTGATCCTGACCGGTGCGGTGTTGTGGGCGCTGGTCACGATCGCGGCCTTCGTTCTTCCGGCCCTGCAGACCTGGCGTCCGATCTCGCTTGCCGGGCTCGGCGTCGGTGTTCTCGGTACCTCGATATTCCTGTGGCAGCGCACGGCCGCCCGGCGCGGTGCGCGGGGCGCGCAGACCGGCCTCGAGCCGGGCGTACGGTAGACCACCCACCCAGTGTGCGCGACGCGCGAAGGAGAACCCCGATGGCAGCACCCCTCTTACGGGCAGAGGTCGAGATCAACGCTCCGGTGAGCAAGGTCTGGAACTTGATCTCGGACCTCAACAACATGCCGAAGTGGAGCCCGCAGTGCCGGCTGATGAAGTCGCTGGGGCCGCTGCGGCCGGGAACGCGGACGTTCAACCTCAACCGGCGCAACAACCTGTTCTGGCCGACGACGTCGAAGATCACCGAGGTGATCCCTGAGCGCAAGCTCGCCTTCCGGGTGCCGATCAACAACACCGTGTGGAGCTACGAACTGGAGCCGACGGCCACCGGCACGAAGGTGATCGAGACCCGGCACGCCGAGAACGGGGTCAAGGCGTTCTCGACGATGAGCGTCAACGCGGTGATGGGCGGCGTGCCGACCTTCGAGAAGGAACTCCTCGCGGGGATGAACACCTCGCTGGCCCGGATCAAGGCCGCCGCCGAGAGCTAGGGCTCGAGAGGCTCGTCGGACTCGACGGCTTCGGCGGACTCTTCGGTTTCGGCCGCCTCCACGACCTCGACGACCTCGACAGCCTCGGCGGCCGGGGCCTGCACCACGTCGAGGACACCGTCATCGAACGGGTCGAACATCGGTGATCCGCTGCCGGGTGAGGCCGGGGTGTCCGAATGCGCGCCGCAGCCGTACTCGAAGTCGACGACGTGACCGTCGGCCGACAACTCGTTGCAGCAGACGCCGAACATGACCCCGAGCGCGCCGCCCAGCGGCACCATGAAACCGCAGTCCCGGCATACCCGCTTGGTCGCCCGCGCCATCGGCGCCGCCGGGCCGTGGTCGCCGTCGTGCCAGCGCTGGGCGGCATCGTCACGTCCGAAGGCACTGAGCACCTGCTTGCGGCCGAAGCCGACCTCGAGCGCGGTGTCGTCGATGAGCGGGTCGCCGGTCGCGGTGTAGCCAGGCGCCAGCCGCGGGTCGAAAGCGGGGGGCGCCAGCAGGTCGCCGGGGCCCAGATCGCCGGGCTTGACCCGGTCCTCCCACGGCACCCAGGCCGGCGCGAGCAGCGCCGTCGGCCCCGGGACCAGGACCACCTCGCTGACCGTGGCGTGATCGGCGCCCGGATAGGCCGCCACCACGACCGCCCACTGCCACCCCTGATAGCCGGGCATGTTCGCCAGGAACCGGTGGGTCGCTGCGGCGTCGTCCTCGTAGGCGACACCGAGATAGTCGCCGACGGTGTCGCCGCTGAACTCGATGATGGCCTGCCGGGCCTGTTCGACGGCGCCGTCGAGGATGGCGGCAACCGCCCCCGACGGCTCGGCGGGGTGCGCCGGGGCCGCGGGTTCGGCGGAGTCGATCTGGCTGTCCATCGTCACCAATCTTGCCTCACGGCGTGTTGTGTCAGCCACACCGGTCGCGTGTGCGCCCGGGCATGCCGCCATGGGGGAGAATCATGACGTGTCTGGACGGCGGCGTGAGCACCCGAGCGCGGAACCGGGCCGCCGCCACACCGCGGGGGCGCCCGACGAGCACCCCGGCATGGCCAACTACCCCAGCGACGAGGAGTTCGCCCACCGCGGCAGCCGACGGCCGGACCCGACGCCGAGCGCCAACCGGTATTTGCCGCCGCTGGACTCTGACCGCGGCCACGCCACCGGATCGACCCCGCCTCCGCGGTCCCGCGGCGTGGGCGACAGCGCCGGTGAGCGCATCACCGTCACCCGCGCCGCCGCGATGCGCAGCCGCGAGATGGGCGAGCGGATGTACTCGATGGTGCACCGCGCGGCGACCGCCGACGGGGCCGACAAGTCCGGGCTGACGGCGTTGACCTGGCCGGTGACGGCCAACTTCGCGGTCGACTCGGCGATGGCGGTGGCGCTGGCCAACACGCTGTTCTTCGCCGCCGCCACCGGCGAGAGCAAGGGCAAGGTCGCCCTGTACCTGCTCATCACGATCGCGCCGTTCGCGGTGATCGCCCCGCTGATCGGCCCAGCGCTGGACCGGGTGCAGCACGGCAGGCGCGCGGCGCTGGCCATGTCGTTCATGCTGCGCACCGCGCTGGCCATCGTGCTGATCATGAATTACGACGGCGCGACCGGCAGCTACCCGTCCTGGGTGCTCTACCCGTGCGCACTCGGGATGATGGTGTTCTCGAAGTCCTTCAGCGTGCTGCGCAGCGCGGTGACACCACGCGTCATGCCGCCCACCATCGACCTGGTGCGGGTCAACTCGCGGCTGACGGTCTTCGGCCTGATCGGCGGCACGATCGTCGGCGGCGGCTTCGCCGCCGGGGTGGAGTACGTGCTCACCACGCTGTTCGAGTTGCCCGGTGCGTTGTTCGTGGTCGTCTTCGTCACGCTGGCCGGCGCCTCGCTGTCGATGCGGATACCGCGCTGGGTGGAGGTCACCGAGGGCGAGGTGCCCACCACGCTGACCTACCACGGCCACAGCGGGCCGCTGGGCGGATGGCCCGGTGACGCGGTCACCGGGCAGATCAGCTCACCGCGACAGCCGCTGGGCCGCAACATCATCACCTCACTGTGGGGCAACTGCACCATCAAGGCGATGGTCGGGTTCCTGTTCCTGTATCCGGCGTTCGTCGCCAAGGCACACCAGGCCAGCGGCTGGGTGCAGCTCGGCATCCTGGGCACCATCGGGGCGGCGGCCGGCATCGGTAACTTCGCGGGCAATTTCACCGCGGCACGTCTTCGACTCGGCCGGCCGGCCGTGCTCGTGGTGCGGGCCACGATCGCCGTCACCGTCGTCGCGTTGGCCGCCGCGGTGACCGGCAGCCTGATCGTCGCCGCGGTGGCCACGCTGGTCACCGCGGGCTCGAGTGCGATCGCCAAGGCGTCGCTGGACGCCTCGTTGCAGGACGACCTGCCCGAGGAGTCGCGGGCCTCGGCGTTCGGGCGCTCGGAGTCGGTGCTGCAGCTGGCCTGGGTGATGGGCGGGGCGCTCGGCGTGCTGGTCTACACCGAACTGTGGGTCGGGTTCACCGCGATCAGCTCGCTGCTGATCCTCGGCCTGGCGCAGACCATCGTCAGCAATCGCGGGCAGTCACTGAT
>Ga0209254_10005348_pt1 | contig 11816 bp, 11 predicted proteins | sample FrelakmetDIP11DI_FD_187148 | JGI IMG/M metagenome (GOLD analysis project Ga0209254, IMG submission 187148) | Freshwater lake sediment microbial communities from the University of Notre Dame, USA, for methane emissions studies - DIP11 DI (SPAdes)... | ecosystem: Environmental > Aquatic >... | reverse complement strand
GAGGACAGTTCCCAACGGACTGGCACGACCCGTTCCGGCATGCCGCCACCTGGCGCGGTCGGTTCCGGTGCCAGCCGTGTCCACAGCACGATAGCCGTCGGCCCGGGATAACCGGAGGCCACGCCGAGCGTGAACGGGTCAGCGTCGAACCGCAGCGCAGCGGCAGCCCGCGCGCTGCGCGGGTGCGACAGCGCGGCCACACCCGTGCCCGCGAGCCCTAGCAGCAGTGCCCGGCGGTCGGCGGAAAATCCGAGAGAGCGTGGCCGGCGATCGCGCATGACCCGGTTCCTGCTTGCGGGCGAGATATCCCGACAGGATAACCGTCGAGTGTTGCAGCCCGCTGACTACGCCCAGGCTATTTCGCCGCCAGCCAGTCGTGGCGCCTGGCCGCATACTTCACCGCCCGTCGCTCGTCCTCGCCACTGCCGGCGACGACGTCCTGCAGGTAACCGAAGTCGCCCGCAAAGCGCAGCCCGCGTTTTTCCATCACCTGCCGCGAGGCCTGGTTGCCGCCCAGCGTGCGCGCGGAAATCCGCTCGGCACCGGCCCGCGTGAATCCTTGCTGACGAGCGGCCGGGCCCCTTCGGTCGCGTAGCCATGGCCCCAGGCCAGGCGTCGAAGGCGGTGGCCCAGCTCGTGATACGCCGACTCGATACGATCGTCGCTCAGGTCCGCATCCGCCGGCGTAAAGCGGCGCAGCCGCAGGCGCTCCGTCTCCAGTAGGATGTGCAAGGTCACGGTCCCGATCACGCATGCCCATGAGCGCTGAAGTTTACGATTTCCGCAGCGACAACGTGGGCGGCGTCGCCCCGGAACTGCTCGAAGCGATCGTCGCCGCGAATCGCGGGGCGGCCGCACCCTACGGTGACGACGAGTTCACCCGCGCCATGACCGCCCGCTTCCGCGACGTCTTCGCGCGCGATCTCGACGCCTTCCCGGTCTCGACCGGCACGGGCGCCAACTGCGTCGCGCTTGCCGGGCTCGCGAATCCCTACGGTGCGATCTACTGCCACGAGACGGCGCACATCAACGTCTACGAGTGCGGCGCGCCGGAGTTCTTCACGGGCGCCAAGCTCGTCGCACTCGGTGGCGCCGGGTACAAGCTGCACGCTGCGGAACTCGACGCAGCGCTCGAACTGGCGGGCCGCGGCAATCCGACGCGCGTCCAGCCGTTTGCGCTCAACGTGACCCAACCGACCGACTTCGGCACCTTGTACACGCTCGATGAACTCGAGGCGCTGAGCGACGTGGCGCACCGGCATGGCCTGCTCGTGCATCTCGACGGCGCGCGATTCGCCAATGCCATCGCGGCGCTCGGCTGCACGCCGGCAGAGATGACCTGGCGCGCCGGCGTCGACGTCGTATCGTTCGGCGCCACCAAGAACGGCGCGATGAATGCGGAGGCCGTGCTGGTGTTCGATCCCGCGATTGCGGCGAAGCTGCCTTTCCTGATGAAGCGCGGCGGACAGGTCGTGTCGAAGGCGCGCTTCATTTCGGCGCAGCTCGAGCGCTACCTCGCCGACGATCGCTGGCTCGCGCGCGCGCGGCAATCCAACGCCAACGCAGCCCGTCTCGCGCAGCGTCTGCGGGCTGTCAGGGGCGTCGAGCTCATCGGCGCCGTCCAGGTCAACATGCTGTTCGCGCGCCTGCCGGAAGAGGCAGTGGCCGCGCTCGACCGCGGACCGTTCCGGTACTACAAGCTCGGCCGCGACCAGCGCTTCGTCTGCCGGCACGACCAGGAACCCGCCGGCATGGATCTGCTCGTCAGCACGATCGAGGAGGCGCTCGCATGAGACGCTGTCAACCAGATTCGCTGGCTGTCGCGCTGCGCCGCGGCGCGGCGCTGCTGCTGCTCGTGGTGGTCACGTCGTTCGCCCGGGCCGACTCGCTCGAGACGATCCAGCTCAACCACCGCATGGCCGAGGACCTGCTGCCGATCCTGCAACCGCTCGTGCCCGCGGGCTCGGTGATCACGGGCACCGGTGACGTGCTGCTGGTCCGCACGGATGAAGCCACGCTCCGGCAGCTGCGCGAAGTCATCGCGAGCCTCGATCGCGCGCCGCGGCAACTTCTGATCACCGTGGGCCAGGTGACGAACTCCCGGGACGGCGGCACGTCGGTGCGCGGCTCCGGCACGATCGGCTCGGGCGACGTCCAGGTCGGCGTCAACCAGCTGCCACGGCCGGACGCGGGCGGGCAGGTGGTCGTTCGCAGCGGCGCCACGAGCGGCGACCTGAGCAACGTCGCGAGCGTTCGCGCGCTCGAGGGGTACGAGACCTACATCGCGATCGGCCAGTCGCACCCGTACACGTCCACGACCGTCACCGGCGGCGGTTTCTATCCACCCGTCGTCTCGCAGACCACCGCCTTCCGCGACGTGCTGAGCGGCTTTTACGCGACGCCGCGCGTCAACGGCGACCGCGTAACGCTGGAGATCTCGCCGCAGCAGCAGCGACTGATCGGCCGCAATCGCGGAGCACAGGCTAGCGTGGCAACCGGCAGTGCCACGACGACGGTGAGCGGCCAGCTCGGGGAGTGGATCGAGATCGGCGGCGTCGCTGAGACGTCTGGCGGTTCGAACACGGGACTGGTCACCTGGGGCGCGCGCTCCGGTTCGACGCAGTACGCGGCACGGGTCAAGGTGGAAGAAGTTCCGTGAGCGCACACCGCCGGGTCGTGCAACCGGCGGCGCACACAGCGTCATGCGCGGCCGCAGGTGGTCAGCCTCGCATGCGATCGCTCAGGGCTGCGGTGGCGGTGTCGTGGCCGGCGCGGGCGGCGGTGCTGCCGCCGGTTCGACGGTGAGTCCGGACGACGGCGCGACGGGCTCCGCTGCAGAGATGATCTCGAAACGATCGACGAAGTAGTCCGTTTCGCCGAAGCACGTGGTCGGCAGTCCGCGGTGTTCCCTGTAGTGCATGCGGACCTGTTGGCCGACGGCCTTGTGCAGCTGCGCGGCGACGGTTGCGTCGCGCACGCTGAAGTTCCAGATCTGCGGCGCCACGCCGCCTACCACGTACTGCGCGACTTCCCCTTCGTAGGTCTTGCAGATCCAGCCGCGCTTGGAAAACTTCTGCAGCACGCCGGCGCGCTCGCCTTCGGAGTAGCTCCACCAGAGCATGAATGCCGTGTAGAGCCCGATCAGCACCAGCGCCCCGAACAGGCTGCCCCAGAACCACGACTTGAAGCTGCGGCGCGGCGGCCTGGCTACCGGCGGCGGTGCGGTCGGCGGCGTCGCGGGCGTGGTGGCATTGGCGGCGGTCGGCGTTTCGGCCATGACGTGGGCTCCCGGGCGTGGTCAATTCTTGCGGTCGAGGCGCCGCGGCTGGCGCAGCGCCGCCGCATCCTAGCAGACCCCTCGGCTCGCCTCCTAAGGCGACGCCGCCATGAAAGCTTCGATGCGCTGGACGAGGTAGGAATGGAAGGGATTGCTGCGCTGGCGCGTCAGCATCCAGTTCGGCACGTTCAGCACGCCGTTCTCGCCACGGATCTCGAGGCGGCCCAGTTGCACGTGACGGTCCGTCGGAGTCGCCTCGTAACCGTACAGCGGGTCGTCCGGCGGAAACGGCAACGCAACGTGAGAAAGGGAGAAGACGTTGCGCGGCCAGTACAGCTCCAGGAGCCGATCCGGCGCGACCGAGCCCAGGGCGGAGGACCGCCGCTCGACCACCTGCAGCGTGCCGGGATTGGCATTGGTGATGAGCGTGAGCGCGAACGGGCGTTGCGACTGCAGCAGCAGCCTGCGCGTGAGGGGCGCCGGATCGGCGATGAGCAGCGGCTGCACGATCGAGAGGCGGTTGACATCGAAAAGCACCAGCTCGTTACGGTCCGGCGCCAGCCGGCCGAGCAGCGAATCGATGACTGCCGGCGCCTGCACCGTGGAGTCGACCGTGGAGACGAACGCCAGGATCGGCGGCAGGCCCTGCACCGGGCCCTTGCTCGCAATTGCGGCGATGCGTTTCGTCAGCCGGCTGGTCAGGCGTTGCGTCTCCCCGGCGGCGTTGAAACTGAACGACTGGTACTTGTAGGGATCGACCTCCCCTTCGATCACTTGCCAGGCAGCGCGCCCGAAGCCCTGCAGGTCGGAGAGACCCGTGCGGATGCGGCCGACCGCCGCGAGCCTGGTGATGCCGATGGCCGGCGAGATCAATGACAGGCTCGCCGGTCGCGGCAGCTGCGAGTCGATCCGCGCATCGAGCGCATAGCTCACGGCGAGGGCCGCCCCGTTCGAGTACCCGATCATGTGGATCGGCTTCGACGCACCGAGCGTCGCGCGCAGGTCACGCATCGCGAGCCGTGTCGCCGCTTCGAGATCCTCGACTGCAAACGTCACCAGTCCTGACGGTGCCGTGCCGTGACCCGGCAGCCTCAGGCCGACGACGCGGTAGCCGCGCGCCACCAGCGCCAGACCCACGCTGCGCAGGCTGTACGGCGAGTCGGTGAGCCCGTGCAGCAGCAGGACGCCTCCCACGGGTTCCCCCCCGGGCTCGAAGACGAACGTGCGGTTCCAGTTGACGTCCCAGACCTCGGGATCGCTGCGACTGCCCGCATTAAACCGGTTGAAGGGCAAGAGATCGGTTTCCGGAACGGATTTGCCAACTTCATCCCGGACTTGGTCCAGAAGGAGCCGCTCCCGCGCGCGGTATTGGTCGAGCGTCGTGACGCGGCCGCGCTCGTAGTCGGCGGCGGTGAACTCGTCGCTCAGGCGCACGCGGTGCCAGGGCTTGAGCTCGGGCCCGGACCACAGGAAATGCAGGTAAAAGCCGGCGCCGACCAACAGCAGCGCCGTCAGCAACGACCACAGTTTCCGCCCCAGCCAGCGCAGCAATGCTCCCACGTGCGACCCCCAGACTGCCCCGAAGCGACCCCGCCGGATCATAGTCCGAACTCGCCCCCTCTCGTAAAACCCGAATGGTCGCGGACGGCATTCGGGGCGAGCATGCCGGACGTCATCCAGGTCGCCCCCGTGGGCGCGACGAACGGGAGATGGAACGAGCTACGGCACCCGAGGCTGAGGTCGCGGCCAAGACCGCGGCTTCGCCTGTCTTTGATTCCCTCGCGTTCGACTATGCCGACCGCCTGCGGGAAGCTGCGGACCTGTTGCAGGCGCAGGGCGCCAATCCCTATCGGGTCGCTGCGTATCGCAAGGCCGCGGAATCGCTGGCCCGGGTGCATCCCACCGAGATCGTCGCACTCGTCGACCGCGAAGGCGTCGCCGGCCTCGATCGCCTGCCGCACGTGGGACGCGGCATCGCCACGGCGATCGTGGAAATGGTCCGCACCGGACACTGGACCCAGCTCGAACGGCTGCGCGGCACGGCCGATCCGGTGGCGCTCTTCACCGTCGTGCCCGGGCTCGGCCATCGGTTGGCGGAGCGCATCCACGAAGAGTTGCACGTCGATACGCTGGAGGGACTGGAACTGGCCGCGCACGACGGCCGGCTCGAGAACGTCCCCGGCGTCGGGCCACGTCGCGCCGCGGCGATTCGCGCCAACCTGCACGCAATGCTGGTACGAGGTCGCGAGACCGGCAGCGCGTCGCGCGTCGCAGCGGGCCCGCAGCCCGCGGTGGCCGCGCTGCTCGCCATCGACCGCCAGTATCGCGAGCAGGCGGCGGCGGACTCGCTGCCGCTGATCGCGCCGGCACGCTTCAATCCGTCACACGAAGCGTGGCTGCCGGTGCTGCACGCCGAGCGCGACGGGTGGCAGTTCACCGCGCTGTATTCCAACACGGCGCAGGCGCATCAATTGAAACGCACGCACGACTGGGTGCGCATCTTCCATTACGACTCGGAGAACTCCGAGGGCCAGCACACCGTGGTCACCGAGACGCACGGCGCCCTCGCCGGCAAGCGCGTCGTGCGGGGACGCGAAGCGGAGTGCCGCGCCTACTACGCCTGACACGCGACGTCGTTCAGCGCGGGGACGACTGCAGCCGCGGCCCGTCGCCCGGACCTTCAGGATAGAGCCGTCCGGCCCCCGCGAATCGCTCGCGATAATACGGGTCTTCGAGACTCGCTTCGCTGACGCGCTTGCCAGTCTGCGGTGCGTGCACGAAGCGACCCTGGCCAGTGTAGATGCCGACGTGCGTGATCTCGCGGCTGCCCGGGACGAGGCGGAAAAACACGAGATCGCCCGGACGCAGGTCGTCGGGATCCACCTTGCGCGCCGCGGCGAACTGCGCACCCGACGTGCGCGGCACGCCGATGCCTGCGAGGCCATGCGCGTAGGTCACGAGTCCGCTGCAGTCGAACCCGCGCGCCGGCTCGGCGCCGCCGTAGCGATACGGCGCCCCGACCTGCGCCAGCGCCTGCCGTGCGATCGCCGCGCCCGCGCCTTGCTGCGCTGCCGTCGACTGCTCGCTTGCCGCGGGATCGGACGCGGGGCCGGCCCGGAACGACGTGCAGCCACTCGCGATCGCCGCCACGAACAGCATGGCGACGAGTCGCGGCACGGTGCGATGAGTTCCTGCCAGGAGCATCTGCTGCAATTCACTCACCCCGCGGCCGGACCTTGCGCGTCGGTATCGCCGCGTACGGATCGTCGGGCCAGTAGTGCTTGGGATAGCGGCCCTTCAGTTCCTTCTTCACCTCGGCGTAACCACGCGCCCAGAAGCTGGCGAGGTCGCGCGTGACCTGCACTGGCCGTCGCGCCGGCGACAACAGTTCGAGCGTAACCGGCACGCGCCCGCCGGCAAGTCGCGGCGATTCCATCCAGCCGAAGACTTCCTGCAGTCGCACCGCCAGCGCGGGCGCGGCGCCCGAATAGTCGACCGCGATGCGCGATCCGCTCGGCACCGACAGGTGCGTCGGCGCGAGGTCGTCGAGCTTGCGCCGCTGGTTCCAGTCGAGCATCCCGTGCAGCGCGCCGCACAGGTCGACGCGCGCCAGATGGTCGCGCCGCGTCACGCCGTCGAGCCACGGCGCGAGCCAGTGCTCCACCGTCGCGAGCAGCGCCTCGTCGGACACGTCCGGCCATTCGGCCGCCTGCTCCGGGGTGGCCGCGTAGCTGCGCACGAGCGCGACGCGGGCCCGCCATTGCTGCAGGTCCCTGGTCCACGGCAGGCAGTCGATCCCCATCTCGCGGATACCCGCGAGCATGGCCGTGCGCATGTCGGTGCCGACGCCCGCGCGCAGCGGCCGTTCGTCGAGCACCAGCGCGCCGAGCCTCTTGACGCGGCGGGCCACGACCACGCCCGCGCGCGAGTCCCACGCGATTTCGTCGGCGTCACTGACAAGCCCGGCGAGGCATTGATCGAGCAAGGCGCGTTCGAGCGGCGCAGCGAGGTACAGCTTCGCCTCGCGTTCGCCCGCGTCGATTTCCGCAGCCACGATGAATTCGCTGCGCGCGAGCGCCGACGGGCCGGGCAGCACTCCTCCGCGTCCCTGGGCCAGCAGGTAGCGACCGTCCTCACCACCGCGCGCCATGCCGATGCGGTCTGGATAAGCGAACGCAAGCAGCAGCCCCACCGCGGCGTCGCGTTCGATCCGCTCGCGGCTTCCCTGGCCCGCCACTGAGTCGCGGCCAAGGCGCCGCGCGAAGAGCTCGCTCGAGCGCCGCACCTGCTGCAGCGCGCGGCCACCCACGGTGAATCCGGCAGGTGCCGCGGCTCCCCGCAGCACGTCCACGCGATGGCGCAGGTCCGGGTCGCGCGCCGCGCCCTGCGCGCGCAACGGGTCGCGTTCGCTCAACAGGCCGGCGATGTCGCAAGCGAGTTCACCCAGCCCCAGTGCGGCGCCCCGTTCGATCATGTGCGCAAGTCGCGGATGGGTACCCAACGCCGCCATCCGTCGCCCGATGCCGGTCGCCTGCCCGCGCGCGTCGATGGCCTCGAGCCGCTGCAGCAGGTCGCGCGCTTGCGTCAGCGTGGCAGCGGGTGGCGGATCGAGCCACGCGAGCGAACCGGGATCCGAGCTGCCCCAGCAGGCGAGTTCCAGCGCCAGCGGCGCGAGGTCGGCTTCGAGGATTTCCGGCGCGGACTGCGCCGCGAGCGCTGCGTGCGTGGACTCGGACCACAGTCGATAACAGATCCCCGGCGCCGTGCGACCCGCGCGGCCGCGGCGCTGATCGGCCGATGCGCGCGAGATCGCAACCGTCTCGAGCCGGCTCATGCCGGTGTTCGGATCGAAGCGCTGCCGCCGTTCGAGGCCGGCATCGACGACGATGCGCACACCCTCGATCGTGAGACTGGTCTCGGCAAGATTGGTCGCGACGACGACTTTGCGCCGGCCCGACGGTGCGGGCCGCAGCGCTGCATCCTGCGCCGCCGCGTCGAGGTCGCCAAACAGCGGCAGGACCTGCAGCGATGGGTCGCCCGCGCCCGCCACGATGGCGTCGCAGCAACGCCGGATCTCGGCGGCGCCCGGCAGGAACACGAGCGCATCGCCCGGATCGGTCGCGAGTGCGCGCAGCACCGTGCGGGCTGCGCGTTGCTCGACCGGCTCGGGCCAGCGGTTCACGCCGACGGGTGCAGGCGCTGCGTAATGTGTAGCCACGTCGAAAGCGCGCCCTTCCGCGCGCACCGACTGGGCATCGCCGAGCAACTGGGCCACTGCAGCGCCGTCGAGCGTCGCCGACATCACCAGCACGCGCAGGTCCTCCCGCAGGTGCCGCTGCGCATCTAGCACCAGCGCGAGCCCGAGGTCGGACTGCAGGTTGCGCTCGTGAAATTCGTCGAAGATCACGCACCCCACGTCCTCGAGCGCGGGATCGGACTGCAGCCGGCGCGCCAGGATGCCTTCGGTGACGACCTCGATCCGGGTCGCGGGGCTGACCCGCGTTTCCAGGCGCGTGCGGTAGCCGACGAGCTGGCCCGGCTCCGTGCCCGAGAGCTGCGCCAGCCGGCGGGCCACGGCACGTGCCGCGATTCGGCGCGGCTGCAGCATGACGATGCGCTGGCCTGCGCCGAGCCAGGGCTCGTCGAGCAGCGCGAGCGGAACGACCGTGCTCTTGCCGGCGCCCGGCGGCGCCTCCAGCACCGCATTGCGATGCGCGCACAGGGCCGTGCGCAGTTCGGGCAGCGCGGCGAGGATGGGTGTGTCGGGCAGCCTGCGGCTCAAGTCGATCCGGATCGTGTGACGAATTGCGGCGCAGCGTGCATCATTGGCGCATGGAAGGAAACGCCTGGATGTGGGTGCTGGCCGCGCTGATGGTGATCGCAGGCGTGGCCGGCTCGGTGTTGCCGGCGCTGCCGGGCGTGCCGCTCGTGTTCGGCGGCCTCGTGGTCGCCGCCTGGGCTGACGATTTCCAGCGCGTCGGCTGGATCACGTTGACGCTGCTCGGCGTGCTCACCGTGGCGTCGTTCGCTATCGACTTCGCAGCGACGGCACTTGGCGCGAAACGCGTGGGCGCAAGCAGGCTTGCCATCGTCGGTGCCGCGCTCGGCGCATTGGCCGGGCTCTTCCTCGGCATTCCGGGCCTGATCCTGGGCCCGTTCGTCGGTGCCGTGATCGGCGAGATGCTCTCGCACGGGGAGTGGCGCAAGGCCACTCAGGCCGGCATCGCGACCTGGATGGGCCTGCTGTTCGGCACGCTGGCCAAGCTCGCGCTCGTGTTCACGATGCTCGGGATCTTCCTGTTCGCGTACTTCATCGGCTGACGGCCCGCCAGCCGGCGCTCAAGGCCTGCTTACGGGCCATCACCTGGCGCAGCGCTCCTCGAGTGCAAGCACTTCGTCGGCGAACGTGCGGCCAAGGGCCACGTAGTCCTGGGAGCGGTAGTGCCAGCCATCCGGCAGGAAGCCGAAGTCCCTGGTGATGCTCACGAGCGCAGCGCAGCTGTCCTGGCGCGTGTATTCGAACTGTGCGGCCTGCACGACGTCTGCGTACTTCATCATGCGCGTGCCGCTGCTGGTCCGGGCATCGGCGATGCGGCCGATGACGACGGGCAGGTCGTCCGTGCGCAGCGCGGCGCGCAGCAGGTCCATCAGGCGGCGCAGGTTCGCCTCGTAGTCCGCTGCAGCCCAAGGGCTGTTGTACGCATCCGCTTCCCCCTGCATCCAGATGATGCCTGCCGGCACCAGGCGATCGCGAACGCCGTCGCCGTCGATGTCGCGGACGCTGAGTGCCTCGCGGATCGCTGTCAGTGCATTGTCGTACTGGTTGCGGCGCTTGCCCGTCGCGTCGTCGGGACTCCAGGAATCGAATCCGCTGATGCCAGGCGCCAGGGCCGAACTGCCGCGCGTGTACTTGATGATGGCAATGTTCCCGGTAGGCAGCCGTTCCGCCAGGCGCTTGCCAAAAGAAAGCTCGGGGCCGAACCGGTCGGACAACTGATTGGTCTTGCCGTCGGTGACGAATCCCGTGCCATGCCCCGGCTTGAGGGGCGCCCAGACGCCGACACCCCCTTTGTCCTCGTTGTCCGGCGCCATGCGTCCAGTGAAGATCATGACGCGCGGCGTCGCACCGCCGTCGGCGGCGGCAAGCTGCGACGAAACGCCGAACCCTTCCATGTTCGACTGGCCGCCTAGAAAATACAGCCGGTACACGGTGCCGCCGGTGGCATCCGCATCACTGGGATTGCCAGCGCACCCCGCGACGACCAGCGCCAGCAGCACGAGCAGCAAGCGATTCATCGCGACTCCCCTGTTCGACGCACCGGGGGGCTACTCCCGCACCATCCGGTTATCCACGAGCTGCGCGACGACACCCGGATCCGCGAGGGTCGAGATGTCGCCGAGCGCTTCGTGTTCGTTCGCGGCGATCTTGCGCAGGATGCGGCGCATGATCTTGCCCGAACGGGTCTTCGGCAGTCCCGGCGCCCACTGGATGTAGTCGGGCGTCGCGATCGGCCCGATCTCGCGCCGCACCCACTCGCGCAATGCCTTGCGCAGTTCTTCCGTCGGCTCGGCGTCGTGCACCAGCGTGACGTACGCGTAAATGCCCTGGCCCTTGATGTCGTGCGGGCAACCCACGACTGCGGCTTCGGCGACCAGCGCGTGCGCCACGAGCGCGCTCTCGATCTCCGCCGTGCCGAGGCGATGGCCCGCGACGTTGAGCACGTCGTCCACGCGGCCCGTGATCCAGTAGTAGCCGTCGGCATCGCGCTTGGCGCCGTCGCCCGTGAAGTAACGGCCCGGGAACGTGCGGAAGTAGGTGTCGATGAAGCGCTGGTGATCGCCGAACACCGTGCGCATCTGGCCCGGCCAGCTGTCGTTCAGCACCAGGTTGCCTTCGTTCGCGCCCTCGAGCGGTTGGCCGTCGTTGTCGACGAGCCCGGGTTGCACGCCGAAGAACGGCCTGGTCGCCGAGCCCGGCTTCTGGTCGATCGCGCCAGGCAGCGGGCTGATCAGGATGCCGCCGGTCTCCGTCTGCCACCACGTGTCGACGATCGGGCAGCGGCCGTCGCCGACCACGCGGTGGTACCACTCCCATGCCTCCGGGTTGATCGGCTCGCCGACCGACCCCAGCAGCCGCAGCGTCGAGCGCGAATGCCTCTTGACCGGGGCATCGCCCTCGCGCATCAGCGCGCGCAGCGCCGTAGGCGCCGTGTAGAAGATCGTGACCTTGTGCTTGTCGCAGACCTGCCAGAAGCGGTCCGGGCCCGGATGGCTCGGCACGCCCTCGAAGATCAGCGACGTCGCGCCGTTTGCGAGCGGTCCGTACACGACGTAGCTGTGCCCCGTGACCCAGCCGACATCCGCCGTGCACCAGTAGACGTCGTCTTCGCGCAGGTCGAACACGGCTTCGTGCGTGAGGGCCGCGTAGACCAGGTAGCCCCCGCTGGTGTGCAGCACGCCCTTCGGCTTGCCGGTCGAGCCGGAGGTGTAGAGGATGAACAACGGGTCCTCCGCGTCCACCGCCACAGGCTCGCACTCG
>Ga0209254_10005347_pt1 | contig 11817 bp, 15 predicted proteins | sample FrelakmetDIP11DI_FD_187148 | JGI IMG/M metagenome (GOLD analysis project Ga0209254, IMG submission 187148) | Freshwater lake sediment microbial communities from the University of Notre Dame, USA, for methane emissions studies - DIP11 DI (SPAdes)... | ecosystem: Environmental > Aquatic >... | reverse complement strand
TCCCGGGAGGGTGTCGCGCCTGAAGGCGCTCCTACAAGGCTGTCGGCCCGCCAAACTGGGGCACCTGGATGCGCCCTTCCTCCTCAGGAAGTTCGTTGTGCCGGGTCATGACGGGTGAGTAGCGCTTGCTCAGTTCGGCAGCCAGCTTCTCCGTCATGTACACCGACCGGTGCTGGCCACCCGTGCAGCCAATGGCCACGGTCAGGTAGTTGCGATTGAAGTCGATGTATTCCGGAATCCAGCGATCGAGAAAACCGAGGATGTCACCATACATCCGCTGCACGCTGTCAGACGTGCTGAGGAAGTCGATCACCTTCTCATCCTTGCCCGTCAGAGGCCGCAGAGCCTGGTCCCAGTAAGGGTTCGGCAGGCAGCGCAGATCAAAGACGAAGTCGGCATCCGCGGGTATGCCGTGCTTGTAGCCGAAGGACTCGATCAGTATGGACAGCCCTGGTTGCTCGTGGGCACCGACCCGCCGCCGGATAATGTCGCGCAGCTCGTAAATGCTGGTTCGCGTGGTGTCCAGCACCAGCTCCGCCGACGCAATGATGGGGCCAAGCAGTTCCCGCTCCCGGTCGATGGCCTCGCGCAGACTGAGCCCCGCTGCGCTCAACGGGTGCTTGCGGCGCGTCTCTCCATAGCGCTTGAGCAGGATGTTGTCGTCCGCGTGCAGGAAGATCACTTCGCAGCGAATGCCACGGGCCCGGAGGTCCTCGATGACCTCCGGGAGGCGCGCGAGATCAGCGGCACGATTCCTCGCGTCAATCCCGATCGCCAGGTTGGCGTACAGGGGATCCCTGGTGACCGTGATCTCGCCAATCATCGTGGCGAGGAGTGCGGCCGGCACGTTGTCGATGCAGTAGAAGCCCAGATCCTCGAAATGATGCAGGGCTACTGTTTTACCCGAGCCCGAAAGACCGCTGACGATGATTAGCCGCATGGTTCTCCTGACAGCGGTGCCTGACTCAGTGCGGGCCTCAGGGGACGACGTCGCGCTTGAGGCTGTCCCGCGCATGATGATCCGTCAGCTTTTCCTTGTGCTTTCGAACCTGGCGGTCGAGCTTGTCGACCATCGCGTCGATCGCGGCATACATGTTCTCCTCGATGGCCTCGGCAAACAACTTGCCACCGGCCAGGCTGACGGTCGCCTCAGCCCGGTGACGCAACTTGTCCACCGTCAGAATGCAATGCACGACGGTCACGTGATCAAAGTGTCGCTCGATGCGGGCCAGCTTGGATTGCACGTAGTCACGCATGGACTCAGTGATGTCGACGTGGTGGCCGGTCAGGTTGAGTTGCATCGCGGTATCCTTTCTCTGTTGTTGTCCGGACCTAACGCTGCGGGCGCCGCTTGCGCTCGCTGGACGGTTCTATATGCATCCCCTCCCGGTATTTTGCCACTGTTCGCCTGGCTACCTGAATGCCCATTTTCGACAGCAAAACCGCCAGTTGGCTATCCGAAAGTGGTTTGGCCGGGTCTTCCTGGCTGATCATCTTCCTGATTCTGGCCCGGATGGCCGTGGAGGACTGTTCGCTGCCATCGTCGCCGGTGACCTGACTGGAGAAAAAGTGCCTGAACTCGAACAGGCCCCGGGGAGTGTGCATGTACTTGTTGGCCGTGACCCGGGAAATGGTCGACTCGTGCATTTCCACAAGTTCGGCCACGTCGCGCAGCACCATCGGTCGCATGGCTTCCTCGCCATGATCGAGAAAAGCCGCCTGGCGGTCCACGATGCACATGGCCACCTTCAGCAGGGTGTCGTTGCGAATCTCGAGACTGCGCACCAGCCACCGCGCCTCCTGCAGCTGGTTGCGCAGGGTCGCGTGGTCACTGTCGCCCCGGACCAGGTCAGCGTAAGCCTGATTGACCTTGAGGCGGGGAGTCGTCGAGCGGTTGACGTCCACGGTCCAGCGCCCATTGCGCTTGCGGACAAACACGTCGGGTACGATGTAGTCCGGTGAGGATGGCTGCACCGCGAGCCCCGGCTTCGGGTGGCAATTGCGGATGAGTGCGAGGGCGACGTCGAGTTCCGCCTCGGACACCCCGAGGCGCCGACGAAGAATACTGAGTTGCTGCGCGGCGACCAGGTCCAGGCCATCCAGCGTGATGGCGAGGGCCACGGCCTGGCCCGGAGTATTGGGCGAAAGCTGGCGAAGCTGGATGCGAAGACACTCGCCAAGGTCCCGGGCGCCGATGCCCGCCGGGTCCAGCCCCTGAACCTTGTGCAACGTCTGTTCGAGCTCCTCCAGGGTGAAGCTGCCGGAGGTCGCCAGTGTCTCCAGAATCACCGGCAGCGATTCCGTGAGGTAGCCGGCATCGTTCATGGCGTCCACCAGTGCCTGTCCCATGAGGACTTCCCGTGCTTCGAAGTGCTCGGTCTCCAGTTGCCAGAGCAGGTGCGCGTGCAGGGTCTCGTTGGCCCTGTCACTGGGTTCGGGCCGTCCGTCCTCGCCGTCCCAGTTGCTGCTGCCGCCACTGGAGGACTCACTCCAGAGCAGCGAATCGGACTCGTCGTTGGCAGGGGACTCGGCCACCGCGACTGACTCGCTGTCCGCATCGTCCCAGTTATCGGAAGGGGTTTCGTCGTCCGGGGTTCCGCCAGCGGCCGGGTCTGGGGGCGGCGCGTCAAGTTCCAGATTGCCCTCAACGCTGCCCTCGACGCTGCCAGGAGCTGGCTCGTCCAGATCCAGCATGACGTTCTCGGTCAGGAGCTGCTCCAGCTGGGTATTTAACTCGGCCACCGGCAGCTGCAAGAGGCGAATAGCCTGCTGCAATTGCGGCGTCATGGTCAGCTGCTGACTGATTCTGAGTTGTAGAGCCGGCTTCATCATCATCCCTGAAGCGCCGCCATGCGTCCTGGCGGAACCTATAGTTTAAAGCCCTCGCCGAGGTAAACCTCGCGAACCTGGCTGTTCGCGAGAATTTCCCCCGGGGCGCCTTCGGCAATCATTGCCCCGTCGTTGAGAATATAAGCCCGGCCACAGATTCCCAGTGTCTCGCGCACATTATGGTCTGTGATCAGGATCCCGATGCCCCGGGTGGCCAGTTGACGGATGATCCGCTGGATATCCAGCACTGAGAGGGGGTCAACGCCTGCAAACGGCTCATCCAGCAGCACAAAACGGGGTTCTGCCGCGAGCGCACGGGCGATCTCAACCCGCCGACGCTCCCCGCCGGATAGGCTGACCCCCATGCTGTTGCGCACGTGGGTGATGCGGAGCTCCTCCAAAAGCTCCTCCAGTAGCCGCTCCTGGTCTGTCCGGCCTAGGGCCGGCCGCGTTTGCAGGATGGCGAGGATGTTGTCCTCAACGCTGAGCTTACGAAAGACGGAGGCTTCCTGCGGGAGATAGCCGAGCCCGAGACGGGCCCTGCGGTGCATGGGCATGCCTGTCAGATCATGCTCATCCAGGGTAATGCGACCTGCATCGCAGGGAATGAGGCCGACAATCATGTAGAAGGCGGTGGTCTTGCCGGCGCCGTTTGGCCCCAGGAGCCCGACGATTTCTCCGCTACCGACGACGAGCGAGATCCCCTTGACCACCTGCCGCCGCTTGAACCGTTTCTCGATCAGCTCTGCCCGCAACGTGCTCACGGCTTGCTCACTGGCGAGGAGGGCTTCTGCTGTGGTGTGATTCGCATGCGCACCTCACCGCCCGGGTTGCCGCCCGCTGTCACTACTTCCCGTTGCAGGTCGTAGGCGATCCGGTTGCCAGAAATTTCGTTCCTGCCATCACTCAGGACGGCGTCGGTAGTCATCTCGATAGTGGCGCTATCGAAGTCGTAGTCGAGCAATTTGGCCCGGCCTTCCGTCGGTGGATTGCCCCCGGTCCCGGCCTGGCTGAACCGGGCTGGCTGGCCGCTCAGTGCTGCCTTGCGCAAGCGGTTGGCCCGGAAGGTCAGCTCGGCACGATCACTGCTGGCCTGCGTACCTGCGTTCTTGATGCGGACATTGCCTGAAAAAATCCACACGCTGTTTTCGAAGTCCGCCGGATCGGCCGTCGCTTCATCTGCCTGGATGGCGAGGCTGCCCTGGGTGATGTTCAACTGCCGGAAGATGAGCCGGTTGTTGCGCCGATCCAGCTCGGAAAACGCGGCGTCGAGCTCTATCGGGAGTGTGGGGTCCGCCGGGGCCAGCAGGGGAAGTGCGGGCGCAGTGAGACTGGGCAGGGCGTCAGCTGCGGCGACTTCGGTAGAGATCAGCGCTGCCACCATGGCGACTAGCATGGCGAACAGCATTGCGACGATGCTCACGATCCGGTTACCAGCGGATCGATCAGGGGAGAAAGCGTCCGCGCACTTCGGCGTTGAACTGAAGACGGTCCTGCTTGAGATAGACACGCATTCCCTTTGCATGGAGCGTGTCCCGGTTGCGTTCCACCGCCACGAAGCTCTCGGTCCTGGCGACGTAGGCTTCCGGATCCAGCTCCAGATAGTCGGTTCGGATCAAGAGCGGTGCCGTACTCGAACGGCTATTGGTGGCAGCATCGGCCGGGTTTACGGCTGTCGCCGCGACGACGTTCCCAACCAGTTCAATCATATTACGATCCGGTGGTATGTGCCCGCGGTCGGCCCGCAATTTCCACGGAACCTGGGCTGCCGGCTCGTAATCCACAGTGACGTCCTGCATGGTGATGGTCCCGTCCGCCAGCAACTGCTCCGCGGCCGTCGTGCTGACCCGGTAGAGAATCTGGCCATCCGGGCCGGTGCCCGTGAGCCGGGCGTCCTTAACGTAGTACCCGAGACCCGGGCGTGGCGCTGCAGGGGCTGCGTCATCCCTCGATGCGGTCCGGAACACGAGGAAGGTGGTAATCAAGGCAGCCGCCAGCAGCACCGCGAACCGCACGGGATACTGAAATTCAAGTCCAGTGGACATTCAGGCGGGCTGCCGCGCGGCCAGCAGGAAGTCGCACACCTCGCGCACCGCGCCCCGGCCGCCGGCGGCGGCGGTGATCCAGTCCGCTGTGCGGAGTACGTCCGGGTGGCCGTCCGCAACCGTGATCCCGAGGCCCGCCGGACCCATGATCTCGAGGTCGGTGACGTCATCGCCTACACAGGCGACATCGGCGAGGGGGATACTGAGTTTGGCCAGCAGTTGCTCCAGTACCTGGCGCTTGTCGTTCCGGCCGAGAAAGACGTGGGACACCCCCAACTCCGCAAGACGGGCCGCGGCGGCGGTTGAGCGCCTGCCTGAGATCACTGCTACCAGCAGTCCGTTGGCCAGCACCCTCTGGATCCCGTAACCGTCACGCACATGAAAACTCTTGGTCTCGCGCCCGTCACCGTCGTAGTACAGGCGACCATCGGTCAGCACTCCGTCTACGTCGAGCACGAGCAGCCGGATCCGGGCGGCAACGGTACGCAGTTCATGCGGGGTCATCGAAGGCTCGCCGGGCTTACATCACGCCCGCACGCAGCAGGTCGTGGATGTTGAGGGCTCCGACTACCTTGCGAGCGTCGCTGACCACGAGCAGGCCGCTGATCTTGTGCTGCTCGAGCAGGTGTACGGCTTCCGCGGCCAGCATACCCGGCATTACTGTCTTGCAGTTTGCCGTCATCACCTCGCGCATCGTCGTGCGATGCACATCAATGCCCCGGTCCAGTATTCTGCGGAGATCGCCGTCCGTGAAGATGCCGGCCAGGCGGTCGTCGGCGTCGATGACGGCGGTCATGCCCAACCCCTTCCGTGTCATCTCCAGCAGCCCCTGGGCGAGTGGCGTGTCCGGTGTTACCCGCGGAATGCCTTCGCCGCCGTGCATCAGGTCGTCAACTCGCAACAGGAGTCGCCGTCCCAGTGATCCACCAGGGTGCGCCAGGGCAAAATCTTCCCGGGTGAAGCCACGGTTCTCCAGCAGCGCCACGGCCAGGGCATCGCCCATGGCGAGCGCCGCCGTGGTGCTCGCGGTCGGCGCCAGGTTGAGCGGGCAGGCCTCCTCGCGGACGCCGACGTCCAGGGCGACCGTGGCGGCTTCGGCCAGCGTGGAACGCAGATTGCCACTGAGAGTAATCAGGGGAATACCCAGGCGCTTCAGCAGGGGCAGGATCGTCACGAGTTCGTGGGTTTCGCCGGAACTGGAGATGGCGATCAGCAGGTCGGCGCGGGTAATCATGCCGAGGTCGCCATGGCTGGCTTCCCCTGGGTGGACGAAGAAGGCCGGGGTGCCCGTGCTGGCCAGCGTCGCGGCAACCTTGCCTGCGATGTGACCCGACTTGCCCATGCCCGTGACAACCACCCGGCCGCGGCAGTCCAGGCAGAGCTGGCAGGCCCGATCGAAGCTGGCGTCCAGCCGGGGCGCGAGGCTAGCGACTGCGGCCGCCTCGATTTCCAGGACTCGGCGGCCCCGGGCCCGGAAGTCCGGCAGGTCGTTGCTCAAGCCCTGATCCTCATGGGCAGCGATTGTAAGTCATCTATAATGCCGCGCCTCACTCGTCCGGTCCCCGATACCTGCATGACTCCACAAGAGATTGAAACGCTGATCCGGGCTCACCTGCCCGAGACGATCGCCACCGTGCACAGCACGGACAATGTGCACTTCGACGCCCTGGTCGTCAGTCCGTCCTTCACGGGCAAACGCACCCTCCAGCGCCACCGGTTGATCTACGGTGCGCTCGGCGACCGCATCGGCGGTGATATTCACGCGCTCTCCATCCAGGCCTATACCCCTGATGAGTGGAGTGCCCGGGGGCCCTGAGCCGGACGGCCCGCAGACCATGGATAAACTCGCGATCGCCGGCGGCAGGCCCCTGGAAGGGGAGGTGCGGATTTCCGGCGCGAAGAACGCCGCGCTGCCAATTCTTGCGGCGACCCTGCTCGCCGACGAGCAGGTCACGCTCAGCAACATCCCCCATCTGAACGACATCACCACCAGCATCGAGCTGCTGGGCCGGATGGGCGTTGGCATTACCGTCCACGACGGGATGCGTCTCGAGGTGGATTCCCGATCGATCAGTGATTTCGCGGCACCCTACGATCTGGTCAAGACCATGCGGGCCTCGATTCTCGTGCTGGGCCCGCTTGTGGGGCGCTTCGGCCACGCCGATGTTTCCTTGCCGGGCGGTTGTGCCATCGGCGCGCGGCCAGTGGATCTGCACGTAGCAGGCCTGCGGGCCATGGGGGCTGAGGTCGAGATCGTTGACGGGTACATCCGGGCCAGATCGGGCCGCCTCCGGGGTGCGCACCTGATGATGGACAAGGTGACAGTTACCGGCACCGAGAACCTGATGATGGCTGCCTGCCTTGCCGACGGAGAAACCATCCTCGAGAACGCGGCCCTCGAGCCGGAAGTCGTGGACCTTGCAGGTTTCCTCTGCAAGATGGGCGCGCGGATCCGGGGTGCCGGGACCAACCGCATCGTGATTCAGGGCGTCAAGCGTCTGCACGGCGCGGAGTACGAGGTCCAGCCCGACCGCATCGAGACGGGCACGTTTCTGGTGGCCGCCGCGATTACGGGGGGTCACATCCGTGTGCGCCGGACCTGTCCGGAACACCTGGAGGCTGTGCTGGCCAAGCTGCGCGCGGCAGGGGCCACCATCCATGCCGGGCCGGACTGGATTGAGCTGGATATGCGCGGCCGGCGGCCACTGGCGGTGGATATCAGCACTGACCCCTATCCCGCGTTTCCCACCGACATGCAGGCCCAGTTCATGGCGCTCAATTGCGTGGCCGAGGGCGTCGGGACGATTATCGAGAACGTCTTCGAAAACCGCTTCATGCACGCCCTCGAGCTGCAGCGGATGGGGGCCAGCATCAAGATCGAGGGCCACACGGCCATAGTGCAGGGCGTCGCGCAGCTGCGGGCAGCGCCCGTGATGGCCACGGACCTGCGGGCCTCGGCCAGCCTGGTCCTGGCGGGCCTGGCGGCTGAGGGCGAGACGATCGTGGATCGCATTTACCACATTGATCGCGGCTACGAGCGCATTGAGGAAAAACTGCAGCAACTCGGCGCCCGGATCCGGCGCCGGGCCTAGTCCGAAGCCCGTACTCGGTAGGCAAGCCGGAAGGCCGGCGTGTATACTTTTGCGGCTTTCTGCCGCAGGCCTGCAGCGGGTTTTGGAAGCCACCAAGGGATTTTCTAGAGGAATAGCTCGATGAGCGAAGAGGCGTCTGTCAGCCGTCGTCATTTTCTGACCGTGGCCACTACCGTGACGGGTGTGGTGGGCCTGGCCCTGACGGCGGCGCCGTTCATCGCATCCTTTCGCCCCAGCACCCGGGCGCAGGCTCTCGGTGCTCCGGTGACCGTGGACATCAGCAAGCTGGACGAAGGCGCCATGGTGCGCATCGTCTGGCGGGGTCAACCCGTCTGGGTGCTCCGTCGGAGCAAGGACATGCTCAAGCGCCTCGCGGACGGCACGCTGGCATTGAAGGATCCCAACTCGAACGAGTCCATCCAGCCTGCGTTTGCCCAGAATGAATGGCGTGCATTGCGGCCGGATTACCTGGTGGTGATCGGCAACTGCACGCATCTCGGCTGTGCCCCTCTGGAGCGGTTCGAGGTGGCGCCCGCAGACCTTGGCTCCGACTGGGTCGGGGGCTTTTTTTGCCCGTGTCACGGTTCAAAGTTTGACCTGTCGGCGCGAGTCATGGCTGGCTCGCCGGCACCTACCAACCTGTCCATCCCGCCCTATCGCTTCGTGGGGGATGAACTCATCGTCGTCGGGGAAGAAACCGGAGCCACAGCATGAGCACGGTACGTACGGGCATGGTTTCTGCGGGAGGCGCCGGCAAGACGGCCCGCTTCATCGACTGGATCGACGAGCGTTTCCCCCTGACGGCGATGATGAAGGAGCACGTCACCGAGTACTACGCAGCGAAGAGTTTCAATGTCTGGTACGTGTTTGGTGTGCTCGCTCTGGTCGTGCTGATCCTTCAGTTCGTGACCGGCATCTTCCTGACGATGAGCTACAAGCCCTCCGCTGAGGACGCCTTTGCCTCCGTCGAATACATCATGCGGGAAGTGGAGTGGGGCTGGCTGATCCGCTACATGCATTCCACCGGTGCCTCGATGTTCTTCGTGGTGGTTTACCTGCACATGTTCCGCGCATTGATGTACGGGTCCTACAAGGCTCCGCGCGAACTGTTGTGGATCGTCGGCATGTTCATCTACCTGGTGCTGATGGCCCAGGCCTTCACTGGCTATCTGCTGCCCTGGGGTCAGATGTCTTACTGGGGTGCGCAGGTCATCGTCTCGCTGTTCGGTGCGATTCCGGTGGTCGGCGCCGGCCTGGTGGAATGGATTCGTGGTGACTTCTTTATCTCTGACATCACACTGAACCGTTTCTTCGCTCTCCATGTCGCAGCGATACCTCTCGCACTGTTGCTGCTCGTGGTTGTGCACATCCTTGCGCTCCACACCACCGGCTCACTGAATCCGGATGGCATTGAAATCAAGGAAAAGAAGGGGCCGGACGGCATACCTCTCGACGGCGTGGCCTTCCACCCCTTCCACACGTCCAAAGACCTGGTAGCGATCATCATCTTTGCCATCGTGTTTGCGGCGGTGCTGTTCTTCGCGCCAGAGATGGGCGGATATTTCCTGGAGCACGCAAACTTCGAGCCCGCCAACCTCCTCAAGACGCCAGCGCACATCGCGCCGGTCTGGTACTTCACGCCCTTCTACGCCATTCTCCGCGCCGTGCCGAGCAAGGGCTGGGGCGCTTTCCTGATGCTGCTCTCGATCGTCCTGCTGTTCGTGCTGCCCTGGCTGGATCGCTGCAAGGTCAAGTCCATCCGTTACCGGGGTTGGCAGTACAAGGTCGCGCTGGGCGGGTTGGTGGTGAGCTTCATCGCGCTGGGCTTCCTCGGCCTCCAGCCTGCAACGGAGAAGGTCTATGTCTACGCGGCACGCCTCTTCGCTGGCATCTATTTCGCCTTTTTCCTCCTGATGCCTTTGTACACCTCGCGCGAAAGGACCAAGCCAGTCCCGGAACGCGTTGTCTTTCACGGGCACGAGTGAGTTCGTTATGATCAGAAACTTCCTGCATCAACGTCTGCGGCCCGGCTTCATCGCGCTTGCCGCTCTGCTGGCGATCGCCAGTTTGGTTCTCGCGACCGCCCCACCGGCCGTCGCGTCCGGAGCGCCCGGCCTGAACGATCGGGCCAACAACGACGTGGCGAACCTGGCTTCCCTGCAACGCGGGGCACGCAACTTTGTTAACTACTGCCAGGGATGCCACTCGGCGAAATACGTCCGTTACAACCAGCTGGCCCGCGATCTGGGCATGACCGAGCAGCAGGTCATCGACAACCTGATGTTTGGTGCCGCCAGGCCCACGGATACCATGGACGTCGCGATGCGGCCTGCGGATGGCGAGAGGTGGTTTGGTATCGCGCCGCCGGACCTGTCCCTGATGGCACGGTCGAAGGGCCCAGACTACATCTACAACTTCCTGCGATCCTTCTACGTCGACCCCAAGCGCCCGGCCGGCGTCAACAACCTGATGCTGCCGAACGCTGCCATGCCCCATGTGCTGTGGGAGTTGCAGGGTCTGCAGACGGCCAAATTCGAGCAGGTCTCACCCGGCATCCTCACGCCCGAGGTCTATGACGAGTTCGTGCGGGACACCGTAAACTTCCTGGACTACATCGCTGAGCCGATGAAACTAAAGCGGCAGAGCCTGGGTATCCTCGTCATTACCTTCTTGCTGGTTTTTGGTCTGTTTGCCTACCTCCTCAAGCAGGAAATCTGGAGGGACGTCAGGTAGGTGTCCGACGATTGGAATTCTTCGGGGGGTAAGTCGGAGCGACGAGCAGCAATGACGCTCTACTCCGATCCCGCCTCGATAGACAGTCATCGGGCCCGGATAGTACTTGCTGAGAAGGGCATCGTCATCGACATCATCAGCGTGTTGGACGGTGAGCTTCCAGAAGACCTGCTTGATCTCAATCCCTACCATTCCACCCCGACACTGCTCGACCGGGATCTGGTGCTCTACGACGCCCGGGTGATCATGGAGTACATCGACGAACGCTTTCCGCACCCACCGCTGATGCCGGTAGACCCGGTCAGCCGCGCCCAGATCCGGCTGGCCCTGTACCGGGTCGAGAAGGACTGGTACGCGATGGCGGAGCAGTGTGCCAACGCCACGGATCGCAAGCAGACGGTCCAGGCCCGCAAGGTGTTGCAGGAGAGCCTCCTGTCGAGTGCGGATCTCTTTGCGGTAAAGCGATATTTCCTCAGCGACGAGTTCTCCATGGTGGACGCCACTGTCGCGCCGTTGCTTTGGCGTCTGCCCGTCTACGGCATTGAACTCAGCGGCGGAGGGGCCCAGCCGATCCGCAAGTACATGGACGGCATTTTCGCCCGGCGTTCCTTCCGGGAAAGCCTGACTGAGACCGAACTGGAGATGCGACAGTAGTCACGCCGAAGCGGCCCTACCTGTTGCGGGCCCTCCACCAGTGGATGACTGACAACGGCCAGACGCCGCATCTGGTCGTGGACGCCACCCGGCCCGGCGTTGCCGTGCCGGAGCAGCACGTGCAGGACGGCCGCATCATCCTGAATGTAAGCTACTCCGCAACCAGTCGCCTGGAGCTCACCAACGACGAGATCAGCTTCGACGCCCGCTTCGGCGGCGTGCCGCGCACCGTGCGTGCGCCCCTCGCGGCTGTGCTCGGGATCTATGCGCGGGAGACGGGTGAAGGTCTGGTGTTTCCCACCGACGAGTACGCGCCGTCCGGCGACGCACCCGCACCCGAGCCACCGGCTCCCACGCCGCCGCCGGCTGGTCGACCCTCGCTCAAGCTCGTGAAGTAGGAGCGCTGTAGGAGCGCCTTCAGGCGCGACCGGGCCCGCGAGCGACTCGCGGACTCGATTCTCGCG
>Ga0209254_10005346_pt1 | contig 11819 bp, 9 predicted proteins | sample FrelakmetDIP11DI_FD_187148 | JGI IMG/M metagenome (GOLD analysis project Ga0209254, IMG submission 187148) | Freshwater lake sediment microbial communities from the University of Notre Dame, USA, for methane emissions studies - DIP11 DI (SPAdes)... | ecosystem: Environmental > Aquatic >... | reverse complement strand
TAAAATCTCATGGGCTTCCTCCTTCTTCTGGTATTATTTTGTCTTGCTGAAAACAAAATATACCATGTTTTAGGGGGAGGCCTTAAATAGTATCAACTGATCACTATCTGACAGATCTCGAAGGTAACGAATACTGGAAGAAATGTGTATTAAAAAGACTTTGTTGAAAGTCACTTACCCTTATGTCAGGCCCGCATCACGCAGTGCCTTAATCCAATGTTCAGTATACACGGGATTCTTGTAACGCATTACTTTTGTTAATCGTTCTAAGGAGAACTTGGGATTGATTCTTAGGACCTCGGCTGCCTGCTTCCGGGCGTCTTCCATCCGTCCCATCTTGCTGTACGTGACTGTCAAAGAAAGGTTGCCAATAAAATGATCCGGCTGGCTCTGTAGCAGTCTCTTGTTATACTGCACTGCTTGATCGTACTGGCCGATCATACTATGGCTAATGGCCAGGTTCATCAGACACGAACTGTGTGGCCTCAAGGGATTGAGACGCAGGGCCTTTTCAAGAACGGTTATGGCTTCCGTAAAACGGCACGCATGCATGAGCGTGCTTCCTAGGTTGGTGAGGGCTCCATTGTCCAGTGATGCAGCTACTTCTGCTTCCTCCACAGCCCTGTCATACTCCCCTTTGTTCACATAGAGCATGGCCAGAACACCATGAGCATAGGAGTTGTTCTTATCCAGGGTAATAGACTTCTGGGCAATCTCGATGCCCTGGGCAACAGACTCATCGGGAGGCTTGGCAGGATCGAGCCAATAATCCCAAAAGTGAGTCATCGCTATGATTGCATACGCCCTCGACGACCCAGGTTCCAGGGATACGGCTTCCTCTGCCAGCTTACGGACTCGGGCATTGTTTTCCTTATTGATTTGTTGGAAAACATCCCATGCCTCCAGGAGCTTGAAGTATGCCTCTACATTACTAACCCCCCTGGCTTTGAAGCGTGCATATTCCCCTTCGGTCAAGGCGACCTGCAAGGCAGTGAGGACTTTAATGGTAATTTCATCTTGGGTAGCAAAAATATCTTTCAGTGCTCGATCGTACCGTTCAGAAAAAATATGCCGGCCTGTGATGGCATCAATAAGCTGAGCAGTGATGCGTAATCGATTCCCTTCTTTCCGGATACTGCCCTCCATCACATACTGGACCCCCATCTCCCGGCCCACTTTTTTTATGTCAACAGGTTTTCCCTTGTATGTGAAGGTGGAGTTCCGGGCGATCACAAAGATTTGGGGAATCTTGGAGAGGCCGTTGATAATCTCTTCCGTGAGACCGTCGCTGAAGAATTCCTGCTTGGGATCCTTGCTCATATTCGTGAAAGGCAGTACGGCGATTGAAGGCTTATCGGGAAGTTGAAGTGCCACCTTCTCCTTGGATGCAACCTCAACAGGGGTGGGGGAGTGCTTTGAATAGAGCTGCCAGTATATATTTGCAGCATTGATTAAAGCTGCTACTGCTAAGATGATTTTAATGGACGGGTGTACCCGCTTCCAATAATTTAACCCAGTCCTTTTCCACCTGCTCACCAATGAAGCAGCCTGTGCATCCAGCAAGATTTGGTATACCCGCACGGGTTCCGGAATGTTTTTTATAGTCTGTTTTCCAAGATATTCATATCTGAATTCCAACTTGTCTTTGATCTGTTCATAAACAGGTCCAGATAAGCAAATGCCTCCTGCTTCAGCAAGGAGCTGGATCCGTGCTGCGACATTGAGCCCATCCCCAAAAACCTTTCCTTCCTTTTCTGATACCTCACCAAGATTGATCCCGAAGCGAAATTCCATTCTTCGGGGTTCGGGTAATTCATCATTGCGATTTTTTAGCTCCTTTTGGATCTCAACGGCACACTGCACGGCATCCATTACACTGGAAAACTCGGCGTGAACATTATCTCCGGGAGCATCGATGACCTTTCCTTGGCACTGTCGAATAAGGTTTGCCATCACCTCCTTGTGAGCATTAAGGGTGCGGATGGTTCCTTCTTGATCCTTGGCGAGGAGGCGACTGTAGCCCTTTACATCTCCGCTGAGAATGGTAGCAAGTTTGCGTTTATCTTCTTGTGTGGTCATGGAAACCCCCCTAAGGTTACTTGGGAGATTTGCTGGAAAGTTAGATTAAGACCTTATATTTCAATAATAGTATACTAATTTCGAATGGAAACATCAACACGGATTATCTATTACCATTTGGTCTTCCCCCGATTTTGTGGACACCCCGAAGAGTTTCAGTTATTAAATAATAGAGAAGATGGGGGTGTGTCATGGTTGCGAGTAAGGACAAGAGGTATTTTGATCGGGAGTTCAAGTATGAGACTATTCGCTTGATGGATGAGGGTAAGCGTTCTGTGAGGGACATAGCCAAGGATTTAGATATTCATCCGAACGTACTTCATCAATGGAGGCGTAAATATCGTGCGGATATGGAGCATGCATTCCCCGGGAAGGGGCATATGAAGACTCCGGAGGAAGAGATACGGCGGTTACAGCGAGAGAATGAAGATTTAAGGGAGGAGAAGGAGATCTTAAAAAAAGCCTTGGCCATCTTCTCAAAGCATCCAAGGTAAAATATCAGTTCATTGACAGACACCGCTCCGCATTTGCGGTGAAGAAGATGTGCCAAGTGTTGGAGGTATCCAGGAGCGGTTATTATTCATGGGAGAAGCGTACCACAAGTTTCCGCCGGAAGGAGAATGCGCGGTTGCTTTTGTATATTCAGCAGGCTTATATAAGGGGTCGTGGGACCTATGGAAGTCCCCGAATCACCGCGGAACTCAGGGATAACGGGATTCAGTGCGGAAAGAATCGCATTGCCCGGCTGATGAAAGAGAATGGTATAAAGGCAAAAACAAAACGCAGGTTCACCGCAACGACGAGATCCCGTCACGATCTGCTGGTGGCTGAGAACCTTCTGAAGCGGAATTTCTCGACAGAAGCTGCCAACAAGGTCTGGTTCTCTGACATTACCTTTATCTGGACGAAGGAAGGCTGGATGTATTTGGCAGCGATCCTTGATGCCTACAACCGGCAAATTGTTGGATGGTCGATGAATGACAGGTTAAATCATAGCATTCTTGCTGATGCCCTTGACAAGGCGCTCAGGGGGAGGAAACCAGAGGCTGGTCTGATATTCCATTCCGATCGGGGGACGCAGTATGCAAGTTATGCCTTTCGGGATCTGATGGATCAATGCGGTTTTGTACCGAGCATGAGTTCGACGGGTAATTGTTATGACAATGCGATAATGGAATCGTTCTTTCATACGTTAAAAACGGAGCTCATTTACTTTGAGAAATATAGGACGAGACGGGAGGCTCACGGAAGTGTTTTTGAATACATCGAAGTATTTTATAACCGGGTCAGAAAACACTCCTCGCTTAACTATTGTTCTCCTGTTGAGTTCGAAAAAAGAGCATGTGAAGCTTAACTAGGTGTCCACTTTTTTGGGTAAAGATCAATTTGAAATAATGTATGTCTGACAAAATTGCCAGACGCTCGCTTTCAGGAAGTTACAGAGTAATCTAAGCACGTGAAAAATCGTAACCACCTGACATCCATATATTAAGAACTTCCCTTGAGATTAACCATTTCTCTGTAGGTACAGATCTGTTCGTGAGAGAATCGTTATCAGGATTAAAGTGATTATACCACTTGCCAATCAATCGCTTTATTGCGCTACTATATATTTCACGTTCAGGCTTGTTCTTGTTGAGATAATCGTCAATGGCGTCCTCTTTGATTGTTACCTGAATTTTTCTGGAGCGCTTACCTGGCCGCTTTGGGTCGTTCCTGATTTTCCAATCGATTAGTATTATATGATTATCTTTGAAATCACTTGAAACAATCCATGCGTTTTCTGGAAAAATAGGAGTTATAAGTCTTACCCAGAAATCTAACAGATCTTCACTCATGGTTTTTTATCCTTTTCGACTTAGTGCCCCAGCCCGATTATTTTCATCTGCTTGGACCATCCGAGTTTATCCGTCCTGACATTTCTACATGATTGACTATGTTGGAGTCTGAAAATAATCCTCCCCTGATTCTGTCCATCTTGCTCCACTCTATACCCCAGTATCATTCCTCCATAAAAGGAAGGTTCCTGCCGTTTCCTATGAAAATAAATTTCGCCACCAATAAGTTTTTGAGCTTTACTTTCATCCAGTTTCCACCAGCCACTTTCCCACATATTGTCCTGTAACTTGACAAAATTATTAGATTGCTCGATTAAGTGGATATTCACGTTGCCCCCTCCTTTTAAAAATATTATTTATCATTCCGATACCCCTCAATTTTCTCCCACCTAAAAAACAAAAAACCCTGCCTCTTTGTAAAAGACAGGGTTTCAATATTTAATTCATCCCCCCTATTTGAGGGAATTAGCAGAGGCGAAAGTTTTTTCTACGGTGTCGATTACTTCATGTACCTTTTATAGTACGCTTAAAGCATGCGAAGTCAAGGTAATTATTTAATTATTTTCGATGTATCAGATGTGTGCGTTAATGTTCACTATTGATGTTTACAAAAAAAAAGATGAACCAAGACGTCATCATTCTCATCTGTAATCATGTAGGTTGCGACAGGATAGGTGGGTGTGGCTTTCAGGAAGATACAAATGCCACGTCATCATGAAAAAACACGCTCAAAAAACTTCACGTTTCAACCTGTTATCATTGATCCGGCCAAATCACCCCATGTGTAGATAAGTATTTGCTATACGTACCTGCGGAAAAGCAAAACTCAATAACTGGCTGATTTTATTTTTGCAAAAGTGGATACAATATTTGTTTATAATTTCTCGGCTGTTGATCAACCGGTTTTTGCAAGTTCGAGCCTACCTCCCCATCTGCGCAGGAGGATTTCTTTCAGTGGTGCGTGTTCTTCTTTTTCAAGCAGTGGATCTCTTTCAATAAGAGAAAAGGCATCTGCTTTTGCTTCATTTAAGATATACACATCCCGCAGGATATGGGCGACCCGGAAATCAGGGATACCCGACTGCCTGGTTCCCATAAATTCCCCCGGACCCCTTATGGCTAAATCCTCTTCAGCGATTTTGAAACCGTCATTCGTCTGTTCCATGACAGACAGACGCTTTCTCGAATCTTCAGTGCGTTTGTACTGTGACATTAAGATACAGTATGATGGTATATCGCTCCTTCCCACCCTTCCTCTCAACTGATGCAATTGAGACAGGCCGAATCTTTCCGCGTGTTCTATCACCATCAGGGACGCCTGGGGGATATCGATCCCTACCTCGATGACGGTTGTGGACACGAGGATGTCGATCTCTTTCTTTATAAAACCCGTCATCACCTGATCTTTCTCCTTCCCCTTCATCCGGCCGTGAATAAGCCCTACCCTGTAATCCGGGAAAATTTCACTGCTCAGGTGTTCCGCCATTCTCGTCGCGTCCTTCAAATCCAGATTTTCGGATTCTTCAACCAGCGGATACACAATAAAGACCTGGTTTCCCTTTTTTACCTCCATACGGATTATATCATAAACCCTCGCGCGCTGGTCTTCAAAAAAGACCTTCGTTCGAATCTCTTTTCTTCCGGGAGGAAATTCATCGATGACGGAAATATCCAAATCTCCATACACCGTCATGGCAAGCGTCCTTGGGATGGGAGTGGCCGTCATGACCAGCACGTCGGGATTTACCCCTTTCTGTCGCAGTGTGGCCCTCTGGAGCACGCCAAAACGGTGCTGTTCATCAACGACAACAAACCCGAGGTTCCTGAATATTACCTCCTCCTGGATCAGCGCGTGGGTGCCGATGGTGATATGAATTTCGCCTTTCTTTATCTTTTCAGATATTTTCTTTCTCTCCGCGTTTTTCGTGCCGCTGGTAAGAAGAACCACCTGCAACCCAAGCCGATCAGCCCAATCGTTAATGCGGCTGTAGTGCTGTTCTGCCAAAATCTCAGTCGGCGCCATTATGGCCGCCTGATACCCGTTTTCACAGGCGGTGATCATTGCCGCCATAGAAACCGCAGTTTTACCACAGCCTACATCACCCTGGAGGAGCCGGTTCATGCCGCAGGGTTTTTCCATATCAGCCTCGATCTCTCTGATTACTCTTTTCTGAGCAGCGGTTAAAGCAAACGGCAGTATCGTGTAAAATGTATTAAGAAGCGTACCTCCTGTCTTAAATGCAATACCTTTGTCGAGAATATTCCCTTTTCTCTTCAGCGCTATGCCCAACTGAAGAAAGAAAAATTCATCATAGATAATTCTTCTGTGCGCGCGCGACCGCATATCGTTGAAGGCTTCCACATCGTCGTTTACTGCGGGAAAATGAAGGCTTCGGACGGAGTCGTGAATATTATCAAGACGGCGATTTGTGCATATCTCTTCAGGTATAGGGCTTATAATATGGTGTGAGTAGGTGTTGACCACATGATCCATGATCCTTCTTATATATTTCTGGTGAAGACCCTCCGTCTCCGAATACACGGGAACAATCCTCTTGAAGTGGAGAAGATTCGCCCCGCTTTCGTCATCGTCCAGTATCTCGAAATCCGGGTGCACCATGTCCTTGCTGAAAAGGTAACTGCTCACTTCACCGGTCATGATGACCCGCATGCCTTTTTTGAAAATTTTCCTCAGGTAGGCGTGATTCCCTTTGAACCACTTCGCCGTAAGCACTCCGGTGCCGTCGTCTATGGTGACCTCGTAAACTCTTCTCCTCCCGTAGAACCTGGTTCCTATTTGTTCAACGTTACCAATAACTGTTTCTCTTGCGCCAAAACTTGCTGATTTAATATCCTTTACAGTACGCCGGTCTTCGTATCTCCTTGGTATAAAGTACAGCAAGTCTTCGACTGTTTTTAAACCTTTCTTCTCGAGCAACGTGGAAATTTTTGGCCCCACCCGTTTGATGAACTGTACCGGGAGAGACAGTTTCTCAAAACTAAGCCCGACATTATCCAGAGTGTGGGATGGCGCATCTTTTTTGATGTCGGACGGCATGACGGTATATTCCGAGACACGCTTCTTTAGTTGATTCAAGAAAAGAATTGCCCTCTCTATCCGCTCCTTCTTCTCTCCCAACGACAGTTTGTCGAAACCGAGAATCGCCTTTTCAATTCCCGAAGCGATATCTCCACATGCTTCTCCATCCTGCCGCATCGCAGACGTTGGCAAGACATGTTTCATTTGCTTCAAGAACGCCTTCATCGTCACCTCAAAGTCTTTGATGAGGGACAAATTCCTGTACGAATCCCTCGACGAAAACAGCAACGGCGCTTCTATTTTCTCCAGGATTTCTTTGAGTGTCTCCATATGCCGAATCTTCTCAGCTCATTATTAATATAATAATTTCAAATACAAGGATTGCATGCAGTTAACAGATATTCGATTCTTTCGCAAGGAAAGAATTGACAATTGAGAGCAATTACGATAAAGATCGTCCCCATCTTACGGACGTATTGGAAATATTATGATTGATAAATTCACGTATAAGGATGCAGGGGTCGATATCGACCAGGGTAATCTTTTTGTTTCAAAAATCAAGCCACTTATAAAATCAACATTTCGTAAAGAAGTTATGGGCGCGATCGGTGGTTTCAGCGGTCTGTTTCATCTTGATGTGGGAAAATACACCAAGCCGGTACTGGTTTCATCCACGGACGGTGTGGGAACAAAGCTACTAATTTCCCAAATGATGGATAAGCATGACACTGTGGGCATCGATCTCGTTGCGATGTCGGTGAATGATGTTGTTGTACAGGGTGCAGAACCTCTCTTCTTTCTTGATTACATAGCAACCGGAAAATTGAATGTGGACAGGAACGTGAAAATCATAGAAGGTATAGTTCATGGATGCCGCGACGCGGGCTGTGCCCTTATTGGCGGAGAAACTGCCGAAATGCCCTCGTTTTACAAAGAAGATGAATACGATCTTGCCGGATTCTGTGTCGGTGTGGTAGAAGCCGATAAAATAGTGGACGGTTCGGAAATCCGCGTGAGGGATACGATTATTGGCATTGCCTCGAATGGTATTCACAGTAATGGCTTTTCCCTGGCCAGAAAGGTTCTGTTTGAAAAGGAAAAACTTGATATTAATAAAAAAATTGATGATCTCGGTCATTCTATAGGATTGGAGCTTCTGCGCCCTACAAAAATATACGTGAAGTCTATCCTGAATCTGATCAAGAACTTCACTATCAGAGGTATTGTGCACATCACCGGCGGCGGTTTTATCGATAATATCCCACGAATTGTCCCCGACCCTTGCCGTGCGGTTATTTTTCAAGACAAATGGGAAATTCCCCCCATTTTTTCTCTTATAAGGGCAATGGGTAACATCGATAATGAAGAAATGTATAGAGTCTTCAATATGGGCATAGGAATGATGGTAATCGCACCGGAGAAAGAAACACCTGAGATAATTGAACGCCTTGATAAATTAGGAGAAAAGGCATATTCAATTGGATTTATAGAAAAAAGAGACGAAAGCCAGCCATCAATATCATTCGTTTAACGCTCTCAATAGCGAGTATATCAAAATTCTTATTGTCTAATCACAACGCATGGTTTATTTTTAACGCATGTACGATACGATAGTTGTTGGCAATGATGTAAGCTCCCTAATCGCAGCAACAATGATTTCCCATCATGGAAAAAAAACGGTTCTTTTATCAGAAGGTGATAATCAATATGTGTATACTGAATCAGGCTACACATTCCCAATTGAGCCTTTCCCTTTGACAGGTTTCGGTCCCGAACAGACATGCACTCGCCTTTTTTTATCCCTTGGGGCACAATGTGAGGAAATCCCAGATCCACGGTTGCTGAATCCCTCTTTTCAGATTATACTTCCCGATCACAGGATAGATTTCTTTAATGATAAAGAAAAACTTCTTAAGGAGATGGAGAGAGAGTTTGCCGGTCATGGCGAAGATATTCGCAGAATGTATATATCGGTTTCAAAAATCTATGATTTCTTCGAACAATGGATCAGGAAGAATCCGTATTTTTATCCCTATAATTATAAAGAACTTATTACATGTATGAAAAAAATCCCGGGTCTTATAAAAGAAAGATTGCAGCTTTCAAAAAGTTTACAAGCTATTAAAAAAAATCCATCATTGTATAGAGTATTCGAAGCGCAGATGGCCGTCTTCTCAAACTATGTTCACGGTTCTCAGATCCATTCGAATATATTAACGGCATATATTTTCTCATGTCCCTTCAGAGGAATATATTATCATGCGAACAGCAAAGAGTCACTCATGTGTTCACTCAGATCGATGTTCATAAAATCAGGAGGTCATTGGATAAATAATTGTTCTGTGAATAATGTGAGTATGCGAAAGGAAATTAATGTTGATATTGACTCATATGATAGAATGTCGACGATCAGAGGAAGGTATCTGATCACAAGCACAAAATGGGAGAAATTCTCAGCACTGTTGCTTAATAACCGAAAGTTTCGACGTCTGAAACGCAAATTAAAATCACTTCAACCATTGTACTATCCTTTTACTTTACACATGGGTGTTTATGAAAAGTGCATACCCGAAATGATGGCGTCATACTCCGTCATTTTGGGCAACCATCACAACGCAAAATTATACAATAATATCGTTTTCCTGGAATCAAGCTTTTGTGGCGAAACAGAAAGAGCTCCTTCCGGAAAAAGAGCATTAAGTGTGTCCGTTTTTTTGAAAGAATCCCCATTAACTATGAGTGATGTAGAATTAACTGATATTTCTACATCAATTTTTCAATCCCTCGATGCATTTCTTCCCTTCCTGAAGGAAAATATTGACTATATCAACGTCGGTAAATCTATCGAAATAGCAAAAAAGTATCAAGGTTTGGTGAACCTGAAGTATAGTTTGGACACCGCTTCTTTCTTCGGTCTTCATAATATATCCCATAAGACACCCGTGCATAACGTGTTTATAACGGGAGGAATGCTACTGGCAGGTTTGGGCTTCGAAGGAGAAATACTATCCGGTGTGAATGCAGCCAAGGCAGTAATAGAACAGGAGGAATAATATGAATATGGAAACCTATGATTTTACCATTCAGGATCTGGGAGAAAGAACCTTGCCGTCTCCGGTCAACGTTTCTTATTTTACACCCGATAGCAAGCGTGTGCTCTATAATATTTACCTTGAGCATTATAAAGACTTCACAACACTGGAGGGAGTACCCCTTTCTTTTGAAGTGGCAGGTCCACGAGAAAAAATATTTTTCGATCCTGTTCAGACAAAGGCCGCGATTGTAACCTGTGGAGGCCTTTGCCCCGGCATAAATGATGTGATTAGAGCTATTATCATGGAGCTTTTTTACCGGTATGGAGTGAGAAATGCAGTAGGGATTAAGTATGGATTTCAAGGATTAATACCAAAATACGGTCATCAGGTTATGGATCTGACACCCGATATTGTGAAAGATATTCATACATCCGGAGGAAGCATCCTCTCTTCCTCACGAGGTATGCAGGAAACTGTGGAGATGGTGAATACACTAAAACGTATGAATATCGATATACTTTTTTGTATCGGCGGTGATGGTACCACGAGATGTGCAAGATTTATCGCAGATGAGATAGCGAAAAGAAATCTCAACATCAGTATAATAGGCATACCAAAGACCATCGACAACGACCTTACCCTTATTCAGAAAACGTTTGGCTTTGATACCGCCATTTCCGAGGCGGTTAAAGTGATCCAATGTGCTCATGTTGAATCGAAAGGCGCTCCCATGGGAATTGGTGTTGTGAAGATTATGGGGCGTTTGTCAGGCCATATAGCAGCGGGTGCCGCCCTTGCACAGGGAGATGTCAATTTCGTTTTGATACCCGAAGTGCCTTTTGATATGGATGGCGAAAGAGGCTTTCTCAATGCTCTTGAAAAACGTCTTCATAAAAGTGGGCATTGTCTGATACTTGTTGCAGAAGGTGCAGGCCAGGACATCATTCGCAAAGATCACGATGTCATGGAAAAGGACGCATCAGGAAATATAAAGCTGTTAGATGTAGGCTCGTTTTTAAAGATGTATATTGAAGAGTATTTTAAGAAAAAAGGGATGGAGATTAATCTCAAGTATATTGACCCAAGTTACACGATTCGCAGCGTTCCTGCCAATGCCAGTGATAGTATCTATTGCGGAGCCCTTGGTCAATATGCAGTTCATGCAGGTATGGCGGGAAAAACAAGCATGCTGGTCGGTCTCATAAAGGATGAATATGTGCACCTCCCGTTCCGTACGGTTTCTTCAGGATCAAAAGTAAATCCTGAAGGGAATATTTGGATGCGTGTTCTTGAAACAACAGGACAGCCACCGTCTATGAAAAATTAATCAGCAAGGTCTATGTATCGTGGCAAAATAATGGCTGATGTTGCTCTTAGACACTTTACATTATCGATCTGCGTCCGTTATACCTTTCGATGTCATAGTATTTTTCGACGTCCACCAGCTTGAGCTTGTTAATGATTTCTTTCATGGGTACGCTAGTAATTTCACCCCGCACAAGACTCACCATGCGTCCGAAATCCTCATTGATAAGCATGTCTACCGCAGCGATACCAAACCATCTGGCCATAAGGCGGTCATGTGCAGATGGTGTTCCTCCGCGCTGTAAATGGCTCAATACGAGAGATCGTGCCTCGAAACCCGTTCGTTTGTCAATTTCATTTGCAACAAAGCTTGCGATACCTCCAAGTGTGGGATGTCCGAAATCATCAATTTTATTGTCCCTTAGGAATTCCTGCTTTCCTGAGAGTTTCGCTCCTTCCGAAACCACAATAATTGAATAGTGTATCTCCCGTCCTTTTCTTTCGCGAAGAAGCTCACACACT
>Ga0209254_10005345_pt1 | contig 11819 bp, 8 predicted proteins | sample FrelakmetDIP11DI_FD_187148 | JGI IMG/M metagenome (GOLD analysis project Ga0209254, IMG submission 187148) | Freshwater lake sediment microbial communities from the University of Notre Dame, USA, for methane emissions studies - DIP11 DI (SPAdes)... | ecosystem: Environmental > Aquatic >... | reverse complement strand
CGTTCCCCAGGATCCGCCCGAGATAAGTGCCCTGCCCAATTTGACGGATCAGATCTTTCGCTCCCTCGGCATCCCCGAAGGGGATGACCCCGGCTTCCATGGCGACCCCGATGGCTGCGCCGGTCTCGATGGCATCGACACCCACCTGATTGCAGAGATTGTTCAACTCAGCTATGTCATCGAGATTCCCGATTCCACAATTGGGTCCAAGAAGGACCATATTCTCATACTGGATGGAGGCAACCGTCTTCTTCCCAGAGGGATCCGGAAAGATATTGGAGCACTGAATGACGCACCCACGAACGCACGGTGTCCCTGTACGGCCTTCTCCCCCGCGGCCCAGAATCACCTCTGAGACGCGATCTCCCGAGAGCTCCAATGCTCCCTCGAATTGGCCAGCGCTGAAATTCCTTGTGGGCAGGATACCTAGCTCATTGCAAATCATAAAAACTGCAGGCGTCCCGAAGAGATGCCTGTTTTCTGTCTTCGGATCAGCCATGATCGTTTGAACAAGTGTCTTGCTCGCTTCACGGAGAAGGGCCTCATCAAAAGCAGGCGGAGGGTTGGCCCCTGTATCATCCACGATGATCGCCTTCACCCCTTTGGAGCCCATGACTGCCCCGAGTCCGCCGCGCGCCGCATAACGAACCTGGATGTCCTGAGCATCTGTCACTGCCACGCCTGCACCGGACATCTTCATCTCCCCTGCTGGGCCGATGCAGATGATTCCGACCTGGGGACCAAACTTCTTTCGGAGGATTTGAAAGGTTTCTGATACCTGTTTTCCGCGCAGCTCAGGGGATTCCGAAAGCTTCATGTGATCCGCTGTGATCGTTAAAACCTTGGTGGCAGGGGTGTCCGGAAGATCCTCCAGCACCAGGGCTTTGATTCCCAGCCGCGCGATTTTCTTTCCTGCCTCACCTCCCACGTCGCTTTCCTTGACGCCACGGGTGAGCGGGCTCTTTCCTCCGACAGAAAACTTTCCGGTGGTTGTTACTACAGTATCTCCGAGAAGCCCGGGGCAGATAATCAATTTGTTGTTGCGTCCAAGAGGATCACACGCGGGCGGGACTTCCCTCAACAGGAATTTGGATATGAGAAGGCGACCTCCCCAACGCATCTCTTCGGGTGAAGCCTCTTGCTTCGTGATTTCCCCGGTTTTCGTATTCACCCTGACAATCCATTTCATCGTCGTCACCTTCAACTGAGCCTCAGAGGGCTCTTCACCTTCTCCAGGAGATCATTCAAGTCCTTTGCCGTCCCCGGATTGATTTCAATTCCATCTTTTAAGTTTGACCTTTCCTTCTCAGCCTCGATCTCTCCTGGAAGGTAAATGCGGGAGACACCGCTGGCCTTCTTGGATCCCTTGATTGTCTCGGTATAAGAACGAAAGAGTGACCTGAAATTCTCAATCGGCATGAACTTTTCAACGTCGATCGCCATGCAACAGACGCCAACGCCGGTCGGTCCCTCAGGTTGGTGGAATGTCTTGACTTCAGAACCATACTTTGAACCCGACAGCATACCCGCCAGGACATCCACCATCATGGCCAGGCCGGAGCCTTTCGGCCCTCCGATGGGAGCGAGAGTTCCCTTGAGCGCGGCGGCCGGATCGGTCGTGGGATTCCCGGTCTCATCCAAGGCCCATCCCAGGGGGATACTCTCCTTCATTCTCTCAGCACGCCGGATCTTGCCGCGCGCTACGAGGCTTGAAGACATATCCAGCACAACCGGAGTCTCTGCCGGCCCTCCCGGAACAGCGATGGACATCGGATTAGTTCCAAAAAGAGGTTGCGCCCCTCCCCACGGAGAAACGGAAGCGGCACCATTGGTCATGATGATTCCCACCATTCCCTTTTCCGCAGCCATCATTGTATAGAAAGCGAGGAAGCCGATGTTGTTTGTGTTGCGCACCAGGCAACAGCCCACACCGTAGCGCCCGGCCTTCTCAATGGCCATCGTCATCGCCCGGTGGACAGCGACCTGTCCCAACCCGTTTCCACCATCGATCAGGCCGGTAGCCATGTCTTCTTTGATGATTTTCAGCTGAGTCGGAAGGTTGACCATCTGAGCGTCAATCCGGTTTGCCAGTAGTTTCAAAAACACAACTCCATGGGTGTCGGTCCCCCTCATCTCTGCCCGAATCAGGCTCTCGGCTGTCACAGCTGCTTCATCCGCCGTGGCGTTCAATCCCGTCAAAATGTGTATTGCAACTTCTTTCAGCCGATTCGGCTGCACTTTCATTGTGATCACTCCTCCTTCAATCCCAGGAATTCAAAGACCGTGCCTAATTTGTTGAATTCCACACTCGATACCCCGGCTGCAAGCTGGACGGACTTTTTCTTCTCCGTTTCGACTCTCTCAATCGACTTTTCCAGAACCGTTTTGCATTCGGTTCGATCAACCACCACCATACCGTCGTCATCACCGAGAATCAGGTCTCCAGGATTGACCATCGCTCCTCCGAAGAGGGTTGGATGGTTGATGAGTCCCAGCCCCGTCTTCGTTGTGCCAAGGATACAGAATCCCCGGCAGAAAATGGGGAATCCCATTCTGATCATTTCTTCGGAGTCGCGCACGGTCCCGTCGATGGCCAGTCCTCCAATTTTTCTGCCCACCGCCGAGGTAGCCATGAGGCCGCCCCAATAGCCCGCATCGTAGTAACCTCCCACGGAGGCCACAAGTATGTCTCCGGGCTGTGCTCTTTCAAGAGCCTTGTGGAGCATCAGGTTATCCCGCGGATGGCATTGAACCGTAAAGGCGGGGCCACAGATACGGACCCCTTTCGTGATGGGCTTGATCGCACAATCCACATACCCCTTTCTTCCAGAAGCCTCATGGATCGTGGCCGTACCCATCCCTCGAAACCGGTCTATCAAGTCTCTCGACGGCCTCTCAATCCTTGTGATCACATGCGCCATAGTGTTTCCTTCCCCGGCAATTCGCGCCGATATACTGCGAAAAGATGATTAGAAAAAAACCAAATAGTTTACATGATATTCCTGTAAAATTCTATCGAATTCCTGAAATGGTTTCTTACGGCATTCTCTGCCCTTACCGGATCACGGGCAATTAAGGCGTCAAGAATTTCCAGGTGCTCCTTGTAAGACTGCCCTGCCCGTTCCGTGCGAGGTTGATTGAAAAAGTGAATGCGCATCCTCTCCACGTGTTCTATGATTCTCAGGTAAATTTCGTTCAATCGGTTGTTCCCGAAGGTTTCGACGATATAGGTGTGGATTCGATCTCCTGCCTTGAATTGATTTCGGGGATTCCGGTCACCGTTACTCTCCAAGGACTCAAATTTTTTTCTGACCGCTTCAATTTTCTCCGGGTCACCCTTCAGAGCAGCCCGTTTCACCACCTCACACTCCAAGATTTCACGAATCTCGAAGAGCTCCTTGATGTCCTGGAAGGAGATTCTTGACACAAAACACCCCCTACCTGGGATGTCTTCGACAAACCCATCTCGCTCCAGTCGCTGGAGCGCTTCCCGGATCGGCGTTTTGCTGATCTTGAATTCCTTCGAGAGGGCTCCTTCGTTGAGAGCTTCTCCTGGCTGTAAAAGACCACTGATAATTTTCTTCTTTAGATTTTCATAGGCAGTAGATTTTTTGTTTCTTACATTGTTCATCGATCACCTGGGGGGGACAGATGGAAAGATATTTTAAAAATATTTATAAAATATCGGTATCATCTTCTTAGACCCCTGTCAAGTAAAAAATTAGATGTGATTTAACCATCTGTCATTATTGACTTTTTATTTTTTTTATGTTCATTACAAAAAAGAATTGTCTCGTCACAAGCCTTGATGCTTGATCCAAAAAAACTGTCCTGCTCCGCAAGTTGTAAGGTGCCGATACAGGGTTCACACTAGCCCACCGCCTGTCGTTTCTCTACCCTTGAATGGTTACCTGATACCCTTAGGGCAAGTTGACTCCCACAAGTAAATCTGGTAGGTTTTAAAGAGGAGCAAGAGTTGGAAGAGAAAATCAAAGAACGAGAAGAATTACGTGGGATTGTCGAGAGCCTTAAGACAAAAGGGAAACGGATCGTTTTTACGAACGGCTGCTTTGACCTGCTTCATGTCGGGCACGTTCGCTACCTCGAGCAAGCCAAAGCCCTTGGAGATATTTTGATCGTTGGAATCAACGGTGATCACTCTGTCCGTGGTCTGAAAGGGCCCCTTCGTCCCATCCTTCCCGTTGAAGAAAGATCCGAAATTCTTTCAGGACTCGGTTGCATTGACTACATCACTGTTTTTGATGAACCCACCCCGCTGGAACTGATCACACTCCTTAAACCCCATGTCCTCGTTAAGGGAGGCGATTGGACCAAGGACGAGGTGGTGGGAAGGGAAGTGGTTGAGGGTCTGGGCGGCAAGGTGGTTCTTCTTCCCTTTGTCGAGGGATCTTCGACCTCCAATCTGATTGAGGCCATTTTGAAACGCCATGAAAAAAAGAACTGAAAAAGAAATTCTCCATCTTCCAGAAACGCTTCCGGTCATTCCAGTAAGGGATATCGTCGTTTTCCCTTACATGGTGATCCCTCTGTTCATTAGTCGCGAGAAGTCTGTCCGAGCCTTGGAAGAGGCCCTCTCAGGAGATCGGCTTGTTTTCCTCGTGGCCCAGAAGAACCTTTCCGAAGAGGACCCAGCCACTAAAGATCTCTATGCCATCGGCACGGTCGCGCTGGTCATGAGGATGCTCAAACTTCCGGATGGTAAAATCAAGATCTTAGTTCAGGGGCTCTCGAAAGCTTCCATGAAAGACGTCCTCCAATCGAAACCTTTTCTCCAGGTCAAGGTTGAAAATATCAAGGACCCCTTTATCACGGAGATCACCCTTGAAATTGAAGCGCTCATGAGAAACATCCGGGAGCAACTGGAAAGAATCATTTCCTATGGCAAGCTCCTCTCTCCGGATCTCATGTTCATCCTCGAGAGCGTCGATGACCCCGGGAGACTCGCCGATCTCGTTGCCTCTAATCTGGACCTCACCGTTGAAAAGGCTCAGGAGATCCTTGAGATTCTTGACCCTGTGCAACGACTCAAAGCCCTGAGCGAACTGCTTGGAAAAGAAGTTCAGGTCCTGACGATGCAGGCCAAGATTCAATCTCAGGCCCGGGAGGAGATGAGTAAGACTCAAAGAGAGTATTTTCTTCGAGAGCAGATAAGAGCCATCCGGAGTGAACTCGGGGAGGTGGATGAGCGCTCCGAGGAGATGAAGCGGCTCCGGAAGAAGATCAAGCAGGCCCAGATGCCCAAAGAGATCCAGAAGGAGGCTTATCGGGAGCTCGAGCGATTGGAACAGATGAACCCCGATGCCGCGGATGCGTCGATCAGCCGCACGTACCTGGACTGGCTGGTGGCGATGCCCTGGTCGAAGTCCACTGTAGATAATCTCGATATCAAGAAGGCGAAAAAGGTCCTCGATGAGGATCACTACAATCTTGAGAAGGTAAAGGAGCGCATCCTCGAATATCTGAGCGTCAACAAGCTGAAAAAGAAGATGAAGGGGCCCATCCTCTGCTTCATCGGGCCGCCTGGGGTTGGAAAAACCTCGCTCGGAAAATCGATTGCCAGAGCTCTCGGCAGAAAATTTGTCAGGATCTCCCTCGGGGGAATTCACGACGAGGCGGAGATCCGGGGACATCGTCGGACGTATGTCGGTGCCCTCCCCGGCCGAATCCTCCAGTCCATTCGGCAGGCAGAGAGCAACAATCCCGTCTTCATGATGGACGAAGTGGACAAGATCGGGATCGACTTTCGGGGTGACCCATCGTCCGCCCTTCTCGAGGTTCTCGACCCGGAACAGAACAATGCTTTCAGCGATCATTACCTGAACGTCCCCTTTGATCTCTCCAAGGTCATGTTCATCACAACAGGAAACCAGACAGACCCAATCCCCTCTGCCCTCAAGGACCGGATGGAGGTCATCAATATCCCCGGGTACACGGATGTGGAGAAACTGAAGATCGCCCGAAGTTATCTCCTCCCGCGCCAAATGGAAGAAAACGGGGTGACTCCTAAGATGTTCGAGATCTCTGACCAAGCTATTTTACAGATCATTTCCCAATACACCCAAGAGGCGGGGCTCAGAAATCTTGAGAGAGAATTGGCCTCTCTCTGCAGGAAGGTAGCCAAGAAGGTAGCCGAAGGAAAACAAGAAACGACCCACGTCAGCGCTAAGAACCTCCATGTCTTCTTGGGACCTCCACCTTTCTTGCCAGATGAGGAGCGGGAAAAGAATGAAATGGGAGTAGCCACGGGTCTGGCATGGACTGAGAGCGGAGGAGACATTTTGCATGTGGAAGCTTCAGCCACGCAGGGGAAGGGATCGCTCGTTCTCACCGGTCACCTGGGTGACGTCATGAAGGAGTCTGCTCAAGCGGCTCTCACCTACGTCCGATCCAAAGGCAGGGCATACCGTCTCAGGTTGAGTGACTTCAACAGGAAGGATATCCACATCCACGTACCGGCAGGCGCCATTCCGAAGGACGGACCCTCTGCGGGAATCACCATCGCCGTGGCTCTCCTCTCTGCGCTTAGCGGAATTCCTGTGAAGAAGGATGTGGCGATGACAGGGGAGATCACCCTGAGAGGAAGAGTCCTTCCCATCGGAGGTCTGAAGGAGAAGGCTCTGGCAGCCCTTCGAAATCGTATCACCAACGTGATACTCCCTGCTCAGAACAAGAAGGATCTGAATGACCTCCCTCCCTATCTTCGGAAGAGGCTAAACTTTTTCCCCGTCAAGCACATGGATGAAGTCCTCCAGATCGCCCTCTCCAGCCCAAAGACGCAAGCGAAAAAACGCAGAGAGCAGAGTCCGAAACTCCCCGCCCCGCTCTACCGCAGGCAGATAAGGCGGGGCTTCGCACGGCCGAACGGGTGAAGAGAGTGGATATTCGTGACATCGGAGAATTAGGGCTCATCCAACGAATCAGAAGGTGGATGACGACCTCCCGTACGGATCTCGTCAGGGGCATCGGTGACGATGTTGCCGTTATGGAGATGGGAGAGAAGGCTCTTCTTGCCACAACGGATATCCTTATTGAGGGGATTCACTTCCACCGGTCGTGGATGGATCCTACCTCTCTTGGGAAAAAGGCCATCGGGGTCAATGTGAGCGACATCGCGGCTATGGGAGGCACTCCAAAATACTTCCTTGTCTCCCTCGGTCTTCCGAAGAGCCTGCCCATCTCTTATGTCTCTCAGCTCTATCGTGGCCTGAAGGAGGGAGCGAAATCATTTCGAACAGACCTTGTGGGTGGAGACACTTCGCTCTCCCAAAAAATCATTCTTAACATTGCTCTTCTGGGAGAAGGAAAAAAACAGAACCTCCTTTTTAGGAATGGAGCCAGGGTTGGAAATGACCTCTGGGTGTCGGGAACTCTTGGAGATTCTGGGTTGGGTCTTAGAATGCTAAAAAAGAAGCACGCTCAAGGGACATTCAAGAAATTGATCGAACGACATCTCTCACCGACACCTCGACTTCGACTGGGGCAGGCTCTTGCTAACCACCACCTGGCCACTGCCATGATCGATGTGAGTGACGGACTCCTGATCGACACTTCTCACCTCTTGGAGGAGAGCGGAGTGGGGGTTCTCATCTTTGAGGACAAGATTCCACTATCAAGAGAGTACAAAAAATTCGTTCATCTCTATTCACGAAGCCCTTACCGATTGGCTCTGACCGGAGGAGAGGACTATGAACTTCTCTTCACTGCGCCGCGCCAGAACCGTGATCGGATTTCCTCGCTCTCCCGCTCTCTCAAATTGCCTCTCACCTGCATAGGTGAGATTCTCCCCAAGAAGAGAAGGTTGCTCGTTGCCCGGGGAGATGGCAAGGTCTACAGTCCTTCCATCCTCGGTTTTGACCATTTCAGATAGAGGTCAAGACTGACAGGCGAGGCCGCCTTACCTATGATTATTGAAGGGACGAGAGCCGTAAAACTCGATTTCTTTAGTTATTTCAAACTATTGGGAACAACCTGCTGAAAACCAATCCTACCGAAAGGATCTTTGCTCAAGCAATCCCTTTAAACTGTCCACTAAGCGAAACCCTTTAAAAAGATTGAACAATTTACCATTAAACAGGTCAAACAATTCTCAAACCTTTGCTTGACAAACGATACCCCCATTATTATTTTCTGACTTGAGTTTAAGTATTCTAGGTTATTTTAAATCATTAGATAGGTCACAGACGGTTCTACATGGTTTTTCTCCTTTCGGACAGGATGAAACGAGTCCTCGAAATTATTATCGAGGACTATATTACGTCGGGAGAGCCCGTCGGCTCCAAGACGGTTTCAATGGAGTCTGCCCTCCTTCTCGGCCCGGCCTCCATAAGGAGCATCATGGCCGAGTTGGAAGAGATGGGGCTTGTGTATCAGCCTCACACCTCTGCAGGAAGGATTCCTACTGAAAAAGGATTTCGATTTTACGTCGATTTCATTGTCGACCTTCACGAACTTGATGACGGAGAGCGGCAGCTGATTCGATCGAGATTCGCAAGCCTGCAAACCGAGACAGGTGAGCTGTTCCGGGAGGCGTCTCGTATCCTTTCTTCATCCTCTCGTCATCTCGGCGTCGTCTGGGCTCCGAGGACCGACCTTGTTGTTCTTCAGCATATCGAATTCGTTAAATTGAAGAAACACTTGATCTTGGCCCTCTTGGTGAGCACGAGTGGCATGGTCCAGAATCGAGTTGTCGAGGCGGAGGAGGATTATTCCCAATCAGATCTCGATAGTTTTTCTGAATACTTGAATGGTCTCCTCTCAGGTCTTACGCTCCGCCAGGTCCGTGAGAAGATTTTGGAACAGATGCGGCTTGAGAAGATGGCCTACGATCGTCTTTTTGATGAAGCGCTCAAATTGAGTCAGAAGGCTTTATCCTCGGTGGAGGACGCTGACGTCTTCATTGACGGAAGAACGAATATTCTCGAGGAGCCCGAATTTAGCAGTATGTCCAAGATGAGAGATCTCTTCCGAGCCTTTGAGGAGAAGGCGACGATGATCAGACTCCTGGATAATTGCCTGGAGCCTCAGGGCATAAAAATTGCCATCGGCTCTGAGAGTCAGATCCGGGAGATGGAAACCTGCAGTCTCATTACTTCGACGTATAGCTTTGAAGGTAAGGTCCTGGGAGCTCTAGGCGTTATTGGCCCTCGGAGGATGAATTATTCGAAAGTGATTCCGTTGGTGGACTATACGGCCAAACTGGTGACAGAAATTCTTGAAGCGCAATGAGCGTGTGGCAGTACCGTCGGGAGTTCAAATGATGGAAGACCAGCACAAAAGAAAGAAAAACCAAAAACATCTGCATGAGTCAAAATCAGTTGAAGACGCCAAGGACTCGCTTCTTGAAACGGAAGTCAAGGTCGAGGTAAAAGCAGACCAGGACAGCGAAGCCCTAAGAAAAGAACTGGAGGAAAAAGAAAAAGAAGCCAAGGACAATCTTGATCGCTTTCTCAGGGTTGCGGCAGACCTTGAGAATTATAAAAAGCGAGCGGCCCGGGAAAAAGAGGATTATTTAAAATTCGCGAACGAGGACCTCATCAAAGCCATTCTACCCGTGATCGATAATCTCGAGAGAGCGGTGAATCACTCAGAGAAAGCGGTGGATCTTCAGAGTCTTGTGGCAGGAGTGAAATTGACGATTCAGCAGCTTCTTCAATCGCTCAACAAATTCGGACTTTCGTCCATCGAATCGGTGGGAAAGCCCTTTGATCCGGCTGTCCATGAGGCCATGATGGTTGTGGCGACAGATCAGCACGAACCGAATCAGGTGGTGGAAGAATTCCATAAGGGATATCTCCTTCATGACCGCCTCATCAGGCCGGCAGGAGTTTCGGTATCGAAACCGACTCCATAAGGAACATTTGTTACGGATTGAACATTCACTTTTCTTTAAGGAGGTCAGCCGAACATGGCAAAAACAATTGGTATTGATTTGGGAACGACAAACTCGGTGGTGGCGATCATGGAAGGGGGAGACCCGGTGGTCATCGCGAATCAGGAGGGAAGCCGGACCACACCTTCGGTCGTTGCCTTTATGGATAAGGGAGAACGGGTGGTCGGGCAAATTGCCAAACGGCAGGCCGTCACGAACTCCGAGAACACCATCTTCTCCATTAAACGATTGATGGGCCGGAAGTTTCGGGATGCTGAAGTTCAGAAGGATGTCAAGGTCCTTCCCTACAGGATCGTCGAAAACAAGAATGGCGATGCCTGGGTCCAAGCCAGGGATAAAGACATGAGCCCCCCGGAGATCTCGGCTTTTGTCCTTCAGAAGATGAAGGAAACAGCAGAGGCCTACCTGGGAGAGAAGGTCACAGACGCGGTGATTACCGTGCCCGCCTACTTTAACGACAGCCAGCGCCAGGCGACCAAGGATGCAGGCAAGATTGCCGGGCTCAATGTCATCCGCATCATTAACGAGCCGACCGCTGCTTCTCTCGCCTATGGCCTAGACAAGAAAAAGGACGAAAAGATCGCTGTCTTCGACCTCGGTGGCGGGACGTTCGATATTTCGATCCTCGAGTTGGGCGAGGGTGTCTTTGAGGTGAAATCTACCAATGGGAATACTCATCTCGGCGGAGACGATTTCGATCAACGTGTCATGGATTATCTCGCCGATGAATTTCGGAAGGACCAAGGGATCGATCTTCGAAAGGACCGCATGGCCCTTCAGCGACTAAAAGAGGCTGCCGAGAAAGCAAAGATCGAACTTTCCAATATGATGGAGACAGACGTTAATCTCCCGTTCATTACGGCAGATGCTTCGGGCCCCAAGCATCTGACCATGAAGTTGACAAGGGCAAAACTTGAGAAACTCACCGAAGATCTCATTGACTCGGTGGAGGGGCCTTGTCGCCAAGCCCTCACGGATTCAGGACTTTCGTCCCGAGATATCGACGAGGTCATTCTCGTTGGCGGCATGACCCGAATGCCCAAGGTTCAGGACAAGGTGAAACAAATTTTTGGGAAAGAGCCTAACAAGAGTGTGAACCCGGATGAAGCGGTGGGCATTGGTGCCGCCATTCAGGCAGGAGTTCTCAAAGGCGAAGTCAAAGATGTGCTCTTGCTCGACGTCACACCCCTTTCTCTCGGAATCGAGACGCTCGGTGGCGTCTTCACGAAACTGATTGAACGAAACACCACGATTCCTACGAAGAAGAGTCAGACCTTCTCGACGGCCGCTGACAATCAGCCCGCGGTGACCATTCACGTTTTGCAGGGAGAGAGGGAAATGGCTGCGAACAATAAGACCCTTGGACAGTTCGAGCTGATGGGAATTCCACCAGCGCCAAGAGGGATGCCTCAGGTCGAGGTGACCTTCGATATTGACGCCAACGGGATTGTCCACGTCTCGGCAAAAGATCTCGGAACAGGCAGGGAACAGTCGATTCGGATTACCGCGTCCAGTGGGCTCGCCGAGGAAGAAATCAAAAAAATGGTCAAGGATGCAGAAACTCACGCCGCTGACGATAAGAAGAGACGAGAGGTGATCGAGGCGAGAAATCATCTCGACACGCTTATCTACACGACGGAGAAGTCCCTTAAGGAGTATGCTGACAAGATTGATTCGTCAGACAAGCAGAAGATTGAAGACGCCATTACCAAAGCAAAGAAGGCGATGGAATCGAATGATCTTAGCACGATCAAATCGGCTGAAGAGGAACTGACTCAGACCTCCCACAAGCTAGCAGAGGCCATGTATGCCAAAGCCTCCCAAGGAGCCAAGGCTTCCGGAGCCGGTCCAGAAGCGGGCCCGCAGGCAGAACCTCGAACCTCTCAGGAGGACGTGGTCGATGCCGATT
>Ga0209254_10005344_pt1 | contig 11820 bp, 12 predicted proteins | sample FrelakmetDIP11DI_FD_187148 | JGI IMG/M metagenome (GOLD analysis project Ga0209254, IMG submission 187148) | Freshwater lake sediment microbial communities from the University of Notre Dame, USA, for methane emissions studies - DIP11 DI (SPAdes)... | ecosystem: Environmental > Aquatic >... | reverse complement strand
GGCGTGAGACGGCGGCGAGATCCATCCCCTTGACGGCCTCGGTCATCAACGACGCCGAGGCGGTCGAGATCGCGCAACCCTTGCCCTCGAAACGAATGTCGCCGATGCGCTCGCCTTCGAGCCGCAGCGTCACGGTGAGCCGGTCGCCGCAAAGCGGGTTGTGGCCGTCCGCGCGCGCGTCCGCGGGCTCGAGCGCGCCGAAGTTGCGCGGCTTCTTGTTGTGATCGAGGATCACGTCGCGATAGAGATCCTTGAGGTCCATCAGCCGAACACCTCGCGCGCATGGCCCAAGGCGGCGACCAGCTGGTCGATGTCCGCCGCGTTGCTGTAGCAGCCGAACGAGGCGCGGGCCGTCGCCGCCACGTCGAAGAAATCCATCACCGGCATGGCGCAGTGATGGCCGGCGCGCACCGCGACGCCCTCGCTGTCGAGGATCGTGCCGAGGTCGTGCGGATGAACGCCCTCGAGTGTGAAGGAGACGACGCCGGCCTTGCGCGCGGCCTGGCCGATGATCGTGAGGCCGGGAATGCGTTGCAGCGCGGTCGTGGCGTCTCGCAGCAGCGCCTGCTCGTGCGCATGAATGCGCTCGATACCGAGCCCGTCGACGTAGTCGATCGCGGCGGCGAGGCCGATGGCGCCGGTGATGTTCGGCGTGCCGGCCTCGAACTTGTAGGGCAGGGCGTTCCAGGTGCTGCGCGCGAAGGAGACCGTCAGGATCATGTCGCCGCCCCCCTGCCACGGCGGCATCTCGCGCAGCACCGACTCGCGGCCCCAGAGCACGCCGATGCCCGTCGGCCCGTAGAGCTTGTGACCCGAGAAGGCGAAGAAATCGCAGTCCAGGGCGCGCACGTCGACCCGCTGGTGCGGCACCGCCTGGGCGCCGTCGATGAGCACCAGCGCGCCGACGGCGCGCGCGGCGGCCACCATCTCGGCCACGGGCAGCACGGTGCCGAGCGCGTTGGACACCGCGGTGAACGCCACCAGCCGCGTCCGCGGCGACAGCAGCGCGCGAAATTCGTCCAGCCGCAGTTCGCCGCGCCGGTCGATCGGCGCCACGCGCAACGTCGCCCCGGTCTGCTCGCAGACCATCTGCCAGGGCACGATGTTGGCGTGATGCTCCATCCAGGTGATCAGGATCTCGTCACCCGGCCCGAGCCGGCTGCGGCCCCACGACTGCGCCACGAGGTTGATCGCCTCGGTCGTGCCTCGCGTGAAGATCACCTCACGTTCGCTGGAAGCGTTGAGGAAACGCTGCACGCGGACCCGGGCGCCCTCGAAGGCGTCGGTGGCCCTCTGGCTGAGCTGGTAGACGCCGCGATGGACGTTCGCGTGGCTGGTGCGCTCGTAGTGCGACACGGCCTCGATCACCGCCTCGGGTCGCTGCGCCGAGGCCGCAGTGTCGAGGAAGGCGAGGCGCTTGCCGCGCACGGTGGTCGACAGCACCGGGAAGTCGGCGCGCACCGCCTCGACGTCATAGGGGGCGCCGGCGCCGGCGAACTCTCGATCAGGAACGGCGCTCATCGCAGGTCTCCCACGTCGATCACGGCGCGCAGCTGCGCGGCGAGCAGCGCCTCCGTCTGGCGACGCAGCGCGGGAATGCGGATCCGCGCGCCGACGTCGGCGACGAAGGCCCACTTGAGCAGCGCCTCGGCGGTGGCGCGCTCGATGCCGCGCGAGAGCAGGTAGAAGAGGCTCTGCTCGTCGAGCTTGCCGACGGTGGCGCCGTGGCTGGCGCGGACCTCATCGACGTAGATCTCGAGTTGCGGCCGCAGGTCCGCCTCGGCCTCGCTGCCGGCCAACAGCGCCTTCAGCGACTGCTCGGAGGAGGCCCCGATGGCACCTTCGCGTACCACCATGTGGCCGTTGAAGGCCACGCGCGAGCGCCCGGCCGCGATGCCGCGGAACACCTGCCGGTTGCGCGCGCCGGGGCCGACGTGCTCGATGCGCACGAAGGCGTCGTTGACCTGGGTGCGATCGGCAAGCGATACCGCGTGCCACTCCAGGCTCGACTCGCGTCCCGAGAGACGCAGCAGCGCGGTCGATCGAGCCGACAGCGCGCCGGAGGCCACGGTCAGGATCTCGCATTCGGCGCCGTCGCCGGTCTCGAGGGCCAGGGTCTCGAAATGCCGCGAACGCGGGCCGAGATCTTGCAGCCGGTGATGATGGAGGTGCGAGCCGCGCGCAGCTTGCACCCGAACGTCGGCGTTGGTGAAGGTCGCGACGTCGGCGGCGCCGAGGTGGCGTTCGACGAGGTCGAGTGTCGCGCCGTCGGCGAGCTCGACCTGCAGCGCCGGATGGCTGGCGGCCACGGCGGCGTCCGTGGCCGCGACGAACACCACTTCAATCGCGGCGCGGGCGCCGGCGGGAACGGCGATCCGCAGTCCCTGGGTGGCGAGCGCGGCGTTGATCTGCGAGAGCCGCAGCTCGATCGGCACGCCGCCCGATCCAGCCTGGGGCGTCGCAGGCTGGGTCACGGCCGGGCCGTGCGTGCCCGGCACGGCCGACAGGCTGCCGGCTGGAATCAGCGTCGCCGCTGCCGGCAGTTCGCCGCCCGACAGTTCGGGGCTGTGCAGCCCGTCGACGAACACGATGCGCGTGAAGCCCTCGAGCGGTTCGGGCAGGGCAGCGCGTGCGGCGGCGACGGCGCCCACGGCGATCGAGTCGAGCGGGGAGAACACCTGGCGGTCCAGCGCCCGCAGGTTCGCGTACTTCCAGTTTTCGTCGCGTGCGGTCGGCAGGCCGGCAGCGAGCGCGGCGTGCAGCAGGGCGGCGCGTTCCGGGCTCGTCCCGGTGGACGAGGCGAGTTCGTCGAGGCGGCGCGGGATGGGGGAGGCGGTGTTCATGACGGTTCAGCCTGGAGGCATCGCTGCGCTCAGGCGGCGGCCCCGGTGACCCAGTCATAGCCACGCTTCTCGAGTTCGAGCGCGAGTTGCCGGTCGCCGCTGCGCAGGATGCGACCGCGGGCCAGCACGTGCACGCGGTCGGGCACGATGTAGTCGAGCAGCCGCTGGTAGTGAGTGACCAGTACGATCGCCCGCTCGCCCGAGCGCAGCGTGTTGACCCCGCGCGCCACGACCTTCAGCGCGTCGATGTCCAGGCCCGAATCGGTTTCATCGAGAAGCGCGAGGTGGGGTTCGAGGACCAGCATCTGCAGGATCTCGTTGCGCTTCTTCTCGCCGCCCGAGAAACCCTCGTTGACGCCGCGCGACAGGAAAGCCTCGTCCATCTGCATGAGCTTCATCTTCTCGCGCACCAGCGCCAGGAACTCGAAGGCGTCGAGCTCGGGCAGGCCGCGCGGCTTGCGCACGGCGTTGAGGGCGGCTTTGAGGAGGTAGGCGTTGTTCACGCCCGGGATCTCGACGGGGTACTGGAAGGCCAGGAACACGCCGGCGCGCGCGCGTTCCTCGGGTTCCATCGCGAGCAGGTCCTGCCCGAGATACTCGACCCGGCCGGCGGTGACTTCGAAGCCTTCGCGCCCGGCGAGCACGCTCGCGAGCGTGCTCTTGCCCGAGCCGTTCGGGCCCATGATGGCGTGCACCTCGCCGGCGCCCACCTCGAGGTTCAGGCCCTTGAGGATCTTGCGCTCGCCGATGCGGGCGTGCAGGTCGCGGATGCTCAGCATGTCATTCTCACCGTGTTGCGTTCAGCCGACGGCGCCTTCGAGGCTCACCGCCAGCAGGTTCTGGGCCTCGACCGCGAACTCCATGGGCAGTTCCTTGAACACCACCTTGCAGAAGCCGTTCACGATCATGTTCACCGCGTCTTCCTCGGAGATTCCGCGGCTGCGGCAGTAGAAGAGCTGGTCGTCGGCGATCTTCGAGGTGGTCGCCTCGTGCTCGACGACGGCCGTGGGGTTCTTGATCTCCATGTACGGGAAGGTGTGCGCGCCGCAGCGATCGCCCATGAGCAGCGAGTCGCACTGCGTGTAGTTGCGCGCTCCCGCGGCCGACGGGAGGATCTTCACCAGCCCACGGTAGGTGTTTTGCCCGTGCCCGGCGGAGATGCCCTTCGAGACGATCGTCGAGCGGGTATTGCGCCCGATGTGGATCATCTTGGTGCCGGTGTCGGCCTGCTGGTAGTGGTTGGCGAGTGCGACGGAATAGAACTCGCCCACCGAGTTCTCGCCCGTGAGGATGCAGCTCGGGTATTTCCAGGTGATCGCCGAGCCCGTCTCGACCTGCGTCCAGCTGATGCGCGAATTGGCCCCCCGGCACTCGCCGCGCTTGGTGACGAAGTTGTAGATGCCGCCGATGCCGTTCTCGTCGCCCGGGTACCAGTTCTGCACCGTCGAGTACTTGATCTGCGCGTCGGCGAGCGCCACCAGCTCCACGACCGCCGCGTGCAGCTGGTTCTCGTCGCGCATCGGCGCCGTGCAGCCCTCGAGGTAGCTCACCTGGCTGCCTTCCTCGGCGACGATCAGCGTCCGCTCGAACTGGCCCGTGTTCGCGGCGTTGATGCGGAAATAGGTCGACAGCTCCATGGGGCAGCGCACGCCCTTCGGCACGAACACGAACGAGCCGTCGGTGAACACCGCCGAGTTGAGCGCGGCGAAGTAGTTGTCGGTGTGCGGCACCACGCTGCCGAGGTAGCGCTCGACGAGCTCCGGGTGGTCGCGCACGGCGTCGGAGAATGGGCAGAAGATCACGCCCGCTCGGGCGAGCCGGTCCTTGAAGGTGGTCGCGACCGAGACGCTGTCGAACACCGCATCGACCGCGACGCCGGCGAGCCGCGCACGCTCGTGCAGCGGCACGCCGAGCTTCTCGTAGGTGGCGAGCAGCTTGGGGTCCACCTCCTCGAGGCTCTTCGGGCCGTCCTTCTTCTTCGGCGCCGAATAGTAGGAGATTGCCTGGTAGTCGATCGGCGCGATGCGCAGGTGCGCCCAGTCGGGCTCCCGCATCGTGAGCCAGTGGCGAAACGCCTTGAGGCGCCAGTCGAGCATGAACCCGGGCTCGCCCTTCATGCGCGAGACCAGCCGGATCACGTCCTCGTCGAGTCCCGGGGGCAGTGTGTCGGACTCGATGTCCGTCACGAAGCCGTGGCGGTACTTCTGCGCGACCAGGGCGTCGAGATCGGTGGGGGTCGTCAACATGCTCGATACCTCAGGGTCGGCCCGGACGAACCGCGGGCAGCGGACGGGCGGTCACGGGCGACAGTTCGGGTCGCCACGCCAGCACGGTTTCCTGGCCGCTCAGCTGGGCGAGCGACAGCTCGTCGAGCGAGCGGCGGATAGCGAGGTTCACGCGCTGCCAGGCGCTGCCCGTGCTGCAGACGGTCTCGAAGTCGCAGGCGCTGTGCACGCCGCTGCACTCGGTGATGGCCACCGGGCCCTCGATGGCGTCGATGATCTCGGCCGCGCTGATGCTGGCTGCGGGCCGGGCGAGCTGGTAGCCGCCGTGCGCGCCGCGCGTCGAGGTCACGAGCCCGGCCCGGTGGAAGCTCTTCAGCAGCTTGCTCACCGTCGGCGGTCCGAGCCGGGTGCGCTCCGCCACCGCGGTCGCAGTGTGCCGATCGTCGGGGCGCGCCGCGAGGCTGGCCAGGATCACGGTGCCGTAGTCGGTGAGCTTGCTGATGCGCAACACTTAGGGTCGTCCTCCAATTGGGACAATTTTAGTCCTATAGCTGGGGTGACGCCAAGCACCCGGTCACCGGCCGGGCCACCGCGTTGAACCTGCTAGACTTTCGCCAGTCGAAATGACGTCACCGGCACGCGCCGGACGCCCTCGCCGGAGATTGACGATGCAGAGCAGTGAACTCGAGGCGGCGGCCTGACTCTGCCGGCCGGACACGACGTGAGCCATTCCCACGCAGCGGCGGACGGCGCCGGGTCGCCGGTTGCGGCCGGCCCGAACCTGGCGGTCCTGAGCGGCGTCGACTACTCGATCGGCGGCAAGGCGATCTTCCGCGGGCTCGACATCGGGATCCGCCGTGGCGCGGTCACGGCGATCATGGGCCCGAGCGGCACCGGCAAGACCACCCTGCTGCGGCTCATCACCGGACAGCTCCGTGCGGACGCCGGCAGCGTCGTTGTCGACGGTCGCGAGGTCGCCCGCCTGGCTCGCCGGGAGCTCTACGCGCTGCGCCGGAAGATCGGCATGCTGTTCCAGAACGGTGCGCTGCTCACCGACCTCGACGTGTTCGAGAACGTCGCCTTCCCGCTGCGCGAGCACGCCCGGCTGCCGGAGCGGCTGGTGCGCAACCTGGTGCTCACGAAGCTGCACGCGGTCGGCCTGCGTGGCGCCGCCCGGCTGATGCCGCAGGAACTCTCAGGCGGCATGGGGCGCCGCGTGGCGCTGGCCCGGGCCATCGTGATGGATCCCGAGATCCTGCTCTACGACGAGCCGTTCGCCGGCCTCGACCCGATTTCGATGGGCGTGGTCATGCGCCTCATCCGCTCGCTGAACGACGCCCTCGGCATCAGCAGCGTCGTGGTCACGCACGACGTGCGCGAGATCTCGCAGATCGCGGACGCGAGCTACATCCTCTCCGACGGCAGGGTGGTGGCGAGCGGGACGCCGACGGAGCTGCGCGAGCATCCGTCGCCCGTGGTTCACCAGTTCATGGAAGGGCTCGCCGATGGACCGGTGAGCTTCCACTACCCGGCGCCCGACTACCGAGGGCAGCTGCTCGACCGCTCGGAGGTCGCGTGAAGGGCCTGCCGGGCGAGCTCATCGCCAGCCTCGGCGGGTTCCTCGAGCGCCTGGGCGCCATGACACGCTTTACAGGGCAGGTGCTGTGGCAGTCGCCGGCGGCGCTGTTGCGGCCGCGGCTGGTCGTGGAGCAGGTGTACAACTCGGGCGCGCTGTCGCTCGTGATCATCATGACCTGTGGACTGTTCGTCGGCATGGTGCTCGGCCTGCAGGGACACGACCTCCTGCAGCGCTTCGGCTCCGAGGAGGCGCTCGGCACCGGCGCTGCGCTCTCGCTGCTGAAGGAGCTCGGGCCCGTGGTCACCGCGCTGCTGTTCGCGGGCCGTGCGGGCACCGCGCTCGCCTCGGAACTCGGCCTGATGCGGGCCACCGACCAGCTCTCCGCCATGGAGGTCATGGCCGTGGATCCGATGCGCCGCGTCGTGGTGCCGCGCTTCCTCGGCGGCGTCATCTCCATGCCGCTGCTCACGGCTGTCTTTATCGCGGTGGCGCTGTTCGGCGTGCAGCTCGTGGGCGTGCAGCTGCTCGGCGTGGACCAGGGGCAGTTCTGGTCGCAGATGCGCGGCGCCGTCGAACTCGGGGACGTCGCCGAGGGTCTCATCAAGGGACTCGTGTTCGGCGTGGCCTGCAGTCTCATCGCCGTTTTCGAGGGGTACAATGCGCAGCCCACGGCCGAGGGGGTCGGGCGCGCCACGACCCGCACCGTCGTCATCTCCGCCGTGGTGACGCTGGTGCTCGATTACATTCTCACGGCGCTCATGCTCTGACCCGAGGCGAACATGCGGCCATCCCGCGCTATCGACTTGTCCACCGGATTGTTCGTGTTGCTCGGCTTCGCGGCGATCCTGTTCCTGGTGACGCAGATCACCAACCGCGAGTTCTCGCTGCGCAGCGAGTCCTACCGGCTGCAGGCGCAGTTCGAGAACATCGGCGGCCTGAAGGCCGGCGCGCCCGTGTCGATGGCGGGCGTGACCATCGGTCGCGTCGAGTCCATCGGCTACGACATGAACCTTTTCAAGGCCGTGGTGACGCTGCGGATCGACTCGAGCTACGACCAGATTCCGAACGACAGCGACGCGAGCATCCTCACCGCCGGCCTGCTCGGCGGCCAGTACGTCGGAATCTCGCCCGGCGGCTCGGACGAACCGTTCCGCGAGGGTGACCGCGTCGAGTTCGTGCAGGACGCGATCGTGCTCGAGAACCTGATCAGCAAGTACCTCTTCAGCCAGGCGGGCAGCCGCGAGTCAACCGCGGAAGCCCCCGCGACCACGGAGTGATCGACGCCACCATGCGAGCCCTCGTCTACCCGTTCCTGGTGCTCCTCGGAGCGTTCCCGACGCTGGTTTCGAGCGCGACTGCGACCACGGCGGCGAACGCGACCCCGGGACCGGGGCCGCAGCAGCTGATGGAGCAGGTGACCCGCGACATGCAGCAGGCGATCGATGCCGACCGCGAGGCGCTGGCGAAGGATCCCGCCAAGCTGCGTGCGCTCATCGACCGCCTGCTGCTGCCGCACTTCGATACCGACTACGCGGCGCGCATGGTGCTCGGCCTGCACTGGCGCAACGCGACCGAATCGCAGCGCAAGCGTTTCATCGAGGCGTTTTACCAGTCACTGATGAAGGACTACGGCGACGCAATGCTGCAGTTCAAGCGGGACCAGCTCAAGATCCTGCCGTTCCGTGGCGATGCGGCGGCCAACACCGCCACGGTGCGCACCGAGGTGATGCGCGAGGGCAAGGTGGTGCCGGTGAATTTCAGCGTGCGCCGCACGCCCGACGGCTGGAAAGTCTGGGACGTGACCATCGAGGGCATCTCCTACGCACGGAACTTCCGCAACGACTTTGGAACGGAAGTGAATCAGCAGGGCCTCGAGCACCTCATCAAGCGCCTCGAGGCCCAGAATGCGGGCACGGCGCAGCAGCCCCCGTCCGCGGCGCCTGCCGCGCCGGCACCGAAGCCCGCGGCCAGGACCGGCTGAGCTTGGCGCTGTTCAGCATCGAGGCGGACGGGCCCCATCGGCTCCGTGCCCGCGGCGAGCTTGGGTTCGAGACCGCTGCGGAGGCCTTGCGGGCCGGGCTCGCGCTGCTGCCGAAGGGGCAACCGTGCACGATCGACCTGGCCGGGGTCAGCGACACGGACAGCGCCGGTCTCGCGGTGCTGGTCGAGTGGCTGGCCGCCGCGGCGGACGGTGGCGGATCGGTGACCTTCGAGGCGGTGCCCGCCCAGCTACGCGCCATCGCGCGGATTTCGGACCTCGAGCCCTTGCTCTTTGGTCACTCCGGCGGCTGATCCACCGGCGGGTCCTCCGGCATCGGCTCCGGATCCTCGAAATCCTCCAGCGGGTCTTCCATGAGCTGCTCGGGTGGATTGCCGTCGTACACCAGGTAGAGGCGGCGTTGCAGGAAGGCGTCCCGCACGAAGCCATACGGGTCGTAGGCCTTGGCGAGCGTGGCGTCGAGCGGCAGCAGCCGAGCCCGCGTATCGAGCACGCTGAGACCGAGCGCCGTCCAGCGCGCATTGCTGCCGCCGCTGTACCAGAACAGCGGCTCGGTCAGTCGATCCACGATCGACGATGGCAGGTCGCGCAGCGTGGTGGGCCCGAGCAGCGGCATCATCAGGAACGGTCCGGGCGGGACGCCCCAGGCGCCGAGCGTCTGGCCGAGGTCCTCGTTGTGCCTGGGCAGGTTGGCGTCGGCGGCCGGGTCGAACAGGCCGCCGATCCCGAGCGTGGTGTTGAGGAAGAAGCGCAGCGTTTCCTGTCCGGCCTCGCCCGGCTTGCCCTGCAGCAGCGAGTGCACGACGGTCCGCGGGCTCGAGAGGTTGGCAAAGAAGTTGCTGACGCAGTTCTGTACCCACGTCGGCAGGTTCTCGTGGTAGATCGTCGCCGCCGGCCGCAGGGCGGCACGATCGATTCCCTGGTTGAGCGCCCACACGTCGCGGTTCGCGGGCTCGAGCGGGTCGGCGGGATTTCGCTTGCCGGCCGTGGCGCAGCCGCCGAGGACGACGACGCAGAGGAGCAGGAGGGCGCGCCAGGCGGGCGCCACGTTCAAAGCACGCATCGGGATGGTTCTCCGGGGTCCGCGCGGGCGCGAGGCGCGATCTTACCGTTTCCCGGCGCTAGCGGCCTGGCGCCAGCCGTTGGGGCTCGGCGGGGCGCTGCATTCGCGCGCGCTCCTTTGGCATGGCCTCGCGGAATTCCGTGAGGCGGGCACTGAACTTGGCGCGCTGCACGCCGGTGATGCTTGGCACGGACAGCGCGAGTTCGAGCTGGTTGATGGCGAGCGGCAGATCCCCGCTCATCACGTGGTACTCCGCCATGTAGGAGTAGGCGTCGGCGACGTCTCCGGCCGCGTTCGCGGCAATCGCCGTGAGTCGGATCTGTTCCTGCGTGGGCGGGACGTTGTTGAACAGGTCGAGCAGCACCTCGTGCGCGCGCTTCGGGCGACCGGCCTGCAGCAGAGCCTCGCCATAGCGTACCGTCACCGGGATGTTGCGCGGCGCAAGCTCGCGCGCCCGCTCCAGCGTCTCGAGCGCCGCCCGATTCTGGCCCGCCGCGAGCTGGGCCTGCCCGAGCAGCGTGTGGAACGCCATGACGCCGGGGTAGGCGTCGCGCAGCCGCATGAGCGTCGGGATGGCGGCAGTCGCGTCGCCCATGGTCACCTGCGAGAGCGCGAGGCCATAGACCTGGGCCGTCGAAGCGTCGGGCTCATTGGCGATGACGGCCGTGTAATACGCGCGTGGATCCGTGCCGGCGGGCGTGCTCAGCACCCGCACGCGCTCCTTGGCGAGCGCGTAGCCCATGCTCGGCCGGGGCGTCACCGGCCGCTGCTGCGCAGCGCGGTCGCGCGCTTCCGCAATGCGGGTGCTGGTGACCGGGTGGGTGCGCAGCAGCTCGGGCATCTGGTTCGGTCCGAGCTGGGTGCGCCGGCCCATGGTGTCGAAGAAGGCGGCCATGGCGTCGGGATCGAAGCCGGCCGACGCCAGGATGCCGATGCCGACGCGGTCGGCCTCGTGCTCGTTCTCGCGCGTGAAGCTGATCTGCGACTGGATTGCGAGGCTCTGGGCGGCCGAGATGGCGCCCATGGTCGCGTCCGAGCCGACCCCGGCGACGGCGCCGAGCAGGATGGCGGCGAGTGTGGCGGCAGTCGAGACGAGGTTGGCGCGCGACTGGTTCTCGAGGCCGCGGGCGATGTGGCGCTGCGTGACGTGCGCCACCTCGTGGGCCAGCACCGCCGCGAGCTCGCTTTCCGTGGCGGTCTCGAGCAGCAGGCCCGTGTGCATTCCGACGAAACCGCCGGGCAGTGCAAACGCGTTGATCGACGGGTCGGGCACCAGGAAGAAGTTGAAATTGCGGTTGCCGTCGTGCGCGAGGCTCGAGAGCCGTAGCCCGAGGGACTGCAGGTACTCCCCGATTTCGGGATCCTCGAGGATGCGTCCCGACTCGCGCAGTCCACGCATCACCATGCGCCCGATCCGATATTCGTCCTCGAGGCTCAGCGTCGCCTGCGCCGCCGTGCCCATGTCCGGCAGCTGGTCCTGGGCGTTGGACTGGGCAGCCAGCGGCGCCGGCAGCAGCAGCCAGCCCGAAAACAACAGCCCGGCGAGGGCGGCGACGCGATTCGACGACGAGGGAAGGCGCATGGAGCGGTTGGACAGGGGCGGGGCGGGCCGGTTCCTTACGACGCGTCCGATGCGCGCTCAGAGCGCGTCGGAAGCGAAATCGGCCAGGCGCGAGCGCTCGCCGCGCGTCAGCGTCACGTGGCCGTGGTGGGCCCAGCCGTGAAACCGGTTGACGACGTAGGTGAGCCCGGAGGTGGTTTCCGAGAGGTAGGGTGAGTCGATCTGGGCGATGTTGCCCAGGCAGACCAGTTTGGTGCCCGGGCCTGCCCGCGTCACCAGCGCCTTCATCTGCTTCGGCGTCAGGTTCTGCGCCTCGTCGAGAATGATGTAGCGGTTGAGGAACGTGCGGCCGCGCATGAAGTTGAGCGAGCGGATCTTGATGCGGTTGCGCAGCAGGTCGTTGGTGGCGGCCCGGCCCCAGCTGCCGCCCTCCTGGCTCTGGGTGAGCACTTCGAGGTTGTCCATGAGCGCGCCCATCCACGGTTCCATCTTTTCCTCTTCGGTGCCCGGCAGGAAGCCGATGTCCTCGCCGAGGGGGATGGTGACCCGC
>Ga0209254_10005343_pt1 | contig 11820 bp, 10 predicted proteins | sample FrelakmetDIP11DI_FD_187148 | JGI IMG/M metagenome (GOLD analysis project Ga0209254, IMG submission 187148) | Freshwater lake sediment microbial communities from the University of Notre Dame, USA, for methane emissions studies - DIP11 DI (SPAdes)... | ecosystem: Environmental > Aquatic >... | reverse complement strand
CATGATTATATAATTGTTTATAATAATTGCATCAAAAAATAATTCATAGGCAACCGTGAATTTTAAAGGAGTCCTTATTCCTAATTATATCCTTCATCTCGCCTGATAAAAAAAATATAATGAGAATTAATTATGTGCGCGAATTTATACAATATAGTGTATAATAAATATATAGAGGTGTTCTATGAGAAGTCCCCTTCCCCAGCGTAAAGAAGGTAGAGTTTTAGCTGATTGGATTGTTGCCAGTTTGCGAGAGGCAATTCTGCAGGGATACTTTGAATCCGGTGAGAAACTGGATCAAGGTCGTATAGCTGAAGACCTTGAAGTCAGTCGTACCCCTGTTAGGGAAGCCTTAAAGCAATTGGAAGCGGAAGGTTTTATTGAAATTAGGTCACATCGGGGAGCATATATCACAAAAGTTACGCCGGAAGATGTACATGACGTGTTCGAGATTCGACAGATCATTGAATCTGAGGTGATCCGCCAGGTTACACCGGTCATTCCAGAAAAGGTCCTGGATGAGCTTGAAGAAAAAGCCAGGATGGAAGCAATTATTGACTCAGCCGCTGAACCGATAAAACATTACGAATTTGATACCTATTTCCATGATTCAATTCTTGGTTTCACAAAGAACAAACTCTTTAAGGAAACCCTTATTACGCTAAACAATCGAATTATCCGGGTTAGATATTTCGCATTAGTCCAGCCAGGTTCTCACCTGACGCTTTCCGAAGATGAACATATCAAAATTGTCAATGCCATGAGAACCAGGGATCCGGAAGCAGCATCGAACGCAATGAAACTTCATTTACAGAATTCCGCCAAAAGAATCCAAGAATTCCTGGTATAAAAGTCATTCCATAATACATCATGCCAAAGCAGATATTTGAAAAACACCCGGGTTTCCCATTTTCCAAAGTAATCGTTTTCAATTCATATGTATTTCTGTCTGGCATGGTGGCGCCAAAATCAGTAATTTCCAGACCTGGTTCCGAAGAAATTAAACAACAGACCAGTTTGTTAATATATGCAGTCGAAAACCAATTAGTCAAAGCAGGTTCGGCAATGAAAAATATCCATTATCTAAGGATATTCTTATTGGATTTAAATAACGCTGTTTATGTAAATCAAATGTCAATGGATTATTTTGCTGAAGATCTCCCGGCATGTAGTTATATCCAGGCATCTGCACTGCCCTCACCTTCCGCACTTATTGAAGTAGAAGCAATTGCCTCCCTGAAAGAAATTGGTTTAATAAAAGTGTCCGCCCAATGAAAATCAGAGTTGTTTATATTGATGCATTCACCCACCTTTCTTTTACCGGGAATCCCTGTGCTGTAATCCCATATGCGGATGGGTTGAATGACCGGCAAATGCAGAATATTGCCCGGGAAACAAATTTATCTGAAACATCATATGTCTTTACTGGAGACGGAGCAGACTTTAGGGTGCGGTATTTTACCCCACGCATGGAGCTTCCCTTTGCAGGACATCCGACTATTGCGACGGCATTCCTTCTCGCTGAGCAGCAACGCATAATTAAAAATAATGAGAAAGCCGAAATCATTCTTGAATTTAATATTGGCAAGCTGCCGGTGGAAATTTATTACAGCAATGACAAACCAAATAAAGTTGTCATGACTCAAAAACCTGCTCAATTTGGAATGAAATTTTCACCTGAAGATATAGCTCCCTGTTTCACAATTAATTCCTCCGATATTCTTCGCGGTTTTGAACCGCAGGTAGTATCCACTGGCGTCGGTTTTTTAGTCGTGCCAGTCAAGAATCTTGATATATTGTCAACCATAAATATGGATCGGGAAATGTTAGCCCGATTATGCGATCAAGCTGAAGTGAATGCCGCTTATGTTTTCACAATGGGGGGATTTGATCCTGCTTCTGATACTCATGCAAGGCTGTTTGATCCCCGGGGAACAATGGAAGATCCTTATACAGGATCAGCTGCTGGAACCATGGGCGCTTACATAAAAAAATATGGATTAACCAGTAAGTCTTCGTTAAAGGCGGAACAGGGTCATATTATTGGTAGACCGGGGCTGGGTATATTAGAAATCCCCGATAATCCGGAAATAATCCCAATCCGGCTTGGCGGGGAAGCAGTTAAAGTAATGGAAGGAGATTTTTTCATTTAGAAAATACTGAATGGCTTAGTTGCATGCAGAGAACGGATGCATTTGTTTAGAGTGATTTAATATATTTTGTGAGGTGAATTAAATGAAAGTATTAATGTCTGGAAATGAAGCGATTGCCCGTGGTGCTTATGAATATGGGGTTAAAGTCGCCACTGGCTACCCTGGGACTCCCAGTTCCGAAATATTGGAGAATGTTGCCAAATATAAGGAAATCTATTCAGAGTGGTCTATCAATGAGAAGGTTGCGGTAGATGCAGCGATTGGTGCATCCTATGCCGGAAAGCGTGCGATATCAACGATGAAGCAAGTTGGTATGAATGTGGCATCGGACGCATTTTTCTATGCTGTTTATACCGGAATTCGCGGTGGACTTGTAATCATTGTTGCCGACGATCCGGGTATGTTCAGTTCTCAGAACGAACAAGACAATAGAAACTACGCTCGCTTTGCAAAAATGCCGCTCCTGGAACCGTCTGACAGCCAGGAAGCCAAAGATTATCTGGGTTATGGACTGGATTTATCTGAGGAATGGGATACCCCCGTTTTGTTCAGGACAGTTATGCGGGTATCACATTCCGCCACGCCTGTTGAATTAGGTGAACGGACAATTGATGACTCCACTCCTACATCAAAATTCCTGCGTGATCCTCATAAGCTGGTCTCAACAGCCATGTGGGCAAGACAAAGACGCCCTATTATTGAAGAAAGAATTGTAAAACTGGTAGAAATATCCGAAAACTCACCACTAAACCGGCTTGAATGGGGAGATCGCAAGCTGGGAATTATTGCAGCAGGCCCGGTATACCACTATGCTCGCGAGGTATTCCCGAATGCATCATTCCTAAAGCTGGGCCTTAGTTACCCACTTCCAAAGAGATTGATTCAGGAACTTGCCAATGGAGTTGATGAGTTATTAATTATAGAAGAATTAGATCCTTTTATCGAGGATCAGGTAAAAGCAATGGGTATTAAATGCAGGGGTAAGGATATTTTTCCTCCATATGGCGAACTTTTGACCGCGGATATTGAACATCATGTTGTTGAGGCAGGATTCTTACCAAAAGAATCGATCACCCCAAAACGTAATGTTGTTCCTGCAGGAATCCCGGGCCGTTCACCGGTGCTCTGCCCGGGATGCCCTCACAGAAGTTCTTTCTTTATCCTGAATAAAATGAAGACTGTTGTGGCTGGGGATATTGGTTGTTACAATCTTGGAGCATTGGAACCTTTCAACGCTACGGAAACCATGGGCTCGATGGGATCCAGTGTTGGTGTCGCTCATGGCTTTGACATCGCTGGAATACCGGATAAATTCATGGGAGTAATCGGGGATGGTACGTTCTTTCATGCAGGGATTGCCCCATTATTGAACATTGTCCATAATGGCGGAAACAGTACAATCCTTATCCTCGACAACCACACAACCGCTATGACTGGCCATCAAGACCACCCAGGTATCTCTGCCAAGCTTGGAGGCGAAGGTGTAAGGGTGGATATTGAAGGATTGGTTAAGGCTTGTGGCGTAAAACATATCCAAAAAGTGGATGCCTTTGACATTAAGGCTGTAGAAAAATCATTTAAAGAGGCTTTGGCTTTCGAAGGGCCTTCGGTTGTAATCGCAGATGGTCCATGTTTCTTTACTGGACCTGGGTCCGCCGGTATTTACGAAGTAGATCCCGCCAGATGCAATGGCTGCACATTGTGTTTCCGTCTTGGATGTCCGGCTATTACCCGCTCTGACGAATTGGATGAGAAAACTCAGAGAAATAAGGCATGGATTGATCCCGTTTTATGTGTTGGATGTGATATGTGCGCACAGGTTTGTCCAAGAGAAGCAATTTATAAAGTGGAAGAACAGAACTGATAGGAGCGTTAATTTAATGGAAACTGTAAATTTCTTAATCACAGGTGTAGGCGGTCAGGGCACAGTCCTGGCCAGCGAATTAATCGCCGCTGTTGGTCTGGCAGCAGGTTATGATGTAAAAAAATCGGATTTACTCGGTCTATCTGTGCGTGGTGGTGGTGTTATCGGACATTGCCGTTGGGGTGAGAAAATTCACTCTCCCATTGTCCCGGAAGGACGTGTAGATTTTCTAATTGCTTTTGAGATTCTGGAAGGTTTACGATGGCTCAACCAGCTAAAGCCTGACGGGACAGTCCTGATAAACCAGCAGGAAATTCATCCAGTAACTGTTACCAGCGGCATTGCTAAATATCCTACCCGGGAGATCGTCGATGCCGCACTTGAGAAAGCGGCAAAGAATATCTACCGTGTTCCAGCGGTTGACATGGCTGTCGATCTTGGAAACTCGAGGGTCCTCAATGTTGTTTTACTTGGTGTTCTCTCAGGTTTATTGGATATAGACATGAATGTTTGGGAAAGTGTACTGAAGGAACGTGTCCCATCCAAATATGTAAACCTGAATATTAAGGCACTCCATACAGGCAGATCCTGGGTAAAAGAAGTAAAAGAAAGGGTATAAGGTCATGAAAATCTTCGTAATCAATCCTAATACAACTGAAAGTGTCACAGACCATATTCGCCGGGAATTAGAAATAATAAAAAGACCGGATACTGAATTAACTGTTGAAAATCCAAAACACGGTCCAGTTTCGATTGAATCTGCCTATGATGAAACGCTTGCATCCTATCACATGCTGGATTTGGTAAGAAAAGCGAATGATGAAGGTTATGATGCAATTGTGCTGGCATGTTTCTCCGATCCAGGCTTGGATGCTGCCAAAGAAATATCAGATATCCCCGTGGTTGGCATTGAAGAGGCTACTTTGCATATGGCTGCGATTTTGGGTCATAAATTTTCAATTATGACAGGGATGCGCCGCAGAATTCCAACTCGTGAATGGCACACTCTATTAAGAGGTGTATCACAATTTTATGCTTCTTCCCCTGCACTCGAAATGTCTGTATTGGAAATGGATGCAAACCCTGATAAAGCAAAAGCGAGGATACTTGAGCTTGCGGGCAAAGCAGTTAAGGAAGATGGGGCTGAGGTAATCATTCTTGGGTGTGCAGGCTTAGCCGGATATTCAAAGGATATTGAGAAGGCACTTGGAGCAGTAGTTTTGGATCCTACATCCGTAGCCTTCAAAATTGCCGAGGCAATTGCAGACTTGGGCTTAAAACATAGTAAGGCGGGGAGATTTTCTTATCCACCCAAAAAAGAGATTAAATAAAGCAAAAACCGGAGGGAATGAGATAACATGACCACATTACAGACCGAAAAAATTATTAATTTAACACGGGGGGTACCCCCGGCGGAGGCATTTCCAACAGAGGACTTAATTGCCTGTGAAGAGGCAGCATTAAGAAAATACGGTAACATCTTACTTCAATATGCCCAGGCTCCGGGATTTGTTCCAATGCGGGAATGGCTGGCTAATCATTATGATCTCAAACCCGGAAATATTTTTATGGGAAACAGCTCCCTGGAAATATTGAATTTCATAACACAATTGGTAATAAAACCTGGTGATACTGTATTTGCAGAATCACCAACCTATGACCGAACAAATACATTATTGAAGAGAGCATGTGCAAAGATCGTTGATATCCCGATGGAAAAAGACGGGATGGATATGGAAATCTTTGAAAAAGAATTGAAGAAAAATCCGCCCGTAATGTTATATATCGTGGCGGATTTTCAAAATCCAATGGGTTCCAGCACCAGTGCAGTGAAAAGGCATCAGCTGGCAAAATGGGCGGAACAGTATGATTTCTGGATTGTAGAAGATGCCCCCTACCGCCCGCTTCGCTATATGGGCAAGGATGAACCAACCATCATGTCGTTAAGTCCTGAAAAGGTTCTTCATTTGTCGTCCTTTTCGAAGTTACTGGCACCTGGAATACGATTTGGGTACATGGTTGGTCCTGATTCCTTTGTGAAAAAGGTTACTGCTTGGGCTGTTGATACCTATATTGGTCCAGTAATGCCGACACAGGGCATGGTTTATGAATATTGCACAAGGGATCTTCTTGGAAAAAATATAGAAAAATTAAAAAATCTCTATAAACCCCGTTTAGAGGCGTTGCTTCAAGCATTGGAAAAATATCTGCCACGCGCAGATTGGACGAAACCAGAAGGCGGTTTCTTTGTCTCGGTATTTCTACCCGATGGCAATGATATGGATACTCTTATTCCAAAGGCTGACCGTGCAGGCTTGAAATTAACCGATGGTCGCGGTTTCTTTATTAACCCTGGTGATGGTGAACGATTCTTAAGGATCCCATTTTGCAGCCTGAATCCCCAAGAGTTGGATAATGCCATCGAACGGCTGGCTCCATTAATAAATTAACTGTTATCTGCAAGATTATCAACACCTGATTTCCCCTGATGGTTTAACGGATGGGGAAATCAGGTATTTTGGAAAATTTCCTCCAAGGAGCAAATTTACTCGATGGATATATCATTTAGAGACCTATCCCCACTCCTGAATCCTAGAGGTATTGCAGTAATCGGAGCTACTGAACGTGCTGGAAGTGCAGGCCGTTTGGTTCTGGAAAACTTAAGGAATTTGAATTTTCCTGGTAAAGTATTCGCAGTTCATCCAAAGTATAGTCAAGTTCTTGGATTTCCATGTTACCCGGATATCGATTCGCTGCCAGAACCGGTGGATATGGTTGCTGTGTTATTAGGAGCAGACAAAGTTCTTTCATTGTTGGATACGGCTTACAAAAAAGGCACAAAAGCCGCCTGGATATTAGCGAGTGGTTTTTCCGAATCTGGTCCTGATGGGGAAATTCGCCAGCGGGAATTAATAGAGTTTGCTCAAAGAACCGGTATGCTAATCAATGGCCCGAATTGTATCGGCGTTGTCAATATGATTGATCGATTTGCCTCTTATAGCGTGGCTATAGGACCAAATACAAAACCAGGCAATGTTTCCGCCATACTGCAAAGTGGAGCTATTTGCCTTGGGTTAGCCAATTCCGCACGGTTTGGGTTCAGGTATTTAATTTCAAGCGGAAATGAGGCTGTACTCGACAGTTCTGATTATATTGGTCACCTTGTTAATGATGAAAAAACCAAAGTAATAATTGCATTCCTCGAAGGGATAAGGAAACCTGATCAATTCATTAAGGCTGCAAAAGCTGCAATGGAAGCAGGAAAACCCGTCCTGGTAGTGAAGGTTGGCCGCTCAGATGCAGCCAGACGTGCTGTTCAGGCTCATACCGGCAGTCTGGCAGGATCTGATATTGTACTGGACGCGGTATTTAAGCGTTATGGCATTGTCCGCCTGGGAGATTTGGATGAATTGGTAGAAGCCACCGAGCTTTTTATGACCTGTCCTCTCCCGGAAACCGAAGGTGTAGGCTTATTAAGTCTCTCCGGAGGGCAAATCGGATTGATATCTGATCTTGCAGAAAACCTTGGGCTTGTATTTCCTGCTTTCACCGGGGAAGGAAAACAGGCTCTTACACAAATACTCCCACCATTTGTCAATATTACCAACCCGTTAGATGCCTGGGGAAGTGGGGACCTTGAAAAAACATATCCGGCATGTATGGATGTAGTAGCACGCGAACCGCATATCAGCCTTCTTGCTATTGCCCGAGATACTCCACCCGATATTGCCAATCGGGAAATTGAACAATCCATTAAAGTCACTGAAGCTGCTGTGAAGGCTCGCCGGGAAACAGGTAAACCCTGTCTTATTTTTTCTAATATCGCTTCTGGTATCCATGCTGGTGTGTCACAAATAGCAAAAGATGGAGGTGTTGCTTACCTCCAGGGTACCCGTGAAACACTTTGTGCCATACAGGCGTTTGAGGATTATTCGAGTTTTCGGAGAAATCGCAAAAAGGAAATGGATGAAGAGATTCCATCGCCTGCCAATTTGAAGGAATGGATACATAAATTAAAGGAACAAAAAGGTACATTGTCCGAAGTTGAAGGGAGAAAACTGCTCTCGGTTTATGGGATTAAGGGACCAAAAGAGTTTGTGGCCAGGACTCTTGATGAGGCAGTAAATTCTGCAAATGAGATAGGATACCCGGTTGTTTTGAAAATATTATCACCGGATATTCAGCACAAGACTGAAATCGGTGGCGTTCGAGTCGGATTGGGTAGTTCAGAAGAAGTCATACTCGCTTACAACCAGGTTATGCAGTCTGCAAGCCAGCATTTTCCAGGTGCTTATCTTGAAGGAGTAATCATACAAGAAATGATTTCATCCGATTCTGTTGAGGTAATTCTCGGTATTGTAAAAGACAAGGATTTTGGACCAGTAGTGATATTCGGTACGGGTGGCATACTTGTCGAACTGATCAAGGATTCTGCACTGAGTTTGCCTCCCCTCACCCGGCATCAGGCTGAACAGATGATCCAAAGTACAAGGGGTTATAAACTACTTCAAGGCTTTCGTGGTAAACCTAAAGCAGATATGAATGCGCTTGTCGATGCTATCGTCGGATTATCAAAATTAGCATCTGACTTGGGAGAATACATCGCTGCCCTCGATATCAATCCATTAATGGTTCTTCCTGAAGGAAGAGGAGTGAGGGCTGTAGATGCTTTAATTGAGTTAGCGAATTAATACTGTTGAAGAAAGGATTTAAAATTATGGATCAAAGCATGGATTTCATATTCAAAAATGGGCTTGTAGTAACATCCGCTGGAATTGAAAAACGGGATATTGCAGTTAAAGGCGAAAAGATTATAAAAGTCGCAGCGGATTTAAATCCTGAAGGGGCTAATCGGATTATTGATGCATCCGGAAAATATCTATTACCCGGGATCATCGATGTTCATTGCCATCCGGTATATGTAGATGACGAAGGAGGTTTATCACTCACAGCCGCATTTGGCGGAGTAACCAGCGTAATTCATTATGCTTATGTTAAGCCAGGCATGGAAGTAATGCCCACCTTACGCCAGTTTAAGGAAAATGGTATATCAAAATCATACTTGGATTTTGGATTGCACTTAGGTTTATTTGATGTTAAGAATCAAATAAAGGATCTGCCTGAGGCCTTTAATTTTGGCGCAACTTCCTTTAAAGTTTTCATGTCTTATGCGAAATTGAAATGGATGACTGATGACTATTGGATGACTGCGGTTATGGATGTTGCAGCTCAAGAGAAAGGCCTGGTTATGATTCATGCTGAAAATGGTTTGGCTACAGATTACCTGGAAGATAAATTTTTACGAGAAGGCCGTTCTCCGATTGAATCATTTGCTGCGATGCGCCCATCCCTTTTAGAAGCAGAAGCTATCAACAGGGCGATGATGATTTCCCAGGTAATGGGATCAGTTCTGTACGTAGTTCACAACAGTGCAGCTGAATGTCTTGAGCCCATATCACGTGCCCAGGAAAATGGATGGAAAGTAATTGGGGAAACCTGTCCCCAGTATCTCACTCTAACCGAAAAGACAACTCTGACCAGAAAAGCCCAGGCAAAAATTGGTCCACCCCTCAGAACATTTGAAGATAATGAAGCTTTATGGTATGGCCTTGCCAATGGAATTCTGGATACAGTCGGTAGTGATCATGCACCAAAACCGAAGAAGGTAGATGATAATTTCTTCGATGCCCCTTATGGGTCTCCTCAAACAGAAACTATGCTGACAGTAATGTATCACCATGGAGTGAATGGCGGGCGAATTACATTGCCGCGATTGGTAGAGGTGATGAGTGAAAACAATGCCAAAACCTTTGGTTGGTTCCCGCAAAAAGGGATCATCGCCGAAGGTTCTGACGCTGATATTGTATTATTCGACCCCACAATTCCGCATGTGATTACAAAAGAAACCCAGCACTCCAATGTAGGCTTCACAAATTATGAAGGTATGGAGGTCTTGGGGAAACCAATTATGACTATGTCGCGCGGAAATATTGTTGTAGAAAATGGTTCGCTTGTTGGAAAACCGGGTGTTGGAAGATTTTTGCCAACCAGCACTTCGCATCTTTATGATTAATTATAAAAAAAAACATAGAAAGGATATAGAAATGACCACATCATTATTTGGGAGAGATGTAATTCGAATCCAGGATCTCTCTCTAAACGAAGTAAACCATGTTATGCAGACTGCTCTGAAGTATAGTTCCGCATTGGAGGCTGGTGATTTGCTGGATGTTATGAAGGGGAAAATATTGGCTACACTTTTTTATGAACCTTCCACCAGGACTCGTCTATCCTTTGAAACAGCTATGCTACGACTTGGCGGTCTTGTAGTATCGGTGGCAGAAGCTAAATCGTCCAGCTCGGCTGCAAAAGGAGAGACACTTTTCGATACGGGAAAAATGATTGAAGGATATTCGGATGTTGCAGTCATCCGCCACCCTGTGGTTGGAAGTGCCAAAGAATTGGCGGATGGTTCTGGAGCCCCTGTGATCAATGGTGGTGATGGCGCTGGGCAGCATCCAACACAGGCTTTACTGGACCTCTATACAATCTTGAAAGAAAAGGGCAAAGTAGATGGATTGACCGTTACATTAGCTGGGGACCTGAAGAATGGACGGACGGTACATTCTCTTTCCAACTTGCTTTCTAATTACAAGGTCAAATTAAATTTTGCATCACCAAAAGAACTTGCAATGCCTGCAGAAATAACAGAGCCATTGAAAGCCAAAGGAGCGCATATTTCTGAAATTGAAAGCCTTGCTGAAGCCCTGAATGACAGCGATGTTGTTTATATGACGCGAATTCAGAAGGAACGGTTTGCCGACCCGGAGGAATATGAGCGATTGAAGGGTTCATATATATTGGACAGGGCAATGGTTGATGCTGCTAAAATTGGTCTCACAATCATGCATCCCTTGCCACGTGTAAATGAAATATCAACCGATGTGGATGATTATGCAGGAGCAGCATACTTCCGTCAGGCAGCCAATGGTGTCCCTGTTCGTATGGCCTTGCTCGCATTAGTGACTGGAATGGCATAACAATTACCGGTCAACGGTACTTACATATTATTAAATATTGGCATGTCTGATCACTTCGATTACGGATAAGGAGCATAAGAGATGATCGATTCAGGTTTCCAGGTTCAAGAAAAAAATCTTGAGATGCACGGAATCACGAATGTAAAAAAAATCTATTGGAATTTATCCCCTGCACAGTTAATCGAACAATCGGTAATCCGTGGAGAGGGAAAACTTGCAGATTTGGGCCCCCTGGTAGTACTTACCGGAAAACATACAGGGAGATCTCCTAAAGATAAATACGTTGTGCGCGAACCATCCAGTATGGATCATGTTTGGTGGGGTAATGTAAACCAACCTTACGAAGAAGAAAAATTTACTAAACTCCTTGATAAATATCTGGGTTACTTACAACAGCGGGAGCTTTTTGTTCAGGATCTATTTGCAGGAGCCGATTCAAATCACCGCATTGCAATCAGGGTGATTACAGACACGGCATGGCAAAATTTATTTGCTCAAAATATGTTCCTGCGTCCTGCTAAGGAAGAATTACTAAATTATCAACCTGAATGGACCATAATGGGTATCCCAGGTTTCCATACCAACCCAGCTCTTGATGGTGTTCGCTCTGAGGTAAGTATCATGTTGCACCCAGGCAGGAAATTGGTGCTTAATGCTGGAAGTGAATACGGCGGAGAAATTAAGAAATCGGTGTTTACGATTCTTAATTATGTTATGCCTTTGAGGAATGTTCTCTCGATGCATTGCTCTGCAAATATTGGGG
>Ga0209254_10005342_pt1 | contig 11821 bp, 3 predicted proteins | sample FrelakmetDIP11DI_FD_187148 | JGI IMG/M metagenome (GOLD analysis project Ga0209254, IMG submission 187148) | Freshwater lake sediment microbial communities from the University of Notre Dame, USA, for methane emissions studies - DIP11 DI (SPAdes)... | ecosystem: Environmental > Aquatic >... | reverse complement strand
CGACAAGATGCGGCAGACCAAGAACAACGCCGAGTTCTTCGACATGATGCGGCGGGGCGGTTAACCGCCGCTGACGCCACCTGCCGCCGGCCGAACCGCGGGTTTGCCCACCCCGGCCGAATCGCGGATAATCGCGGCCTTTCATCGATCGGCACGTAGTTCGGCCCGCGGGAGTCTGCGGCGCGACGGAACCGGCGGCCCAACGTGAGGCAACCATGAAACCCGGCATCCATCCCGAATACCGCGAAGTCGTCTTCCAGGACATTTCTAGCGACTTCAGCTTCGTCACCCGCTCCACCCTCCAGACCAAGGACAAGGTCACCTGGAAGGACGGCAAGGAGTACCCGCTGTACAAGGTCGAGACGACCTCCGAGTCGCACCCCTTTTACACCGGGGCGCAGACGCGCGTGACCGAGACCGGCCGCGTCGAGAAGTTCCGTCAGAAGTTCGCCGCCAAGACCCAGGAAGTCAATGCCGCGGCCGCCGCCGCTGCAGCCGAAGCGACCGAAGCGAAGAAGCGGCGCCGCTGAGCGATATCGGGCTTCGCAGCCAAGAAGGGGACGGGGTCGAACCCGTCCCCTTGTCTTTTCCGGTAAGCCGATTGCGCCGACCTGTGGCCGCGAGTCGGCCGGGCACGAGAACGGCAACGGAAAGGAAGAAGGGTGAGCCGACTGCGGCCGGTTCACCCTCGCAACTATTGGCGCGCCCGGCAGGATTCGAACCCACGACCCCTTGGTTCGTAGGCGCTTCGAGCGGATGATCAGTCTTGATTAATCAGCTACTTGCAGCGCTTGCCTGGGTCGAAACCAGCGTATCCACGGCACATTTGCGGCACAACCAACTTCACCGCGACACACCCGGCCCCGAATCGTCGCGGATCGGGCCGTGGAGGGGTCGTCGATCGGCCGCGGTGCCTTTCGCAACGGCTCTCCGACATGGGATCACCCCAGAACGACCTTGACGCGATGCGGCTGCCCATCGTCGCGCAGCGCGATACCTTGCTCGGGGCTATCAAGCCGCACGCCGTCGAGATCCAAGCGTGCGACGCCGCGCGTTACGCCATGCGGGTTGTCCACGCTGATTTCGTAAGTGGTTGCGCCGTGGCGGTAGCGGACCCGAAAGCCGGACCAGCGCGGCGGGATGCAGGGGGCGACATGAAGCACGCCGCCACGTCTGCTCAGTCCCAGGATATTCTCGAGCCCGGCGCGATACAGCCATCCCGCCGCGCCGGTGTACCAGGTCCAGCCCCCGCGCCTGACATGCGGCGGTTCCGAGTAGATGTCGGCGGCCAGCACATACGGTTCGACCTTGTAGGCATGCACGCCGGCACGAGTGGTGGCGCGGTTCACCGGGTTGAGCATGGCGAACAGCTCGCTCGCCCGCTCGCCGTCTCCCAATTGCGCGCGCGCCATCACGCACCACACCGCGGCGTGCGTGTACTGCCCGCCGTTCTCGCGCACGCCCGGCAGATACCCCTTGACGTAGCCGGGATCGGTGCCGGTCTTGTCAAAGGGCGGCGTGAACAACAGCACGAGATCGTCACCCGGCCGGACCAGGTACGCGTCGACCGCCTCCATTGCACGCCGTGCCCGCGCCGGTTCGGCCGCCCCCGACAGCACGGCCCAGCTCTGCGAGATGGAGTCAATCCGGCATTCGGCATTGCCCGCCGAGCCCAACGGCGTTCCGTCGTCGAAGTACGCGCGCCGATACCATGCGCCGTCCCAGGCCTGGCTTTCTGCGGCTGCCTGCAGACTCGCAGCATGCGCGCGCCAGCGCGCTGCCGGTTCGGCTGCGCCACGGCTGGCCGCCAGCGCGGCGAACTTCTGCAGCGTCGCGTACAGGAACCAGGCCAGCCAGACGCTTTCGCCCTTGCCTTGATGGCCGACGCGATTCATCCCGTCGTTCCAGTCGCCGGTTCCGATCAACGGCAGGCCGTGCTCGCCCACGGACAAGCTGCGATCGAGCGCACGCGCGCAGTGTTCGAACAACGTGCCGACCTGCGGCGACAACGCCGGCGTGAAGTACGCGTCGAACTGCGCGGGTTCGAGCGACGCGCCCTCGAGAAACAGCACCTCCTCATCGAGCACGGCCGCATCGCCGGTCACGGCAACGTAATGAGCCGCCGCATGCGGCAGCCAGACGAGATCGTCGGAACAATGGGTGCGCACGCCGCGGCCGGTCGGCGGATGCCACCAGTGCTGCACGTCGCCCTCCACGAACTGCCGCGAAGCGGCACGCAGCAGCTGCGCGCGCGCAGCAGCGGGCAGCGCCAGCGTCAGCGCCATCGTGTCCTGTAACTGATCGCGAAAACCATATGCGCCGCCGGCCTGATAGAACGCCGCGCGCGCCCACAGCCGGCAGGCGATCGTCTGGTACTGCAGCCAGCGGTTAAGCATCAGGTCCATTGCGCGGTCGGGCGTTTCAACCTGCACCGTGCCGAGGATGCGGTCCCAGTTCCGTTTGACGTCGGCGAGCGCCGCCTCGGCATCGACGGCGCGATAGCGCAGCACCAGGTTGCGCGCAGTGTCGCGATCGGCGGCCTGACCGAGAAGAAAGACCAGGCGGACTTGCTGGCCGGGTTTCAGCTCAAGGACCGTCTGCATCGCGCAGCAGGGGTCCAATCCCGCGCCGGCGCGATTGCCGAGCGCCCCCTCGACCATCAGCGCTGCGGGCTTGTCCACGCTGCCGTGGCGGCCGATGAACTCGCCTCGATCACAGGTGTAGCTCGTCTGCCGTCCCCCGAGATCGGCAAACGCGATCCGCGCGCCGAACTCGTCGTGCAGCGGATTGCGAGCGAACACGGCGCCGATGCCATCCCTCTCGGTCACCACATACGGCGCGCTCTTCGCCCGCGCGGTCCCCAGCACCCATTCCACATAGGCGGTGATCGACAGCCGCCGCGACCGCGACGAATGATTCACCAGCGTGAGACGGGAAAGCTTGACCGGATCGTCCCAGCTCACGAACTGCAGCCAGTCGCACTGGATGCCGGCGTAGTCCAGTTCAAACCGGCTGTAGCCCTGGCCATGGCGGGCGACATAGCTGACATGCTCGATTCGGATCGGCGCCGCAGTGGGTGTCCACAGCTCACCACTTTCTTCATCGCGGATGTAAAGCGCCTCGCCGGGAGGATCACTGACCGGATCGTTCGACCACGCGGTCAACTGGTTCTCGCGGCTGTTCATCGACCACGTGTAGCCGGCGCCGGTTTCCGATACCTGGAAGCCGAAGTCCGGGTTGGCGACGACGTTGATCCATGGCATCGGCGTGTGCTGGCGCGGGGCCTGGACGATCATGTACTCGCGGCCATCGTCGGCAAATCCGCCCAGGCCATTGAAGAACTCCAGCGGCGGCATCGGCACCGCCGGCGCCTCGGCACTGTGCCGCACCAGGGTTCGCCGCGCGCGAGGCTCAACAGCAGCATTCAGCCGCTGCAGGCGCAGGATCTGTTCCGCCAGGCCGCCCTGGTTGCTGATCAGCACCGCGCGCGCCACGTTTTGCAGCAGCGCCCGCTCGTCGGCGCCGATCAGATCAGCGCGCAGCACGAAGATGCGGCCCGCTGGCGCCTGCGCGTCCTGGCCGATCGTCGCGCGGCTCGTGCGCGCCATGTCCTGCAGCAGGTTGTGCAGGTCCTGGACGTAGGAGCTGGGCTTGTCGTTCAGGACCACGAGGTCGACCGCGAGCCCCTTCATCTGCCAGTACTCGTGCGCGCGCAGCAGTTGCGCGACGATGCCGCGATCCTCGATCGCGTCGATGCACAGCAGGACGATCGGATGGTCGCCTGAGATGCCGTGCCGCCACAGTCCGGCGGCACTCAGGGTATTGCGCTCGAGCGTATCGCTCGCGGGCCGCACTGCGGGATCGGCAAAGAGGATGCGGCTGGCGAGTTCCTGGTACAGGGCCGCATCGTCGGGCTCGATTCCGAGATGGTGCAGTTGCACCTGCGCATGCGTGAAGGCCAACATCGAAATGCGCTCGAAGGTCGACGGGTCGTGATACTTGTCGGCGAGAGCGAGGACCGCGTCGCGCGAGGCGGCGACCATCGTCGAGAAGACCATGTGTGCCGTGGCGCCCGGCTCCAGTCGCACGCGCGTGCGCAGGCTCAGCACGGGATCGAGGACGGGCCCCACGGTGTTCGACAGCGGGTGGCCATCGAACAGCGCCGCGGGCGCATCGACCGTGCGTCCGCGGCCCACGAACCTCGCCCGGTCCGTCTCGTACTCGAGTCCGTCCGTGCCGGCGTGCTCGCGCGTCACCACGTGCGCGGCCCACAGCGCTGGTTCGTCGGCGGAGCGGGCACGACGAGCGGCGAGCAGGCCGCGCACTTCCGGCACGAACTCGGTCTGCACGAAGAGATTGGAGAACGCCGGATGCGCCGTGTCGGCGGCCAGCTCGGCCAGCACCACTTCGGCATAGGAGGTGATCTCGATCTCGCGGACGCGGGAGCCATGGTTGGTGATCGACAGGCGGCGCACCTCGGCGTCGTCTTCGGACGAGACGATGACTTCGAGCGCGGTCGTCAGCGCGCCGTCGCGCCGCGTGAAGCGCGCCCGGTCCTCGGCGAAGACCGCCTTGTATTCATCGGGTTCGATCGCGGTGGGCTGATAGGTGGCTGACCAGAGCTTTCCGCTCGCCACGTCGCGCAGGAAGAGATACGAGCCCCTGGCGTCGATGGTCACGTCCTCGCGCCAGCGCGTGACGAGGACCTTGCCCCGCTGGCTGTAGCCGGATCCGGCCGCCGTCAACATCACCGCGTAGCGGCCATTGGACAGCAGATGGGTGGCCGGAATCGGCGTGTGCGCGGTGTCGAACTGACGCACCGCCGGGCGGACGACGTCCCGGACCGGCGTGGCCGGCAGGTGTTCGAGCCTGGGACGTCGACCGGCCTCGCGCGGCGGCCGTTCCTGCAGCAGCAACTCGGCGGCGTGCACCAGGGGATCGCTGTGGAAGCGGCGGCGAATGATGCCGCCACGCAGCGCGTTGCAGAACGCCACCAGCGAGATTCCCTGGTGGTGCGCCATGTAGGCCCGCACGACGGCGGCCCGCTGCCCTTCGGCGAGGCGCGCCGGCGTGTAGTCGATCGCCTCGTAGGGCCCGTAGCGGCCCTGGCCACCTTCCGCCTGCAGGCGCGTGAGATTGCGGGCCGCCGCCGGCGCGTCGACCATGACCGCCATCGCCGTCGCGTACGGAGCCACGACGAGATCGTCGCCCAGGCCCCGTTTCAGGCCCAGGCCGGGCACGCCGAAACCGGAGTACTGGTAGGTGAGTGCGCGGTCGCGCTGGTTGTACGCGGACTCCGAGATGCCCCAGGGGATGGCGTTCTCTTCGCCGTACTCGATCTGTCGCGCGACCACCCAGCGACAGGTCTGCTCGAGCAGCGTGCCGCGCGGCGTGTCCAGCACCAGGGAAGGCATCAGATACTCGAACATCGATCCCGACCAGGACAGCAGGACCGCGCGCCGGTGCACGGTCGTCGAAGCCCGACCCAGGTGGAACCAGTGCGTCGACGGGACGTCGCCCTTGGCGATGGCAACAAAGCTCGCGAGCCGCGCCTCGGAGGCAAGCAGGTCGTAGTAGCTCTCATCGGGCGCCGCCTCGTCGACGCGGTAGCCGATCGAGAAGAGCTGCCGGTTCACGTCGAAAAGGAAGGCGAAGTCCATCTCCTCGGCCAGGCGGCGCACGCGCGCGGCCAGGTGATTCAGCCGTGCGGCGCCATCCGCACAGGTCGCGCCCCACCGCGCAACCGAGGTGACGATCGCTTCCGGAGCACCGCCTGCGCGCAGATCGTCAAGGATCGCCGGCAGACGCAGCCCTACGTCGCCGGGCGAAGCATCGACGCGCAGATGCCGGTCCAGCACCTCGTCCAGCAGCGAATGCGCTGCGCCCTGCTCTGCACCCTTTGCTGCCAGTGCCATCGGGGTCGAACTCGTTGCAGGCATGCGCCTCGTGGAAGGGACCGGCAACAGCGGTTCGATGTCGCGCACGCCGCTGGCGACATTCGCCTGGAACTCGGCCGCCCAGAGCAGCACCTCGTTCTCGGCGGCATCGCCGCGCTCGCCGGCAAGGGTCGTCGCGACATCCAACAGCAGTGCAGCCTGACGCGCCAGCGCATCCCAACGCTGAACCCAGTCGGAGAAGCAACGGGGTGCGATGCTCAACAATTGCCCGGTGTCGCCAACAATCGCCTCGACCTGCTGGCGATTGACGATCAGCGTGCGGCGGTCGTCGGCGAGGTTGCGCAGGGCGGCACGCGCGAGCTGCAGCGCATCGGCGAGGCCATCGAGCGCAACCGGCGTGAACAACGGTTGCCGGATGCCGTCGTCGCAACCCTGTGCCACGGTGAGCAGGTGCCCGGCGAGATTGCCGCTGTCCACGGTGGAAACGTACCTCGGTTCGAGCGGACGCAGCTCGCGCGTCTCGTACCAGTTGAAGAAGTGGCCGTGATACCGCGGCAGCCGCAGCAACGTGTCCGTCGTCGCCCCGATGCGATCGCTGAGTTCGGCGAGCCCGATCCAGCCGAAGTCGCGGGCGGCGACGCACGACAGCAGATACAAGCCGAAGTTGGTCGGCGAGCTGCGATGGGCGACGACCGGCTCCGGCGTTTCCTGGAAGTTGTCGGGCGGCAGCGCGTGATCCTCGGCCGTGACGAAGGTGGTGAAGAACAGCCAGATCCGGCGCGCGATGCCGCGCAGCAGCACCACTTGCGCGGCCGACAGGGGCTCGCCCGCGTCCGGGCGCGGCGGCAGGCTGATGAAGCGCATGACGATCGGTGCGCTCCACCACAGCAGCAGGAACGGCGCCGCGTACGGAGCCGCGCCGGGATTACGCAGCAGCGCAGCCGCGGCGGCAAGCGTGAAGACCACGTTCTCGAGCCGCGGCGGCCACAGCGCGCGCGACAGCGACAGATCGCTGGCAGTGCTGGCCTGCGCCGCCGTCACCCAGACCAGCAGCCGGCGGCGGGTGACGTAAAGCCGCGTCAAGGTGCGGGTGATGGCATCGAGCATCAGCCATGCCTGGTGCGCCAGCGTGACGACCAGGATCAGCGCATGGGCGCAGGCGTGAGCGAAGTCGGCGGCAAGCGCGCGCATATGGTTCGCGGCGGAAACGTCAGGACGGCGCGGCAGCAGCCCGTCGAGCAGCGACAGCAAGCCGGGAAACGCAATCGCGGCCAGCACGAAGGCGGCCCACACGCCCTGCGGCGCGCCCGCAGCCGACCAGCTTGCCAGCAGCAGCAGCACGCAGGCAATCGGCGACAGCGTCCGGCGCAGGTTGTCGAACATCTTCCACCGGTTGATCAGCGAAATGCCGCCACCGGCGCGCCCGAAGATCCACGGCACGAGCTGCCAGTCCCCCCGCGCCCAGCGATGCTGGCGCGAGGCCGCGACGTCGGCATTGGAGGGAAAGTCATCGAAGAACTCGACGTCGCTCACCAGCGCGCAGCGAGCGAAGATGCTTTCGAACAGGTCATGGCTGAGCACGGTGTTTTCGGGCACCCGCCCCGCCAACGCGTTCTCGAAGATGTCGACCTCGTACAGTCCCTTGCCGGTGTAGCTGCCCTCGCCGAAAAGGTCCTGGTAGACGTCGGAAACGGCGGAGGCGTATGGGTCCAGCCCGGCTGCCCCGGAGAACACGCGCTGAAAGATCGTCGCCTCGGCAGCCGTCGGGAAAGTCGGCGTGACCCGCGGCTGCAAGACGCCGTAGCCGTGCACGACGCGGCGCGCGGCGCTGTCCCACCGCGGGCGATTCAGCGCGTGCGCTGCCGTTCCGACCAGCCGCTTGACCGCGCCGATCGGCAGCCGAGTGTCCGCATCGACGGTGACGACATAGCGCACGCCGCTTGGCAACCTGGCTGCCGTGCCGCTGACAGGCAGGAAACTCGTGTCGGTCGCACCGCGCAGCAGCCGATTGAATTCGTGCAGCTTGCCGCGCTTGCGTTCCCAGCCCATCCATTTGCGTTCGCTTGCATTCCACCGACGCGCGCGATGCAGCAGGAAGAAGCGTGCGGTTTCCTGCTGATTGGCACTCGTCCGTTGGGCAGGTCCGTGACGTGCATTGAGCGCCTCGATTCCCGCCGACGCCTCGGCGAGCAGCGCCCCATCGGAAGCGGTTGACTCGGTATCGGCATCACGCCAGTCGGTCAGCAGCGCGAAGTGCACATCGCCGTCGCGATTCGACAGGTAATGCGTTTCGAGCCGCTCGACGAGCTCGGCGATCTCTTGCGCACTGCCGAGCATCGTCGGCATCACGACAAAGGTGCGCAGCGACGCCGGAATGCCGTCCCGCAGCGCCAGCCGCGGCAGGCTCCGCGGACCGAAGACCTTCGCGACGGCATGCTGGGTCAGCGTGATCGCCATGTCCGACGCCGGCAACATGCCAAGCAGGCCGAGCGTGAGCAACCCGGCCCAGGTCATACCCGCCTCGATGCTGGCGAAGACCGGAAGCGCCGCCAGGGCAAGCGTCAGCAGCAGGATCACGCCGAGATACACCGCCGCGGCATGCGCCCGACAGGCGCGAATGCAACGCTCGCTTAGCCCGCTGCGGTAGCCCAGTTCGCGTTCCAGCGTCGACCTGCCCCCCGCGATCAGATGGAAGCCGGGATCCTGCAATCTGGGATCAGCAGTGCCTTCATCCTCTGCCGTGCCCTCCGCCGCCTCCCCAAGGCCACTGCGCGCGTCGGCCTCGGCACGCTGGGTCGTGGCGATCACCACGGCCGCCACCTCGATCTCCGAGCGGGCAGAGCCGCGCGCGAGCTGCTCGATCGCGTGCCGGTAGAGATCCCGCGTCCTGAAATCCATCGCGACGTAACCGGGGTGCTGGCGCAGTGCCGCGTCGACCAGGCTCACCTCCTCGAAAAAGCTGCGCCAGTCGAATGCGGCAATCGCGCGCATGCTGGTGATCAGGTTGCGTACCGTGAGGTTCGCCGCGGCCTCGCCGGCATGCTGGGCCTGGACGATGTCGTCGGTGCTCGCGCCTCTCGCGGAGGGCTCGTGATGGAGCCATTCGAGCAGCGCCGTCGTGCCCGTGGCCCGGTAGCGCAGGCGCTGCACCAGTTGCACGGCGAACGCCGGCCACAGGCTGACCGAGCTCAGACCGCGAATGGCGCGCTCGATCAGGTCCGCCGGTCGCGTGCCCGCATCGGGCAGCAGCTCATCGACGAACCGGTCCGCCCCCTGTCGCGCCATCTGCGCGCCGACGATGCGCACGGCCAGTCGGCGCAGGTTCTCGACCATGACGATGCGCAGGGAAATCGGCACCGCCCACAGTTCACCGATCGTGAGCGGCTGTACGCGCTGGTAGGCGCGCACGAAGCGGATCAGCCAGTCGGGGTCGAAGCGGCTATCGGTGTGGGCAACGATGGCCCACGCCAGCCCGTACACGCGCGGATAACCGCGCAGCGGTCCGTCCGCGAGCTTGGGCAGAAGCCTGTAATAGCCCGTCGGCAGGTGTTCACGAATGTCGCGCAGCTGGTCTTCGACGACATGAAAGTTGTCGAGCAGCCATTCCGCGGCAGGCGTGATCGCCAGCCGCTCTCGCGCGGCATTGCCAATCAGCGTGTGGGCTTCGTGCAGGACCCGGCCGTTTTCCCGCACGCGCGGCACCAGCGCACGTTCGTCCGCGGGATTCCGGGTGACCGTTTGCGCTACCGCCAGGCTTTGCGCGTGTTGCTCCAGCCGTTCTGCGCTGAACAGTTCGGCGCGGATCGGCGCCTCGAATTCGGCGAAGTCGGTCGGACGACGGACACGCCTCAGGCGCTGGAAGATCTGCAAGGCGATCCTTCTCCGTTGGTCGCCCGATCGAGAAGTCTCCCCGGGGTCAACGCGTTGTTCGCTGCGCTCGGCGAGCGTCCGCGGTCAGCCGCCGCGACGGGGCAACTTGTCGGACAACAGTGCACAAACGCCGACGACCGCCGTTCCTACGCTGCTCCCCGCACGGGTGAAATGCTTCGCGAGCACATCCGGCGAGGGCCCGTCGTCCGCGGTCCCGTCCGCCGGCCCGCAAGCCGACGCCGAGTCGTCCGTGGATACCGACCTGAGAGCGGATGCCGCGGCGCTACCTTCATCTTCGCCCCACTGATCGGCGCTGGCAGCACCAAGGATGGCGCGGGCCGGCGGCGGTGCTCCTTCGTTACTGAACGCCTCTTCCCGCGCCCGATCGAATTTCTTCTCCGCTGGGGTGGATTTCTGCGAATCTGGTTTCATCTCGATGCTCCTCGTTGGAATCGATGTCCTTGGCCCGACGCCAGGTCAGCAGCTGGGCTCCAAGCTCAATCGGCGCCGCGGCATCACGGACCTTGTTGCGATACATCGCGCGGTCCGTCACCTGCATCAGATCGCCGTACTCCTGCCCGTCAACCGGGTAGACCGCCATGCCGATGCTTGCCGTCAGGCTGACCGTGGTGCCGTCGACGGCGTAAGGTGCCGACAGATGGGCGCGGATCTTCTCGGCTGCCGCAGCGGCGCGCTCCCGGCCCTGGTACTGCGGCAGCAGGACGACGAACTCGTCGCCGCCGTAGCGGCAGACGGTATCGGAGGTACGGATACAGGCGAGCAGCCGCGCTGCGACTTGCCGCAGGATGCTGTCTCCCACCGCATGCCCATACGCGTCGTTGATGGTCTTGAAATCGTCCAGGTCGAGGAACAGCAGTGCCACCTGCCTGTGCTGCCGTGCTGCCAAAGCGACCGCCTGGTTGTAACGGTCGAGCAGCAGGCGACGATTAGGCAGGCCGGTCAATTCGTCGTGATATGCATGCTGGCGCGCCCGCGCCAACGCTTGCGACAGCAGAGCCACCTGGTGACTGAGAAGCGAGCCTTGTGTCCGAAGTGAGGCGATTTCTCGCCGCGCGGCGCCCAACTGACGTTGGCTGGCCGCCAGCGCTCGTCCGCGGTTCGCCCCTTTCGGAACCAGGGGACCGGATCGGGCCCGCACCGGGGCCGCGGCGACGGCAAGTTTCTGCGTCCGATCGTAGTGGCGTTGCGCACGGGACTGCGCGGCCAGCCAGGCAATCAAACTGCCGTTCAGGGTTCGTGTCCTCATCGGGTCAATTCTGCTGCGGCATGACGAATCTCTTCCCAATCCGTCCGCCTCGCAGCGAGCGAGCAAGGCTGGAACGGTACAAACAGCCTGGACGCTGCGTCTGTGCGCTACCGCACGCAATCCGTGCTGCCGATGTCACCCGCTCACCAAGGGCGCGCAGCCCGCCGCGTGGACTGTGCGGCCCAGCACGCGGGGAGAGTGCAGGCTCTGTGCGCTAGCGCACAGGAAAGTCGGAAGGGTGCGTCTATATTTCATTGAAATTGCTGTTGCTGCGCACGTCCCGAGCCTGCCGCACGGGGTGATCGCGGACCCGGAGGCCACGGTGGCGAAGCCTCACACGCCGACCCAGAACGCTCTGCTGGCCGCCCTGAGCGCGCCGGAGCAGGAGCGCCTGTTCCGGCAGCTTGAACTGGTGTCGATGCCGCTCGGCAAGGTGTTGTACGAGTCGGGCAACCGGCTCGGTCACGTGTACTTCCCGACCGACTGCATCGTGTCGCTGCTGTATGTGATGGCAGACGGCGCCTCGGCGGAAATTGCGGTGGTGGGCAACGAGGGGTTGGTCGGGGTGGCGCTGTTCATGGGCGGCGAAACCACCACCAGCCGGGCGGTCGTGCAAAGCGCCGGGTTTGCCTACCGGCTGGCCGGGGCAGGCATCAAGCAGGAGTTCAATCGCGGCGGCGCGATGCAGGAGCTGATGCTGCGCTACACGCAGGCGCTGCTGACGCAGATGGCGCAGACGGCCGTGTGCAACCGCCATCACTCGGTCGACCAGCAGCTGTGTCGCTGG
>Ga0209254_10005339_pt1 | contig 11824 bp, 11 predicted proteins | sample FrelakmetDIP11DI_FD_187148 | JGI IMG/M metagenome (GOLD analysis project Ga0209254, IMG submission 187148) | Freshwater lake sediment microbial communities from the University of Notre Dame, USA, for methane emissions studies - DIP11 DI (SPAdes)... | ecosystem: Environmental > Aquatic >... | reverse complement strand
TGCGGGTGATCGACTCGCTGCAGCTGACGGCGAAGCACAAGGTCTCGACGCCGGTCAACTGGCAGCCGGGCGAGGACGTCGTCATTGCCGGCTCGGTGTCGGACGACCAGGCACGCGAGATCTGGCCCGACGGCTGGGACGCACCCAAGCCGTACATCCGGATCGTGCAGCAGCCGAGCTGACCGGCGCCCCCGCCGGGGACACTCCTGCGCGCCCGCGGGGCACCGGAAACGGGGCCCCGCGGCGTTGTGACTCCGGCCGCCGAGCCGGTGGCCGGGCGCGCATGCACGGCGTCCGCTAGAGTTTTCCCCGGCGCGGGACCCATTCCGCTCCGCATCGAGAGAGGCTGAGGGACCGGCCCTGTGACGCCTCGGCAACCTGCCCCACATATCGGGTGACGGTGCCAATCCCGGACGGATGTCGAGCGACGACCAGGAGGTTCTGCCCCATGCCCGCTGTTTCCCTTTGCTGCCGCGTCTGTGCGACCGAGCACCCGCTCGAGGCGACCGGTACGTGCTCGAGCTGCTTCGGCCCGCTCGATCCGACCTACGACTGGGAGGCGCTGCGCGCCAACGTCAGTCGCGCGTCGATCGAGGCGGGCCCTGCGTCGATCTGGCGCTACGCCGACCTTCTTCCCGTGGCGGCTCCCGCGGAGGCCCGGCTCGCACCGGGAATGACGCCTCTCGTCCCGGCGCCACGCCTGGCGGAGGCACTCGGGATCGGCGAGCTCTGGCTGAAGCTCGATACCGCGAACCCGACCCACTCCTTCAAGGACCGGGTCGTCGCCGTGGCGGCGCGTAAGGCGCAGGAGCTCGGCCTCGACACGCTCTCGTGCTCCTCGACGGGGAACCTCGCAGGCGCAGTCGCGGCGCGCGCTGCCGCCGAGGGCCTGGAGGCGGCCGTGTTCGTGCCGAGCGACCTCGAGGCCGAGAAGCTCGCCGCAGCCGCCGTCTACGGCCCCCGCATCTACGCCGTCGACGGCACCTACGACCATTGCTCGCGCCTCTCGGTCGAGCTGTCCTTCGAGCTGCCCTGGGGGTTCGTCAACGTCAACCTGCGGTCGTACTACGCCGAGGGCTCGAAGACGATCGCCTTCGAGATCGCCGAGCAGCTCGGCTGGGAGACCCCCGACGCGGTCGCGATCCCGATCGCCTCGGGTGCTCTCTACCACAAGGTCGGGCAGGGCTTCGCCGAGCTCCGGGCACTCGGCCTCGTCGACGGAGGCACGCCGGCGCTCTTCGGCGGCCAGGCGGCCGGCTGCGAGCCCGTGGCGACCGCCTTCCGCGAGGGTACCCGTGTCGTGCCCGTGCGGCCGGCGAGCATTGCGCGATCGCTCGCGATCGGGAATCCCGCCGACGGCGACTTCGCGGTCGCGACGGCGAACGCCACCGGCGGCGCCATCTACACCGTGGCAGAGGACGAGATCGGCACCAACATGGCCGATCTCGCTGCCTCGACCGGCGTGTTCGGCGAGACGGCCACCGGCGTCACCCTGGGCGCCCTCAAGGCTGCAGCGGACGCCGGGCGCGTCGGCCCGGCGTCGCGCGTCGTGCTCCTCGTGACCGGTGACGGGTTGAAGACGCCCGGCCCGGTCTCGTACACCTACGATCCCATCATGATCGAGGCCGACGCAGACGCGTTCGTGGACCGGCTCCTGGTCGCCTGATGGCGGGACGGAGCCTGTTCGACAAGGTCTGGGACCGGCACGTCGTCCGCGACGAGCCGGGTGAGCCGACCCTGCTCTACATCGACCTGCACCTCGTCCACGAGGTCACCTCTCCGCAGGCGTTCGAGGGCCTGCGGCTTGCCGGCCGCCGCGTGCGTCGCCCCGAGCTGACCGTGGCGACCATGGATCACAACGTTCCGACCCTGCCGGGGCCTGTCACCGACCCGATGGCGAAGGCCCAGCTCGACGCGCTGCGGGCGAACTGCGAGGAGTTCGGGATCGAGCTGCACGCCACCGGCTCGGGTCACGAGGGGATCGTGCACGTGATCGGCCCGGAGCTCGGGCTCACCCAGCCCGGGAAGACGATCGTCTGCGGCGACAGCCACACGTCCACTCACGGAGCGTTCGGAGCCCTCGCGTTCGGAATCGGCACGTCCGAGGTCGAGCACGTGCTCGCAACCCAGACGCTGAACCAGAGGCGCCCGAAGACGATGCTGCTCGAGTTCGTCGGCGCGCTGCCTCCCGGCCTGACGGCCAAGGACATGATCCTCGGCGCGATCGGCCAGGTCGGAGTCGCCGGCGGCGTGGGCTATGCGGTCGAGTACGCGGGCGAGGCGATCCGGGCTCTCTCGATGGAGCAGCGCATGACGATCTGCAACATGACGATCGAATGGGGTGCGCGCGCCGGAATGGTCGCGCCCGACGAGACGACGTTCGCCTACCTCGAGGGGCGGCCGCACGCCCCGCAGGGCGCCGCCTGGGAGAGCGCGGTCGCGGACTGGCGCTCGCTCTGCTCCGACCCGGATGCCACCTACGACACACACGTCGTCGTCGACGTCGCAGAGCTCGTACCGCAGGTCACGTGGGGCACGAATCCGGGCATGGTCGTCTCCGTCACCGGCACCGTGCCGGACCCGGCCTCGTTCGCGGACGCGGACGACCGGGTCGCGGGAGCGCGGGCGCTCGAGTACATGGGGCTCCGGCCCGGCCAGGCCATCGAGGAGATCCGGGTCGACCGGGTCTTCATCGGCTCATGCACGAACTCGCGGATCGAAGACCTCCGGGCTGCGGCGGCGATCGTCCGCGGACGCACCGTCGATCCGCGGGTGACCGCGCTCGTCGTGCCCGGCTCGGCGCAGGTGCGCCGACAGGCGGAGGCGGAGGGGCTCGACCGCGTCTTTCTCGACGCAGGCTTCGAATGGCGCCTCGCAGGCTGCTCGATGTGCCTCGGCATGAACCCCGACGTGCTCGCACCGGGCGAGCGGTGCGCATCGACGTCGAACCGCAACTTCGAGGGTCGCCAGGGCCGGGGTGGCCGGACGCATCTCGTCAGCCCGCAGATGGCCGCTGCTGCGGCGCTCCACGGCCGCTTCGTCGACGTCCGCACGCTCGCGGCCGAGGCGGTGACCGCATGAAGGCGATCTCGAAGGTCGAGGGGCGCGTGGCGGTGCTCGACCGCCCTGACATCGACACGGACCAGATCATCCCGAAGCAGTTCCTGAAGCGGATCGAGCGCACCGGGTACGGGCAGTACGCGTTCTTCGACTGGCGCTTCGACGAGGAGGGGAACGAACGCCCCGGCTTCGAGCTCAACCAACCGCCGTTCGCCGACGCCAGGATCCTGCTCGCCGGCCGCAACTTCGGGTGCGGCTCGTCGCGCGAGCACGCCGCGTGGGCGCTCCAGGACTACGGGTTCGACGTCGTCATCGCGCCGTCGTTCGGGGACATCTTCCGGTCGAACGCGGCCCAGGTGGGGCTGGTGATCGTCGAGCTGCCCGAGGAGCAGGTGAAGGAGCTGATGGAGTCGGTCGACCTCGACCGCGGCTCTGACCTGACCGTCGACCTCGAGGCGCTGACCGTGACCACCACGGCCGGCAAGGTGCTCCCGTTCGCATTCGACGAGTCGAGCCGCTACCGGCTCCTCAACGGCCTCGACGACATCGGCCTGACGCTGCAGCACGAGGACGAGATCACCGCCTACGAAGCCGCGAGACAGCGCCCGTGACCGGCTCTTCCCGCCTGCGCACCACGCTCGAGGACGCGGATCCTTGTGACAATTCGTCACAAGGATCACCGTCGGGAAGCAACGTCGATTGTGACAATTCGTCACAAGGTCTGCCGGCGCGCGGCGGCTGGACCGCCGGGCCGTCGCCTGACATCCTTGTGACGAAGTGGCACAAGGTGGGCGCGCGATGACGCACATCGTCGTGCTGCCGGGGGACGGGATCGGGCCCGAGGTGGCGGCCCAGGCGATCAGGGTGCTCGACGTTCTCGGGATCACCCACTCCGAGCACGCATTTGGCGGGAACGCCATCCTCGACCGGGGAACGCCGCTGCCCGACGAGACGCTGGCAGCCTGCCGCGAAGCCGACGCCGTCCTCCTTGCCGCCGTCGGCCTGCCGGAGCTCGAGGGTAAGCCCGTACGGCCAGAGCAGGGGCTGCTCGGCCTGCGCCAGGAGCTCGGGGTGTACGCGAACCTGCGGCCCGCGCGTGGCAACGGGATCGACATGATGATCGTCCGGGAGCTGGTCGGCGGCCTCTACTTCGGCGAGAAGGGCATCCGTGAGGACGGCACCTGGTTCGACACGTGCGAGTACTCGCGCCCAGAGGTCGAGCGGATCGCACGGCGCGGCTTCGAGGTCGCGCAGTCGCGTGGCAGGCGGCTGACCTCGGTCGACAAGGTGAACGTCATGCACACCTCGCGGCTGTGGCGCGACGTCGTCACCGAGATGGGAGCGGCCCTCTACCCGGAGATCGAGCTCGACCATGCTCTCGTCGACTCCTTTGCGATGAAGATCGTGCAGGCACCCGAGACGATCGACACCGTCGTAACGGAGAACACCTTCGGCGACATCCTCTCCGACATCGCCGCAGCGGTAACCGGAGGCCTGGGTCTCGCCGCCTCGGCGTCGCTCGCCGACGACGGGCCCGGCATCTTCGAGCCCGTGCACGGCTCGGCACCACAGATCGCCGGCCGCGGAATCGCGAACCCGGCGGCCATGATCCGCTCGGTCGCGCTGATGCTCTCCCACGGGCTTGGCCGCTCCGACGAGGCCGCGGCCCTGGAGAACGCCGTCGACCTGGCCCTCGCCGAGGCGCCGACCCCGGACCTCGGAGGCACCGGCACGACGGCGGAGGTCGGCGATGCCGTCTTGCGCGCCCTCGACGCTGCCCGTACCCTGTGACGACGATGCAATGCGCAGCCGCCACCCGCTTTGCTCGTGCGCCCTTCGGCTTCGCCTTTACGGGCTAGCCGGCGCCTTCGACCCTTGCCTCGCGCCGTCTAGCTGAGTCCCCGGCGAACCGACATCCAGCGAAAGGCGCTCTTCCCACCATGGCTTCCAACGAACTGACCGTCGCCTACCCCGGACGCGAAGGGGCCCATTCCGCCGCGGCCTGCGACAGGCTCTTCCCGGCGGCGCGCCTCGTGCCGCTGCCGACGTTCTCCGACGTCGTCGAGGCCGTCGCCTCCGGCCGCGTCCCCTACGGCGTCCTCCCGATCGAGAGCTCGCTCGTCGGCCCGGTCGCCGAAACGCACGACCTGCTCTACGAGTCGCCACTCTCGATCGTGGCGGAGGCCATCCTGCCCGTCAACCACTGCCTCGTCGGCCCCGCGATGGTCAGGCTCTCCGAGATCCGTGAGATTCACTCGCACCCGGTTGCGCTCGACCAGTGTCGCAGGCTCCTGGCGTCGCTCCCCGACGCCATCGCGGTCGCCTCGCCCACGACCGGTGACGCAGCCTCCGTCGTGGCCGGGCTCGCGGATCCCACCGTGGTCGCGATCGCAAGCGACCGGGCGGCGCGGATCAACGGGCTCACGATCATCGACGGGAACGTCGGCGACCACCCGGAGGCGTTCACGCGGTTCGTCTCGGTCGCCCCCTACACGCGGCTCGATCGCCGGGACGGACAATGGCGAACGGCGTTCTCGTTCACGACCGACCACCGGCCCGGCGCGCTGTTCCACGCCCTCGAGCCGCTCGCCCGGCACGGAATCGACCTCAACCTGCTCGTCTCGCGTCCGATCCCGTCGCGCCCGTTCAGTTACCGGTTCGATGCCGTTCTCGGCGGGCACCCGCTCGACCCCGAGATCGCCTCCACTCTGCGGGAGATGCGCGACCTGACGGCGGAGATCCGTGTCTTCGGCTCGTACCGGGCCGACCACGAAGGCGGCGTCGCCACGCGCAGCGTCTGACGGGGCGGGCGACTCTCAGGCGGCCGCGGGCTCGACCTGGTCGAGCGTCGGCAGATACTGGCGCCAGCTGTCCGGCACGCGCTGTGCCGCGAGGCGGATGAAGAGAACCGGAGCGGGAGCCCGCGGTGGGCGAGGGAGCGTCATCGCCACCTCCTCGAGCAACCGGTCGCCCTTGCGCAGGTTGCAGGGCGCACACGCCGTGACGACGTTCTCCCAGACGGAGTCGCCGCCCTTCGAGCGGGGGATCACATGGTCGAGCGTCAGCCGCCCGCCGGGCGTGCCGCAGTAGACGCATTTCCACCCATCGCGGGCGAACAGGGCTCGGCGGGAGATCCGCCGCTTGACCGCCCGGGGCACGCGGACGTACTGGAGCAGGCGGATCACATGGGGTCGCACGAACGAGCGCTCCGCCGACCGCAAGGGCTGGTCGTGGTGCTCGACGACCTCGGCCTTCCCTTTCCACACGAGGACATGCGCGCGCCGGTCGGAGCACACGTTGAGCGGCTCGTAGCTTGCGTTCAGGACGAGTACCTGATGCACGTGCCGCGAGCGTACCTGTCCGGACGAGGCACATGCCACGCCGGAGGCCGGCCGGCGCCGTCAGCCGGCCGAAAGGGGCGGACCAGCGCGGTAGACGTGGCCCTCGAGCTCCTGCCCGAGCACGCCCTCGAGCCACTCGGCGACGGCGATCAGCGCCTCGAGGTCGACGCCCGTCTCGATCCCCTCGCCGTGCAACAGATAGACGAGATCCTCTGTCGCGATGTTGCCGGTCGCGCGGGGTGCGAACGGGCAGCCACCGATCCCACCGAGTGAGGAGTCGAGCAGGGTTGCACCTGCCGCGACCGCGGCCAGGGCGTTCGCGTACCCGGTGTTGCGGGTGTTGTGCAGATGAACGCCGATGGTGACACCGAGCGGCAGCAGCGCCGAAACGAGCCGGCTGACGTCTCGAGGCACCGCGACGCCGATCGTATCGGCGAGCACGATCTCGTCGGGAGTCGCTGCCGCCAGCTCGCCCGCCAGCTCGAAGATCCGATCCGGCGCGACGCGACCCTCGAACGGGCACCCGAAGGCGGTGCTGATCGTCACGGTCGAGCGCAGGCCGTCCGCGCGGGCGCGGGCGACGATGCGCGCCGCCGCGGCCACCGAGTCGGCGACGGCGGCACCCTGGTTGCGCCGGTTGAACGTCTCGCTGGCGGCAAACGCGAAATGGACCTCGTCGAGACCGGCTGCGAGCAACCGGTCGTAGCCCCGCTCGTTCAGCGCGAGCCCCGCGTAGACGACACCCGGCCGGCGGGCGATCGCGCCGACCACCTCTTCGGCACCGGCCATCTGCGGTACGCGAGCAGGGCTGACGAAGCTGACCGCCTCGATCCGCGGCAGCCCGGTCACGGCGAGCCGGTCGACCAGCTCGGCCCTGACCTCCGGCTCGACCAGTGTGGGGTGGTTCTGCAGGCCGTCCCGGGGGGCGACGTCGCAAAGCGTGACGAAGCTCATCGCCCGCACGCAACGGTCGGGAACGCTCCGGGCAGCGCTCAGCGCCCCATGGCCCGCTCGACGGCCGTCTGCTCCTCTGGCGAGAGCGCGATCGACGCCGTGCCTCGCTCGATGTCCTTCACGTAGATCCGCGCGTAGTCGCGGCCCTGGATCGCCGTCACCACGGTGCCCGTCCGCGTCGCGTCGAGAAACGCGAACGAGGCCGACTGCTTGCCCCCGGTGTCCTCGTAGGCGTCGTAGCGCACGACGGCCGTATTCGTGATCGCGCCGTCCACGCGCCGGTCGACGCGCGACAGCCCTGTTGCGACCTCGTCGATTGCGCGATGAAGGTCGTCGATCCTGCCCTGCAACGAGACCGCGAAGTCGACCATGTCATGAGAGGCGCCCCCGAGGACGGCCTTCTGCGCGCCCTGGAGCCGGCGCAGCCGGCCGCCAAGCCACAGGGCAGCGACGAGCGCGACGACCGCCACCACACACGCGACGACCGCAACGGCAAGCGCTGCGTCCATTACTCGAGCGAGAAGATGACGGGATACTCGGCGCTGTTGTTCGCCGTATTCGTCTCGCCCGAGACCGGCTTCACGCTCACCTGCACCGACGTCTTCTCGCCGAACGGCACTTCCGGGAAGTCCTTGAAGGTGACCGTCTTGGTCTCGCCGATGTCGAGCAGGTCGATCGTCTGCTTCTTCACGATCGGGGTCGTGCCCTTCGGGATCGTCAGGGTCACCTCGACCCGGACTTCCTGGTTCTCGCCGGTGTTCTTCACGAACGCGTCGAACGCGAGGTCGGTCGACGCCTTGATCGTCGTCTCCGTATCGGGCGAGAGCTGCGTGCCGGCCGGCTGGACGACGACCTTCTCGAGCCCCGTGCCGTGGACGCCCGACGGGCTCCCTCCGGTCGAGGCGCCGTGGATGCGGAGCCAGACCGCGGTCATCGAACGGGCGGTGTACAGCTCGACGTTCTCGACGAAGACCGAAGCGGGTGCCGCGAGGTCGCCAAGGCCCTCGTCCTCCAGCGTCACCTGAGCGGCCACCCGGAAGAGGTACTGCCAGACAACGTCACTGGCCTCGAGCCGGCGGGCCTGCTCGGCGAGCTTGTCGCCGGCGGCGGTGGCGTTCTTCGAGTCGTCGTCCTTCGTCGCCTTGAACGTATCGAGGAGTCCCTGCATGCCACCGACGCGCAACTCGAGTGCCTCGACAGCGTGATCCGTCGAGGGCCGGAGCGGCCCGGGAACGTCGAGGCCCGCTGCGCTTTCGACATCCTGCTGCTGCCGCTGGATCAATCCTCCCAGCGACGTCTCGAGCTCTGCCTGCTTGAGGCCCGGCGTCGTCAGGAGCTCCGCCAGGTCGGCGCCGATCTTGGCGGAGTTGGTACCGATTGTCCCGAGCTCCGTCATCGCGTCCGAGTAGTTGCTCCGCTTCTTGTCGCTCGAGCAGCCCTGCCCCCAGACGATGAGGAGCACGACGACGAGGATCGCGAACGCGACGAACCCGATCAGGCGCAGCAGCGGAGTGACGCCGTGCGGTGCACGCAGCTGTGGCCGCCGGGGGCCCCCTCCGCCACCGCCGGACGGGCGCACGGGCGCCTCGCCACGGTCGGAACCGTGCGTTTCACGGGTGGCATCGGCTTCGAAAAAGTCGAAGTCGAGGATGTCGTCGTCGTTCGAGCTCACGGATGTGCTCCCGTCAGGGGACGCGCTGAGTCTACGCCAAGTTTCGGCCGGAAGGACGGTCCCTTGCCACGGCGAAGAGGCCAGGACCGTGTCGAGTACTGCGTACGTCCTTCCCGCTCCCGACCTCGTTCTCGACCGCTACCGCCCCCTCCGGCCCCTCGGTCGGGGCGGCTCGGGCTCCGTCTGGCTTGCGAGGGACGAGCGAACGGGTCTCGAGGTCGCGCTGAAGATCGTCCCGCGCGAGGGCAAGCGCGCTTCCCGGGCGGCACGGGAGATGGAGGCCGCGTCGCGGCTTCGCCACCAGCGGTGCGTCCGCGCCTACGACTTCGGGGGCGACAGCGGGCACGTCTACATCGCCTACGAGTACGTTCAGGGGGCCACGCTGCGCGAGACGCTACGCGCCGGCAAGCTGGGAGACCGCGATGCCGTCGAGGCCGCAGCGCAGATCCTCGACGCGCTCGCTCACGCCCACCGGATCGGGATCGTCCATCGGGACGTGAAGCCCTCGAACGTCCTCGTCGAGGAATCGGCGCTGATCTCGATCCGGCTCCTCGACTTCGGCCTGGCCCAGTTCGACGAGGCCGACACGCTGACCGCCGTCGGGGACGTGCCCGGCACCCTCGCGTACATCGCACCCGAGCGCCTCCGTGGAAGCGACGCGAGCGCCGCCAGTGACGTCTGGGCTGTCGGCGTGGTGCTCTGGGAGTCGCTCGTCGGAGAGCATCCGTTCTGGGGCGTCCCCCTGCCGCAGGTTGCGGCCGCGATCGAGGCGGGGGCGAAGCCGCTCGGCACTGCCCGCACCGATCTCCCCCCTGCGATCGTCGACGCCGTCTCGTCGGCGCTCACGATCGAGCCTTCGCGCCGCCCGTCGGCGGAACGCCTTGCGGCCGACCTGCGGACCGCGCTCGCCTCTCCCCGGCGCGATCGGACGACATCCTCGCGGCCACGTCAGACGCTCGCAGCCCCGAAGGCCCTTCCGGCATCGCTGCCGCTCGAGAAGCGGCTCATCCCAGCAGCGCTCGCGGCCTTCACCGTCACCTTCGCCGCGACGCTGCTGCCGTTCTGGACACCCGGCCTTGTGCTCCTGCTCGCCCTCGCCGCAGGCGTGGCAATGCTCCGCGCGCCGCGGCTCGGGCTCGCGATCGCTCTCTTCGTGCCGGTCTTCCCACTCGGGAACATCGCCCAGGCGGCTGCGGTGACGTACGCGGCGATCGGACTCGCCTGGCTCGCGGTCTGCTGGCGCGACGCACGCGCCGGCCTCCTGTTCGTCGCGGGGCCGTTGCTCGCGGTGGTCGGGGCGATCGCGCTGCTCCCGCTGGCCGTGCAGCCCGCCCGCGGGCGGGCCAGGCGCGCGCTCCATGCGTTCGGGGGCGTCCTCGCCGCCGCCGCAGTCGCCGGGCTGCGCGGACAGCCGCTGCCGCTCACCGGATCGATCGTGCCCAACCTCGGCGTCGACGGCTCGACGCGCGTCAGCGACGTGATCCACGCACTTGCCGTGGTGATCGAGGCGAATGCCGGTCTCGTCGCCGTCGCACTCGTGCTCGCCCTCGCCGCCGCCCTGCTGCCGGACGCGCGCCAACGGGGGCTCAAGGGCATCGCTCTGCTCGGGGTGGGTCAACTCGGCCTCCTCCTCGTCCTCGCCCCGGCGCTGCCGGCGCTGCCACTCGTGCTCGGCACGGCCGCGCTGTGCGCTGTCCTCGCGCTCCTCGTGCTCCAGACCGGCCGCTACGCTTAGCCGCGAGGCGGCCACTCCGCAATGAGCGTCCTGCGCACCATCGAACGCAAGATCGAGGGCCTCTTCGAGGGCGTCTTCGGCCGCGCCTTCAGAACCCACGTCCAACCCGTGGAGCTCGCGCGCAAGCTCGCCAAGGAGATGGACGAGCATCGCTCGGTCTCCGTCTCGCGCGTCTACGTGCCGAACGAGTACACCGTCTACCTGTCGAGCGCAGACCGGCAGCAATTCGTCTCGTACGAGGGCTCGCTCATCGGCGAGCTCCAGGAGTACCTGACCGAGCACGCACGACGGGAGGCCTACGCACTCTTGACGCCGCCCCGCGTCCGTTTCACCGTCGACGACGACCTCGCCGTCGGAGAGTTCGGGATCGCGACCCGGGTCGCGCAGCCGGACGACGGAGTGCCTTCCCTGCCGGCGCCCGTACCGGCGGCAGCGGTCGCCGCACGCAGTGTCTCGATCCCGGCCACGCCCGTCCCGGACGCGCCCCCCGCACCGTTGCCCGTCGCTGCGCCGGCGCCGGTGCCCGTTGCAGCGCCCGCGACAACGATGATCTACCCCCAGGCCGGAGGAGCCGGCGGCGCTCGCGAGAGCACACCTCCCGCACCCCCGCGGGAGATCGTGACATTGACGCTCGACGGGCGCGCGCACCCCCTCTCCTCCCACAGCATCGTGATCGGTCGGTCTCGCGAGTGCGACCTCCGGATCGCTGACGGCAACGCGTCCCGTCGCCATGCCGAGGTCGTGCAGGAAGGCGCCGACTACGTCGTCGTCGACCTCGGCTCGACGAACGGCACGGAGCTGAACGGGAGGCGTATCACGCGAGAGATCCTCACCGACGGTGACCGCATCACGATCGGCGCGACGAACCTCGTCTTCGGCCGCTCGTCTGCATGACGTGATCGGCGCTCTCGACACCGAGCAGACACTGCTCGCGCTCAAGGTTGGATTCCTCGTGCTGCTCTATCTGTTCATCTGGGCCGTCGTGCGGTCGGTCACCCGTGATCTCCGCGCGGCCCCCCAGGAGTCGATCATCCTCAGCGCGACGGAGGCGAACGAGCTGAG
>Ga0209254_10005336_pt1 | contig 11825 bp, 6 predicted proteins | sample FrelakmetDIP11DI_FD_187148 | JGI IMG/M metagenome (GOLD analysis project Ga0209254, IMG submission 187148) | Freshwater lake sediment microbial communities from the University of Notre Dame, USA, for methane emissions studies - DIP11 DI (SPAdes)... | ecosystem: Environmental > Aquatic >... | reverse complement strand
GTCCTTCCAGGGAGTCAACCATGAAATTTGCAGGCGCCCGAGGCATCACGCGATCGCGTATGCCATTGATTGCGATGCTGGCGCTCGCTGCCACGATCGGCCTGGCCGGTTGCGAAGGCGACGACGGTAGGGACGGATCAGACGGAGCACCGGGCGCGAGCGGCCCGACGGGCCCCACGGGTCCCACGGGTCCGACCGGTCCGACGGGTCCGGGCGCGGTAGTTGATCCCATCGGCTCAGCCAAGCCCGAGTCGTGCGTCACCTGCCACGGCGGTGCGGGCGAGGACCACCAGGCGATCTACAAGGATTACCTGGATGCCAAGACCAAGAGCCAGTACAAGATCACGATCCAGGACGTCAACGGTGACGGCAAGTCCATCACCAGCGCTGCGGCGGCGTCCGGCGTCGCGGGCAAGTTCGACGTGACCATGGAGATCAGGATCACGAAGAACGGCCTGCCGTTCAACGATTCTTCGCAGACCGGCACGAATCCGGCCATTCAGCTGGGTTCACTGCCGCAGAAGCGATTCACGATCCAGGGCTACTTCCCGGCCGCGGTCTACAAGTACCAGGGTGCGTTCACCACTGGCCTCGGCTCCAATGTCACCAGTGGCCCGTATGCGCCCCAGACCGGGACGATCACGCTGGTCAATGCCGACGGCGGCTACGTCATCAAGCAGACCAACGTCCAGTTCGACCCGCTCGCGCAGACCGGCTGGCAGGCCTATGGCTACATCGCCGCGGGCGTGCTCGAGACCGAGGGCATGACGCTGTACGCCGACGTGGCGGACACCGGCCTGGATTTCGGTACCGCGGCTGATCCGGCCACCGAATACAAGTCGACAGCCGTGGTGGCCGGCTGCGAAGCCTGCCACGGCGCGCCATACCTGAAGCACGGTTACCGGGCAGCGGTGGTCAGCGGCCTGACAGACTTTTCCGCGTGCAAGGAATGTCACTACGACGACCGCACCGGCAGCCATCTCGACTGGCAGCAGATGGTGGACCAGCCGTACCAGTGGGCCACCGGCGTCGCGGCCGATCCGGTCAAGTACGCCTACAAGGCCAGCGTGATGCAGGACACGCACCAGACGCATGCCATGGAGTTCCCGTATCCGATGTCCATGTCGAACTGCGTGACCTGCCACAAGGGCAAGATCCCGCAGATCATCGACAACGCGAACTTCAAGATCGAGACCTGCAAGAGCTGCCACCCGGTCGACGGCAAGGACGCGTGGGGCACGGCGTGCACGGACACGAAGCCCGGCACCACGCCCGGCACCACGGTCCCCAACACGGACACGCCCTGCTACGCCCAGAACAACCGGGCCCCGGCGCTCGTGGAGATGTGGACGGAGGAAGGTGTGGAGTCGTTCCACAGCGCGAGCGCGCCATGCCTCGACTGCCACAAGGCGGGCGGCGTGGGCTCGACGTTCGACAAGTACCACAACGGCTACGACGCGGCGATCTACAACGCGACCGGCCAGCGGTACTCCGACCTGCACAAGGTGTCGATCGACTCCGTGACGCTCTCCGGCACCGTGCTGGACATCAAGTTCAGCTCGGCCAACACGAGCATCGTTCCCGAGTTGACTGTGTCGTTCTATGGCTATGACGCCAAGCAGATGCTCGTCAGCTGCCACACCCGGGACGCGGGCGCCCGGGACTGCAACGGCAATTTCTGCCGGTTCGAAATCGTCGTCGACGGCAACCCCGTCTCGGCAGCCAACGTGAACCGGTTGTTCGCCGTGCAGGCGGACAGCAAGCCGGGTGCCTGGCACGTCACGGCCGACTTCAGCAAGTACGTGCAGCCGACGACCACCGGTCTCGCCCCGATTGCGGACCTGATCACCGCCGGCAAGGTAAAGAAGGCCGAAATCGTCGTCCTGCCTGAGCTGCTGGTAAGTGGCGAGGAGGTTGCGCTCAATGCAGCGACCTACACCTTCGACCTGGTCGGCAAGGCGAAGGTCGCCAACTACTACCAGGGCACGGGCGCCATCACCAGCGCGGCGAAGTGCAATGCGTGCCACGACGCACTGGGCACGACCTTCCACTCGCCCTCGTACGGCGGCAACGTCACGGTGTGCAGGACCTGCCACGTCACGACCTCGGCCGGTTCGCACCTCGAGATGCAGTCGCGCGGCATCGACTCGTATGTCCACTCGATCCACAAGTTCCAGTACCTCGACACGAACGGGGTCGACTTCGCCAACCCGGTGTTTGCGAAGCGGTATGCGCTGCACGTCGAGCACACCTTCCCGAACTTCACGATCAAGAACTGCGAGGCGTGCCACACGACGTCCAGCCCGGTGAACTACAACCCTCCGGACCAGACCAAGTCGATGCCGGGCCTCGAGTCGGCGGCGTGGAACCTCACCAAGGGGTGGGTCAACCTCAGCACCGGAGCCTCGTTGCCGCCGCCTGCGAAGCGGAACATCGGCAACGTGCCGCGGCTGGTGGTGGGTCCGGCCAATCGCGCCTGCGGCGGCTGCCACCGCGCCGTGTTGATCAACGAGGACGATGAAGGCGGGCTGATTGCCTTCAACTCGCACACCGACATGGGCGGTTACACGGTCCCCGATGGCACGACCAGCACCGGCGTGGCCTATGTCTACGCGATGATCGACAGGATGATGAACTACTTCAAGTGAGCGAGGCGCGCGAGGTGGGCCTGCGGGCCCACCTCGGTCCGCCCGGATAGATGAGTGTTGCGAGGTGGGCCCCATGGCCCACCTCTTTTTTTGAAGCGCCGACATTTTCGGGACCCGGCGATGCGATATACGTATCGAGCCAGCCTCCGGTAGGCAGGTTCCCGAATGCCATCGAAGACGGCGTGCCCTGACGATGCACCCCGTGAGCCGGATAGTCGCCGTCTGGTGTCTGGTGCTGCTCACCATCTTCCAGGTGGTGTCCGTCCCTCTCGCGTCCGCGATGGGCGGTACCGTCGAACACGCCGGGTGTGAACACGGCGCAACCGTTCATGAGTGGCACGCAGACGCCGACTGTGGCGACCGCGCGCAATCCAAGAGCCCGGACGGACCGACCCGGCACCCTGCGGGGTCCGGCGACCGATGCCACTGCGTGCACGTCGGGATCCAGGTGCAGTCAGTCTCGAGCCCGCTGTCGATCGTCTCGCTGCCCTCGCAGGCCGGCAGGTTCGCCCGCGAACCCAGGGCCGCGGCGCATTCGGACCCCCTGTTCGAGTTGCTCCGACCGCCGAACTGAGCGCGTCCTTGCAGCGCTTGGGATGCACAGGCCTGGCGGCCTGCTGCTCGATCGGCATCTTTCCCGGAGCATCCACATGAAGACTCAGACCCGACTCCATTCCGGACTTGCGACCCTCACCGCGTGCCTGGCGCTGATTGGCTGCGGCAGCGGCAGCAGCGGGAACTCCAGCGCGACACTCCCCACGGCCACGCCGCCCACGACGACCACGACCCCCACCGATCCTTCGACATCGGCCGCCAGCCGGACTACCGGTCTCTGGAAAGGCTCAGTCGCGTCATCGACCACCGGACAGACGTCGGTCGTCGTCGCGCTGACCGGACACGATGGTCACAGCGTATGGATGACCGCCGACGGACGGGTGTGGGACGGCCAGGTCCCCACGAGCGGCGACCATTTCAGTTCCACTTTCGTCGGCCACATGCACGACGGGGCGCGCTTTCCCGACGGAACGAATCATGGACCCACGTCGATGATGGTCGACCACCACTCGTCGAGTACCTCGAGCGGCCGCTACACCGGCAGCGGTGACGGTGGCACGTTCAGCATCAGCCTGAGCCCCATGTGGAGTCGTCCGGCATCCCTGGGGACCTTGGCCGGTGTCTACACGCGCAGCACGTCGTCTGGCTACACGATGACGATGAGCATTTCCGCCGACGGCCAACTGGCGGGCAGCGACTCGCGTGGCTGTGTATTCGGCGGCACGGTCAGGGTGCCGAACGTTAACCACAACATGTACGACATCGATGCACACGTCACGTCCTGCGGGTCCCTGGACGGGCATTACCAGGGAATGGGCACGTTGCTTGACGCCGACGCCATGCAGGACTGGATGGCTGAAATGCACCCGCTGGAGCACGGCGGCCGTTCGCTCGGCGGACCGATCAGGGGCGGGTCGAACATGATGGGCCGCAACACGGTGCCGACCGGTCTCCACAACCTGTTCATGTTCTCGATGGTCAACACGAACAACGCCATCATGGACGCCCTGGGCCGGTAGCAGCTGCTGCGCAGCGTCCCGCCCCGGATATTGGTGGCATGGTCTCGGTTTATAGCTATTACGGCCGAGGTGACCGGAACCTAACATCCGATGCGTCTTACCAGCGTTTGCCGGTCGGTCGGATGCCCGGTGAACAGCTTGCTGCAGTGCAATTCCGAGTCCCTCAGGGAGTCAAACATGAAGATTTCAGGCGCCCAAGACATCACGCGATCGCGTGTGCCATTGATTGCGATGCTGGCGCTCACTGCCGCGGTCGGCCTGGCCGGCTGCGAAGGTGACGACGGCAGGGACGGGACGGACGGGGCACCCGGCGTGGGAGCGACCGGCCCGAGCGGTCCAAGCGGCCCGCCCGGCCCGACCGGTCCCACGGGTCCGACCGGTCCCACGGGTCCAGGGGTCGCGGTCGAGCCGCGGGAGAGCTGTGGCGTCTGCCATGACAATGGCTCGGCGTATGGTGTCGAGGAAACGCATGCACTCACCGGTCTGGTGGACGTCAGCAAGGTCACGTTCGCTGTGAACGGCGCCGACCTGGACGTCACCTACAGCGTCAAGATCGACGGTAAGGCCGCCACCGGCTTCACCCGGGTGCGCACTGACTATCGACTCGCGGCCGGTGGTGCGCAGTTCGACCTGGGCACCCCTGACCCCGTGGTGACCGACCTGGGGAGCGGCGACTACGCCATCAAGATCCTGGGTGGCGCGGCCAATGCGGGCGTCAATTCACGGTACTTCTTCCGTATCTCCGATCCAGCATTGACGACCAACGTCAGCGTGACGGGGGACTTTCCGGCCGCCCCGCGCACCGCTCTCGTCAGCGACCAGTCCTGCAACAACTGCCACAGTGACGACGGCATAGCTCCCCACACCTTCAAGCCGTACGACTACCCGGCGATGGTCGCTTCGGAGTGCGTGGTGTGTCACACGACCACCAGCCCGCCGTACGTCAGCATCGTTCCAGACACCTGGGTGGGCCTGGTGCACGGCATCCACAACTCGCACCACATGCCGAGCGGCGAATACAAGGGGTTCGAGGTCACCTACCCGACCTACATGAGCAACTGCAGCGTCTGCCACGACAGCGCGCCTGCGCTGGCGGCGGCCAACGCAATGCCGGTCACGACCAAGGGTTGCTTCAGCTGCCACGAGTCGATGGAGAGCTGGGACTTCGCGGAGTCCGGAACGACCTTCCACGAGGCCTACACCGAAGCCACGGACTGCCAGACCTGTCACAAGGCCGGCGGCGCCGCGCCGACCCTGGTCAAGGTCGCGGACTTCCACAACAGCCTCGAGACCGAGCGCGTCGGCATCATCTGGAACGGCGAGGACCTCTCCGTCACCGAAGGCAAGAAGTTCACCTGGAAGATCGACAACGTCGTGGACGATGGCACGAACTTGAAGATCTCCTGGTCGGCGACCTATAACACTGCCGCCGTGGATCCGTGCAACAGCGCCATTGGTCCGGGCAAGCCCCTGTTCCATAACGCTCCGGCGGGCACGGTGCTGGATGGAGCGCCGACGTTGATTCGCACCTATGCCCAGGGTGACGACTTCATCCTCGGCAAGAGCACCACTGCACCGGGTCAGCCGGGTAGTCTGACGCTGAACACCACGAACACGACCTGCGCAGGCAACGTGGCGACCACGACGTGGGCGGTCGACAAGGACGTTGCGGCAGGAACACGGGGTTACCTCGCCCTCACGGGCAAGCCTCAGCTGCCGCTTCCGGCGGGCTTCGACAGGACGGTCTCGGACTACGAATACACCAACATGTATGTCCGCGTCCCGACCCCGGACCGCGAGTTCGTCGTGGGCACGGGTGCCAAGCCGGCCACGGAGCGTCGCGCAATCGCCGATACCGCCGACTGCCTGAAGTGCCACGTCGGCTCGCTTTACCAGCACGGCAATACGCGCGTCGACAACGTGAAGATGTGCGGCGCCTGCCACAACTCGGCGTCGAGTGAGCAGAACATCCGCGTGGGAATGGGCGTCGACAAGTCCGAAGCGTACGACGGGCTGGTTGGCCAGACGTACGAGCTCAAGACCATGCTGCACGCCGTTCACTCGGCCGGCGAGCCCGGCTCCGCCCCGATCGTCATCTATCGCAACCGCGGCATCTACGCCTGGGCGACCGACAAGTCGCTGCTCAAGAACTGGGCGACGGGGGCGGCGTGCGACGCTGGCAGCGTTCCGGGAGTGGACACCCTTGGCAACATCGTCTTCGGGTCGGATCCTGCCTCGACCAACAAGTGCCAGGTGCACAACTTCTACTCGCCAACGTATCCGCGGGCGACCAACGACTGCGCGGCCTGCCACGTCGCGACCTTCGACGTGATCCCCGACCAGAGCAAGGCCGTGGCAACCACGCTCGACGCGGGCGGCACCACCTGGCAGAACAAGCTCGACGACACCCTGCAGGGTGCATCGGCGGCTGCCTGCACGAGCTGCCATTCGTCGACCGACGCGAAGGGCCATGCGTACCAGAATGGCTGGACGCCGACGACCTTCCCGAACGGGCGTCAGACCATTCTCGATACGAAGTGAGCTGATGTTCGACTAGCCACCAGGTGAGCGGGGTGGGCCTTCGGGCCCACCTCGCGACCCCTGAAAAAAAAAGGCCGGGCTGACGCCCGGCCTCTTCTTGTCAGCGACAGCGCCCGCGTTACTCGACGGTGACCGCCGCGTCTTCGATGATGACGGGGTACTGGTAGCCCATCCCGAAGTCCTTGTTCAGCGTGAGCGCCCCGGTCACCAGGACGGTATCGCCCACTTTCGGCAGCTCGCCGCTGGTGGTCACGGTGAGGTCGTTGGTTCCCTCGGCGCCGGAGCCGTCCCGGACGTGAATCCAGTTCTTGTCCATGATGCCGGCATTGGTCTTCACGACCTTGCCGCGCACGGCGACCTTCTGGCCGGCCAGCTGGTCCTTCTCGGCGTAGAGTTCCGCGACGGTCTTGCCGCCGTCCGCCTTCGCGATGCCGGAGAGGTCGACGTCCGTGCCGGGCTGGACCGACGGCACGGGGTGCGGATCGGCGGGCTGTGCGGCGGTCGCAGCGGGCGGCGCCTCGGCCGACTTGGTTTCGGCAGTGCCGCCGTCTTTCTTGCTGCAGCCGGCAAGAATCGCGATGAGGCTCAGGGCGAGCAGACTGCTACGGGTTGCCTTTGACACGTGGGGATTCTCCGAAGCTGGTGGCAGTAGCGAAACCGCGCATTCTAACGGACCGCCACCCGCAACGCATGGCTGATGCGACGCGTTTCGGTTTACCGCTATACGAGCTGACCTGAAGCCAACCCTACTATCCGCCCCGTCTCGCCGGCGTTCGCCGGCCAGTCAGGATTGGCGGGCCGCCTGCGGCGGTGCATTTTTGAACGAGTCTGGGAGTCATCCATGAAATTTGCAGGCGCCCGGGGCACTTGGCGATCGCGCATGCCGTTGATTGCGTTGATGGCGCTGGCCGCGATCGGCATGGCCGGTTGCGAGAACGATGACAGCGACGACGGACAGACCGGACCGACGGGGCCGACCGGCCCGGTCGGACCGACAGGCCCCACGGGGCCGACCGTTCCGCCAGTCGTCCCGATCGAGGAGGGTGGCCCCGTCACCATCGGCGACGGCACCGCGCTCACGGAGGAGCAGATCGAGCAGATCGGCGGCCTCGTCGCGACCATCGACAGCGTGACGCTGAACACCGCGCCCTCGCCGGTCGTCGAGTTCACGGTGAAGACCGCTCACGGCGGCCCGGTGCTCGGACTCGCGCCGGGGGTCGTGCGGTTCATGGTTTCGAAGCTCGTGGTGGACCCGGCCAAGCAGGTGCCGTCCCGCTGGCAGAGCTACGTGAACCGGACAGGGACTCTGTCCACCGGCAGCCCGGCGGTGCTCCCGAGCGCGATCCAGGCCAATACCGAGACCGGCGCAGCCGCGCGCTGGGTCGAAGTCGGCAACGGCAAGTATCGCTACACGTACGGCGTGGATCTCGACAACGTGACGACGCCGCTGGCCGTCTCCTACGAGCCGGCCCTCACGCATCGGGTCGGTCTCGAGATCCGCATGTCCGGCGACGCCGAGGAACTCGCGCCCGACAACCCGGTGAAGGACTTCGTGCCCGGTGGCGGTGCGGGCTCGGGTCACAAGCTGGTCGCTGCGACCGAGAATTGCGAGTCCTGCCACTTCCGCTTCGACCTGCACGGCGGTCCGCGCCGTACCAACGAGTACTGCGTGACGTGCCACAACCCGGCGACGGTCGATCCGGACACCGGCGAGGACCTCGGGATGGCCTACATGGCCCACTCGATCCACATGGCCGGTGACCGCACGACCGCGTACAAGGTCTGGGGCTTCACCGGCGAGTTCGACTTCAGCGACGTGACCTATCCGCAGTCGGTGCTGTTCTGCGAGAACTGCCACACGGCGTCCGCGACGGCGCCCGACGGCAACGACTGGAAGGCCACGGCGTCGGCCTCCACCTGTGGTGGCTGCCACGACAAGGGCCTCGGCAAGACCGGGCCGGGCGCGGCCACGGGCCGTTACACCTACAAGTACGAGCACTCCAGCGCGTTGGTGGCCGGCATCGTGTTCGATGACGGCACGTGCGTCGGCTGCCACCGGGCCGGTGGCGTGGCCGGCGACATCCTCGTGAGCCACCAGAAGCCGGTGTTCGCCTCGGGCAATCGAAACCTCCGTTACAGCGTCGAGCGGGGTCGTGACTTCACCTACGAGATCCTGGGCGTGACCGACGCGGCGGCCGGCAAGACGCCGACGGTGAAGTTCCGGATGCTCGACAAGGGAACGCCGGTGGACGTGAAGAGTCTCACGGCCGCCAACGGAGTCCTGTCGCTGGGTCTTGCCTGGTCGACCAGGGACTTCCACACCGTCGCCGATACCGCCACGGGGACGCTGGCGGGGGTCCGCGGCCGGTCCCTGGTGTTCGACCTGATCGCCGACAAGGCCCGCCTCGTTGCAGTGGGCGATGGCAGTTACACCTACACGCTGGCGAGTCCGTTGCCCTCGGGCGTCAATGGTGACGTCATGGCGACGTTGTATGGTCGACGGCAATTCGCGGACAACTCGCGAGCGTACCCGGAGAGCGCAGTCTTCTTCCCGGCGACGAAGCGACCCGCGCTGGTTTCCCAGGAGAAGTGCGAGAACTGCCACGAGCTCCTGGCGATTCACGGCGGAAGCCGGGCCGGCGACCCCATGATGTGCAACGCATGCCACAACTCGAGCGGCGGCTGGTCGGACGAAGGCTTCGGCCCGATCGCGCTCGGTGCGTTTGCCCACAACATCCATGCCGGCAAGGTCGAGGAGATCGGCGAGGTCACTTATCCACAGAGCCTCGGCCGGTGTGAGGCGTGCCATGTCGAGGGCAGCTACTACACCGCTCGCACGGATGCGCTGCCGATCAGCACCGGCCCGGGCCTGGACCTGCAGAACGTGTTCGACGACACGTGGGATTCCGCGACGGCCGGCACCTGTGGCACCTGCCACGACTCCGGTCCTGCCAAGGCCCACATGGAGCAGAACGGCGGTTCGTTCGGCGTGGCGGGCAAGAAGACGCTGACGCCGTCGTCGGCCTCGGAAGCCTGCGCCGTCTGCCACGGTGCCGGCCGCGCCCAGGACACGGCGAAGGCACACGGCGAGTGATGACGACGATCGGCCGGGCGTCCCGCGCGGCGCCCGGCCTCAGTCCCCGGGGAGCGCCCGGGAGCGGGTGCCCGGGTCGTCACGACGGCCCTGCCGCAGTCGGGACGCAACGCTGATGATGGGAGTTCGAGTCATGACATTGCCCAATGCCCGCGAGCTGGTTCGACCCGGCCCACGCTGGGTTGCGTTCCTCGCCTGCGCCGCCGTGGCGCTGGCGGCCTGCTCCGGCGACTCTCCGAACAACGGCCCGGCGGGCGCGCCCGGGCCCGTCGGCCCCCCCGGGCCGCCTCCCGCAGGCGGCGGCGTGCCCGCCACCTCCGCGAAGTACATCAAGACTTCGATCGTCAGCGCCCAGGTGCCCGAGGACGGCAAGCCCGTCATCGAGGTCCGGCTGGCCAATGAATCGGACCAGCCGGTCACGGGCCTGCAGGCCGCCAACATCTACTTTGTGCTCGCCCGCCTGGAACCCGGCGTGAACGGCAGGACCAGCACCTGGCACGCGGTCACCCGGCGCACGGAACCCTTCCCGGGCTCGCCGGCGCCTGTGCCGGTCGACAAGGTGACGGGCACGGGCCCGAAGAACCAGGCCACCACCGAGGCAGCGACGAACGGCAAGTGGGTCGAGAGCAGCCAGAAGAACGGCGTCTACACCTACACCTTCGCGCAGAGCCTGAAGGGCATCGGCGACATTCCCTACGACCCGTCGCTCGTCCACCGGGCGGGCCTCGAGATCCGCCTGCGGCCGACGGGTGCGACCGGGAGCATCCCCGCCAACAACGCCGTGTTCACCTGGACGCCCGCGACCGGCGGCGCGGTCGAGTCCGGCCGCGAGATCGTGGACAACGACACCTGCAATGCCTGCCACGACAATCTCGAGTTCCACGGCGGCGCGCGCTTCGACCTGCAGTACTGCGCCATGTGCCACGAGTCGTACTCGTTCGACGCGCAGACCGGGAACACCATCGACCTGAAGGTGATGATCCACAAGATCCACCGCGCCGACCTGCCGACGGGTCCCTACGGGATCTTCGGCTACGACAACGTCTTCTACGACTACACGAACGTGGTGTTCCCGCAGGACCAGCGCAACTGCCAGACCTGCCACGAGGAGGGCGACGCCGACACGCCGCAGGCGAGCAACTGGCGCCTGACGGTGACGCGCGAGGCCTGCGGTTCCTGCCACAACGCCGTGAACTTCGACACCGGCGCCGGCCACGGCGGCGTCGCCGCGACGAACGACACCTGCTCGGCCTGCCACGGTCCGGGCTCGAACCTCGGGCTGCGCGCCGACGAGCGGCACTATGACCCGCTGCTGCGGGCTGGCGCGAAGTTCAGGTACGAGGTGCTGAACGTCGTGAACTCGGCGCCGGGCCAGAAGCCGACGGTGACGATCCGCGTGACGGACCCGACCAATGGCAACCTGCCGTACGACATCAAGGCGGCCGGCGGCCCGTTCCAGGTCGGCAGCGCCTCGCTGCGCGTCGACGTCGCGTTCTCCACTCGGCCGGACTTCACCAACACCGGCAGTGGCTCGGCGACGGCGGTTTCGGGAGCGCCGGCGCAGCCGATCAGCATCGACTTCAGGGCGAACGGCGTGCCCGATCCGGCGTTCCCGGGCGGCTTCAAGGCCACGGCGACCGTCGCGATCCCGGCGACGGCAAAGGGCTCGGGCAGTGCGCTGCTCGAGGGCCGGCCGAACGTTTACATCGACGCCGACCTCGACGGCGACCTCGAGCTGACGGCCGTGCCGGTCGTGTCGAGCGGCAAGACCTTTGCGATCACGGACGCGACGCCGGTTGCGTACCGGACGGTCGTGGACATCGACAAGTGCAACGACTGCCACAAGCAGCTGTCGCTGCACGGCGAGAACCGCTCGGGCAACGCCGAGCTCTGCGCCACCTGCCACAACCCGAACGCGACGGACATCAACCGCCGGGTGGCCGGCTCGAGCTGCCAGGCCGTCACGGG
>Ga0209254_10005335_pt1 | contig 11828 bp, 7 predicted proteins | sample FrelakmetDIP11DI_FD_187148 | JGI IMG/M metagenome (GOLD analysis project Ga0209254, IMG submission 187148) | Freshwater lake sediment microbial communities from the University of Notre Dame, USA, for methane emissions studies - DIP11 DI (SPAdes)... | ecosystem: Environmental > Aquatic >... | reverse complement strand
TGCTGATGTGTAATATTTTTCTAATAATAGGCGATGAAGGCGATTTACTCCAAACATTTCTTCATTGTCAGAAAAGGCTTCTGTAATTCCATCTGTATAAAAAAATATCCAATCACCTGGTTTAAGTGAAACGACCACTTCCTGAACTTCGATATCATCAAATATTCCAAGTGCAACACTTGTTCGGGTTAATTCATTCAAATAACCAGAGTTAAGAGCACAAATGACTGGAGGGTTGTGACCAGCGTTGACATAGGCGATCAATCCAGATTCTAAATAAATGACAGCATAAAAGACAGTTACAAACATTCCATTTTTTGCATCAGGGAATAATAAATCATTTACCTGTTTGATGACAGCAGCAGGTGATGGATGATCCTTTGCAGCGGCACGAATGAGAGTCCGAATTAGAGTCATAAATAATGCAGCAGGCATCCCTTTATCAGCTACATCTGCAATAACAAAACCAAGTACGTTTCTTTCTATATAAAAATAATCATAAAAATCTCCTGCAACCTGCCTGGCAGGCTTCCATCGAATGTCAATATCCCAACCTGGTATTATAGGCAATGTATCTGGAAGGAAGGTTTTTTGGATATCCCTGGCTAACTGCAATTCCTGCTCCATTCTTTCACTTTTTAATGCTTCACGTTGCAAATAATCGTTTTTTATTGCTAAAGCTGCTTGCTGAGATATTCCTGTTACAATCTCAATTCGCTTTTCTCTTATATGATAAGACAGGCTACCTTTACTAGGTTCTTCCTCCTCGATTAACATGACCCCAAGAACTTCCCCCTTAATCGATAATGGAAAACCAATAAGTAGTCGCGATCTAACCTGTAATACCTCTTTATCAATTTTTATTTCATATATATCATCAATTCCTCGCCCCTTACCCTGAATAACTTGAATTGAGTCTGATTTAATTTCGTTCCATTGTAACGATGGAATTGTTTGCTCTACCTGAAAATATGCAATCAGGTTTTCCTCAAACACTTTTTTTAATAGGGGAAAATCAGCTGGTTGAAATATTTCATTCTCAAATCGATTATCATTTTTTGAAAACCCGAAATTTTGGACAGGAATAAATAAATATTCTGCACAATCCCATAAATAAAGAATACATTTTTTTACACCCACGAGGATCGGTGTTATTCTAACTACTGATCTAAGAATATCATCTAATTGATTCAAGCTGACAATTGCTTGAGCAACTTGAGATAGTGCAATAGAAATGTATGCTTCTTCTTCAAGTGATTTGATTGCCTGAAGAATTACAATGGATGCTGCAGCTTGATTTAATATTCCTTTTATTAAAGCAAACATTTCATCCCAAATTCTTTGGGAGGATTTTTTTAACAAATTAGTATTTGTAAAGTCAATAAGAACTGCGCCAATTAAATCGTCCTGATTTGTCATCGGAAATAATATCATCAGATTTGATTTCAATTCATATGAAGGAAATATTAGTGCTGCTATATCGTCAGATATAGTATCAGAATTTATTATCACTGAATCCTTGTTGCGATATAAGATATCAAATGCATTAACAGTTCCAGAATATATATTAAAAGAGTTCAATCGAGCTCGTTGCTCGTCATCAAATCCAGACGATCCGAGTGGAAAAAAAGCACCTATAGATTGATCAGTGATAAATAAAGCACAACCACTCACCCCAATGAGATTTATCAACATACTCGTGATGGTTTCCACCAATTCAGCCATCGATGTGATTGACCTTGTTGCTTCATTAAATTGTTGAAGAACAGTATTCATCCACACTTGCTCATGGGTGAGATGAAATAATTTAGCATTTTCTATTGCCACAGATACATAATCAGAAATCGTAGAAGCAATCAATACAGAATCATCATCAAACTGATCAGGTAAGTGACTAACTGCAATTATCATCCCCAAGTTATTTTTTTTATTACTTAATGGAATTCCTAGGGCTGAATATTCCCCTATATACAAAAACATTAAACCAAGTGGATCTGTAGCAAATTCTGGATGAATGATTATTGGATTCTTGGCAGCAGAAATCTCTCGCATCCACGGAAATTCAGAAAATAATACACCATTATTATCATAAGTAATCAATCCATCATAAATAGCATCAATCCTATAAAATTTAAATTGTTCATCGGTAGATAATAATTCTTCATTCACATTTACACTCATAAGCTTTACTGATGGTGTAAATGGATGTATATCATTTTCAGATGTTATATCATCAACCAACCAAATTGCGCACACATCGATGTGTAAATATTTACCTAGCGCAGCTAATGCTTTTATACATACTTCATATTCTGAAATATCAGCTGATATATTTCCAATCGTTTTCAGTAAACTTTCAAATATCTCCCTTTTGAGATGCTCATAATGATATAGTTTTGCATTTCTTAATGCTACAGTTATATTCTCTGATAGTGTATTTAATATCTTAATATTATCCGAAGAAAAATAATTTGTAATATCGCTGCATAAATCAAGCATACCAATGAATATTTCACCAAATATTAAGGGAATTACATATTCAGATTTACAATTGATGTCATAATCATATAAGGTAAATCGATTCTCCTGGCTTGTATCATTAACAATTACTGATTTATGTTGTAAAAAAGACCAAGAGATTGGATTCTCATTATTTCCTGAATAATGTTCATTTGTTACCGAAAATCCTGAATCTGAAATACTTACTTTTTTAAGAATATAACTTTGTTCACTTTGCAATAAATATATATTTACCCTGTAAAAGTTTAAATTATGGTAGATCAGAGTAACAACACTGTTTATGAGGTTTTCAAGATCCAGATTGGATACAAATGATTTGCTGATTTGTGTAACGATATTAATCATGTCATTTGTTCTATATTTGATTGACATAGAGGATTGCCTATGAGTCATTGATCTATGATTATCTCAGGTAGGCCAATTAATAATAATTATTTCTACCCAATCCGAATTTATGTTAGATTGATATTTTCTTCATCGAGAACTTAATATTTATTTTACAATATCCAGTTTATTTTATTGGATGAAATAAATTATAGAATTTAAAATACATTTATATTACATATATTCTCAAAGTAGAATAATAATACAATCAAAAAATCTATTAGTACTTATTTACCGAGACAAGCGTGTAATGATTTGAGTGCGAAGGGCTTATTAAAATCTATGAACGAACATTTTTGTTTAGAATTTAATTCTCTAGAAGTTTTGGATTGCTAAGTTGACGTTACTGAAAAACTTAAATAATGGTGCGAAACCTGCAAGCTCTAATGTTTCATAAACCCTGGGTGGCACATTAACCAGAACAACTTCGCCCTGATTGTTTTTTTTACATGTTTTTTGGATGTCGATAAGCACTCGCAACCCCGCACTTGATACAAAAATCACTTCACTCATTTCTAAAATGATTCTATATCGTTTATTTAGGAAAATATCTGCTAATTCTTCCGATAAATCCGGGGCTGTATAACTATCAACACGGCCTTTTATCTCGACTAGATCGCAATTATCAATTGGAGTTAGTGCGATTTCCATACCCAAATTTCCTTATTTTTAACTTTTGTATACAAGTTAAGAAAATTATACCATTGGGGAATATAATATACTTGATTTCTGATATCCTTTTATCGACATACCATCAAAAAGGTGTATATGCTATGAATAATCCACCATTTTTATCTGTAATCGTCCCGGTTTTTAATGAACAGGATAATCTTCTTCCGTTACACAGGGAGCTAACAGATATATTGCATGCTATGGAAGTATCATATGAGATTATATTTGTTGATGATGGTAGTACAGATAACAGCTTTGAGGAATTATCCAAAATCCATGAAAATAATGAAAATATAAGAATTATCCAATTCCGCCGAAATTTCGGCCAATCAGCGGCATTTGCCGCTGGTTTTGATACCGCTAAGGGAGAATTAATCCTAACTATTGATGCAGATGGTCAGAATGATCCTAATGATATTCCCAAGATGCTGTTTACGTTACGTGAAGGCAATTACGATTTTGTGATTGGTTGGCGAGTAAATCGAAAAGAATCAGGTATCCGTAGATTATTATCCAAGACAGCAAATCGCATTATCAATCGGAGTTCTCAGCTAAATATACATGATAGAGGTTGTTCGCTAAAACTTTTCAAACGAGATATAGTTAAAAACATACGCTTATATGGACAATTACACCGCTTCTTACCCGAGCTTGCCAGTGCGATAGGTGTCAAAATTGTGGAAATTCCGGTGAACGATCGAAATAGAAAATCTGGTAAATCCAAATATGGCTCCATTACACGGACACCTCGTGTGATCTTAGATCTAATCACTGTAGCGTATTTATTGACTTTTTTTACAAGCCCTATGAGGCTTTTCGGTTCCATGGCATTGGTTTTAAGCCTTTCTGGTATAGTAATTGCCGGTAGCCTAGCAATATCAAAAATTTATCACGGAATAATTGATGGATGGGCAGGATTCCATGCCTATGAAATTGGCAATCGACCCTTATTATTACTTGCTATACTTCTAATTGTTATCGGTGTCCAACTTTTAATGATGGGCTTTTTGGGTGAAATGATCATGCGAATTTATTATGAATCTCGCGATAAACCTGTATACTATATCCGACAGGTATTAGATTGAGTTAATATCGTCTGAAATGGTTTTCTTTGATTCAAAAATATCATAATAACCTTTGTCCAACTCATCATCTGAAAGATGTGCATATCGTTGGGTAACCGAAATATTTTTATGCCGGGCTAATTCCTGAGCTAATTTCAAGTTACCTGATCCACGTAAAACCACTGTAACAAAATAATGACGAAAAGAATGAGGTGTGATACTTCCTACTGCCTCACTTCCAAGTGCTTGCTTAACTCTATTTGCAACGATATTTCGCCCTGTAGTAGTAGTCATTGGTTTGACTTTTTTCCCAGCTCCACGATCATGCCTTGCAAAGAGGGGTAGGGAGGTAAGGGTTCGACCCGATGCGCCATCGATACTACTTCGTAAGGATAAATAATCTTTCAACGCAAAAAGACTTCTTCTAGAAAATCGAATAATTGCTTGCTGATTTCCTTTTCCAATAATAAGCGCACGACCTTCGTTCCAATCGATATCGCCTCTCCTTAATCCACATGCTTCATGAACCCGTAGCCCGGTATCCGCAAGCACATATAAGAATGAACGATCACGGAAATTAATTAGTTTATTAGGGATATCATCCTCAGCCGTATTTGCAACATTATTTACATATTCCAGGACATGCTCTATGTTGTTAAAAGGAAATTGGGGTAATCGCTGACCAGGTTTTCGAGTACGCTGCCTGATTAAAAGACGAAGACGGGGTAGGTTTATTTCGCATAGTCGTTCTGCTGATAAGTATTCGTAAAAACCTGCAGCTGCAGTTATGTACAATCTCTCTGTGGTAGGTGAATAATCCTTAAGCGAAATGATGAACCAGGAAACAGCATCTTCCGATAACAAGTAGATTGGAGAACTATCTGGTGGTAAATCATTGGATTCCAAAATTCTTTTAAACGATTTCAAGGCATTGTGGTAAGTACGTGCAGTATTTGCACTTCGTGCAGAAGTCACAATATTAATATATTCATTGATCACTGATGAGATTGATGTTTTCTTATTCATAATATATTCCAGATTTTCTATGTTAGTGATAATGATAGTTATCGAAACCTATATGATAATATCGCATATACAACTTGCCGTCAAGGCTCCTACCAACGTATATGGCAGATCAGAGTGTTATTGGAGGAATTCTTATGTCGATCTATTATGAAGCTTGTTTAGTTCAAATTCTAAATATTTATTTGCTGTTTCACATATAAATAATCTACAGAAACCTTAAGCCGAGATTAAATAATCCTGTTCAAATATAGAGAAATTTGTTGTCACTACTTTCAAAAAATAATACACCCCATCAATATACTAACAATGACTATAAGTGGCACAATACCCTCCTGCTGTATATTCATCTATTTAATACACCTGGTGACAATTTCACATGATTAGTGTTTCATTTACATAATAACAATTATTATTATTAGCACTAATGTACTATATATATTTTGTAACTATATATGCGTTCAATTCGTTAATCAGGTTCGATTACTCTCTGGAAATATTACTTACATCTAAATAGGCTTGAAAAGTGGATACTTGACATTGGGTTTCTAAATATCAATCTGATTATCACCAGATTGACTATTAGTAATTATCACAATTGTGTAAGTACCGACATAAATCACATTGACTCATGTCATCATTAAGGATACACTTTTTAATATAAACCTTAATTAGGCAAAATGTGAATTGTTTCATCCATAACAAATAGGAGAATACATCTCATATGAATATCAGCAGACTAGCCAGAGCTATTGCTGAGTCACCAACATTTGCGCTGAATGAAGAAGCTCGGATCCTCCGAGAACGCGGTGAGCCTGTTATTAATATGGGTATTGGTGAACCAAAAAATAAAACTCCCATAACAGCGATCCTAAGCTCAGCATCCAAACTTAGCGGTGGAGATATTAAATATACACCTCCTGATGGCACGCCATCATTAAAAAAAGCAATCGTCCGGTATACAGAAGAAAACTATAACAAAGTGGTTGCTCCAGAGAATATTATTGTATCCGCTGGAGCTAAACAATCGATATTTAATATCCTTTATAGCATCATCAACCCGCAAGATGAAGTCATTATATTAGCGCCACATTGGGTAAGCTATCCAGAAATGGTGAAGATGGTGTATGGCATTCCTGTCATTGTAACTCCAGAAGATGGTACTTTTCACCCCCGTATGGAAGACATTATGAAGGCTATTAGCTCTTATACAAAAGCGATTATTGTAAATAGTCCGAATAATCCTTCTGGCGAAGTATTTTTACCTGATTTTATTGCTCAAATTGTTGATCTATGTGAACAAAAACATATCTTCTTGATTATGGATGATATTTACCATAAATTGATATTTGACGGAGCTGTATGGAAGCCGGCATATCAGTTTTCGAATGTCGATTTAGAAAATACGATGATCATCGTTGTAAATGGTATAGCAAAACTGTATGGAATGACAGGTTTCCGAATTGGTTGGGTGGTAACGAATCGAAAACTAGTTGAGGTAATGACAAATGTCCAAGCCCAAACAACATCCTGTACATCTGCATTACTTCAATCTGCAGCTGAAGGTGCATTAAACGGAATGCAAAGTGTTGTTGAAAACCTTCGTCTAACTTTTCAAAACAACCAACATATTGTGGTCGAAGAAATAAAAACCTTTAAAGGTGTTCGATTAATTCCACCGAAAGGAACTTTTTACGCACTACCTGACTTTCGTTCATATTTACCATCCAGTTTGGCAAATGATTCGGTTGAACTAGCAAGACTTATCTTAAAGAAAGCGCTGGTTGTTACAGTACCAGGAAAAGAATTTGGCATGGAAGGGCACCTCAGATTAAGCTATGCCGGTTCAGTAAAGGAGATTAAAGAAGGTATCGAACGAATCAAATGGGTTCTAGATCCCAGTTCACCCAACGATATATATATAGGTGATCGTAAATTAATAAGAGACTGGCTATGAACAACATATTAAATATTAAAACACCCGCTGAAGCCCAAGCAGATGCAATAAAAAGTGATTTCGGAATAGAGAACATTGGTTTAATGAATATTCGAAAAATCTACTGGAATTTACCTACCGAAGCTCTCTATGAAGAGATTATTTTCAGAGGTGAAGCACAAATATCCCAATTTGGCCCTGTCGCAGTTAATACTGGAAAACATACTGCTCGAGCTGCTAATGACAAATTTATTGTTCGGGAATCAACAACCGAACAAAATGTGTGGTGGGGTCAATACAACCGTCCATATTCGACTCAGAAGTTTGATGAGCTGTATAATCGCTTACAAGGATTTCTCCAGGGGCGTGATCTTTTTATCCAAGACTGTTACGGCGGTGCCGATCAAAATTACCGTTTGCCTGTTCGCATCATAACGGAATTTGCCTGGCATAGCCTGTTTGCAAGGAATATGTTCATCAAGCCAAAAACCAATGATGAATATCGGAGACATATACCAGAATTTACAGTAATTGCTATACCTTCCTTCAAGGCATTCCCACAAATTGATGGAACTCCCACAAATACATTTATCTGCATCAACTTCAATCAAAGAATTTGTATCATTGGGAATACTGGTTATGGTGGTGAAATAAAAAAATCAGTTTTCACATTACTAAACTACCTATTACCTTTACAAGGCATTATGACGATGCATTGCTCTGCGAATGTTGGTAATAATGGTGATCCAGCTTTATTTTTTGGCCTCTCTGGTACGGGTAAGACTACATTATCAGCGGATCCTCATCGTGGTTTAGTTGGTGATGATGAACATGGTTGGAGTGATGAAGGAATCTTCAACTTCGAAGATGGTTGTTATGCAAAGATCATCGGTTTATCTCCTATTGCAGAACCCGATATATATGCGTGCACCAAACGATTTGGAACCATCCTCGAAAATGTGGTATATGATCCTGTTACTAGGTTGGTTAATTTGGACGATGATACTCTAACTGAAAATACCCGTGCATCATATCCTCTTGAGTTCATCGCAAATGCTATTCCCGATAAGACATGTGGGCACCCAAAAAACATAATCTTCTTGACATGTGATGCATCTGGTGTCATGCCACCCATTGCTAGGTTGACACCAGATCAAGCTTTATATCATTTCATCTCCGGGTATACCGCTAAAGTTGGTGGAACTGAGCTTGGTCTTGGTGAAGAACCAGAAATAACTTTCAGTGCATGCTTTGGTGCACCATTTATGGTTCATCCGCCATATTTTTATGCAGACTTGCTAAAACGAAAAATATTACGTTATGAGGTTGATTGTTGGTTAGTGAATACTGGTTGGGTCGGTGGTCCGTATGGTGTGGGAAAAAGGATAAGTATTCGATATACTCGAGATTTATTAAATTCAGCATTAAATGGTGAGTTAAATGATGTCGAATATTATATCGACCCTATTTTTAAATTCCATGTTCCGAAACATTGCCCTGGAATACCAGATAATGTCCTCTACCCGTCTACTGCTTGGCCGAATGAAGATGCTTATATTCGTAAATACCGTAGTTTAGCTGGTCGCTTCATTGATAATTTCCAAAAATTCGCCGATGGTTGTCCAACCGAAGTGATTAATTCTGGACCAAAACCTAATTAATCCTTATAGCTCTGATCGGATCTTATTACTATAGTATCAGCTTTCAGTTCGAGTGATTCATTGAATTTATTTTTGATACTTATGATAATTGGATAGTAACCTGCCAGGAATCTTGCCATGGATTTCAATGCCACCAGGTTTATGCTCCAAACGATCGACTTGCCCTTGTTCATGAAATATCTTAATTAAACCACCTTCTTGATAAGGCAGCATAATATCTACAGATACAAAATCCTCATACAAAAAGGTATTAACTTTCTCTATAAGATTTGATATCCCTTCACCGGTAACTGCTGATACTGCTACCGCACTTTGATAATCAGTTAGTGCATCTCTGGCATGATCAGAATCTGGTAAGAGATCGATTTTATTCAGTGCTGTCAAAATCGGAATATGGTCTGCATCAATCTCAATAAGTGTCTGGTATACGGCTCTCGCCTGTTCAAATGCTTGTGGATGTGTAATATCGATCACATGAATCAGTAAATCTGCTTCATTTATCTCTTCTAAAGTTGCTCTGAAGGCTGCCACTAATGCTGTAGGAAGTTTTTGAATAAAACCAACTGTGTCTGTAATGAGTGCTACATGGTTATCAGTTAAATTAAATCTTCGCGTCGTTGGATCTAATGTAGCAAACAATTGATCAGCAACAAATACTTTGGATTTTGTTAGGTAATTTAATAGTGTCGATTTACCTGCATTGGTATATCCAACTAATGCAACGATTGGTATTAATGCCTTCTTTCTCCTGTTTCTATACTGTTGCCTATGTACCCGTACTTTCTCCAGTTGTTCTTTCAGGTGTTTTATCCGTGATCGGATTTCACGACGATCAACTTCTAGCTGAGTTTCACCTGGACCCCTCAAGCCGACACCTCCAATTTTCCCTGCACGACCTCCCCCACCCCCAGCCTGTCGAGCCAGGTGAGTCCAAGCACGAGTAAGCCTGGGTAAGCGATATTCATATTGAGCTAATTCAACTTGTAAAGAACCTTCATTGGTATTAGCATGCTGGGCAAAAATATCTAATATTAAAGCAGTGCGATCAAGAATCCGGATATTATTCCCAAAAGCTATCTCTAGTTCCCTCAGGTGACGGGGGGATAGTTCGTCATCAAATAATACGACATTTGCGTGCAATTCATCAACAAGGATTCGGATTTCATCTACTTTCCCAGGTCCAATATATGTTTTAACATTTGGTCTTTCCAAATGCTGGGTCGTTTGTCCTACAATTTCCAATCCTGCAGTTTCGCCCAACAGAGCAAGTTCGGTGAGAGAATCTTGTAGATTAAGAAGATTATCGACACCATAAATCTCTACCCCAACCAGAAAGGCTTTTTCTTTTGGACTAAGTGTTACTTCAGCTATTTTTTTTGCCATTTCTTTGATTATATGAATCCTCTACGTTGATTATTGTGTAAGTATATATTTGATCATTCACACACGATCAACCTTTGATTTCTAATTTTGATGATATTCCAACACTTTATTTAATTTCGTCCAACCAATGAATAATTGTTTCTCCAACAACTTTAAGACTGTCAGCAGAGATTTTATCAATTGTGTCATACCTTGTATGCCAATATGGGTAATCAAAATCGATGATATCGACTGCCTTGATACCAGAATTAATAAAAGGAATATGGTCATCGAGTATATTATATTTATACGAAGGAATGAATTGAGAATATCCCAGTTTATTTGCGACTCCCCAGATTTTATTATTTATTTCAGGATCGGAGTTGCGTTCCATATATATATTTAAATCTATATCTCCGACCATATCTAGAATTACTACTTGATCAGGTTTTTCATCCAAATTTGAAACAAAATACTGGGAACCCATAATCCAATCATACCCTGGAATATTTCCATTATCCTCAGCATCAAAAAAAACCAACCAGATCTGACCACTCTTAGTAAACGGTAAAACCCGAGCTAATTCTAATAAAATTGCCACACCTGAAGCTCCATCGTTGGCCCCGTCTACAGGTAATTTTTGATTAGATGATATTTTTTCACGATCAGCAAATATCCTCGAATCATAATGACTGGCTAAAATAATCCACGGCTTGCCCGTTCCCCTCTTTGCAATAATATTTTTAATCGGCACTCCGGAGACTACAGCTTCCTGTATTTCAACAACCCATTTATTCACTTCCAAACTCGAAATTATCCAAGCAGCAGCTTGTTTGTGTGCTAAACTTCCGGGAATCCTTGGTCCTAACCCAACTTGATACTTTGCATATTCTAACGCACGATTTCCATCAAATTTATTCGCTATTCCCGATATAAAAAAGATTATATATATTATACAAAGGCAGATGATAATTATTAATCCTGTTTTAAATAATTTAGATATCATATATAGTGCCTATGCGCAATTACTAAAAATCATAATTAAAGACCACGAACTCATAAAATGCACTGGAAGCTCAGAATTTGCTATTGCTCGTAATCTTGTCTCTTTGTTTTCAATACTCAGTTTGGGTAAAATCCCTATATTCGTTTTTATTTGCTGAAAATATTTAATTTCCACATGCGTAATATAATAACAGAAAGATC
>Ga0209254_10005334_pt1 | contig 11835 bp, 11 predicted proteins | sample FrelakmetDIP11DI_FD_187148 | JGI IMG/M metagenome (GOLD analysis project Ga0209254, IMG submission 187148) | Freshwater lake sediment microbial communities from the University of Notre Dame, USA, for methane emissions studies - DIP11 DI (SPAdes)... | ecosystem: Environmental > Aquatic >... | reverse complement strand
CCGATCTTCCCCTGCGGAGACTCAAACTCCGCCGGTCTTATCGGCAGCAACAACTGGACGCCCTCGCGATCGACGATCAGTTTGAGTTCCTGATTAGGATGTGTGCGAACCAACTCAACCCAGTGCTGCCAGTCCCTGATGGCAACACCATCGGCGCTAGTCAGCCGGTCACCGGCTTGCAGGCCCGCCGCTGCGGCCGCGCTCTTGGGCTCAATCTTATCGATTACCGGCGGCAGTGAGGGCTGCCAAGGCTGAAAACCAAGCCTGTCATGCAGAAGCTCAGGCTGCTGGGCAATTTCTCTGGGCACCGTTACCAGCCTTTGCGTCGACTCGCCGTCGGCCGTTTTCACCTCGATGGGAATGGTTTCTTCATCAACCACCTTCTCGAAGAACGCGCTCATTGCCAGATTCCAGGTAGGCGTTAGTGTGTCCGCGACGGACAGGATTTCATCGCCCTCGCGAAAACCGGCCTGCTCGGCCAAGCTAGCCCTGGCAACGGGGCCGAGAACGGGACGGGTCCCGGTCTCGCCGACCATGAATACCACCCAGTAAATCAGAATGGCCAAGAGAAAATTGAACAAAGGCCCTGAAAAAACGATGGCGAAACGGATCGGCAGGCTTTGACGATTGAAAGCATACGGTAGATCAATGGGAGCCACCTCCCCTTCCCGCTCGTCCACCATTTTCACGTAGCCACCCAACGGCAAAGCGCCGATGGTGAACTCGGTGCTGTCGGGATTTTTTTGGTGGCGCCAGATGGCGGTGCCAAAACCAAGCGAAAAACGCAAAACCTTAACACCCAGTTTGCGCGCCGCAAGGAAGTGGCCGAACTCATGAACAGCGATCAAAACCGTTAAGGCAACCAGGAAATAGAACAGCGTGTGCATGATTGACGGCATCGACAATTATGCCTTTTGATGGCGACTGATGAACGCGTTGGCAATTCGTCGGGATTCCTGATCGACTTCGAGTATCCCTTCAATCGAATCGGCCGGGCGGGGTATAACGGTTTGCATACAGTGCTCGATGATTAGCGGAATGGACGTGAAACAAATTTGCTTGTCCAGGAATGCGGCTACCGCGATTTCATTGGCTGCATTCAATACAGCCGGCATGACTCCTCCGACACCGACGGCTTCATAGGCCAGTCTCAAGCAGGGGAAACGGGCCATGTCCGGCCGTTCGAAATTTAACTGCCGGACCCCGAATAAGTCCAACGGCTCCGCACCGGAGTCGAAGCGATCCGGCCACGCCAACGCATGCGCGATGGGGATGCGCATGTCCGGGTTGCCCATCTGTGCCAGCACAGTCCCGTCCACGTAGTCCACCATCGAGTGAATGACGCTCTGTGGGTGCACGATTACCTCTATCTGTTCCGGCGGCATATTGAACAACAAACAGGCTTCGATCACCTCCAGGCCTTTGTTCATCATGGTGGCCGAATCGACGGAAATCTTCCGCCCCATCACCCAGTTTGGATGCGCGCAGGCCTGTTCCGGGCTGACTTCATTCAGTTCTTCAATCGGCTTGTTGAGAAACGGCCCCCCGGAAGCGGTGAGCAGGATGCGACGGACCTCACACGACCGCTGCCCGGCGTGATAACTCGCGGGCATGCACTGGAAAATCGCGTTGTGTTCGCTGTCGATCGGCAGCAGTTCCGCACCCGATTGAACCACCTCGCGCATAAAGATCGGGCCGGACATCACCAACGCTTCCTTGTTGGCCAACAACACGCTCTTCCCGGCCCTGGCGGCCGCCAAGGTCGGCAACAAGCCGGCAGCACCGACGATGGCCGCCATGACGCTATCAACTTCGGGTAAGGTGGACACCTCTTCCAGCGCTGAGCCGCCGCTCAGTACGATAATGCCGGAAAGCTCCGCTTCCCTCAGCCGGTCTCGAAGCTGCCGGGCTTTCCCTTCATCCAGCAAGACAGCATAGGCGGGCTTGTGCGTGACGCACTGGTCGAACAACCGCTCGAGGTTGTTGTTGGCCGTCAACGCGACCACCTTGTAGCGATCGGGATGCCTGCCCACGACATCGAGCGTGCTGACGCCGATGGAGCCCGTCGAACCCAGAATGCAGATGCCTTTCATTGGAGGAAGATCTCCGCCAGCGTCGAACCGACATAAAACACGGAAACGGCAGCCACCAGGCTGTCAATGCGATCGAGAAGACCGCCATGCCCAGGCAGGATCGAGCCGCTGTCCTTGACGCCGCGAACCCGCTTTGCGAGACTTTCGAACAGATCGCCGACCACAGAAATGATGACCGTGACAAGGGACAACATGACGAAGTCGAAGATCATGAGTGGAGCAAACTGCCTGAACATTCCGACTCCGGCCGCGAACAAAGCGACAGCGATCAGCGCTCCGTAAAGCCCCTCCACCGTCTTACCCGGACTAATTTCCGGCGAGAGCTGGGTGGCGCCCCATTTTTTCCCGGCGACATAGGCCGCGATGTCGGCTGACCAGATCAGGAGCATGAGATAAAGCACCTGCATCACGCCGAAGTTCGTCCGCAACCAAACCATCAATATCCAGGCTGCAACCAGCACAAAACCTCCAGCCGTCAGCATCAAGGCCTTGGGATATTTGATGCGCAGCAATTTGGCCGGAATTTTGCGCAGGAGAACACCGATGATGAACCACCAGCCGACTACCACCCAAGGCAGCCAGTCAAGCGCAAATCCGGCCCACTTTGGGCCTGCCAACATGATACCTGAAAGGATAGCCAGGAATCCCAACCGCGCCTGGATTGAGGTTAGCCCTGCCAGATTGGACCATTCCCAGGCAGCGATGGCAATGACCACACCCCACGCCACGGCGAATCCCAATGACGGGAGTTTGAGCACGGCCAGGATGATTAACGGCGCCAGGATCGAGGCTGTCACGATGCGATTTTTCAGCATGGGCTTGTTCTTCTTCGGACAGGGCCGGCCTGCATCAACGCAAGCCTTTGTTGGCGTTAAGATTTTCCAGTTGCTCGCTGGTGTAACCAAAGCGGCGCTGGCGGCTCGAATAGTCAAGTAGCGCCTGCTCCAGGGCGTTCTGATCGAAATCCGGCCACAGGACGGGCGTGAAATAGAGTTCCGTATAGGCCAACTGCCAAAGTAGAAAGTTGCTGATACGCTGTTCGCCGCCGGTTCGGATGAAAAGATCGGGTTGGGGCAGATCCGCCAGCGCCAACCGCGCTTCCAGCAATTCGCCCGTAATCTGGCTGGGTGACAAAGCCCCCCGCGCAACTTCCTCAGCCAAGCTCTGAGTAGCCTGCAAGATATCCCAACGGCCACCATAGTTCGCCGCGATCGCAAGGTTCAAGCCGGTGTTGTTTCGAGTCAGATGCTCGGCGGCAGCGATTCGTTCCTGGAGTTCGCCAGCCAGGGCACTACGATCCCCAATCACACGCAGGCGCACATTATTCTGACGCAGCCTTTCAGTTTCCCGCTCGAGGGTCGTCAGGAACAGCCCCATTAGCACGGAGACTTCCTGCGGCGGTCGGCGCCAGTTCTCGCTACTGAAAGCGAATAAGGTCAGTGCCTCAATTCCCTTCTCGGCACAAGACTCGACGACCTTCCGCACCGAGATAACGCCGGCACGATGGCCTGCCGTTCGAGGCAGGAAACGCTTCTTTGCCCAGCGGCCATTACCATCCATTATAATGGCGATATGGCGGGGCAATGGATCTTCGCTGGCGAGGGTCGTGACGACTTCCATTCAAACTGGTTGGGTGGTCGTGAGCGAGTGGAAACCGGTTACGAAACGCGCCCTCAGATAGCGAGCAAGTCCGCTTCCTTCTCCTCGAGTAAGTTGTCGACTTCCTTGATATTCTGGTCGGTCAACTTCTGAATCTGCTCCTGGCTGCGCCTTTCCTCATCCTCAGAGACCAGCTTGTCTTTCAGGGCGACTTTCAATTCGTTATTGGCGTCGCGACGGATATTGCGTATAGCGACCCGACCATTCTCGGCTTCGTGGCGCACCACCTTGATCAAATCACGCCGTCTCTGCTCGGTCAACGGAGGCAGGGGGACCCGGATGACCGTTCCGCTGGTCACGGGGTTGAGGCCGAGATCGGAGGTCAGGATCGCCTTCTCAATCACCGGGATCATGTTCCTTTCCCAAGCCGTGATTGACAGCGTTCTGGCATCCTCGGCCGTAACATTGGCAGTTTGCGACAGCGGCACGTCATTGCCGTAATAATTTACGGTGACATGCTCCAGTAAACTGGGATGTGCCCTGCCCGTCCTGATCCTGGCGAATTCGTGCTTGAGCGCCTCGATGGTTTTCTTCATACGCTCTGCTGTCCGCTTCTGAATGTCGTCGATCATTGCTATTTCCCGCTTACTATCTGTGATCCAATATCCTCGCCCCGCACCAGGCGCATCACCGCACCGGGTTGGAACACGTTCATCACCCTCAACGGAACATTGTGGTCGCGGCACAAAACCAGCGCCGTCGCGTCCATGACATTGAGCCGTTGATCCAGCGCTTCGTCGAATGTGAGCCGGGCATAGAATCGGGCGGCGGGATCTTTGAGCGGATCGGCCGAATAAACGCCGTCGACCTTGGTTGCCTTGATCAGGACATCGGCGTTGATTTCGATGGCGCGCAGGCTGGCCGCCGAATCCGTGGTGAAAAAAGGATTGCCGGTACCGGCAGCAAAAATCACCACGCGGCCTTTTTCCAAATGCCGTACCGCCCGACGCCGGATGTAATCCTCGCAAACCTGATTGATCTTCAGCGCAGACATCACGCGCACCGGCTGCCCCAGATGCTCCAGTGCGTCCTGCATGGCCAGGGCATTGATAACGGTAGCCAACATGCCCATATGGTCGCCGGTAACCCGGTCCAGGCCTTCCGAGGCTTTTTCCGAACCACGGATGATATTGCCGCCGCCGATTACGAGACCTACCTCCACACCCATCCGGCACAAATCATTGATTTCCGCAGCGATGCGCCTGATGGTGTGCGGGTCGATACCGCCCACCTGCTCCCCCATCAATGCTTCCCCGCTGAGCTTGAGCAAGATTCTCTTATAGGTTAATGCGCTCATTCCGTCCGTTCGCTGTTTAGCAGTGCATCGCCAACAACGGTCCAAGGCCGTTGTCAGACCAAAAAAGCTGACTTCTGGTGATACAAAATGACTTTTGGAAGATTAAGCGGGAAGAGGCGCCCGTTCAAGCGCCGCGCACCTGCGCCATGACTTCCTCGGCAAAATTGGTTTCTTCCTTCTCGATGCCCTCACCCACCTCGAAGCGCATGAATCGAACCACGGTTGCACCCTTGCCCTTGAGCAAATTGCCAACAGTCTGATCAGGATCCTTGACGAACGGCTGACCGACCAAAGTGATTTCGCCGAGAAACTTCTTGATCCGGCCTTCGACCATTTTCTCGATGATGTTGGCTGGCTTGCCGCTGGTTTCCGCCTGGGCGGCGAAAATCTCCTTTTCCTTGGCAATAGTTTCGGCAGGCACGCCCTTCTCATCCACGCAAACCGGCTTGCTGGCCGCAACGTGCATGGCGATGTCCCGCCCCAGATCCTGATCCTTACCGCTCATTTCCACCAGCACACCGATCCGGCTTCCATGCAGATAAGTGGCGACGAGGCCATCCGCCGATACGTACCGTTCAAAGCGGCGAACGTTGATGTTCTCGCCCAATTTGGCCACGAGCTCCTTGCGCCGCTCATCAACGCTGATGCCTGCGCCGGGCAGCGTACTGCCGAGCAACTCATCCAGGGAACTAACCGAGGAATCGAGCACACCCTGAGCGACACCGTTCGCGAACGTAACGAAATCGTCCGCCTTGGCGACGAAATCGGTTTCGCTATTGATTTCCAGCATCGCCGCGCGTCTGCCGTCATCGCTGACCTTGATGCAGATACGGCCTTCCGCTGCGGTACGACTGGACTTCTTGTCCGCCCGCGCCAAACCAGCCTTGCGCATAATCTCGATGGCGGCTTCCAGATCACCGTTAGCCTCGACCAGCGCCTTCTTGCACTCCATCATGCCCGACCCGGTCCGTTCGCGCAGCTCTTTCACCATCGCCGCAGAAATATTCATCTAGAAAAACCTCATCAGTAACTTGTTAACTATTGTGACTTATAAAAACGCCCCCGAACGGAGGCGTTTCCGAGTTCACTTAATAACTTAGGGTCGCGAAATGCGCCGCATCCCTATTCGTCGTAAACACCCTCTTCGGCAATCGCAACCGGTACCGGATCCATCTCGACGAATTCATCTTCTGCGGCGGGAGCGAAGCTCACGCCGCTGGCCTTGCCTTGCAGAATAGAAGTTGCTGCGCTTTGGGCATAGAGTTGTACGGCGCGGATCGAGTCGTCGTTACCGGGGATGATGTAATCGATACCGACAGGGCTGTTGTTGGTGTCGACGACACCGACTACCGGGATGCCCAGTTTCTTGGCTTCGCTGATGGCATTCTTTTCATAGCCGACATCCATGACGAACAGAACATCCGGCAGATTGTCCATATCCTTGATGCCCCCCATGCTATGGGTCAGTTTCTCCAGCTCGCGCATCATGCCCAGTCCTTCCTTCTTGCTGAAGCGCTGCAAACGGCCGTCATCACGCATGGCTTCGAGTTCTTTCATCCGGTTGATCGACTGCTTGATCGTCTTGAAGTTGGTCAACATGCCGCCCAACCAGCGGTAATTGACGTATGGCATGCCACATCGAGTCGCCTCTTCCTCGATTACCTTGCGCGTGGTCTTCTTTGTACCCACGAAGAGAATCTTGCCGCGGTTAGCCGCCATCTGTTCAAGATACTTCATCGCATCGTTGAACAAAGGCAGGGTTTTTTCAAGGTTGACGATATGGATATTGCTACGTGCGCCAAAGATGTATGGCGCCATCTTGGGATTCCAATAACGCGTCTGGTGTCCGAAGTGGACACCTGCTTCAAGCATTTGACGCATGGTTACGGTCGACATTCAGTAACTCCTGGCATTGTTGGAGACAAGCGTAAGGCCGCTGCTCCGTAGGGTTAAGCCTCCACCTATCCCAACCGGCGACCAGGCCTTCAAGGCCCGGCACCCCGCCCGATTGTGACGATAGATGTGTGTGTTATTGCTAAAATAAGCAGGGCTTTATACCATAAACTGCTCTATTCAACAATCCAGCCACTGGATTTTGTCCCGGCGCGACAAGGCACCGACGCATGAAAAACCCTCACCATCCCGCCATGAGTATCAGTTTGAAAACGCCTGCCGAAATCGAAAAAATGCGTGTCGCCGGCCGTCTCGCGGCCGAGGTCCTGGAAATGATCGAGCCCCACGTGGTGCCGGGCGTTGCGACCGAGGACCTGGATCATCTCTGTCACGAGTACATCGTCACGGTGCAGCAGGCGATTCCCGCCCCGCTGAACTACAAGGGGTTCCCCAAATCGATCTGCACCTCTGTGAACCATCAGGTTTGTCATGGCATTCCCGGGCCGAAGAAATTGAGGAACGGCGATATCGTCAATATTGACATCACCGTGATCAAGGACGGCTACCATGGTGACACCAGTAAGATGTTTTTCGTGGGCGAAGCCCCTATCCGCGCTAAACGTCTGGTCAAAATCACGCAGGAAGCCATGTATCTGGGCATCCGCCAGGTGAGGCCGGGCGCCCGCCTAGGCGACATCGGCCATGCCATACAGAAGCATGCGGAGGCCAGTGGGTTTTCCGTGGTGCAGGAATTCTGCGGCCACGGCATCGGCCGTGAGTTTCATGAAGACCCGCAAGTGCTTCATTACGGCAAGCCCGGCACCGGCGTCACATTGGAAGCCGGCATGACCTTCACCATCGAACCCATGATCAATCTGGGCAAGCGCTACGTCAAAATCCTGCCCGACGGATGGACCGCCGTCACCAAGGATCACAGCCTGTCTGCCCAGTGGGAGCATACCGTCCTGGTGACCCACCAGGGTTATGAGATTCTGACGCTACGCCAGGAGGAAACGCTTGAACAGTCTCGCCTCAAGATCGCCGGTTGAGGCGACCGCCTTCGCCTCGCCCGAGCGCATCAAGCATTCCAAGGCGCTCATCCAGGATAACAACGCCGAGTTGGTCCGTCAGTTCCGGCGAGGAATTGCCATCAACGAAATCATTCGAGCCCGCGCCGATTTCATCGATAGTCTGCTGATCGACGCCTGGAAAGAGCTGGCTGGCGCTTTCTCCGAACCTCTCGTGCTGGTCGCGGTAGGCGGCTATGGCCGGCGTGAACTGCATCTTCACGCCGACATCGATCTGCTCGTACTGCTGGATAATCCAGAGCACGCGACCCATGACAACCACGCTTACCAGCCAGCGTTAGCCGCATTCTTCAGCTTCTTATGGGACATCGGTCTCAAGCCCGGCCAAAGCGTCCGAACTCTGGACGAATGCGTGGAAGCGGCGCGGGACGATCAGACAGTCATGACCAACCTGCTGGAATCCCGCCTGCTCTGCGGCTCGCAGCCTCTTTTCGATGCCCTGTGGGCGCGCCTCAATCCGGAGCACATCTGGCCGTCAAGGGCGTTTTTCGAAGCCAAGATGGCCGAACAACAGGCTCGCTACGCCAAATTCCACGATACCGCCTACAATCTCGAGCCGAACATCAAGGAAGGCCCTGGCGGTCTGCGCGACATTCAGATCATTGGCTGGATCATCAAGCGCCACTACAACTCGCAAAATCTGCGCGATCTAATTGTGCATGGCTGGCTGACCGAAGCCGAGTTCGCCGAACTCATGGCGGCGCAAAATTTCCTTTGGCAAGTCCGTTTTGCCCTGCACGCGCTGACGGGACGCTGCGAGGACCGCTTGCTGTTTGATTACCAGAAAGAACTGGCACAACAATTCGGCTATCGCGAGGAGAACATCAATCAGGCCGTCGAACAGTTCATGCAACGCTATTTCCGCACGGTCATGGGCCTGGAAAGGCTGAATGAGATGGTGCTGCAACTCTTCAATGAGGTCGTTCTGCAAGGCAAGGAAGAAGCGGTCGCGATCCCCATCAACGCCTCATTCCAAACGGTCAACAACTATATCGAGGCGCTGCACCCGCTGGTATTCTTGGAAAACCCCCTGGCCCTCCTGGAAGTCTTTCTGCTCCTGCAGCAAAACGCCGGTCTCCAAGGCATACGCGCCGCCACGATCCGTCTGATTCGCCAGCACCTCTATCTCATCGATGAAGATTTCCGCAACGATGCCAATGCTTGCGGCTTGTTCATGGAGATCCTCCGCCAACCCGGAGGCATTACCCATCAACTGCGGCGAATGAACCGCTACGGCGTACTTGCAGCTTACTTACCGGCGTTCGGCAACGTAGTGGGTCGCATGCAATACGATCTTTTCCATGTCTACACAGTCGACGAGCATACCCTGTTCGTCATCCGGAATTTAAGACGGTTCGCACTGGAAAAACACAGCGCTGACCACCCCCTTTGCAACGAGATCTTTCAGCTCATCGAAAAACCGGAGTTGCTATACATCGCCGCCCTCATGCACGACATCGCCAAGGGCAGCGGCGGCGACCATTCGGTGGTCGGGGAAAACATCGCCGAGGTTTTTTGCCGCCGCCACGCCGTCGGACGCCGCGACGCCCAACTGGTCAAGTGGCTCGTCCGCCATCACTTGCTGATGTCGATGACCGCTCAACGCAAGGATATCAATGACCCGGATGTCATCCATGAGTTCGCCACCCTCGTCGGCGACCAGAACACGCTGAACCATCTTTATCTGCTCACCGTCGCCGATATCCGCGCGACCAACCCGAGCCTTTGGAACTCCTGGAAGGACGCCCTGCTCAGGGAACTCCTGACGGCGACTCGCTGGGCTTTCCGCCGCGGGCTTGGAAGACCGCTGGAGCAGGCAGACAAAATCAGCAGCGCCCGCGCGGAAACCAGGGCCCTGCTGCAAAGACTCGGAATCCGCAACACCACTACCGACAAGGTCTGGCAAACATTCACCGATGAGTATTTCCTGCGCTACCTGCCGGAGGAAATCGCCTGGCACACGGTAGCGATCAGCGCGTGCCCTGACGAAGAATTACCGCTGGTCCTACTTCGGCCGATGAGCCAAAGGGGCAGCGCAGAAATCTTTCTCTACGCCTGCACCCATGACCAACATAACATCTTCGCGCATAGCACGGCGTTACTCGATCAGCTAGGCCTGACCATTTTCGACGCCAAGATCATTACGGCCCGCAATGACTATGTGCTCTATAGCTATCATGTCCTGGAACAAACCGGAGAACCCATCAAGGATCAACGCCGCCAGCTTCAGATCTGCAGCAAGCTGCGCGAGTGCCTCCTACACCCCGGTGCAGCGCCGATTCAGGTGCAGCGCCGCGAAGCCCGCGAGATCAAGCATTTTGCCGTCCCGACCCAGGTTTATTTCCATGAAGATCCGCAAGACCGCCACACCATTTTAGAACTCATCGCTACCGATCGCCGCGGCCTCCTCTCCAAGGTAGGCCAGGCCTTTAGCCGTGTCGGCATCCGTCTTTACAACGCCAAAATTTCGACCATCGGCAGCCGCGCCGAGGACATCTTTTATATCACCGACCAATACGACCAACCCCTCAGGGAAGAGACACAGAAAAAACGCCTCGCGGATGCGTTGGTCGAGTTGGTCGGTGAGCATTAATATCGATCTTGGAAACAGCCAGGCGAGGCGTTCTGAGCAAACCTTTGTTCGTGCTATGCTCTGCTAGCGGGAAACTTTCTTTCGATAACATTTTTCGAGCGGGTGAAGCATGTCCTGCACGACGCAGAGGACGACACACGCCCGCGACGATCTCGGCGGAGCCAACACTTATGAGCACAGCAGCACCCATACTGGATAATTGGTATCAGGACACAGGATCCGGCCGGACGTTCCAGATCGTGGCGATCGACGAGGAGAACGATTCCGTCGACGTGCAATATTTCAATGGCGACATTGGCGAATATGACTTCGCTTCCTGGTATGAGTCGGGTTTCCTGCCCATCGAAGCACCGGAAGACTGGAGTGCCCCATTTGACGTCGTTGAAGTTGACGACCTTGGATATACCGATACGGACATTCATGCGCCGGAAATGCGGGAATTAACGCTGGATGACTTGCTGAATGAGGAAAACGAATACGCAAGGGGAACTCGGCAGTAGCCTTGGCCTGGCTATCAGCAACTCTCCGGTAGCCATCCATCAAATCTAAGGATCCGCTACAGACCTACGAGTAATGGGTCGCCCCGCCAATGCAGCAGGAGGGGCTCAGCCTAGTCCACCCGTCGAGAGCCCCAGCGCCCGACTGCACCCACACGCGGCCACCGACGGGGAACATACGGGTAGCGGGCGATCAGACGTTAGGGCCACGCGGTTCGCTCGAGTTACCTCTTGCCTAACCAACACTGGCTATTATTCGAACAGATACTGGCGGATTTCTGCTTCGGTCTTTTGAACCAGATTCTTGTCAATCGTTTTGTTAACCAGCTTCGCCGTGTTGGCGCTCAAATGCTGGCGCAAAACCCCCAGAAACTCCGGCGCGGCGATCAGAATAAGTTGTTCGCATTCGCCCTTACCGCGTGCCAGCTCCAGCCGCTCTGCGATACGCTTAGCGAACAGTTCGGACTCATGCCGCTTTGGATCCACCTGCCTTTCCATGGCATGCCGGGTTTCGCCGGTTCTATCGACCGCACGCCCCGGCCGATCGGACACGAGATCCTGATCGCGCGCGCGCCCCTCGGCATGCGCAATATCCTCCAGCTCGCGCAGCGGACTGATGCGGTTTTCAATGGCAAAAATCCTCGCGCGGCTGCTTTCAGCAGTTACAACCCAAGTCTTGCTCATCGTTATTCTCCTTGTAATGGTTATGGTTTGT